>ERZ773031.2-NODE-2-length-183386-cov-14.202503_pt1 | contig 183386 bp, 166 predicted proteins | sample MGYA00511666_ERZ773031 | MGnify/ENA primary metagenome ERZ773031 (study PRJEB29015, sample SAMEA2738135) | human oral metagenome | biome: human oral; feature: human-associated habitat; material: saliva | place: China | collected 2250 ...
CACTTCCATGGTAAGGAAGGGGTCTCGAGTTCAAATCTCGAAGGCGGCTCCATGAAAAGAAATAAAAAAAGAAGAGTTCGAAAGAACTCTATTTTTATTTTTAAGGCTTAAAATTTAGAATTTATTCTATAATTTTAAGCCTTAAAAATTAAAATAAGGAGCGTAGCGACACTTTTTTATTTCGACGAATCAGACGCCTGTGTACGGAGTACACTAGGCGGCTGTTTTCATATTTATCGTAGGGGTTTATTTTTTATTTCAACGAATCAGACGCCTGTATGCGAAGCATACTAAGCGGCTATTATATATGGTGTAATATAGGTATGCATTTATCCAGATCAGAATGAAAAAATCATATCTGCGTATGGCTGGATTATTTTGTAGAAAAAACAACCATCCTAAAGTCGGGCCTGATACATAGATTAATCTTTTTAGAAATGATGATAAAAAATATATTTTAATCGTAGTCGATTATAATAACGATTATGAGTTCGATGTTTTCCGCATCTGTTATATTATGTTTCATAAAAACATTGCATAAAATCAATATCATTCCTAAAACATAATCTGCTTTCGTCCGTAAAAATAAAATCTAAGCCTGTTATAAATTCTTCTTGTTTTTCATCGAACCCTGTATCTTCCCAGGCCAGACTTTCACGAATTTTATCAAGTTTATCCGTTTTATGAATTTCATAACTCTTGATTGTTTTACCTACTACTTCATTAAAAATATCAGAAACTGTTATGTCGTCAGTCCCATAATCCACATCTTTTATTTTAAAATCAAATTTGTAGGGTAAAATTACGACATGCGATGCGGAACAAAACCAAACTCCAATTTTCTTATTTTCAGCAAAGGTTATAATCACATCTAGATCGAGAGTCGCATCAACATAAGATAATTCGTATTCCTTATTTTCCTCATTGTATACTTCATTTTTATTTGAACCGTACACATAACTAGGAGATTCGATCCTTGTTATTGTACAATCATTAAGATTATAAATCTTCAAAATTCCTTCTAATTGTTTTGGGGTATAGGCACTACCTAGAACTTTCATATTTATCAGAATTGTAGCATTCTTATGCATTTATCGATAACAAACTTAGTTACAATTCCTCACAAAATCTATCTATAATACTGGCCTGTTTGGGTTAAACTTATTGAGGAGTATTTTATACTCCTCTTTTTTATGATTTCATTTCAAAAATAGAATAAAATCCAAAAAGATATTTAGAGATTTCATCTTCCGCATCACTTGGGATTTCCAAAGTTTCAATTCTCCTCGGAATGTCCTCTAAATTATCGAATCCCTCTTCGCGATAACACTCAAGCTCCGCCTCGACACCATGATGAGAGTAAGTATTCATTAGTAGATACTTTTGATTAGTAGACTGGTTTTTAATAATCCAGAAAAACTCACCTCTTCCAAATGAGCCTTCTTGTTCTATCGAATATCGACCTTCTGGCATTTGAAATTTTGAGATAACTTCACCTAATCTGCTTTCGCTCATTTGCATAATTATAATGCTCCATTTATTCACAAGTTATATATTATATAGTACATCCATCGTAAAATTACAAGTTACTACCCAAGTTAAAATCTCAAGTGTAACACTTCGTAACAAAAAGAGACATCAATTCTTCAATCTTGTTAAAATCAGGTTTATACTTTATATATTATCATGATTCATAAAATTCTATTACAAGATTATAAATAAAAAACCTTGGCGGGAACGAATCCAGACCAAGGCGCTGTAATTTGATAATACACCACTTGGGTCTAAAAGTCAATACTAAAGATTATTGGCACCCTTATAAGCATTCACTATTTCATCATCTCTGAGGACTTGGGTTGCATCACATTCATCAACTAAGGCTCTAGTCAATCTTTCACTAAAACCAACATAGGTTACATTTTTGCCGGCCCGCTTCGCACACAAAATTTTCCGGCTTCAATGTAGGTGATATCTTGTTTAGATAGACTATTGCGGAAGCGGCGAAGATTGTCAGAAAATTTAATAGATTTATCTAAAATTTCTTGACCAAAATCGGGGCGACGCTTAATTTTTGCTACTCCGAAGAAACGAATTTCAAGTTCTTCATTAGGGAATAGTTTTTCGAATAGCGAGCGGATGTCGATAATGTTTAATTCTTGTTTATCATTAACGAGACCATGCTTAACTAAAATTTCTGACACCTTGTAGAGGAAGTTCTGACCGTCAATATAAACAATTTTTCTCATGACTTTTATTATATCATAGAAAGAATACCACCCACTCGACAAAGCAAAACCGTCAAATGATAGTTCTGCAAGTTCCGAGCAATTTTGATTGGTGTTTGAAACCGTAATTATCGGTGATAAATATCCATGTTTTATTAGTAGTGCTGCGGCAACAATCAATTAGGACAAGATTAAAGGATGCGTTACAATACTATTGCTTTAAAGTCTGCGTATTTATCAGCGAAAGCATCTTCGATCTTCTTATTAGTTTTCTCAAGATACTTTTTAACTAGATAATATCCAAGTGAATAGCCAGCCCAACGTGGCAAATAAATGTTTCCGTTGAAAAAGATTTCATCATAGTTGTATTCATTTGAATCCAGTTTGTCTTGAAGTAAATCTAAGATCTTTTTATTTTCATCATAGGTGCACTCAAGTATAGTTTTAATAAATAAAGATTTCTCGGTTTTATCTTTCACGAACTCGGCTTCGAGTGCGCAAGCGAGCCCTTCGAAAATTAAGCAGTCAAAGAGGGATTTAATCCATTCATCATTCCTACCCCAGCGAGCCGCATGACAAAGTTCATGAGAGATTAGATTATCTGTAGCCTTCTTATCGTTAATAATAATACGGAAAAAGTCAGCAGTGAAAGTATACCCACCAGCCCCGTTTTCGGGTATAATCATTGGAATTCGATTAGTAACTAAGACATCAATATCCTAATCAATTTTTAGTTTTGGGAAAACATATTCTTCAGCTGTTTTCACAGCAAATTTTATCATCTCTCTTTTATCCGAGAGATTACCATTAGCTTCAGTTAGTAGTATGTTTACCTTATTTATACATATTATTATACCATAAAAATTGTTCTATTTTACAGATAGCATAAAATGTGTTATAATTTATCTAGTATTTGGTTGGTAAACTTCAAACGTACATTACTATTTTAAAAGGTTGGTGATTATGCATGTCGAGAAATCCAGAATTGGATAGATTAAAAGCAGAACAGCAGTCGCTTTTCGAACAGAAGCAAGCTGCATTCCATAGGTTTAAGGGTTTACAGGAACGAACCAATATTGCCCATGATATCATGCAATCAGCCTGGGATGAACGTACTCGTGCTAGGGAGCATATGAACCGTGAATTCGAGGCGAGGCAGTCCGCCTACTCATATCGCGACTCTGTCTGGGATGAATATGGTCGCATTCGTGATTATAATAATTCCAAAATCGAATCACTGAAATACGAAGCTGATGCCGAACATCGTGCTATGCAGGATTGTTTTGAGCAAGCTAGCAATGCGTACCAGTGCGGCGACAAGTCCGAGGCACCTTACTATTCTCAGCAGGGACACGAGCATAAAGATCGTCGTGATGCGTTGAATGCCGAAATATCAGAACTCGCTCGCGAAGTCAAGCAAGCTAAAGCTAATGCCGAGGCTTCGGCTCCGAGAATTAGCTCCTACGCGTTCGACTCAGCAAAGTCCGCTTTCGAATCAGCTAAGGCAAGTCATGAATCTGCGCAGGCGGAATTCAAGATGTTAAAAGGTCAGCGCGATTCTGCCAAGGCGGAGTTCGATCGTCTTCAGGCCCAGTTTAAGCAAGCGCAGGCTGCCTTTAATCGTAGACTTAAAGAAGTGAAGTCGGAAAAAGCTGCCAGAAAGCAGCAGTCCGTAGATAAGGTTAATATGGCACTTGTAAAATCAAATGCTCATTACCTTGGAACATTGTTCGGACAGAATGCAAAGATTGTTCCACACGGCGACGGCACTACTCATGTATTCTTTGGCGGTTTGAATGCTGCCGGAGATGGCTTGGGGCACGGTCATGTCGTTATCGATCGCGAAGGAAATGTTACCTATTTGCGAGATGCTTGGCAGGATCATGATGATTACCTGATTGACAACTCCAGAAAACGTGGTACAAACACTCATAAGATTTAAACACAAGCCAACCAAATACGGCCAGCACTAGTTGCTGGCCCTTTCTTTTTTGATATAATAAAACCATGTATTTATCAAATGATGAACGAAAAGAAATAATGTCCATGTATGGTTGCGAGGATTTTACTGAAATCAACCATTACGAAGTTGGACCAGATACGTGGATTTATCTTTTTGAGCACGAAGATAAAAAATACCTTCTAGTTTCCACAGACTATTTCGGCGATTATGAGTTTGATGTTTTCCCACATCTACTTAAATATGATAGTGGAAGACTGATTTTTATTCTTCAGCGTGAGGTCTCGATTAAAGATGAGTATTTAAATAAAAAGGGTAGTAGCACTCTATTATTTGAATATACAGACTAAAAAATTAGCTCACTCTCGCTATACATAGAAGACCCGCTCCATCACGAGAAGGGAATAACCGTAAAAAATACTAACAGCTTCAATCCCCTATTATTGCAAACTCTTTAAGTAATCAAGCGCCTTTCTAGCCATTTCAGGATCCTCCGGATCCATCCGGAAGAAGCGATCCGTGACATAATATACCTATTTGTCGAGACAATAATCCAAGAAGACCCCAATATCTCCTCTCGGAGACGCGCACCACCGAATCACACCATCAATGTCTAAATAAATATTCAGCATAAGCTATTTTCTCAGAGTCATTTTAAGTGTGTCACCATCAACATAGAATCCCTGCAACCTTAGACACTTATTTTCGCAAGAAAAAAACATATCACCACTTCCTAATAAGTATTTTGCGGCGTCTTCATTAATTAATTTTTTTGAATCATAAGACATATGAAATATAACTTTAGTCTTGAAAAGCTTATTCAATGTTTTATAGCTTAAATCGTCATGGTCTTTGTGGTTATCATAAATGAAGTAGCGAGGGTTTTGCGACGACATAATAATATAGACATTGAGAGCAGGCCCGTTTTCTGCAATAAACTCTATTTGAGTATGAAAAGTTTTATTACTGATTGCACAGTCAGCGAATTCATCAATTATAACTAAGATAGGCCTATGTTTTACCTGCTCATTAGTCTTTCGATTAGATATTACACTTATTACCCATATAAGTGCATCATCAGCTTTATCTATTGAGTTCGCAAAGGGAAATACCAAATGCTTAAGGTCCTTGAATGAGTCGAGTTCAACTGCTTTTGTATCGATTAGCACTAGCCCCAAGTCTTCTGGCTTGTTATTGAAAACCAATGAACAAAGAATCTGGTTAATAAACATCGATTTACCAGAACCGGAACTACCGCATATTAGAATATTTGAGGTTTTATCCAGAGATGAGTAAAAAATTTTTCCATCAATATCCATTCCTATGGGTAAAAGGATTCGATCTTTATTATTAGCTTTGTTATTTGCTCCATTATTTGTAAGGTATTGCTTAAAATTCGGATACAAACGTCTTATATGCGGGACCACTACCGCTAACTTCTTGTCCGTACGGGTGCATCTTATAGTAGAACCGCGTAGCAATTCGTATGCGAGCATTTCTTCAAAACTCGCCAGAATGCCATCATTAAATAAATCGTCAAGAATCGTAAATTCATACTCGGTAAATGTAGGACCAATACTCGCGCCAACAGCTTCAACATTGACACCTAATGTTCTAGCAATGGTTAAGATTTGCGCAGCGACATAAGAAACATCTCCTGGGTCAACCATTTGTTCAGATCGCTCACTATGTTTATGATTATTCACTATAACCATATTATAACATCATCCTTTTTGTTACAATTTCTCTCATCATTCGTTGATCCAAAATCGATTCCGATGATATGAGACATTTGTTTACTCCTCGTAGCTTCTTTCCAAATCGCCCGCCACGATCTCGTCCAAAGTTTCGCCATTACTATTCATCCACCACGTCCAGCCATTCGATGACCCACCGACCGCAAAACACGACGCCGCCGAAGGAGATTCAAAGATATTAATATCCTCTTCAAGTACTACCTCGTCATGCCATCCGCACTTCCTAATCTTATCCTCAAACGTAGGCTTAACCCCCTCAAGAGCATAAGGAAAAATCCTCGACCCTGCCATTACGATAAAACGTGGCTTATCATTTATAACCTCAATGCGCATTTTTGCATCAATCAGATGCCCATTATCGTTCTCACCCTTGGTGTATTTAATATGAAAAATTGTTTCACAAGCAAGCTTACCCGCAAGGATCCGACGATAGTCATCAGTTTTCTTCTTCACGTCAGCTTCAATTTGTCTCTCGCGTTGCAAAGGTCCAAACCAAATCTTCGACGCCTTATATGCAAGGTTCTCCGCACGGCTATTAATTTCAGCCACACCCCAGTTTTCAGTATCTTTAAAATCATCATAAACATCACGAGTTAGCTTCCAGCTAGATGACTTATATTGCGGCAACTTAACAGAGAATGGATCATTGGAATTTATAATATTATCCGTCATATTGAGCGGAGTCAGGTTCCCGATTGTATGCAGATATTCGCCATGAATTTCACTATAATTTTCACCCAGCCGATTCTTCCAATCCACGCTGAGAGTTTCCGGCATAATATGCTCGATCGAATCAGGTCGCCAATTATGATGATCGTTTGAGACTGCGTTCTCAAGTTTTCGCTGTACGTATTTATTATAGTTCTTATAGAAATTATATTTCTTGAATGCCTCCATAAAATCATCGTCATTTGGCCAGATGTCATACGTACGATAATTAGATAGTTCAAACTTAATCTGGTTATGATAATCATCTTCGGTGGCACGCTTCAAATTATTTAGGAGACTCGTCGAAGTAATTGTATTAAACGCACCACTTGTTAACGCACCAACAACACGAGCGCGAAATGCCCAGGACTCCAAAACAGCCAAAGCTTCTAGTAGCTCATTCGAATTAAACCCAATCACGGCATCGTCATCGGCTTTTTCCAACAAGAATAGAAGTAGTGGCGCCATGGAAGCCGTTTTAAGTTCTCTTAAGTCCTCAAGCTGGAGGGAAACTTTTTTATCAAAATCCTTCGCCTTCTCCGGCTCTTGTATCCATCCATAATATTTCGCATAATGCGCAAGGTCTTTGAGTGCGTCAATCGCCTCAATATTATTTTTAGAAAGATATTTTTTAAACTCGGCATATTCCGTATTTTTATTTACATTATCGCCAATTTTCATGATCAAATATTTATTAATGAAGTCAGAAATATTAGCGTCACCAATACCTTTCTCGATAATCAGCCAATAATCCTTGTAGTATCTTTCTTGTTCTGAATCGTCTATGCCAAGCAGCAGGTAGTTTCTAAGCAAATCAGCAGTAGATAATGGTTTTCCAGTAGCGTTAATACTTTCAAAGATAATTTGTGGCGATTCCGTGCGTTCTTTATTTTCATTTAATTTCAGATCCAAAGCCACGACTTCTAGATTATTAATTGCATTTAGAATATCGTCAGTTTTAACACCAGATTCACGAATCAGTCGCTTGAATGTTTTATAATTTCTACCCGCATTACTGTCTGACGACTCGTCAAATTCACCATTGATAATCGACTCGTAAATATCTCTATCAGATTCGATCTGTTTAAGCTTCACTCGCTCCTTAGTATCACTATTTCGGTTTAGCAGATAAGTGTTTGTGATTCTAGCTCGCTTAACCTCATCTTCTTCAACATCACGAATCGCAGCAAGTAGCAGCATGGTTGTCGTAACTCTCTGTTGTCCGTCAATGAGAATGAGTTCAGAATATCCTGCCCAGGCATTAGTTTCTTTAGCGTAGAATACGATATTCCCAAAATAATGGCGCTTGCCGGTCTTCATGGAATCAAGTAGATCCTCAAATAGCTTGCCGCACTCCTCAGCACTCCAAGAATAATTCCTCTGATAAACTGGAATCACAAAAGTCTTATCCGCGCTATTTATAAAAGATAGAATTGATGTTGCGTCTGGTTTCATACTATGATTGTATCACTATCTTTACAATATCTTGAGGCTCAAAAATCATTTGCAGTAACTAATTGCAATTTAGCACCGAACCTAATTTCATCCTCATCTGGATGGATTTTTGCGCCTCACCATATGGTTCCGCTGTAAATATATGCGAAGTCTGAGTCTGATCTCTTGTAATCCCAATTTTTCGTATATTTTTCACCTTATAGCCTGTCTCCTCAAAGACCTCACCTATAAAAGTCTGTTCTGATTCTTAGGATCGAAAGAAACTCCTCTTTGTCTTTGTTAGTGGCCACGACAGAATCAATCTTTATTTGTTCTTTGTCTGACTCACTAATTTCGTTCGTCTTTCAAAATACAGCCAACAATACGTTTAGAGAGGTCTTTTGAATCTTGATTTTGCATTTGGGCGAAGCAGCCATAGAAAGTGTGAAGCAAAAGCATAAATATAGTAAGCCCCCTTCGGTCAACAAATAATGCATGGCGCATTATGACCCCTGACTATTTGATCTAGATCTTTCTTATAACCTAGCAACAATGTTTTGCATTCCGGGCATCGAATGGAACCTATCTGCACTAATTTCTGATAATTTCCCCAACAAGTTGAGCAGTACCTAATTTTATCCGGATCATCTTTAAGGGTAATGTAAAGACCATCGGAATGTCTGATGACTTTATCAGATATATCCAGCTGTTTCTTGATAGATTCAACTTCCTCGCGCAAATCAATAAATTGAGACTGTATTTCAGTAATCATAAAAAGGAGTTCTTGATCTTTTTTATCACGTGCTACCTTGGTTGCTTTACTGAGTAAATCTGCAATATTCTTAGTGGCGCCAACTGCGGTCGCAATTTCGCTAATCATTTTTAATCTCCACAATCTTTTGTCTTTCGTTATCATAAACAAAATTAATAATGTCACCTGTATTCAGTAGATCTATAGCTTCGCGAATTACGCCAATCGGAACGGAATACCATTCATCTGGGGTATATTCTTTACCATCTTTATCTGTGATTATTAAGACTACTTTTGCGTCAGCAAAAAAACGATGAATGAGGGCTTCGACTTTTTGAGTATTATAGTCTCCGGTTACTTTGTAGGTTTCGACTATCTCAACCGGCGCCATGAGGTACGTAGGATCCTTTTCAGCATTAGCGATACGATTCTCGACCGTGTCTTCGGTCATGCCAATTTTATAGAAATTTGCAATATCCTGGACAGAAGTGTCTTCACTCTTTGATCTAAGAATATAGATATGGCCGACAGCTTTTTTGTCGTCTTCGGCTTTTTTACTATTGGCACTAATAACGATAAACCCGTCATCGTTATATAGCTGACTTGAAAGGGTACGAAGATATATATTTGACTCTGTTCCGTTTTCGAAGATCACACGAAGACGTGCTTTCATGCGGCCGAAAGTCATTTTCTCTTTACCAATACTTTCTACATAGCACATTTGACCACCAGTGATATAATATCCACCCTCGACAACCTCTTCTTGCTTTGTAAATTTTATTAATTTATATTTACCAGAGGCAAGTCCGGCCTGTTTTTCTTCGAATAGAGGCCTATAAATTGAGAAATCTTCGACTGGTTTTCTGTTGGCGGTTTCGCCAGTATTCTTATTAGCTATACCTTGCCTTGGTAGTTTCTGAACATCGAAGATGTCGCCGGAACCTTTGAATAAATCACTATCTTCGGCAAATAATTCTTCGAGTGATCCTGGAGCTTTTTCAGATTCTAATAGACCAAATTCATCGTAATCCGTTAGCGCTTCGACTTTCTTTTTGTCTACCCTGATTGTATTAAGCATATGGCCAAACATAGCCTCACTAATATCATCTGCCTGTTCGATGGGGATACGACCGTTTTTGCGCACAAAATCGTTAATCTGTTCAAATGATCCCACTAAACGCTCATCTTTAGTAATTACATGCTTTTTTGGAGCCGGCTTGAATAAGCCTGAATCTGGACCCTCAAACAGCTCGGCAAGTTGATCAAAATAATCCATTATGATTCACCCCCAGCGCTTCTACGTGCTTTTTCGCGTTCATATTTCGCCCTTTGAGCTGTCAAGAACGCCTGAGCTTGAGCGAGGATTTTCTCATTATTATCATCAGCATGGAGCGATGGATATTTTCCATTATGAACAACAACGAACGCCTTAATCTGAGGAACCATAGCAAGTGCGTCCTCTACGCGCATATCGATCCTGTTGCCAGCTATAGTGTCCTGAATAATCTTAAATGTATCTGCGCCAACTTTTTTCGAGATAACCTCAAATGCGTGATGAAAAGGATTGATGGAATCGATAAGGTTTATATCAAGCTCGTCAATTTTTATGAAGCGGTTAGCAAGCTTCAAATATTTAATATTACCTTCGCTATCTTTAACCGGTTCAGCCACCTTAGTGGCAAGATTGGCAGCGAGATATTGTCTTACAATTTCGGTTTCTTCGTCAGTTAGACCAGGGTTTCTTTCGCGAATGATCTCACTCTGGAGATGCTTCATATAAGGGCCGGTAATATTCTGTGCAGCAGCTTTCTCGACACGAGAATCTTGCAATACGGCTGCAGTAAGATCCTCTAGATCGCTTGCAATGATTTGTTTGACCTTTGGAGTCTTTGGTACAGCAAGACCTTTAATCGTAATCTCACCCGGTTTGAGTGGACGAGGCTCACGTGGCTTTGGTGTGAATGTAAATGTTGGCGCAAGTACCTGTTCCATTAGAAGAGAAACGGTGATAGCTTTAAGCATGCTATTTACGGCAATTACAATATCCTCATTGGTGCCGTTTGGTTGAACGATCAGGTTCGTAAATTGAGCATGTTTCTTATTGTAGCTATCACGAGTACAGCGGCCAATAATCTGAACAATTTCAGTTAGTGAAGAACGATAACCTACGGTAAGCGCGTGTTCGCAATATGGCCAATCAAAGCCCTCTTTTGCCATACCCAATGCAATAATAATATCAATGCCAGCAATATCATTACGAGCTACGTTTGTTAGGTAGTTCACTAACTTCTTGCGATGTTCTGGCTCATCCTCTACCAAATTGGCCACTTTGAGCATTCTGCCGTCTGGAGTTTCGATATAGTCTACATTATTCTCGTCTTTGTGATCCCAGCGACCAATAATATCGTAAATATTCTGGACTTCCTCGAGCTTACCTTTTTGAGTAGACTCTTTTGAATTAACATTTGGAATATGTATAATCGTCTTCTTACGAGTATCAAGCACGGCATCAAGCGCGCCTCTATACAGATAGCTACCGGTATAGAAATGATAGCCGATACCTAAGGTTTTTAAATATGTATAACCATTTAACTGCTCATAATATGTATACGTAACTTTATCAAATTCTTCTTCATCTTCAGGAGTAAGAATTGGTACAGCATCGCCACGGAAATAAGATCCGGTCATTGCTAAGATATGAGCATTTGAACCATGCATTACGTCCTGAAGAAGTTGGCCAAGACGGCTATTCTCGGAGACTGAAGCGTGGTGAAACTCATCGATCGCAAGAAGACAATCTTGGAATTTACTTGGCGGCAATTCTTCGAATGCAAAACGAAGTGTAGCATGCGTACATAGAAGAATTTCATCATCGCCATCCATAAAACGTAAGAATGCACCGACTTTACTTCGATCATCTAGTCCATCATCAGTACAAAGATTATTACGATCATCAATATGCCAGTCATCGTAGAAACCGGTGGCCGTTAGATCTGTGTCGGAGAACGAAGCGCCAATTGCGCGTTCTGGTACCGCGATAATAGCTTTCTTGACACCCTGGTTGTGGAGCTTATCTAACGCGATAAACATCAGGGCACGTGATTTACCAGAGGCAGGCGGTGCTTTAATGAGTAATTTTGGGCTAGTGCGCTTATCATATGCGCGTTTCTGCATTTCACGCATACCAAGCTCATCTACCTTGGTGCTTTCTCCAGTAGAATTATATGCCATGCTTACGATATTGATCGTATCAGGGCTGGTTTTTCCGGCGTCGGAATCCAGCTCGGTCTGGCGATCTTTATAAATGTAGCGTTTTCCGTAATTATCATCTCCATATGGGAGAAGAATATTGAGCGCCAAAAGCTTCTCAATGATATTATACGCGCCACGGTCTGTATAGCCAGTCCAGCGCTTAATGTCGTTAATATCAACAATAGGTTTTTCTTGAAGCTTAGAAACAATCTTATCAATAATCTCGACGGAAGTCTTATTCATATTTGTAATATTATCTTCCATGTAAATAATTCCTTTTACTTATGAACATTTTAGCACAGAATATAAACAAAGTCAATGCAAATATGAATAAACTACTCACGGCCAGTCATTTCCTCATATAATTTGAATAGCGCGGTGAGTCTTGTTTCGTCATTTTGGAACGGAGTCGATCTGTAGAGCTTATCTACTAGTATGTCATTTCCTTCATGAGCTCGTCTTAGGTCATCTGGCATTTTGTCCGGGTCATACATATCGGCTAACGTTAAGTCCGGATGGTTTGCCCTGGCGAATAAGATAGCGCGTGCAGATTGATTTAGCTTTTCTTTTTGCAGGGTTGTTAGAGGGGGGCATGGGAAAGTGTTATATCCAAGCGTGGAAGAATAGCGGTAATCGGTCTTTAGCTTTCCACATACGGTCTTGATCCATGCCATATGTATTTTCGATTCAAGCAATGCAAACAACCATGGTTCGGCTTCGTATATAGCAAACGCAGCGTCAGAGATAATCATTGAACCATCAAGCAATCCCATTGGGATGTATTCTCGCCTTTCTGACGACACTCTTGGGACTATGATCGCAGTGGCATTTTTATAACTTATCTGTACAAAACGATACGGTTTATCGGCGAACTTTTTTGTGCTCGCTGCTTTACTTTTTGAGCGTTCCTCGCGCACGATTTCGAACCTATCATGAAGAATAGTCATTTTATCCGCTTCAGAATATTGTTTATCTTCGACCCAAATACAATATCGATTTTTACTATTAATATAGTCTTCGGCACCCATATATACGCGAATATATTTTTCCGCAATCGGCAAACTTGATAGAATCTCGTCTCTCTCCTCTTTCGTAAGAACAAGCGCTTTTGATCTTGGCATTGAGCCAAAAGCCATTTCCGGGAAATCATCTGAAAGTATTTTTGACCGCTTATATACGATTAAATCGTCGCCTGGTACTAGATATGGACTAATATGCTCAACACGCTCTGCAGTCTCACAATTATAGATAATTTTATTTTGGCTTGAACGATTTTGTAAACCAAGAACTATAACAGTAACGCCTGCTTGATTTTTCGCATTATTACTCCATTTAAAGGACTGCCAGGCAAAGCCAATCTCTATATTTTCATCAAATATTTTAGGAAACATAAGGCCAACGTGCTCACCTTGGCAGACAGAATTGGTAGATACGAATGCTAGTCTAGAGTTTGCGTTTGAGATATATCTTGCCCCTTTTATAAACCAAATAGCAATGTAATCCATGTTTCCCGAATAACTTTCATCTTTAAAATAATATTTAAAGTCGTCTTTCTGTGAGCTAGTCTGTTCGTCTGCGCCTTTGTATGGCGGATTTCCTATAACATAAATTTCATCCATTCCATTATTTGGACATATAGTATTCCAGTCAACCCGAGCTGAGTTATCGCAATAAATTGTCGGCATGTCAATAAGAGGGATAATCGACAACTTTTTACCGAACTCTTTTTCGAATTCTACATTCATTTGGTGGGCAGCAATATACATTGAGAGAACTGCCAGCTCGCGCGGAAAATCTTCGAGCTCTATACCAAAGAAGTGATCTAACTTAATCTGTGACTTCAATCCTACGCTTAATATGCCGTGTCTTAGTTCGACAATACGGCGAATAATATCATGTTCTAGTTCACGCATTTTTTTGTACGAAATGATTAAGAAGTTACCGCTTCCGCAGGCGGGATCAAAAACTTTAATTTTGGATATTCTAATCAATAATTTGAAGAGCTTACTCTGGTCATCGAATGCCTTATCAAACTCCTCATGCAATTCATCCATAAATAGTGGATTGATAACCTTTAGGATATTTGGAACACTAGTGTAATCCATTCCATTCTCGTCGCGCCTCGTTTCATCTACGATACCCTGAAAAATTGTACCAAAAATGTCTGGGTTGACACCGCTCCAGTCCAAATCGCCGCATAGAATTAGAATGTGACGAGCTGTTGGCGAAAATTTAGGTATAGCAATATTGTGTTCCTTGGTGTCAAATAATGAGCCGTTTATGTATGGAAATTCAGAATATGGTGTCGTCATCCCACTTTTATCCTCAGAATTTAGCGATTTGAATAATTCCTCAAAGAATAAATTAAGGTCTGAACCATCAGTTTCGGTGTATTCCTTGATGGAGTTCGTAAATTGCTTCTGCTTGAAAAGCCCCGTGTCTTCTGCAAAAAAGCAGAAGAGTAAGCGACTGAAGAATACATTCAAATCATGCCTGAACTCTACTGGGTTTGCTTTAAAATCATCAATGTTCTCGCGCTCTATTTCATCGTAAAGGTCCTTCATCTTATCGGCCGCACGTCGATCGGCCGCTGATTCGTCAGCACTACCCTCGTTGATTTCGTTGCCCGTCCATCCGTAGAAGAATGCGACTTCATTATCGATATCTTTTATCTCGATATCTAGAGTGGTGTGTTTTGTAATATCTTTCGCAACGATATGGTGGAGATCTGTGGCGACAATATAGCGTGGCTCGTAGCGACCAGAAAGAGGTTCAAAGTCCATTTCTTCGACTTTTTCTTCGAGTGGGGTTCCTTGGGGAAACACTTTGAAGTACAATACGCCTTTTTGAAGAAGAGCATCAGGGTCCGTAGACTTATTGATTGTTCCGGCCTTAAGTTGGTTAATTGCTGAAGTAGCGCGCCCATAGGCTGCCATTAACTCAAAAATAAAATCTTTAGTATATGAATCGCGATTGGCAATTTCAGCAACGTTGCGCTTGACCTGATCAAAGGTATATTTGGCCACGGTATTCCTCCACAAAATATAAATATCCTTATCACATATAATATCACGAAACTAATAATTTCCGGAGTGTTGGGATCCTCTTTGACAACTCCCGTATTTCATTGTATAATATCCATATCGGGTATTTTCCCACAACATAAGGAGGGGTTTATGAGCACTTTAAAGATCAACCTAGCGAATTTCTTCGCAAAACAGTCCTGTTCTGCCTGGCAGAAAAACCGGATTATCCGGAAACTCTGCCGCGACACCTACCGTCTCATCATGGAGACCGGCGCCGCGAACTATCCGTACGCAAACTCTGATTTTGCAGACTGGCCGGAATCCGATGGCAATTCCTACACGCTTGTCACCGATTCATGCAACTTCGTCATTCGTCACAGCGCCAGCTATATCGCCTGGATGATGAAGAAGCATTGTGGTGGTTGGCCAAAACTCCCTGTTCCCGGCGAACGCAAACCTGGAGAACACAACTTCGATGCCAAGCACTGGGATGAAGTTCTCGAGTATAACGGCTGGCAGGAATTATCCGAGGCTGAATGGCCGGAAATGGCAGACGACAGTGACGGCACTCATTACATCGGCATTATGCCTGGCGAAGGAGAATTTGGTCAGCTCGTCTGGCTTGTCGACGCCACTGAAGGCGACAACAATACGCCGGCCGAGTGGTATGTCTGGACTTACCAGGATCTCAGGAAGCAGAATCTCACGCTCCCGGTTGCCACCACCTCAAACATTATCTGGTACCGTGAACCTGATCACGACAAAGCGAAAGTCTGAGTAACTAAAAAAGACATAGTACCAGGGAAGCTTAATGATTCGAAGAATCTAACAAGCTCGAAATTCGCTCAGCACCCCTCTTAAGAGGGGTGTTTTTTCTTCTTCAGATCCACAAAAATGTTTATGCCAAACTGTCAACCTTCACGTTAAGGTCCAGACCCCTGCAACAAACTGGTTATAAATTCTCACGCTTATCTATTATAATAACTATATGAATAAACCAGAACTCGATCAGGAAGCCAAACTCAACCAGCGCCTCTCCGTCATCAAAAAATATTACGATCTCGACGCCCTCCTTGCACACGGTACCAAACAGCAAGATATCGCAAAATACTACAGAAAATCCGATTTTTTCTATAATCACGTCCACTCTGGCGGCGGTGGCAATATCCACATGGCCATCTCTAGTGACCACACCTTCAATCGAGCCGACTTCAAAAGACAAGCTGAATATGTTGCAAAATTCATCAAAAGTGGCGACAAAGTTCTCGAAGTTGGTGCCGGCCAGCTCAGTAACACTCGACACCTTGCAGAGCTTTTCCCAGATGTCTCATTCACCGCTCTCGACATTCCAAACCGTAACTTTCTCAAAAATAAGGTTCCAGAAAACGTCGCCCTCATCGAAGGGGACTATCACGACCTTAAGAATCTCGAAGATAATTCCTTTGACGTAATTTTTGGCGTCGAAACTATCTGCCATAGTCAGAACAAACAGCTCGTCGTTAGTGAAATTATGAAAAAGCTTAAGCCAGGCGGCACTTTTATCACGTTTGACGTTTTTGAACCAAAACCAAGATCCGAAATGTCCGATTTTGAAAAAAGAATTTCCAGCATTACCCTGGCCGGCATGCGCGTCACCGATCTCGACCAGTACATTGGTGATTTTAAAAAATATCTCGAAGAAGCAGGCGCCAAAGACATTGAAATCACCGATCTCACAGAAAATATCATGCCAAACTTAAAGCGCCTCGCCAAAATCTCCCGCCTCTACTACACCCATCCACTCCTTCTCAGAGTTCTCAAAACCGTCCTCGCCGAAGATGTCACCATAAATAGCGTCACGGGCTTCCTCATGGACCTGACTTTTGATGGCAAAAACATTCACGCCTACTATCGCGTCACTGCCAAAAAATAAAAACTCAAACTAGGCCGCCCCACAAATAATACCCACAAACAACATCCACAAACGGAATCCAACAAACAATAACTCTTTCAAGATCATTAATAGAAAAGCATGAAAAAGCCCCGACAGTTGTCGGGGCAGCAGGAATTTCGTCTTCGCTCTTTGAAGGTGCTTTGAGATGAAGATAGTTGGTGGTGAGGCAACATAATACTCAAGTGTGTGCTGGAGATTTTCGACAGTTATGCTTTAGGAGTGGGGGTTCCGTAGCGTAGCTAGTAGTGCAACCAACTTGGAGGGGGAGGTTGACTAGCCAAACTGTTTTGCCGTCCGAATTCACACGGCCCAAGCTAAGTCTTTCAAGCCCATACGTAAAAACATAAGTGACTTATACTCTTCCTGGACTACGCTTTTCAGCGGCAATTCTAGCAAAGACGAATGCGTCAAGACGCTTCCTGCAACCTGGTGAAAAGATTCTTCCGCCAAGTCGCTGCTTACTTATTATATTGTATAAAATGCCTAATGTCAAACATAAGCAAAAACAAAACTTTAATAGTCAATGTCAATAATTTTATGATTTAATAATAAAAAGGATTTTATGACAAAGAAACACATCTGGAGAATCAAAAGAATTTATTTTGATCAGCTAAAGAGCGGCGAAAAGACACTCGAGATCCGCGTTGGCTATCCGCAAATCAAGAAAGCCCAAAAAGGCGACATTATTACGTTTGAAAATTATGGTTTTAATGAGTTTGACGTAAAAGACGTCAGGATCTATCAAACTATCGCAGAAATGCTATACACTGAAGGTGTAGAAAAAGTTCTACCTGGCATGACTTACGGTGCTGCCCTCCATACTCTCCAAAAAATCTATCCAAAAGACAGGGAAAAACTCGGTGTTTATGTCCTAGAATTAATTTTCAGGACGAATCACTCTAGACCTGAAAAATATAAACGCGCTTAAAATCTCCCCTCCAACCAAAAAAACAAAAAAAGAGCCTTAGGCTCTTCTTTTCACTCAAGGAATTCTAGCTTTTTCCCCAACAGATACGGGTACTTATATCTATAACCTTTAAGTAGCTAGACTATACCACGTTTCAAAAAATTTGAAATAGTTTTTTAAAAAATTCTCTACATGCCTTTAGTGCGTGCTTTATATTTCGCATAGCGAACCAAGACCGCCGCGGCCACCGCCACACAGGTGATTATTCCGGTCATCAAATAGTTTGTCGACTGAGGAGCTGGCGCCTCCTCTCTGCTGTCCTGCAAGGTCTCCTCCCCGCTATCCTGCAAGGTCTCCTCACGTGTCTCATCATTTTCATTCATATTTTCATTATATCACATCAAAATTTTCCATTTTTCACCAAACTCCACCTCTGTAAAATTCAAAAATTCCAGATTCTTCAAAAATCTATCATGCTCATGTTTTACATTTTTTAAAATCCGTTGTACAATCCAGTCAGATAGATAATTATGAGCCCCCATCATAACAATCTATCAGCATGTAGTAAAACCTATTCTTTTACTACATCAAAAACTTATTCGTTGAAAGGGAACAGACTCCGAAAAACGGAGTCTGTTCTATTTTTTATCAAACGCTACTCAAACCCCACAAGCGCAACACTTTAAAACGTTAGTTTAGGAACCTATTTGTTATTTTTAAAGAACCTGTTATAATATCCCGCATAGCAACATATTGTCATGTTGCACGCGCACCTTACACACCAGTTGCATCCCAAAGGAGGGGGAACCATGAAGATTCTTATCAAAGATACACTGCAAAACAAAGAAACACTGTACCTGCAGAAATGCGACGTTCGTTACCTGCTTGAACACCCGGATATCATCCGTAGTCCGAAAATCAAGCCTGGCAGCCCCAAGGCAATCGAGCTCGACGAGATCGAAAAACATGGATACGAAAGTTTCCTCAGGGAAACTCTAAACGACGAGGCCAACAGACTTATATTCGAAAGCGACCTCTGCAGCGATTATGACTTCCGCATTACCTACAGAGACACCGCAAGTATCGGATGGATCAATTCTCACAAGTGGATTTACGATTATGAAGAATATATCGTCGAATCCATCGATAGGCTCACGCGTGATCTTAAAAAAATCAATAAGTCTATTGAAGTTAAATTGGCAGAACTTGATGACGCAGAGTATGAATATCAGACACAAGCTGAATGCGCCAATCATCCTCACAATCCCAGTATCACAAGCACCACTGCCACAAGTACTGAAGCTGCCATTTCATACGAAGAAATTCTGCACAGGGAACATCGTCAGTATGATCTTGCAGAAATCGAGGTCCTAAAACGAAAAAAAGACGCCCTCAGATCTATGATTCAGTATCATGAAAGTGTTATTGAATTTACTTTCCCCACGGAGTTTCGAGGTTTGGTACGAAACACTAGCCTCAATCAGCGCATGAAAGACGCTCTGAGTAACCCCACCCGCAAGATGAAGAACTAAAGCAAAAGGCACCCGCAAGGGTGCCTTATTTCAAGGTTAATCGTAGGTATCCTGCGAAAAGATCACAAAACGTCACCTGTTCTATCTCGCCACTCCCCGTATAACCGTGATCATGGAATACAATAATACCAGTATGCTGCTCCAGATTATACTGCGCCCGAAAACGTTTTAACCGATACACATAATCATCCTTAGTACGACCATCATCAAAGTTCAGCTCCACTTCACATTCACCGATCAAATTCAAGAAATGCGGAGAGCCAACAACATGTTGAATCGCAAAGATTCTCCATCCACGAACCGGGACCTTAGCAAGTTCCAGATTAATACCGGGTTTGTCGACCATTCGGCTCCGAATTATCTCGAAGTGTGCTGCTGCTTTCCTAATATCATCACTCTGCACATACTTGCATGCGTCGAACAAAACGTCAATGTCAGGTCCTGTAATGATATTATAGCCGCCCCTCGCGCTGAAATCCTCAAGTGTAAAATTTGTTACACTTGAACCATGCAGTTTCTTGATACTCATACGTATCTCCTTCCTAAAGAACACCCCAAAATCGAGGCAAAGCCAGCCCACTATTAGACTAGTATCTACTATTATACAATAAATACCTCACTCTGTCAAAGCTAAAAATCACAATATCAAACCAGGATCCCCAACCTCAAAACTAGAGCCAATAGCTTCAAAGCTAGGACCATCTACTATAGGCCACTTCGCTCTCGGCTGAAATAATCTTTTTTACTTTATCCCCCTGAGCATATAGCCTCGCCTCTCGTTCATGCTCATTATTCTCCGCTTCTTTTTCCGCCATCTCCAGTGCCCCCGAAAAATATTCTTTCATCGCCGCAATCTGCTTTTTCGCCTCCGCCAGCTCTTTTTCGTCCATATTTTCCGTCATCGATTCTGGCAAACGATCCACCATCGCCGCAATCTGCTTCGCCTGTTCTGCACACTCCATCAATGTACACCACTTCGCTCGCTTCTCCGCCATCAAATAATCTCGTCGGCGCCTCAAATACTCCTGCTCTCCATATTTTTCCTTAATCTCAGCCGCTGGGCTCCCCTTTGCCAGCACATCCGCAAGATCAGCCGAATAACCAATCACAAAACGTGGCATCACAGGGATCCGTCCCTTCTTACGAATCGGATACCAAGGATCATTCATATCCTCAAAGTATTTCGCTGAAGCAAAACCCGGAATCTTCAAACCGTCTCTTTGTGCTGAAGGTGTCGGATAAATTCGCACATATTCTTCACCATTCGCACGACGCCTCACTTCCGGCACGCCAAATTCCGAAATCGCTGGATTATCATGCCTTGCACTGTTCCCATATTCATGCGCCCAAGAAAATTTCTTCTGCAACTTCTCCTGAATTGTGTTATAAGTCAAATCCACCGCAAAAGGCACCACTTCGCCCCCAGTCTTCCCATTCTGGATCATTCCAATCACATCGATATGATTAAACATATCATCTACCTCTGAAGTTGGAAGAGTTCTTAAGGCCTCATATTTTTTATCCTCAGAAAATCGATCAGCCTCAAAGAACCAGTCACCCGTCTCCACCATTGAGGTAAAAGTCACCTCTAAAATTTTCGCATCACTCCGCTCCTCGCTCTTACGAAAATCCGGCGTACTTTTCTCAGCTTTCACCATCCTAAGGTCCGCGCGAATTTCTTCAGGCCTATACACTGAATTGAACGTCTCCGGCCTTGGCGTCAAGCTCTCGAGTGTCTTCTCCATTCTCTCATAATGTGTCAATTTATTTTTATTACCCACTAAACTTCCTCCAACTGTATTTAGTCGCATTATACCACACAAAATAAGGCCCGCCTTTCGACGAGCCTAGAAGCAAGGCGCCTTTCTAAGCTACCTGCCCTGTGGTTTGGCTGTTTCCAGCCATGAGTTCGACGAGCCCTTCCAGGTCGGATAAATCAACCAACTCTGTCAAGGTCATCAACTCCATTAAAACTGTGAAATCTGTAGCTTCCATTATTCCTCCTTTGTCTCTTCGTGTTCTATTGTGAAGAATTTCGAACTAATCCAGTCCAAAATTCCATACACCGTATCATTACGGTAGTTACTTGCGAGTGTTGCCACTTTGATCTCGATAATGCCATTTTCATACAAACGTTCATCATCTGCCACAAACAAAGTCTGATGCGAATGTGTCTCAATATAGTCACAAAATCTCTCAAAGTTTACCGCATCACACAGCTCCATGAACTTCGAGCGCGAAAACCGCACTTCAATCTGTACCGGCCGACCAATCATTGTATCGTCAATCAAGGCAAACTTCAGTTCGTCATGTCTACGGTTCCAGTTGTAAACAAAGTTATACAGATTAGCAGTGCCTTCAATCATAAGCTTCTGCCCCAGGCTACCGCCAGAACTTCTCTTCTTTCTCGGCGCCACATCCTTACGAAAACTATTCATCACAGCTCCCCCTTTCTAAGGTACCCTTTTGCATCAATATTCAACATCTGAAACAAATAGCACCTGTTATTATAATATATAATCTAGCTTATGTCAATATTATTGACTTTTTAAAGCATATATGTTATAAATATTAAGTTTTGCACCTTATGAGGAAAGGAGGATAGAGGTAGAACCTCACTGGCAACCTGTTGGACTAAATCTAGAGGGTCGATCTTTATATAAAATAGATTTACATTTCTAGAACACCTATCAAACTTGGAGGGAACATGTTTATTAGTAACGTCAGAACGCATCAACCGTTAGTCCAGAATTGGGAGCTAATTTTCCCGATGACATATGGCGAGGGGAGCCGCCAAAAGGCAGTCAAAGCCTTTCATGACATTTGGAGTAAATCCGAAGTTGAAGAGGTAATTTTCAACCAAGATACTAAAGATCCGATTCATGAACAGATTTCCGAGAACAGATATCGGATCACCACGAGCGGAGTACTTAAGGTCGTTGGTACCGTCTATGGCTACAGCGGTCACATTCAGGGTTTTTCCATCAACATCGATAATATTGCTTCAATTACCCGTGTCAAAGATGTAAGTGGCAACTACGATTGGTCATCTCCGCTGCTCATTACCACCAGAGATGGTAAGCAGTACCGTATTTACGCCAAGGAATGCACCGACAAAACGGGACGTTTACTTAGTGACATCACAACGTATGGAAAAGTCGAGACCAGAGCCGGCTACAATCTGCATCCCAGCATGAAGCACAAAGGGTATTTCTAATTCATACTTGCATCCCAGTATGAAACACAAAGGATACCTGTAACCTATACTCCAATCTTCAAAGCCTCCGCCCGTCGGGGGCTTTTTCATTGACTTTTTATTCCATTTCATACTGCGGATCATTGGAGAAACGGCTTTTTTATATTAAAATTAGATCCAATATGACCATTAAATATCTCGAAACTCCAATTACTCAAAATAATCTGCCATTAACATATACTATTGTGTCAGCAGGGACCCTGGAACTATCGGATGAGGACAAAACCAAGACTGGGCGTCTATATCATATTCAAGTGAACGATGAATGGCACGACTACTACATCCTCTACATAGGACCCCTTGATAACAATAAAATGCCATTTTTACAGGAAATAACTTCAAATAAAGATATAGTTATTCGTATTGATTCTGGCTGTCTTACCGGCATGGTTTTTGGTGACCGCACCTGCGATTGCCACGAGCAATTACAGATTGCGGTAAATACAGCCCAAGAAAATGGAGTTGGCTTTATAATTCACATACCAAGCCAAGATGGTCGCGGCATGGGAATCGATTTTAAACTAAAGACTCTCGACGAACAATACTACAATAACGTAAATACGATTGAGAGTGCAAAAACTGTATCAGGACTAAACAATATTGATCGCCGCACATACCATGGCGCAGTTGGATGTCTAAAAGTTCTAGGCGTAGAAACGTCTATGTCTCTCAATATTGCAACCAACAACCCCGATAAGATAAATGCCTTTAAATCAGCTGGCTTTACTAAACTAAACACTACTAGGGTTTTTGCTACACATATTTCCGACGAAGTCAAAAAACACCTATCTGCAAAACAAGAATTTCTCGGACACCTAAAATAACCAATTCCTACAGCGACCAAAGCCTCCGCCTGTCGGGGGCTTTTTCATTGACTTTTTATTCCATTTATGGTATAAATATATCGAGTTTCACTCAACAACTCGCAAAACTATAAGTTTTGTGCTCGATATATCGGCAACATAACAAATTCTTTTGCGTGCACATTACCAGAAAGGAGGTTTCGGTTTCACGGACGTAACAGTTCAATTTCATTTTTTTTCACAAAAGGAGAGGAACAAACATGAGTAAGGAATTTTCATCGAGAAACCGAGCAGGCAAACCCACATATCTTGGGGGAAGCAAAGAGCCAACCTTTTTACCCAGAATCGAGAACTGGAATATCATTCCTGCCCCTGGGGAAGACGCAAAGCACTTTGAGGAGACTCTCAAGACTTTTGTCGCTTTCTTTGACGACAGTGATGAAGAAGGTAGTGTCGAGATGGTCGCCCCCTTCTACTTCACCGGCAAGCTCATCATGTCCGATGAGAGAAGGAAGGATGCTAAGGAAATTACCCTGGATGACATTGTAAAATTTGAAAAGATTTTACGCCCTTACAGCAGTGATCTCGTACGCATCTATACCGGCTCTGGTAAAATATACTATTTTTACTTTCAGTGCTGGTCAAATGACGGGAGGCAGAAATTAGAAAAATATTCGAAAAGAATGTTTCTCTACTCAAGCAGCATACCGACCCGCAAGCAAACCAAACTAAGAGGACGTGAGTATAAAGTCTATCGACCCGTTTTCAACCTTATTGGCGGTAAAGGAGTCGATGTAGTTTGATCCATAACCACCTTTCAAAAGTCCCCGGCAGCCAGCCGGGGCTTTTTGCATTCTAAAATCCAAGTAACCTACGCCACCGATTGCTTTTCTATACTGGTTATGCCATAATCAGGACAGAGTATTACTCGTGCGCAAAGCGTGTACATTACAAGGTTAGCTAGACCTTCAAGTTCATCTCTAAGATCGTAAATACCTTCGTGCTTTCAGATGCCATTCGAGACTTCAGATGCAATTCGTGATTTCAGCCGCCAATTAACCAGTCTACAAAGGAGGAGTCAAATGAGACAGTGCAATATGTTGAAAAACTGGGGTTTCTGTTGCCTGAACAAGCATGGCAATCTCAACCGCGAGATTATTGCTGATTCGTTCGACTCTTTTCTGAGCCAAAAATCCAGCAATCGCCTGCGTGTCCCTGGTAAATGTGTCCTCAAAGGCATCATTTATAAGGGCAACGAAGCTTTAGATGGGAAAGAAATTTCCACCGAGGAGATCCGTTTCATTGATCGTGTTGATAAAGAACTCAGAGAAAAACTACAGTGTCAGCCCGAGATCATCTCGCCGCAGCACCGCCTCTATCGCGCCACCACCACCAACGGCTCCGAATTTTTCTTCTACTCCGATGAGCATGCCGACGAAATCTATCAGATGGTTGAACGTATCTAGCTATTCTCACCCCGGCACTCGTCGGGGTTTTCTTTTGACAACATTAGTTTTTATGGTATAATAGACCAGTCTTGTTTTCCTTGTAGACAAAATGCACCTTGAAAGGAGATGATTAGTTTATTTTTCAGTGTAACTTGTAGGAGTTTTCAACTAGGGTTTTCAACCACGGAAGCCAAGCTTCCACACCCAAGGAGGGGGAATCATGGAAAGTACCACACAGAGAGTCCAGTATTGTCGCAAAAATCGTCTTGAGGGATGAATCCTTCTGTTCTATGCCAAGAACGAGCGTAAGCACCCTGGCACCCGTTTGGATGTCATGCGAGAAATTGCTGGCTTCTGGTACGACAAGAAAAAACCGCAGAAGATGAGCATTAAGGGGAAATGCCGTCTCTATGGTAGGGCCGTACCCCGTTCTATTCTCGGATGCGAGGAAAGACTTACTTCCATGCAAGTCGGTGGGATAAATACCTCCGCCGACTTAAAGACCATTGAGCGCGTTGAAAAGAACGAGTTCGGAATGCCCGAAGCGGATCTCTTCTGCCTCACCGATTCGTCCGGCGACAAGTTTTATGTCCACAGGGACAACTACTTGCCGGATATGTTCAGGTTGATTTCAGACGCCAAAGAGCGCAAACTCAACGCTAAGAAGCATTACTACCTTCCGAGCGAAATCAAAAACAGCCCGAACGCCGATCAGTACTTGTGAATCAAGCCCCCAGCGCTTGCTGGGGGTATCTCTTTTTCAGCACCCAAGGAGGGGGAACCATGGAAAGCATCGCACAGAAAGTTCGGCGTTGCCGTAAAATCCGTCTCGAAAGATGGACTCTGCTCTTTTTTAACAAAACAGAGAAAGAGCATCCCGGCACACGCCTAGAAGTTATGTTAGGTATCGCCGACTTCTGGAAGAATGAGAAGGGTGAAAGAAAAAATCAGAAAAAGCGGGAGGAACAGAAAAAAGGTCTGCCAATTTGTGGCAGATGTGTCATTAATGGCACTTCAACTCTCGCCGCAACTATCGGGGTCATGGGAACTGAGCACACCTCTGCACCCTTGAAGCTGATCAAACGCGTCAAACACAACGAACGCGGAAAAACCGAAGCGGATCTCTTTTGTCTTATTGACAGCCAGGGTGATGAATACTACATCAGCAAGAATCAGTGCACTGCTGGCATGCGACAGATGATTGAAGACACCCTAACTTACAGCGAGCTTAACAAAGAAAGGTACTATTATCTTTCCAGTAAGCATCAGAGACCGGTCTATATCTAAGATGGATCAACCACACCCAAGGAGGGGGAGAATGAAAGAATCAAAAAAGCTGGAGAAGAACGAACAGATCAAAGACGCCATGGCAAGAAAGCGTTGGTGCCTGCTCTTCCTAAAAAGCAACCAGAACGACAAGACCGCCAATCGATCGAGAGTCGCACAGCAGTTTGCGGATTTCTGGTACAGTGACGAGAGGAACATGATTACCCTGAATGGTGATTGTTACCTCGGATGGTTCACTAGAGACGAACACAGTACCTCTGAAACACCGCACACCTCAAAGGAAATGGTCACCAAGATTCGCGTCATCAAGCGCAGCAGCTACAATAGCTACTTCGACAACTTGTTCGAAGTCGAAACGAAAGACGGGGAATTATATTACGTCTATTCGAATTTAGTATCCGCCCGCTTCCGTTCCATGATCGCCGCCTGCAGAAAGCTCAGCATTTTCAACTCTGAGCCTGGTTTCTATCTCGAGCCTGAATTTAAAAGTTCTATCTACTTTTAATTCAAACTCATCATCTCCATTAAAAAAGCCGACAGTAATGTCGGCTTTTACTTTTTCAGGTTGGCCAGGTATATCGGTGCTTGATCTCTTCATAAACCTTCCGCAGTCTCTCGAATTCATCATGAAACGCATCACGCTTCTCTCTAAGCCCCTTGAGTTCCAGACTGAGTTCCACCGCCAGCGCTTTTGCTGCCTCTAAGGTAGCAATTGCTTTCTTCAATGTCGGACCACCACCTGCAGTCTGTTTCTTCGTATCGACGAATAACTGATTACGCTCTTCTATTTTTGGATCAATCAGCATCGTCAATTCATCACGGCTAATCTGCAGCTTCTGCACTTCAACAGCATATTCATCCGCCTGAAGAGCTCTGCCACGCTTGCGTTTTTCGTGCTCTTTCTTCTGGTTTTTCTTGATCTTCTCCTCGATATATTTACGCTTCTTAAACATGTCATGAATCTCGGAATGCATTTCATCGCGTTTACGCTGAGCTTCATCCCAGATACCATCAACCTCGATTTTATCTCCGGCTCTTGCGGTTTTAACCTCATAGTCGAGGCGCTGGATATCCTTTTTGACACTCTTCAGCTCCGCATCTTTCTGATTAACCAGATCCCGTGCCTTCAGATACTTTGCATAAGCTGCCTGCTTGGCCGTAAATGCCTTCTTTTCTTCCTGCTGGCAAGCTTCCCATTTTTGCTTCATAATTCTGCCCCCTTTCAAAAATACAACCGCAAATATTGTTGCTCTGCCGTCTGGTATTCTTGTGTCGTCAACAAACGATCAAGTTCCTGCCTGACGGCCTTATGCTGTAAATACAGAGTAAAAAACTTCACAAAAGCTTCATACACGAGACTCTTATATTTATAGTAACCGCGTATCGCGGCTGCTGCTCGTCTACTCGACTTCTTATAAAGCTTCTCGATCTGAATAAACTGCCTCTCGATTCTTCGAGTTTTTGCCGGAGTCAGATCTTTCATCACATCGTGATACAATGTGGCGTGTCTCTGTTTCGCTAAAATCGCATTTTTCTTGCGATCTCTGTAAATACAACCAGTAAACGACTTCGACAAATACGGCTCGATCTGAAATTCCTTAGAATCTTGGCTCGTATCACTTTCTAAAGCTTCTTTCGATACCAATTCAGTGTCCGAGATTTCATCCAGAGATCCAAAGCCAGCAATTGAGGATTCATCTCTAAAACTCGACAAAATCCTATATTTAGACTTTAGCTGCGCCTTCTTTTTACTTTCCTTCTTGGCCCAATATGCATGTTGCAAAGTATTGGATTCCGGAAAAAGGATGCCTATTTTCTCCTCACAAATGATAATCTCCTCTAGAATATCTCGAATACAAAGATCATTTGCAAAACGAAACAGATCAATCTGCCTCTGCGCCTCATCACGTGCCATGAAAGCATACTGACGCTCAAAATACTTCATATCCATGCGCTCCTGAAGCGTCAAGCTCCATAAAGACATCACGCGAGTGATCCGTTCCGACCGCTCAAAAGTCTGATATGCCTGCTTATAGCAAGCCAAAGCCTCATTAACATGCAAAAACAACTTATGTTCCTGTCTCAATAGTTCATAGGTTCTGTTCATCTCGTACCAACCTTTCAAAGTGTAAATGTACATCCACGGCAAAAGCCTAGTCAACATATATATTATACCATAAAATAAGCGTTTTGGCAATAAAAAACACTGGGAAGTTCATCCCAGTGTTAGTTGAAAAGATATACAATGAGTTACAAAATCATGCCTTAGCCAGAGTATAGTTTCCGTTCTGTTCCGTCGGCTTCCGATCATAAATTTTCTGACCATATTCGTCAATTATGATGTGGCCGTGGTCCTGGCCGTCGCTGCACTCCTGTCCGCCATAATAAATATGCGCGACACCGTCCGGCTTAATAGAGACCTTCGCCTCTTTCCAAAGTTTTGAGCTTAATCCAGATTTCTTCAGTGCGTCTTTCTTTCTCTCTGCGTACAGAAGTTCTCGCTTTTCACTTAGGTCCTTATAGAGCTGTCCTAATTCGTCGTCGCACTTCTTAAAATCCGACACGGCTTCTCTGTAATTTGCGTCCGCCTCCTGCTCTTTGACCTGCGCCCTCCGTAAGCTCTCTTCCATGACTTTCATCTGTTTTTCCGTCGACTCAACCAGTCCGCACGCCAGTGAGTAATCAAAAGTCCCCACTCTCGGCATACGCTCTCTCTTGCTAGCTTCCGCATCAGAGAGTTCTTGGGAAATTCGCCGCATTTCACGTTTATAATCGTTGATATTGTACCGACAATTATAAGCCTGCTTAAAATATTCCCGCGCGGTTAATTCATTTTCGCTGTGACTAGGCGCTTCAGGGTCTCTGTCTTCACCGTCTTCGCCCCCTTCGAAATCATCGAAAGGATCTTCGCCGGCAGACTTCAAGGCCCTAGCCTTCTGGAAGCATTCTTCCATCATCTGTGTTTCCTCGTTGACTTTCTCGGTTAACTCTTTCTGGTGTTCCGCGCAAGCTGATTTAATTTCCTCAAATCTACGCAAAACTTCCTCAGACTCGAGGATGATTTCATCATAAAATTTCTTTTCACGATTCATTCTCAGAACTGCATCATCATAGTCTTCACGAACTGACTTTAATGCCGATTCACAAATCCGTACATTTATCTGCGCCTCCTTACGCTCATACCATAAAGTCTTCTTGCTTCGGTTCAGATCACTCTTACGAACCTTCAATTTGTCGCATCTTACCTGCATCGTATCAATTTCTGACTTCATTGCATCAAGTTTCGAGATTCGTCCCATCACTGTCCTACCTTTCCAAATTGATAAAGAACGTCATCTGCTGGCCTATTCCAGCATAACGATTATTATACCATAAAAATAATATTTTACAACTCACCACCCCTGTGCTACAATAAATCTAACATATTGGAGACCAAACATAAAAAGGGGGTATTATGTCAACCAAGAAGCTCATTCGTTATCTTGAAGAAACGAATGCCATGTTCAACCAAGAGGATCTCAAAATCACGCATCAGATTATCAATGATGAGGTTCGGATTCTCAAGTTAAGATCCAATAAGCACATTAGGATTTCCGACAAAAAAGACAAGGTGACCTACGCCAGGTTAGTAGGGATCCGCTCGAGTGGTTGCATGCATCTGGAATATGCAGAGGATGGCCTAATCATGCTCTCCATCAATCCTGGCCATCGAAACTACAAAACGGCACTTGTCAAAGACACTATTGAAAGCATCATTATTGTTCTTAGCATTGCTAAGAAAGAAAAGAGGCTTAAAAAGTAGAGGTGATCCCATGTCCCGCCCTAGCTGGCGGGATTTTTATGTTAAACTTATCTCATGAAGCAGCTTTTTACGATCGACTCCAAAGATTATGATCCAGCCTGGGAGAAATTCTATCGCCCATCCGTGCGTGGTATTATTCTTAACAAAAACCATGAAATCGCCTTAATTTATAGTCAGAAATTCCACATTTATAAATTTCCAGGCGGCGGCATCGAACCAGGTGAAGATCATCTCACTGCTCTCGCCCGCGAAATCAACGAAGAAACCGGTATGACCCTCATCCCAGAATCCGTTCAAGAATTTGGTGAAGTCTTAAGGATTCAGGGTAGCGGTAAACTTAAAGATACTATTCTTATCCAAGAAAATTATTATTATCTCTGTCAGACTACTGGTGAAATCCATGAGCAACATCTCGACGAATCTGAGAAAGCGGCTGATTTTATTCTTAAATTTGTCACACTCGACGAGGCCATCGCCGCCAATTCAGATCCAAATATCAACCTCGGTCCTTTCGACCAGGGAATTGTCGACCGCGAACGCCGCGTTCTTGAGTTAGTCCGAGATTCAATAGATCACCAGCAGACTTCAAAGCTCTAAAAATAAAAATAGTAAAAATTAAAAATAGCTGGAGACTAGCTCCAGCTATAAGAAAAGAAAATCACAAAGTTAAACGCATTAAGTCAGCTGCCCTTACGGCTCGTCGATCGCAAGATTAGCCAAGCGAATCGCATCCTCTTGTGTCTTTGCACCAGCAATATAACCGTTAGGATGGCAGAAGATTGCAGTCTCGACTCCAGTAATCTTAACCAGCTTCTGACCAGAAAGTCCCCACCATGCTTTCGGAAACGGCTTTTTCTTATTTCGCATCCGATCCCGTGCCGGCGGGATTGCCTGTGCCATCCACTCACCAAAAAGACCGGGATAGACTCCAAAATAAAACTGAGCCGCCTTCGGATTCGGGTCACTTAAAACGTTAACAATCCAGTTACCGCCGATAAACTCCGGCATCACTAAGATTCTCCCCTCACAAAGCCCAATTAGCTCGCTGATTTTAGTTTTCGCCTTAAAGATCGCTACCGTCCGCTTAATTTTTCTAGACAAAATCTCTTGCGCAAACTTCACCGCCTTCAAAAACGCTTCATCCACATCCTGTTTCTCATCCCAGTTCGGATTAAACAGGTCAATCATTGTCGAAATAGATGTATCTTTACTGTTTTTACCAAATGCGAAATTAACCTTTTTTATAGCTGAATCAGAGTGGTTATTCATGATCTCATTTTTAGAACGATCCTGAATTTCAGAAAGCAATTCGTTTTTTACAACTAAAATCGCTTCGTCCACCCACTCAGCTGGGCATTCAAATTTAAGCAAAATCTTCGAACCTTTTTCCCCCCAGATCTTTCTTGCCGACAAACCGTATTTATCTCTTGTATCATAAATCCGAATCTCGCGTCTCAATCGAGTCGCATTTGCAATCGTCTCCACATTGTCAGTTCTTAAAACCCTAACTTCACTCAAGAAAGACAGTATTGCAATCACAAAAACCTCATCTGCCTGATGTGGCGCTAGATGCGTCACCATATTCGCCAACCTCAGGTCATGCACAACTGCCACCCGATTCAACTTTTTCATGTTTTCTCTCCTCTCAATGTGCGACAAAGACCCTAATTTAAATTATGCCCCGTATGTAAGTTCTTATATTATAATATATTTTTAGTATTTTTCAAGAGAGTCCAGTGGGACGCTATTTTAATTTTATGGTTAAATATAAACATATGCAACGCACCTATATTGCCATCGACCTCAAATCTTTCTATGCCTCAGTCGAGTGTGTTGAGCGCGGACTTGATCCCCTGAAGGCCAAACTTGTTGTTGCCGACGCCACACGTACCGACAAAACTGTTTGCCTCGCCGTCTCCCCAGCTCTTAAGGCTCTGGGCGTCGGTGGCCGCGACCGCCTTTTTCAAGTTCTCAAAAAAGTTCCAAGAGACTCTTTCATTATTGCACCCCCGCGTATGCAAAAGTATATTGAAGTTAGCTCTGCTATTTTTGCTATCTATGCTCGCTACATCGCCCCCGAAGACATCCATGTCTACTCTATCGATGAAGCTTTTCTTGACGTCACCAGCTATCTCAATACCTACGAAATGTCCGCTCACCAACTCGCCCGCACCATCGTCAAAGATGTTTTAGGACACACTGGTATCACGGCTACGGTGGGAATCGGCGAAAATCTCTACCTCGCTAAAGTTGCCATGGATATTGTTGCCAAGCACCTACCTGGCGATTCCGATGACGTCCGCATCGCCGAGCTAAATGAATTTTCCTACCGCGAAAAACTTTGGACCCACACTCCACTTACCGATTTTTGGCGCATCGGTCAGGGATACGCTAAACGTCTCCATGACCTCGGAATCCATAATATGGGAGAACTTGCTAGATATTCACTCACCGGTTATGAAAAACTATACCGCGTTTTCGGAGTTAATGCAGAACTACTGATCGACCATGCCTGGGGATATGAACCCACCACAATCTCTGACATAAAACACTATCATGCCAAAAATCACTGTCTCTGTTCCGGACAAGTGCTTCACCGGGCCTATTCAAAATCAGAAGCCTATACCATCATCACCGAGATGGCAGACGGTCTAGCACTCGAACTAACCGAAAAACATCTTCTCACCGACCAAATCATACTCGATATCGGCGCTGCTAACCCCAGTGTTTCACATAACTCCAACCCTTGTCCTAAGACTGATAATTTCCAATCCGCCCGTCCCCGCGGTGACCTTCTCCACGGTTCTCAACTTCACGAGCCTCACCTTCATGGCTCCCACCTCCATAACTCTCACCTCCACGGCTCCTTCAACCTATCAGATTTCACTTCCAGTTCCACCGAAATTATTTCCGCCTTTCAGAAACTTTTCAACCGCCTCGCTCCCGCTGATATTCAAATTAGAAAACTCAGCCTAGGCGCCAACCATCTCGTAAAAGATTCAGAAAATATCGAAAAGCCTTTACATCAGCTAAACCTCTTTGCAAATACGGAAAAAACCGAACAAGAAACCGAACAAAATCTCCGTCTGCAACAAGCCACCTTGGCGATTCAAAAACGCTATGGTAAAAATACCTTATTAAAGGGAGCTAACTTCCGACCAGGTGCCACCACCATCGAACGTAATTCACAAATTGGAGGTCACCGTGCCTAAAATAGAATCCTTCAATCCCAAAGCCATAAATCCAGAATTACCTAATTCAAAAACACAAGGTCCAAAAACGGATAATTTCGAGTTTCAAGATATTCTGCGCCTGCCGCATTTTCATGCACCGAATAAACCTTTTCTTTCATCTGAAAAACGCGCCGCCCAGTTTATGCCCTTTAAATCACTTGATGTCTATGAAGACGCTATTGAGAAAAAATTCCAAATCCTCGAAGATCAATCCATCGATCCCATCATCGACTATTCCGACAACCAAGAAAATGATCTATTTTGCGAATTATAGAATTCTTCTTAATGAAAATATATATGGAAAAGTATCATACTTCTTAGTTTCAAAAAAATAATCATTGTTAAACTTCACTCGCTCAAGTGCTATGATATTCAACTCCATATCCAATATTCTTTCTTCAGCCTCACTGTCATCAAACCTATAATCTCGACAAATCAAAATATAATTATCGCCTATTGTATTCACCATCTCGTAAATTTTACAATCTGGCTCATAATTAATAAATTTAACAAAACTAAGATTTAAACCAACATTAAACGAGTTAGCAATCTTCTCAATATCTTCTTTCGGTAATATATTCATAGATTTAAATAAGTTATCTTTATAATTTTTTACCTCTATCAAAGCGTCTTTCGCATGAGAAATAATCGCCGCGTATACGGCTTTTGGCTTCATAGTTCCATCATCAATTCTAACTAGTTCAGCATACAATTCATCCGTCAGCGGAAAGTCTTTTCGAAACTCGCCGAATCCAGATCTCTCCCATTTAGAAATAAACGCCGCTAGACTATCATCATTATAATCATCAGTATAACCATCAAGGCTATAAAAAAAATCACTTGGTCTTTCTGAGTTAATATTCTCAAGCTCTTTCAGGATCATATTCAAGATATCTATTCTAGTCATATCAATAATTATACTCCATAAAAATCTTATTTAATTTGTCGTATCAAGATTCATATTAAAAAGCTGACCATGTTATATTATTCATATGAATAGGGAAGAGAAGATAATAAAAGCAATCCATGATGGCCGCGATATTGCAGATAAGATTCTTAAAGCTAATACAATGATAGCACTTCAATCACTCATTACAGAAATTGAAACCTATTCCGATTTTGTCAATCAAGAATTTGGAGACCTTGATGAATTCTCAGAAGACCCATTAGACAAATACAATGAACTTACTTTTTATTGTTATATGGCGCTCGAAGAAAAAACTGATCATCTCGAATACTATGCAGAACATCCAGAAGAAATCAGCCAAGGTGTGTCTAACTTTCTAAACTATCTAGATTCAAGAAAGTGGCTATAAAAATATTAAATTATTATGTTGTAGTATATATTTCTTTTTCTTAACTCAACTCGAAACTTATATAAAATCCACGCTAACCCGCCATCTCCTCGAACATATTTACAAATCAGACTTTACATGCTAAAATATCCCTAATTATGTCAAAGAAGAGTAATACAAAACGCAAACTCGTTGGTCTCGTATCTGAAGAGTCTGGTATCCGTGCTTATTACACTAAGAAAAATACCATGAATACCCCTGACAAGCTCAGTTTGAAGAAATATGACCCAATTCTTAGAAAACACGTAGTTTTCGTAGAAACAAAGAAGAATCTCGGTCGTAACGAAGTCAAAGAGAAGAAACGTTAATCCATCCAAAATCCTCCTACACTGGGAGGATTTTTCTATGCTATAATAGTTTAAATGAAAAAGGGAACAAGCCCAGCTTTGGAGGTCATTGTCGCCACGCACAAAATGTATGTCATGCCTGACGACTCTCTTTATCAGCCGCTCCTTGTTGGTTCGGACTTCTTTTTAAACCAACAAAAAGGCGTTACTCTCCCTAAAAATCTTATCTTAGACAATACCGGCGCCCACATCTCTTCCAAAAATCATAATTATTCAGAACTCACTGGCCTCTATTGGCTTTGGCAAAATACCGTCAAAAAAGATACGAATCCCGATTCTTTTTATGGCCTCGTACATTATCGACGCTTCCTATCTGCAAAAAATAAAAAAACTCCACTCACAAAAACCGAACTACAAAATCTTATTAATCTCAAATATGAGATAATTCTCCCGAAAAAACGCAACTATTACATCGAAAATCTCTATAGTCACTACGCCCACACTCTCCATATCGGCCCCCTCGCCCGCACCCGTGAAATCATCAAAGAAAAATACCCAAATTTTCTACCGGAATTCGATCGTTTAAAAACTCGCCGTTCCGCCCACATGTTCAACATTTTTATCTTCAAAAAACCGCTGTTTGAAGAATATTGCGAATTTCTTTTTGGCATTCTTTTTGCCCTTGAATCCTCCCTCACCAAAGAGGAGCTCACTCGGTATGACGGCTTTCACGCTCGTTTCTTTGGCCGCATCTCAGAACTCCTTCTTGATGTCTTTCTATACACTAAATTCCCAGACCTCGACAAACGTTCAGACGTTTTAGAGCTACAGGTTCTCGAGCTCGAGCCAGTCAACTGGATTGAGAAGATCAGCAACTTCCTCCTCGCCAAATTTTTCGGCAAAAAATACAAGAAGAGCTGTTAGAACAGGTGTTATAAGATATGAAAACACCACAAAAAAGCACAACTTCGCTTACAGAGAATCAACTAGAAATTCAACCAGAAAATCAATCAGAAATTCAACCAGAAAATCAATCAGAAATTCAGTCAGGAATTCAACAAGAAAATCAGCCAGAAACTCAATCAGAAATTCAGCTCAAAATTCAGCCGCCAGCACTTCCACTCATTTCTATCATTATTCCTGTTTATAATGCAGCAAAATTCCTAGACCAGACCATCACCTCCTGTCTCAAACAAGACTATCCTCATCTTGAAATCATCCTCATCAACGATGGTTCAACCGATGACTCAAAAATTATTTGTGAAAAATATCAAAAAGCCTCAGCCACCACTCTCTCAGCTTCTATTCTATTTTTTGACCGCCCACATCAAGGTGTCAGTGCCACCAGGAACTTTGGTCTCGATCATTTTTCTGGTGAATATTTTTCTTTCCTCGACGCTGACGATCTCCTTGCAGAAAATTTTATTTCCACCCTCTACGCTTTAGCCAAGGAAAATAATCTCGACTATATCACCTCCGGTTATCAGCGTTTTGTTGGAAATTTTCCTACATCAGAACCTCAAAAGTCAGAATTCGCAAAATCAAGCAATGAAAAACCTCGAAATCCAGCATCCGCAAAATCAAGCAATGAAAAACCTCGAAATCCAAAATCTACAAAAACAAGCAGGGAATCACTACGAATCTACGACAAATCAGATTTCTATAAACGACTGCTCGATCTCAATTCTGGTTATAATTTCTGCCACATGAAGCTTATAAAAAAGCCACTTCGCCACGTCCGTTTCGATGAATCACTCAGTGTTGCTGAGGATGCGCTCTATAATTTTAAAATACTCAACGAACTAAATTCTTTTGGCGCCACCTCCGCTACACTATATCTCTACCGCGTCCATCAAAATTCCACCGTCCGCACTTTTTCTAAAGACTATGTTGAAAAATACCGTATCGCTCTCCAAAAAATTGGAAATTACCTTCAAGAAAATCAAAACGATCTATATCAAAAATACCAAAACTATTTTTACGCCTTTGTCGCTACTCATCTCTTCTTCATTCTGGCCAATTTCTGTTGTCATAAAGATAATAAAAACCAGCTAAAATCCATCAAATCCCTCTATAAAATTCCACTTTTTTCTCGCGCTATTTACCTAGCACCACTCCGCCTGTTCCCACCGCAAAAAGCCTTCGTCCTCCTTTGCTTTAAATTCAAACTTATCCTCTTCTTACGTCTCATCGGTCGCCTGCGTGCCAAACAAAACTCCAAATAATTCAAATTTCGAGTAAAATATAGATATGAAGGAAAAATTTGGCCTCAAAAAGCTCCTCGCCATGCGTTTCTTTAAAACTCTCGCTCATCCAGCGACAGATTTTTTGTTTTTCCTCGCAGCTGCAACCCTACCTTTTGAAAACCTCTTTTTTGCACCGTCTTCCGGCTGGGCAACCGTCACACCACTAATTCTTTTTCTTTATGCCATTCTAAATCTTCACTATCTCCGTCCACATCTCCCCCTCATCAAAAAGATTTTTCTCTTCTTCCTCGGGTTCAGTATTCTCGGCACCCTTACCATGCTCTTCTTTCACGGTCGATTCGATGACTATATTGCAGCTTTTGTTCCACTAACACTCGGATTCACCTGCCTCCTTAGCTTTCTCGAGTTTTACACCAAACAAGGGTCTAAATTTAAACAAAAACTCAACCTTCTCACCTCTATTATTATTGCCAGCTATTTAATTAGTCTCCTGATTGGACTTGCCGAATATTTCGCCTTAAAATATAACCTCCCCGGCATTTCCGACGCTCTAGGTTTTCTTTTCAAACGTAACTATCTCGCCAAAAACCGAGTCCAATTCTTCTTCACCGAGCCATCTTTTATCGGTATGCATCTTTTTGGCATCCTCTTACCGCTTTTTTTGCTCACAAAGCGCCACGCTCTGCTTTTTCTTATCGTCCTCTATTCTTATTCCGCCATCCTTTTTGGTGCCGGCGTTCGCATTATTCTCGACATCTTCCTTATCGCCATTATCTTAAGTTTTTATTACTTAAGAAAGGTAAAAGATAAGCTTTTTATCCCCCTCGGCATTGTCGCAATTATCCTTTTTATCACCAGTGTCTCTGCCGTTAATGGTCGTTTTCATAAAATCTTTTTCGGATTCCTAAATAGTCCAGAAATCAGCCTCGACTGCGAACTAGAAGAGAATCAAAATACTGAAGAATGTCTCGCCCTTCTTCGAAAATCCGGCATCAACTCCGACGGATCCTTTGCTAGTCGCGTTTTTCGCATTAAGAGTACCGTTTTTGGTTACGCAAAATCACCTATCGGCTTTCTAACTGGATACGGTCTTGGTAATTCAATTCACCCAGCCAGACTCGGTCACGCCCAGGCCAAAAAAGACTATAAAAGTAGCTACATGAAAGAAGTTAACGACCTCGCCAACCCAGAGTATCACGACGACAGTGTCTCCTACTGTCTTTACACTCGTATCATCAGTGAATTTGGCATCTTCGCTCTCCTTTTTGGACTATTTTTCCTCTATAATCTCGCCAGAAAATCCACATTGGATTACAAATATCACTATCTTTTAATTCTCCTTTACCTCTATCTTCAGTTTGAATCACTCAGTTTTTATGCCATTTGGCTCTATATTGCCATCATGTATCTTAATACCTCAAAGAGGAAATTAAATGTCTAATTTGTCCCAGATCAAAAAGAATACCTTTTGGCTAGTTGTCTTTCAGCTCGCTAAAATGGTTTTTCCATTTTTGATCCTACCCGTTCTCACTAGACGACTTTCAGTCGATGTCTATGGCGATCTCACCTATGTCAAAACCGTCATGAATTTTCTGCAGATCTTTGTCGATTTTGGCTTCATGCTTTCCGCCACCAAGGAACTCGCAAAAATTAATCAACAGAAATTAAACACTCGAAAAACTATTCAAGAAGCAGCCGCACGGAGATCAACCACACAAGAAGCAACCGCACAAGAATCAGCCACACAAAAACCAGCTACACAAAAACTAAACGAAAAATTCGCACAAGTCATCACCAATACTCTTTTCGCTCGCATCCTCCTCGGCCTCACGGGGCTATTTATTACTCTTATTCTCTGTATTTTTATTCCAATTCTACATAGAAACCTCCTTTTTACCTTACTTTCTTATCTAGCCGTCTTTCTCTCAATCTTTCTCTTTGACTTTCTCTTTAGGGGACTCGAAATCATCCACATCATGACCATTCGTTTCATCCTCATGAAAACAGTTTCCACACTTCTCACTATTTTCTTTGTTAAACAAGATAATCAGCTCCTTTATATCCCGCTCTTTGATATTTTTTCCTCCATTCTCGCCATTCTCCTGGTTCTATTTGAGCTAAAAAAACTTGGCCTCAAATTTCAGCGCCCAAATCTAAAAGCCAGCCTCGCCTCTCTAAAGACCAGCTTTATTTATTTTCTTTCAGACATCTCCGCCACCGCCTTTAATGCCATCAGCACCATCATTATTGGTCTCGTTTTTTCATCCTCAGAAGTCGCCTTTTTTGGTCTCTCCATCCAAATTATTGGCGCCATCCAGTCACTCCTCGGTCAGTTATCTAGCGGCATCTACCCAGAAATGGTCCGTCAAAAAAGCTACCAATTTGTTAGTCAAATCTTTCGAAAAACCTTCATCTACGTTTTAATCTTTACCATAGCCGTCATCCTCCTTAGTCCGCTCGGTTTACAGATTCTTGTTGGCAACAAATACCTCACCGCCATACCAATCATTCAAATCCTCGCCATCACCATTTTTTTCAGCTATTGCAATACGCTCCTTGGCTGGCCAACTCTTGGCGTAATCAATCATCAAGCTGAAGTTACCACCTCCACTGTCGCTTCAACCATCTTTAATCTCGCCGCACTCCTCGCAATGTTTTTCCTAGATCAACTTTCTCTGATCTCCGTTGCTATCATTCGCGTCATCACGGAATTTATCCTTTTTCTTATCCGGTTCCATTATTTCCGCAAATTCCGCCAAGAATTTAATAAATAATCCAAACATCCTATCATAAAAAAGAACGCACCATACGTTCCTATATAAACTTTTATCTAGACAAGCGGTAATTTACCTAGAACAAATTACCATAGTGGCAGGGGCGCACGGAATCGAACCATGATCTACGGTTTTGGAGACCGCTATACTAACCGTTGTACTACGCCCCTATCCTCCTCATTATATCATACCAAAAGCTAAACTACATTTTTCTTCTCAAATCAGTTATACTTAAGTCATTCATGAACAATAAAGCCCACATCTCGCTGTCTCGTCGCATTCTCTCCAGCCTCAGCTTCTGGATCACTCTCTGGGCGCTGATGTTTGCCTATTTCTTCATTATTGGCCTTCTTCACCTCCTCTTTGGCTCAAAGCTCATCCCCGAACCGCTACTTTTTTCGACCACCATCGTTAAAGTCTCCACCATCCTCACCTGTTTTATCTATTCCTGCTTTTTCTCCCCCAAGGATTACCTCCTAAAAAGCGCCCTCCTCTTCACCTTTCTCGCCGACATCGTCCTAGCCATCAATAATATCTCCACCACTGGCGTCATCCTCTTCTGTTTCGCTCAATATTTTCACACCGCCCGCTACGCCGACCTCAGCCCCTTTTTCTTCATCACCTGGACCCTCTTTCTTGCCCTCCTCTTTACTTTTGTTAGTTTCTATCAAGTCCCACTCGTGATCGGCGCCGGTTTTGCCTATACAAGTACGCTTATTCTAAACCTCGCTCTCGCTACCAAATGGCTCAAACGCAAAACTCCAGAAGTGCGCCGCGCCTGCATCTGTAATTTTCTAGGTTTCATCTTCTTCATCTGCTGCGACCTTACCGTCCTCATCTCCTATTTTTCCCGCGTACACATCCTGCCACCCTTCTTCTATAATCCCGCCAATTTCATCTGTTGGCTCTTCTACTTTCCATCCCAAATTCTCCTCGCCAACTCCTCGATCCTCACCATCAAGGACTATGCGCCTTTCGATTCCAAACTCAAATCCCTTGCCACCAAGTCCAAACTTATTGATCAACTGTAATTTTATTTGATACATAGATTACTTCATGATACAATATCTGCAATATGGAAGATCGAAAGAAAACAAAACCGCGCGCTATTCTGGTTTTTGGTGCACCATGCAGTGGTAAGACGACTTTCTGTGAAAAGTTTTCTTTACGTTTTAAAGCTCCTTATTATAATTTGCAGTCATTACGCGAAGAAGCCGATTTCACCGAAAAACAAATTCACGTGGTCCTAGAAGCAATCTCTAAAACAGGACAAAACATCGTCATTGAAGGTGGCCTTGATACTGAAAACGAACGCAATGCGGTGCGCAAACTTCTTAAAGTCTGCGGTTACAACCCAACTCTCGTCTGGATTCAGACCGATATTAATACTATCAAAGCTCGCCTCAAGCTCAAATTCCGCTCTGTCGCTCGTGCTAAGGAAGAATACGAATCCCGCATCCGCGCCATGGAAGCCCCTGCCGAAACCGAAAAGCCAATCATCCTCTCCGGCAAACACACTTTTGAGACTCAGCTTTCTCATGTCCTCTCTCAGCTCTCTTAAGTTTCTTCAAGCTCTCTAAATACACTTTATCAATCTTCTAATATGTTAAATGACCCTGAATTTGGTGAGGTAATTATTAAAAAAAATGCACGTAGTCGCACGGTTAGTTTTTCAATTTCCACTTCTGGCCGCTTGCAAGCTACTGTCCCTAGTTTCACATCTGAGCGCACCGTCAAAAATACTTTGGATAAGCTCCGTGATCAGATTCGCGACAAACTCAAAGTTAAAGATCCAAGCACTCAACGTGCCCGCGACGCCAAGAAAAAACTCCTGATGAAACAGGCCAAAGAATATCTGCCTTATCGCCTCGAATATTTCGCCAAACGCTACGGCTATCATTACGACAAAGTTGTCTTATCTCATGCCAGTAGTCGCTGGGGCTCCTGCACTCACCGTAAAACTTCCATCCTCGCTCCCACCACTATTACTATTTCACTCAATATCGGCCTCATGCAAGTCCCCGAAGCTCAGCGCGACTATGTGATCTTGCACGAATTAGCCCACATTAATCACCCAGATCATTCCAAGGAATTCTGGGCCGAAGTGGAGTCTCACGACCCAAATTATCGCGCTCACCGCGAGCTCCTCAATACCCACACTCCAGGCGTCTAAAATTTAATTTAAAAAACGCAAAGTCCAGCCGCAAATTTAATTAAACAAAAACGCAAAGTCCAGCCGCAAATACTCAAAAGCCCAGCCGCAATCGCTCAAAAGCCCAGCCGCAATCGCTCAAAAAACCGCACTCTATTATCCCAGCTTACGCCATTTATGATATAATCGTTTTATGAAAGAGAACCAAGATTTTCTCAAACTCCTTGACCTAAACAAGATTCACACTTCGGTGTTTGAACGTAAGTTTATGTATCTTTCTGATGTAATTGACCCAATTTATCGTGAATACGTCATTCGTCTCGAGCGCGCCGGCTATACTCTCGACCTCGATGTTCTTCGACCGAAACATCAAGTTGAAAACTTTCTACCTCTAACAAAAATCATCGTCACCTATCTTAATCAGGTTCTCAAAAACCCTAGCAAAGGGAACATCGTCATCTCCATGAATTCTGCCGGCGATTCACTTGCCGATATCCGTCCGATCTCAAATTTCATCACTATCAAAGACGATTCTTCAATCATCACCGTTGAACAGCGCGAACAATATGCCATACTTGGCGCAAAAGTCAAGTCACGCCTTGGCTTTGGTACCACCATCCAGATCCCTATTAGCGAGCCATACGACAAACTATAGCCCTCTTGCAAAATATTAAGTTTTATTGTATAATATATACAACTATTTTTAGAGTACCTTAATGTACTCTATCTTTTTTCAGGAGGGAAACCATGAGAAAGCAGATTTTTGTCGCAACTGTCGCAACTGTCACCGCAGCAACCGTCCTTTTTTCTGGATGCGGAAGCAAGAGCAAGAAGACCGCAAATGCTACCGTCATCGACCTGGCAGACACCGAAGGTAAGACCATCCTCACCCCCGGTGGATCCAACACGGATGAAGAATCCGAGTCCTCACTCGAGGAATCTGGCGCAATCATCACGGAAGCCGAAAGTAACACAGGGTCGATCAAGGGATCCGAAAACAGCACGGATACAGCCAAGGATTCCGTAAATACCACGGATACGATCAAGGAAACCGCAAAGATTCTGGAAATGATCAAAGAATCCGCAAAAACTCCGGATACGATCAAGGAAACCGCAAAAACTCCGGAAACACCTGTAGGTGAAACTGGAGCAGCTTCAAAACAGCCCGAAACCGCCGACGAGCACAAGAACGTGCCGGAAAATAACGGCAACACCGAAAGTGCTGGCGGCCAGGCCAAGCAGAATGTTAATACTGGCTTTCCGGAGGGATCGAAACCCTACCAGCAGTACCTGTCGAGAACCAACGATCCTGATCCGACCAACATTCAGTACAATATGGATTTTGAGCGGTTTTTGAGAGATCATGGGGCCACTGAAATTGTCTATGGTGGCGATTTCGATGGCGGCGTCAATGCTTACGTCAGCTACAAGAACAACATCATCGTGAAACTCGAATTTCACGAGCGCATCCCCTATACTATGCATTATGCGTGGAGCGGCGGAGTGATCTTCGCAAACAGCCGTGGGCCCTTTACTACAATGGGTGACGGCTACGGTGAATCAGATTGGGGAAAAACGTACTCCATGGACCGCCGGCCTTATGACGAAATGGACTACAATGACTATTTCCAGATCAGCCCTGATGACGCTTTCTATACCACATGGGAAGAAGGTTCTAGCACGCCGACCGGCATCCATAGACCGCCGCTGTCTCTGGAGAGACGTTTCTACGAGAACTACATGAAATACATTGATCCGTACACCACGCTCAGTAACTATTCCATGCAGACCGATCCGCTGAATTAAGGAGAAAAATCATGAAACACGTCAAGCTTAGCATTGCCTTAGCTACTACATTCATTGCGATTCTACTTGCAGGCTGTGGCGCAACTTCAAGCGCAAAGTCTACTGCGTCCAACGCAAAAGTAGAAGCCACCACAGAAGCTACGGATATGTCGATCGAATCCACCGAGGCTACAACAGAAGTCTCTGAGACAACAATCGAGACTATTGCAGAGGGGAATTCTACGGAAGAAGCCTCGAACAGTGTCGAAACAACCGAAGCTACCAACAACTCCGAGAGTTCCAAGACCTACGTCTCCGAAGGCAGCAGTTACCCCAATACTGCAAACTTTGATTTCGCTGCTTTTCTGCGCCGCAAAGGTGCCATCGAGATCAAACAGGTGGTATATGACAACCCGCTCGAAGGTGCAATAGTCTATGCTAGGTTCAAAAATGGTCTGATTGCCGAATTTGACTTTTTCTATCCGCAGGATGATCGTTTTGCCTTGAATTGCATTAATTGTTTTCCTGCACCACTAGACTACCCGATTGATGAAAGCTACCCCTATGAAAATGGGTGGTATGACCACAGCATCCGGATGCAGCTTGATCCCGATGAATATTTTGCGTTCAAGCTCCAGGGCGATATCGTCCGGCCGGATGGCGGCGAAGATACTGCTCGTCTCCTCATTCGTAAGAATCTCGAGGAGGAGTTTGACTACAAATTCAGCGTCTATTTAGAGCCGGAAGTCCTCTCCATCGAGCACAATCCTTTAGACGTCGATTGACAGAGTACAAGAAAGACCCCACCCCGGGGTCTTTTTTATTCAGGTTCTCAGTTGTGTTTTTATAAAAATATTATATAATTATATTGCAGGTTCAAGTTCACTCGTTGTCACCGTCAACCTAGATCTTTTTCAGAAAAGGAGAAAAAATGAAATCCAGAACGAATCATTCCACGAAGCCCCATTTTCTCAGTCCGGACTACCAGCCGTCCACAGCTCAAAGCGTCCTCCTCATTGCCGGATACATGATGTTTTTCCTGCTTTTTCTCGTTTCCTTCACTTTTCCGTTCAGTACCACACCGACCCCCCAGACCGACTCCAGCTTCAGCGTTGAGCTGAACACGCAGTCCCCCTACATCCACCCCGCAAAGACAAAGAGACATAAGAAAACCACCGTCAAGCAGAATAAGCACACCAGTGAAACAGCAAGTTCCAAGAAAGCTGCAAGTACCAAGAAAACCTCTGAGACGATCCTCAAAGTCGAGCCCGCACCTATCAGTGCAGAAGCTATTCATGCAGAAACTGACGTCAAAGTCGTTCAGCCGGCTGAGCCTATCAACCAGGCTCCCAAGATTGATTACGACATCGAGAATTTTGTCATCCCCCAGGTCTTTGATCTGAAGAATTACATGATGCAATTCGTTGCGCAGAATCCTGACTACACTATCGAGTTTGACTCCCAGCATCATTATATGCGCCTTCAGAGAGATTCCTCTCTTGAAAATCAGGCCGGAGTGCAGTCTATGATGATTTCGTTTCGTGACGATCTCGAAACGAACAATCCCAACCCTATCTCGATTTCCATCCGCGGCGTCTGCTCCAGTGAAAATCCCAGCCTGAAATACAGACGAGATTTTTACATGCCCACAGTTTGGGGCGAGCTGATTCGCATTGATGGTTGCGATGAATATTTCTATACCGCTCAGGCCATCGTCTTGAAAGACGTTTTGGCCGCCATGGTTGAGCATCCGACCGGAGACGACATCACCGAAAGCGGCACCAGTCCGCTCTATTCCAGTTTTCGTTCTTCAAAATTTCAGGAATAATTAACCGCAAGGACCACAAATCCGACGCGATTAATCCACTCCTTTTATATAGCGCGCCCCTCTCTGGGGCGCTTTTTTATTTCTAGACTGTCATCATTAATTGAGCCTTAGATTGCCTGCTAATTGCAGCTTTATATAAAAAATCATCATCACCCGCACCATTTTTCATCCAGCTTATGCTATAATAGAACCACAAAAGGTCGTTGGGAGATTAATAATATGCAAATCAAAAGGCATTTTTCGCATATTTTCATAACCATACTCTGCATGGTTTTTCTTGCCGGGTTTCTCTATTTTGGTATGCAGCCACAAACTGTTGAGGCAAACTCCAGCCTGATTCTTGAAGCCCCCACAATTAGTCTCACCTCCCCGATTCGCGTCATCGAATTGAACGACGACTACACTTTAACTTCCCCAGATCGCATCACTGGACTCTACCGGGCCGCCACAAATAATACCTTCCTGATCGGCCACTCAACCACTATTTTTTCGAATCTCAAAAATCTAAAAATTGGCGATCGCCTCACACTTGATAATAAAAATTATGTGATAAAAACCTACAAAATCCAAAAGAAATCCGAGATTAGCATGTCAAAAGTCCTTGAAGCAAAGCTCGTCCCAACTCTTACACTCATGACCTGTCACGGCGATAAGATTTCCGGACATGACTATACAGAGCGCATCATTATCACTGCGGAACTTGAAAACTAATCCCACTAGCATTTTCGTCTAGTGGATAAAGATTAATTCAATTATTTTTCGCGTCACTAAAAGATAAGAACTATCTATTAATAACCGCGCACCAAGCGAATTGCAAATCCACCACCCGCGGCCAGCCAAATATCCAGAAGCTCCGTCTTATCAATCACGCGTTTTTCAACTTCAATATCCAATGGATTCTCTCGATAATCTGCCGCCCCGCCATCACGATAAATGTAAGCAGTATATTTAATGCCATCCTCCAAAAATTCTAGGTTCAAATTCACGCGCCTCGCAAACTCGTTTGTTACTCCGCCAATATACCAATCTGAAGAATCTCGATCTTGTCTCGCCACCACAAAATATTCACCGATCTTACCTAAAAGTGGAATCGTAGTCTGCCAGTTCACCGGTACCTCCTTCAAAAATTCAAAAGCTTTAGGGTATTTATCATAAACTTCTGGCCTGTCTGCTAGCATTTGCATGCCAGAATAAAAAATTACATAGAACGCTAACTGTCTTGCAAGGGTCGTATATACCCGTTTTGCCGGATTATTTAGATCAAAAATACCTGGGGTATAATCAAATGCCCCCGCCAGCATTCTTGTGAAAGGCAGAATCGTTGCATGATTCAAACGAATTTTTCCGCCCTCATATTCCTGCCCCTTCGCCCCTTCGCGCGTCAAGATATTTGGATAGGTACGCTCGATTCCGGTACCCTTAATTGGCTCGTGAATATTCAGCATAATCTGGTAGCGTGCCGCCATCTCCACAGTTTTCTGGTAATGTAACACTCCAACCTGAGAATGATGATATTCCTGCTTGCCTGCAATCATCATTTTTGAGCCCGTATAGCCAGTTTTTACATAATGAATGCCTCTGCTCACCAGATACGAAAATGCACTTTCAAGCTGCCGCTCATAATTATCAATTTGTCCCACCGTCTCATGTTGCGCGATTAACTCCACATTACTTGTTCGGGCTTTTTCCGCCACTTGTTCCATCTCAAAATCCGCAACTGGATGCAAGAAATCCGTATATTCCCCGTTCAAAGACCACTCGCCGCTCCAACCATTGTTCCACCCCTCAACCAAAAGTCCCGACACCCCGAGTTTCATACACCAATCAATATATTCTTTCGCATGTTCAGTTGTGGCACCATGTTTTTTACCCTCTGCCCAGGTCCACTCCCCCACATACATCGCCCACCAAATCCCCAAAAATTTCAGTGGTTTCACCCAAGAAAAATCTTCCTTGGCCGGCTCGTTCAAACAAAGCAACATTCGGTTCACGGTCAACTCGATCGCCGAGTCTGCCACGTAAATCACGCGCCATGGGGAATTAAACGGTAAATCAACATAGGCTTTCACTCCATCAGACAGTGGCGTAATATCCGCTTGCAAACGCTTGTCTTGGTTTAGCTTTAAAGTCATCGACCCGTAATTATAAAGTGACGCCTCATGAATTGCTAAATATTTATTGGTATTCGTCTCAATCGTTAGCGGTGTGTGCACGGCATCGCGCAGTTCGTAAACTGGCCATTTTTCATAATTTAATTCATATTTTGTTGCCTGATAAGCAGGAATCCTCCACGCCTGACCGTTTAAATCAACATTAAATTCAGTTAGCTCGTCCTCAATAATAATTCGCTGAAAGCTCGGTTGTGGTGGCACCTCATATCGAAAAGCCACACCGTCATTAAATACGCGAAATCGCAAAGAAAATAAGCGTTTTTTCTCACTCTCTTCTGCCACATAAACCGCCATTTCGTTATAATTGTTGCGTACTTCTTTTTGTTCGCCAACAATCGTCTCGAATACTTCATTACAAGTTTTTTTCTGTGTACGCACAAGGTTCAAGTTGACTCCAAGTTCACTTTCGCCTCGAAGCAAAAATCCCAATTTCGACTCTCGCACTAAAATCGTATTCTCTTTTTTCACTTCATAAAAAATCCGGCCGTCCCGCATCTTTATCGTGCAAATCACCTTCTTATTTGGTGATTCGATGTCAAACTGTCGCTTTGAGAATCGTTTTTTGAAGATTTTTATGTTAAAACTCATGCTTAAATTATACCGCATCTTCAACTTATGTTAAAATAAAACTAGTATTTTAAAGCAGAAAATCATGACACAAAATCAAGCAGCTTATTTTAAAAAACAAACAATATCTAATAGTTCTCGTCGCAGCAGCTTTCGCCAAAAATTACCACTTTTAAGCCTTTTTCTGGTCTTCATTTTTATCTCACTCACTACCATCGCCATTATTAAAACCTTACACCCTAAAAATAAACTTTATTCACTCACTGAAGAAACCTGTTTAAACAACTTGGAACTGAAAAGTTTTGAAAAAACAAAAATCTGTGAACATCTCGTAGGAAATATCCATTTCTCTGATTTCAAAATTAGCGAGCAAATTGTTTATGGCGCCAAGGATGACGATTTTATTGTTAAATTGGAACTTCCAGTTACCGATTTTTATAGTGCACTCACCGATATTCCGGTAGAAAAAGTCACTGACTCCGATTTTCTCGCACAAAACCAAATATCTTTTATCGACGCAGACGCACTTTCTACCGACAAAAAATTATTAAGTATCAGCGGAAATTACTATCTCGACGCCCCTACTGCCGGAGCTCGCTTCACTAAGATTAATTTTGAAACAAAAAATATTGATCAATTAGATACCCTAAAAGAAGCACTAAAACCCGTTCGACTCACCCCAAAAACCAATTTCATCTCCTTCGCTGAGACCGGCGTTACCGCTCTCACTCGTCGAATCACTTTGAAGCTTAACCAAGTTGGAAATGGCGCCTATTTTGGTGAAGACATTGCTGACTTTCTTAAAAATAAAACCTTCACCCATATCAGTGATGAGGTAAGTTTTAAAGATAATTGCCAGGGCGGTTATCAGTCCATGATTTTATGTGCTGACTGGCGCACCCTCGACACTATTACCGCCATCGGTACCGATATTGTTGAGCTAACAGGGAATCACAATAACGACACTGGTGCCGAAAATAACCTCAAAACCATTGCAAAATACCGTGAGCTTGGCCTAAAAACCGTTGGTGGTGGAGAAAATCTAGCTGAAGCCAGAAAGCCACTTGATATAAATGACTCCATCCGCTTGCTAGCCTACAACCAGTCAACCAGCAGTGTGGCCAACGGTCAACTTGCCACCGACACTACCCCAGGCGCAAATCCATACAGCGAGGAACAGGTCAAACTTGATCTTACAAAAGCCAAAAGCGAAAACAAATTTACCATAATCAACATGCAATATTTTGAATGCTATGCATATCCGGATTCGCCTGTCGCCTATCCAGCCTGCGACAAACCAATCCCTAACCAGCAAGAATCCTTTAGACACTTAATCGATCTTGGCGCCGACATGGTAGTCGGTACCTCCGCCCATCAGCCGCAAACCTACGAACTCTACCACGGCAAACCGATTTTCTATGGCCTCGGCAACCTCTTCTTCGATCAAATCTATTGGCCAGACACTAGACGCAGTCTCATCCTTACCCACTATTTCGATGGGCAAAAATACCTACAAACTCGCATTAGTCCAACTGTCTATGATGAAACGCTAAAAACCCGTTTGCTCAACACTGCCGAAACCCAAGATTTTTTCAACCGCCTCCTCCAAGCTTCGCCAAAGGGAAATTAATATCATAATCTAAAACCATAAAAGGAAAAACTATGCCACCAAACTATCCAAACCAAGGCCAAAATCCAGCCCAAGGTCAAAATAAAGTCCAATACCCAAATCAATATCCAAATTCAAATCAGAGTCAAGCCCCAGTCACTCACGAACTCACTCCAAACGAATTTGCCAAACATAGCATGCCAAAATTCGGAAAAATCTTCGCCATTATTCTCTTTACCACCGCCGGTGTTATTCTCCTCTCTTTTGGTATCGTTTATCTCATGAAATACCTCAACGAAAAAACTGCAAAAACTCCAGAAACTACAGCAGAATCCACTAAGCTATCCTCCATCAACCTCCAACCAGCCATCGATCAATGGCTATCCACTCAAGTCAATAAGAAAAATAATAGCATTCTAGTTTATGATCTCAAAAATCAGGAAATTATTGGCCGCAACAATGATTTTACACAAAATAATAGCCAGGGCGTCGAAAATCTCTTCCTTGTCTATTTAGCGAATCTGCTTTTTAAACAGGAAACCTGGAAAAAAGAGGATCTAGTTAAAGTTGGCGAGGAATCTCTCACCAAAGAAACCTGCCTCACTCGTATTATTCAAGAAAATCATGTCAGCTGCAAAGAAGCTATCGTTTCCGAACTCGGCGCTGACCAACTAAAGCAATTCTTAAAAGATCAATCCTATGAAAACACCAACCTAACCGCCCATCTCTCCAACACTTCCGACCTCTTAAGTCTCGCCAAGCGTTTTTATAATCACCCAGATTTTTCTAACGACGTTTGGGAAGATCTAAAATTAAAACTCGACCCAAAAGCTAATGTCATAGCTAGCACCAATCCGCTTCTTTCAGGTTTCCAAAAACTTACACCATACGGTATTTTTGGTACCGCCTCTGAAACCAGCTCCAATTATTCATACATCAACAATCTTTATTTTATCGAAACTGCCGAGGAGGATCCTGCACGCCGCCGCACCATAGTTTTAATCTATCTCGCTACAGACACCGATGCAGCCTCTGTCATTGACCTCGCCAAAGTTATTGAGAAAAGTCTAATATAAGACATTTTTCAATAGTCTAATCACTAAAAATACAATCAACAATAAAAATAACTCACCAAAAAATAAATCCCACATTTGCAGGATTTATTTTTATACTCTTTAGTTTTTCGAACTACTTGGCGTCGTTCCAGCGTTTGATAGCGTCTTTGATCACTTTCTTTGCAGATTCAAGACCTTCAAAAGCTTTCACGGTAGTGGTGCCAGGTTTCTTTAAGTCCTTGTAGTGATTAAAGTGGAATTCAATTTGCTTAATCAACTGCTTTGGAAGATCTTCGAGAGTCTGATATTTGTCACCATTGTTGCGATCATCAGCAGGCACACAAATAATCTTGTCATCAACCTCGTCAGAGTCCACAAATTTCATCACGCCAAGCACGCGAGCTTTTGTATAAATACCGGTAGTGAGTGGCTGATCGGTAATCATCAAGACATCGAGCTCATCGCCATCCTCATCAAGAGTCTGTGGAATAAAACCATAGTTACATGGTTTAGCAAACGCGATTGGCTCCACGCGATCAAGCATAAAGCAAGCATTTTTGCGGTCCCATTCAATTTTGTGATTTGAACCAGTAGGGATCTCAATCACCACATTAATTTCACCATCTTCATAGTTTCCTGGGGTCAAGATTTTATTAAAATCTGCCATTTTTTAAAACTCCTTTTTATATTTATGCTCATTATATCACGAACCCTGTCCGTCTCGCTCAATCTGTGGTAAAATAAAACGTATTATGTGATTCTCTAGGCTTGCAGCCCACAATCACCACTTATAAGACGTCTACAACAACTTAAAAAGAAAGGCATTTTATGCTCAGACAACCAAAGCAGCCAAAGAAAAAGCCAAAATACCAGTCAACCATCAAGCGTACGCTTCATTATTTCCTTAAAGCAAACTGGAAATATAAATGGTACGCCATTGCTATTCTAATCGTTACCCCAATTGTGATTTTTGTCCGCCAGATTCTCTCCCCACTCGTCATCGCTAACGTGATTGGTATTCTTTCAAGTGCTGGCCCTGAAGATTTTATTAATAATGGCAATATTTTCCAGATCCCCCTAGTTCAAAAAATCCTTCCTCAAGGTATTTTTCTCTTCCTCTGTCAACTAGTCGGCTCTGCTATTTTTGGCAACCTCCGCGTTTATCTCGTCTGGAAAATGGAACTTCTCACCATTAACGATCTTTCTATCCAATGCTTTGATACTATCAATAATCAGTCCATGCAATTCCACTCTGACCGCTTCTCTGGATCTCTCACTGCTCAAGTTGGCCGCTTCACTCGCGCCTACGAACGTCTGACCGATCAATTCATTTTTAACATCGTTCCTCTAATTATCACCTTCTCCTCTATCTTCATTATTCTCATGAATCGCGCTCCAATGTTTGCTATTGGCCTTATGTTCTTCTCAACAGTTTTCGCCATTGTCTCTTCTCGTAGTTTCAAGAAAATTGGCAAATGTAATGAAAGGGAAGCCGCTGCTCAAACTCGTCAAACTGGCCAACTCACCGATTCTATTACCAATATCCTCTCTGTAAAATCCTATGCACAAGAAAATTTTGAACGTGCAAGGTATACCAAATATCAAGGCGAGACCCTCGCAGCCGGTGAAGCCTCCATGCGCGCCACCATTCAGCGCGATGTACTTTTTGACTCCATCTTCCTGCTAATTGATGTGCTTATGATTGGCTTTATCGTCATTGGTGCACCAGTTTTCGCCCTACCAGTCGCCACTGTTATTCTAATTTTCCAATACTCGCAGACTATTTTAGTGAACCTCTGGGATGTTAGCAGTATTTTCAAAAACTTTACCCGTGTCTTCGGCGACGCCCATGAGATGACCGTCATCCTCGATACTGTCGATACTGTCGTCGATGAGAAAGGCGCCAAGAAGCTGATTGTCGATAAAGGTTCTATTCACTTCGATCACATCAATTTCAAACATGCGGACGCCAAAGAGGACATCTTCAACGATTTCGATCTAAAAATCAAACCAGGTGAACGTGTCGGGCTAGCTGGCCTTTCTGGTTCCGGCAAAACCACTCTCACTAAACTCCTCTTACGCTTTGCCGATGTTGATGCTGGCGCCATCAAAATTGACGACCAAAATATCAGAAAAGTCACCCAGCATAGCCTCAGAAAAAATATCGCCTATGTTCCACAGGAAGCCTCACTCTTCCATCGCACTATCGCTGAAAATATCGCCTATGCTAAACCAGATGCCACGATGGAAGAAATTAAGCATGCTGCAAAACTTGCCAACGCTGCTGAATTTATCGAAAAACTACCAAACGGTTATGAAACCATGGTTGGCGAACGTGGCATTAAACTTTCCGGTGGCCAGCGCCAACGCATCGCTATCGCGAGAGCCATCCTAAAAGACGCTCCGATCTTAGTGCTTGATGAAGCCACTTCCGCTCTCGATTCCGAATCTGAAGCTCTTATCCAAGAAGCCCTCCTTCGTCTGATGCACGGCCGCACCTCCATCGTGGTGGCGCACCGTCTCTCCACTATCTCTAGTCTTGACCGTATCGTGGTGCTAGATAACGGTAAGATCATTGAGCAAGGCTCTCATAATGAACTGCTCAAGCTAAAAGATGGACAGTATAAGAAATTATGGAATCGCCAATCCGGCGCTTTTATCGAAGAATCAAAAACTGCTGTAAAATAGAATCATGGATGATTTCAATATTAAGAGACAGCCTCTCGCCGAGCGCATGCGCCCCTCAAACCTAGAAGAGGTGATTGGGCAAAACAACATCGTTGGCGATGGTAAAATTCTCACTGAAATCGTCAAAAAGAAAGAGCCAGTCAATCTCATTTTTTGGGGACCTCCGGGAACTGGCAAGACTACCTTAGCTCGCATTCTTGCAAAAGAGCTCGACGCTGATTTTATCGAACTATCCGCCGTCACTGCTCACAAAAGCGACGTCGAAGCCGTGGTTGAGCGTGCCAGGCAAAACTGGAATCTTAAAATCCGCACTCTACTTTTTGTGGATGAGATCCATCGATTCAATAAGGCACAGCAGGATGCCTTCTTGCCTCATGTTGAATCTGGCCTCATTACTCTCATTGGTGCCACCACGGAGAATCCTAGCTTCGAGGTAATCCCGGCCCTCATTTCAAGATCTCGTGTTGTTGTCCTAAAATCCCTAGATAAAGCTGCAATTTTAAAAATTCTCCATCGCGCGGTGGAATCCGAAAAAGCTGAAGCTAGGATCTCCAAAGAAGCCATCGAACTAATTGCCGACCTATCAAATGGCGACGCACGCTCCGCTCTGGGCGACCTCGAAATTTCCTTATCTCTCGGCAAAAAAATTACCCCAGAACTTGTCCTTGAGGCAGTTGGCAAAAAGATTATTAATTACGACAAGGATGGCGACTATCATTACGACACCGTCTCTGCCTTTATTAAATCCATGCGCGGCAGTGACGTCGATGCCACACTATATTATCTCGCTCGCATGCTTGAAGGTGGGGAAGATCCAAAATTCATTGCTCGCCGCATGGTGATTTTTGCCTCTGAAGATATTGGACTTGCTGGCAACGGTGCCCTTGGACTTGCCGTCTCTGCCTTCCAAGCCGTTGAGCGTATTGGCATGCCAGAAAGTGGAATTATCCTATCCCATATTGCCGTAGCTCTTGCTAAGTCAAAGAAAGACAGAAGTAGTTATGACGCCTGGAATCGCGCCAAAGAATTAGCCGCAAAAACTCGCAACCTCCCGATCCCGCTTGGTATCCGCAATGCACCAACCAAACTTATGGAAGATCTCGGCTACGCCAAGGGCTATAAATGGGAAGCTGGCTTCCATCACGACGTTAGCTATCTTCCAGATGAGATAAAAGATCAGAAACTTTATTTTCCAAATAATCCTTCATCCCCAAATAGTCATTCTAGCCAAGAATCTCACTAACTTTTTCTCTTAAAACCGGCACCACGTCTTTAAGAAACCAAGGATTCTTTGCCTGCCAACGAAAATTCAATGGACTAGGATGTACAATCGGAAAATATTTTGGTAAATATTCCTGAAAACATCTCACGGTTTCCGTTAAATTTTCTTTTTTCGTATCCTTCAAATAATATTTGATCGCGTATTCACCAATCAAAATTATTAATTTCACATTTGGCATCAAGGCTAGCAGTTTTTCATGATACTCTTCAGCGATAAATTTACGAGGTGGCAAATCTCCAGTCTTACCTTTTCCGGGAAAATAAAAATCCATCGGCATAATTGCGATTCTTTTTGAATAAAAAGTTGCCTCGTCCACCCCCATCCAGTCGCGCAATTTCTCACCAGATTTATCCATGAATGGAATACCATTTTCTTCCACTTTCGCCCCAGGTGCCTGTCCAATAATCAAAATCCGCGCCGCCGTATCCACTTGATAAATCGGCATCACCCCGCGTTTTGTGTATTCACTATTTCTTTCATCAGCAACCAAAGCATCCTTGATTCTTGCAAAATTACTACAATTTTCAACCATACTATCACTATTACTGTTACTACTATCGCTATCGCTTTTACTATTACTATTTGTAACTTTATTCATATTTTACCTCACCATTATTTTACTCCCCCTAGCTTTTTTAGGGAAATTTGATACTATGAAGATATTAAATAAGGAGTCTTATGGGAACAGGTATTTTAGTATTAGTATTATTTTTTCTTCTAATTATCATTCCAGGTGTTCGCATTATTAATCAATATGAACGCGGCGTCGTTCAGCGCCTTGGTCGCTTCCGCAAAATCCTCGATCCAGGACTTCATGTCATCATCCCATACATCGACACTATGCGAAATGTTGACGTTCGCACCACACCGATGGACGTTCCAAAACAAGAAGTGATCACCAAGGATAACGTCACGGTTAATGTTGACGCTGTAGTTTATTTCCGCGTAATTGACGCCAAAAAAGCCGTTTTTGAAACCACTAATTACGCCTATGCCACTTCTACTTTTGCCCAAACCGCACTACGTGACGTCACTGGTAACTTCGATCTTGATGAATTACTCTCAAAACGTGACGAAATTTCTAGAAAAATCAAGGAAATCGTCGACGCTCAAGCTGACAAATGGGGAATCGATATCGAGAGTGTTAAGCTACAAAACATCGAACTTCCTTCCGATATGAAACGTGCCATGGCCAAACAAGCCGAAGCAGAACGCGAACGCCGTGCCGCCATCATTTCAGCCGAAGGTGAAAAAGCTTCCGCTGCCGCTGTCGCCGAAGCCGCTGAACTGCTCGCCAAAACTCCTGGCGGTCTCAACATCCGCACCCTACAAACCCTTGAAAAAATTAGCACTGATCCATCTCAGAAAACTGTTATTCTTCTTCCATCCGATCTCGCCGGCGGACTGAAGAATCTGATCAAATAGTTTTAGTTTGAAAGAGAAAAATAAATGAGCGAACAACCTATAACTAAAATACAACAAGATCCAATAAAGCAAACTAGCCAGACCAAGCTGCTTTGTATTCCAATATTAATTCTAGTTTTTCTCGCTATGTTCATAATTCAAGGGATTATCAAACTAGTAAATACATCAATAGAAGAACATCGAATTTATGCCATAAATATTCCAGAAGAGCATGTTTTTAATTGTAATGCGACTTTGGATGAGAAGACTAGCTCCATCAAATGTCCTGCCCAGAAGATTGATGGTACCTATTCAAAATACGATAAGACCGAATTACGAGTTGGGTATTCAGATATAAATACTAAAGATAACCATTTTGCGAAAGAAATATCAGACTACACTATTGATCCATCGCTCTACATTACGGAAAACTATGACGAAGAAAAAGTAAAAAATACTAATCTCGAAACATCTATCACCTTTTCTCTCTACAACACCTATTTAAGTCGTACTATGGTCGAGAAAACTGCTCATATTCGCTATAAACTTACCGAGGAAGACCTCAAGCTTATTAGTGACAGAAATACTGAATGGAAGAGACAAGAGGCAGAACGCAAGGCTCTTCAAGAAAAAATTGAAGCAGAGAAAAAAGCCGAAGCTAAAAGAAAAGCCGCCGAAGAAGCTAGAGAACGCGCCGCGAAGGAAGCCAGAGAACGCGCCGCGGCAGAAGAAAGAAGACGCGCTAGCCAGCAGCAAACACCAAAATACACTCCGGCACCAGCATACTCCGGCGGACCAAGTACACCAAATCGCTCTGATAGCTATTCACCTAGCACCGGCACTAATACTGATGTTAGTGGATATTGCAACGACGGTACCTACGTTACAGGGAACCCATCCGCCAGAGGCAAAGCCAATCCTTGTTACGGACATAAAGGCTGGCGAGACTATTAGGTTTACCTTGCTTTATAAATCCTTAAATTCACATCAATTAAAGAACAGTTTTTTATGCAAAATTCCATCATCAAAAAAATTCTAAATAAGATCTCCCAAAAATACCCTAAAATAGATACTATTTTACTATTCGGTTCCGCTTTAGATCCAGGTTGGACTAAAAAATCTGACATTGACCTCTATTTTATCGACAATAATATAAATGATGGTCGAATTGATCTTGAAATCGATAGTGTAAAAGTTGAAATTCAAACAGATAGTTTTAACGAACTAAAAACCTACATAGAAGACGAGTCCGGAAAACTTCTAAATCGTAATGTCTCAACCATGCTCGCAAATTCAGAAATTCTCAAAACTGAGTCTAAAGAACAAATAGAAAATCTCATCACTCTTGCTAAAAAAACGCTCAAAACGCCAGTAGACTACACTACTGAAGACGTTAAAATGTGGATATACTCCGTTAATGATTACCTAGAAAAATCTATCAAAGATGTTGAGCGTGGCAATATTGCAGCATTCTATTTCGATGCACATTTTGTGATTCAAAATGCGACCGAATTAATTCTTGCAACCAATAATCACTATTTCCCACAACCAAAAAATCTCACTCACATTCTAGAAATTATCTCACCAGAATTTCTCAAAAATATTGAAGGATACGAGCTCGCGACTAGTCTAAACGATAAACTACTTTCTCTTCAAAAAATTGCAAAGCTCTGCAATCTTAAATAAATAGATAGAAAAATAGATTCTTATCAAAAATACAAAGAACTTTCATTTCTAGAGTGCTTTTTTATTTACAAAACAATCTTGAATTCTGCGTATTTGTCAGCGAAAGCATCCTCAATTTTTTTATTAGTTTTTTCAAGATACTTTTTAACTAGATAATATCCGAGTGAATACCCCGACCAGCGTGGTAGCTCATCATTGCCATTAAAGAAAATCTCATTATAGTTATATTCATTAGCATCTAATTTATTTTGGATTAGGTTTAGAATCTTTTTGTTCTCATCATCAGAGCGTTCGAGGACAGTTTTAATAAACAAGGATTTTTCAGATTTATTTTTTACAAAATCAGCTTCGAGTGTGCAAGCCAGCCCTTCAAAAATCAAGCCATTGAAGAGGGAGTTTCCCCATTCGTCATTTTTACCCCAACGAGCCGCATGGCAAAATTCGTGGACCAACGTTTCTGAAATCAGATTTCTGGTTGCTTTATTATCATCAATATTAATACGAATAAAATCAGCAGAAAATGTATACCCACCAGCACCATTTTCAGGTATAATCATCGGAACTCGGTTAGTAACTAAGACATCGATATCCCAGTCTATCTTTAATTTTGGAAAAGCATATTCTTCGGCAGCTCTAACGGCATCCATAATCATTTCTCTCTTATCTGAGAGATTACCATTAGCTTCTGTGAGTAATATATTTACCTTATTCATGTAGTAATTATATAGTATCGAAACAAATTTTGGCGAATCCAGAAAAATGGTGGATTTGGACGCAAAACCACTCTCGAACCTTTTTTAGAGCGTGAAAAATACCCATAAACCTTGATTTTTCACGCTTATTTTGATACAATATAACTATGAACCAGATTATTAAATCCAGAATTGAAAAATTATCTAAAACATATCGCGAGCTCACAAAAAGCAATCTGAACGCGATTAAAGAGATTTCTGCTGCCGAACTTCCAGAAATGGTTTACAACTCAAACGCCATCGAAAACTCAACTCTTACACTTGAGGATACTGAGGATATTCTTATCCATAACATGATTCGCACGGACCACGAAATCCGCGAAATTTACGAGGCAAAAAATCTTGCTAAGGCTATTGAGTATCTAGATAATAACCCAGACGAGCCATTTACGGCCGAACTTATTCTAAAACTTCATAAAATCCTGCTTACAGATATTAACGACGATGCAGCTGGCCGTTTTCGTTCTGGTGATGAATGGGTGCGCGTTGGCACGCATATTGGTGCTAATCCAGATTTCGTGAATGAGCTGATTTATGATCTCGTAAAAGACTATAATAACAACAAAGAAAACTACTTTATCGAGAAAATAGCGCATTTTCATGCAGAATTTGAAAACATCCACCCGTTCATAGACGGCAATGGTCGTATTGGGCGCTTGCTTCTGAATCGCCAGCTAAAAATGGAAGGTCTACCACCAATAATTATCGCAAACAAAACCAAGACCACCGAATACTATCCTTTGCTCGCAAAATACGAAAAGAACGGAACAGTAGATGACTTCGTTGATCTAATAGCTGGTCTGGTCATAGAATCACTCTATCGTCGCATCGCAAAGTTGACCGCAAAGAAAATCATTCCTCTCACAGATTGGGCAAAAGCTCGCGAGCTTAACGTTCAGGCTGTTTCGAACAAAGCACTTAGAGGCACCATTCCAGCTTTTCGTATTAACGATCATTGGATGATTGATGCAGCGTTTGAGGAAGCGGAATAATTCGCTATTATACGTAAAGAAAGCAAGATAAAAAAAGACTCGTCGGTCTTCTACTATCGAACCTACGAGTTCTTAGAAATTTACTCGAATTAACACCGAAAGAACCGCTCGCTAAGCTTCTTTTGGACGCAAAGCGACTTATATGGCTGGGGATGAGGGATTCGAACCCCCGAATGGTGGGACCAGAACCCACTGCCTTACCACTTGGCGAATCCCCATTCTTTGGTATCTCTATCATATCATATTTTTCAAAAAATGAACCCTATATTTTAAAAATCCCTTTACAAAAACCAAAATCCTCGCTATACTGCTATTGACAGTCTGGTATCAGACTATTTTTTATGGAAGGAGCAAATGGCAAATATCACTCGCATCAAAGCTGGCGATTCCAAGGGTAAAACCGATGAACAGAATCAGCCAACCAAGATTCATCAAGAGACAAAAACCGCTATTTCAAAGCAGCCAGCCAAAAAACTTACCAAGTTAGAAAAGGCGCAGCAGAAATACGAAAAAAAGCAACTTAAAAAGCAGCAAAAATTAGCCAAAAAAGCTAGCAAGAAGCCTCTACCAAAGGTTCTCCGTATTCTCACTGCTCCATTCCGCAAAATCGGTAGTTACATCCATGCCTCCTGGCAAGAACTTCGCCAAGTTCGCTGGCCAAACCGTAAAATGACCTGGAAACTTGTTTCCGCCGTCATTATTTACACAGTCCTCTTCAGTGTAGTCATCATGCTACTTGACGCAGGTTTCACTTTATTATTTAATAATCTATTGAAATAAGGAAATAGGAGAAAATTATGGCAGTAAACCGTTACGACGACACACTCGCATGGTACACTATCAGCACTTACAGCGGCTATGAAGATAAGGTCGCCGAATCAATCAAACAACGTCTTGATCGTCCTGAATTCCAGGATAAAATCCTTGACGCCATCGTACCAAAGGAAAAACAAATCGAGATCAAGAACGGCAAACGCAAAATCGTTGACCGTAAAATCTTCCAGGGTTATGTCCTCGTTCAGATGCGCCTCTCTGATGAAACTTGGTACATTATTAGAAATACCCCAGGCGTCACCGGCTTTGTCGGCACAGGCACTCAACCAACCCCAGTTTCCGAAAAAGAAATCGCCAAAATCAAGAAGCGTATGGGTGTCGAGGATCCAAAATACTCTGTCAATTATGCACTCAATGAAGTTGTCTCCATCACTGACGGTCCTTTCAAGGGCTTTGAAGGCACGATCGCTGAAATCGATTCCACTAAAGGCAAGCTCAAAGTTATGGTCTCCATGTTTGGCCGCGAAACGCCAGTCGAGCTCGACGCTCTTCAGGTTAAAAAGATTAGCTAAAAAGCCAATACCAACAATCTATTACACCATAAAATAACGAGTCTTAGCGCCTCGTTATTTTTGGATTCAACTTCCAGCTTAAAATTACATACGCTTTTCACCGCCAACACTTATTCTCGCTTATGCTATAATAAAAATGTAAAAGTCCATCAAATAAACGGAGACAATAATGGAACCACCAATTCAAGTCAATTCTGAGATTGGGCGCCTTAAAACCGTTCTCTTGCATCGCCCAGGTGCAGAGCTCGAGGCCCTCACTCCAGATTACATGGCACGCATGTTATTCGATGATGTGCCTTATCTAAAGGTCGCTCAACAAGAACATGACGCTTTTGCTAATGTTTTACGCGAAAACGGCGTTGAGGTACTTTACCTCGACAAGCTAGCCGCTGAAGCCCTTGCGATTCAAGAAGTTCGTGAAAAATTCATCATGGAAATGGTACGTGCTTCAAAACAGGAAGATTCCTATTCAACCTACGCCATCGTCAACTATCTCCAGAGCCTTGAACCTCTCCAGATGGTTCGTAAAGTTATGACAGGCATCAAAAAGAGCGACGTAGAGGTTATGGAGCCAGCCAACAAGCAGCTTCACCACTTCATGATTGACGACTACCCATTCTATCTCGACCCAATGCCAAACCTCTACTTCACTAGAGACCCGGCAGCCTCAATCGGTAATGGTCTTACCATCAACAAGATGCACTGGCCAGCTCGCCGACGTGAATCCCTATTCATGGAATACATCATCAAATACCATCCACGTTTCATGAAATACAATATTCCAGTTTGGTACGATCGCAACAACCGCTTCTCAGTTGAAGGTGGTGATGAGTTAGTATTAAGCAAAGACACCTTAGCCATTGGCATTTCAGAACGTACCGAAGTTGAGGCTATCGAACGCATTGCCTCAAAACTATTTAACGGCTCAAACTTCACCCGCATCATGGCTATGAAAATCCCTAACAAACGTGCCTTCATGCACCTTGACACCGTCTTCACTATGATTGACCGAGATAAATTCTCAGTTCACCCAGAAATCCTTACTGGCGAAGGGGAACTAGACATCTATCTGCTTGAAAAAGCCAACACTCATGTTGGATACGAAATCAAACACCGTCGAAGCCTAAAGGAAACCTTACAAGAGGTTCTCGGCTTACACGAAATTCAACTAATTCAGTGTGGCAACGGTGATCCAATCGCAGCCGCTAGGGAACAATGGAATGACGGTTCAAACACTCTCGCCATTGCGCCAGGTGTCGTAATCACTTACGATCGTAACTATGTCACCAACGAAGCTCTTCGCAAAGCCGGCCTCAAAGTTATCGAAATTTCTGGTGCCGAACTCGGACGCGGACGCGGCGGTCCACGTTGTATGTCAATGCCAATTTTTAGAGAGGAGATCTAATGTTAAATCTTAAAGGACGTTCATTCCTAACCTTAAAGGACTTCACCCCACGCGAAGTTCAAACCATGCTTGAAACCGCCAAGCAACTTAAAAACAATAAACTCACTGGTGTACCTAATCGTAATCACGAAGGTAAAACTATTGCGCTTCTTTTCGAGAAAAACTCAACCAGGACCCGCTGCGCTTTCGTCACTGGCGCCCGCGATCTCGGTATGCATGCTGAATTCCTCGGTAAAGACGACATTCAGCTCGGCAAAAAAGAATCAGTCCGTGACACCGCTCTTGTGCTTGGGCGCATGTTTGACGGCATCGAATTCCGCGGTTTCGCCCATGAGACCGTCGAGGAACTCGCAAAGTATGCAGGTGTACCAGTCTGGAATGGTCTCACTGACAAATTCCATCCAACCCAAGGTCTTGCCGATATGCTCACCATCAAAGAACACGTTGGTCATCTTCGCGGCGCATATCTTGCCTATGTTGGTGATGGTCGCAATAACGTAGCAAACACCTTAATGATTGCCTCCAGCCTCCTCGGTCTACATTTTTCAATTGGCACCCCAAAAGAACTCTTCCCAGACCCAGAACTCGTTGAAGAATGTCGCGCTCTTGCAAAACAATATCAAACCGGTGCAACTATTCGTGTACTCGAAAATCCATACGAAGCTGTCGCTGATGCCGATGCTATCTACACCGACGTTTGGGTTTCCATGGGTGAGGAAGATAAGTTTGAAGAACGCATTAATCTTTTGAAGGCCTACCAAGTCAACCGTGACCTTATGTTAGCTACTCGCAAGAATAACACCATCTTCCTTCACTGTCTCCCAGCCTTCCACGACAAAAACACCAAGATTGGTAAAGAAATTCTTGAAAAATACAATCTTGATGCCATGGAAGTTACCGACGAGGTCTTCTACAGTAAAAATAGCGTGGTCTTTGATCAAGCCGAGAACCGTGTTTACACTATCGAAGCTGTCATGGATTTGACTCTATAATCTAGGAAACCTTCAGTAAAATAAATCCCGTAACTGGGATTTATTTTATATGCTATACTTAAACCATAAGTACTATTAATAATTTAATTAGTTCTATAGAAGGGAACAATATGGTCGACAAACCAACCGCCGAAGACACAAAGGCTCCGGCAGACAAACCAAAAAATGCAAAACGCAATCGCAAGCATATAAAAATGCTTTCCGCCTTTGCAGTTTTGTTCGGCATCATTGCAATGATGGCCTGTTTAACATGGGTTATTCCATCTGGAAAATACAATTTAGTATCCGATCCAAATAATCCATCCGAAACCATCCGCGAGGCTGGCACTTATCAAGAAATACCAAAAATCGAAACCGTCCTGAACGACGAAACTGGCGAGACTAGCACCATTGACCACCGTCAGGGTCTTTGGGATATTTTCATGGCCCCAATCAAGGGCATGTCCGATCGTCTTGACGTCATCGTCTTCGTGCTCATTCTTGGTGGCTTCCTCGGTGTTGTCATGAAAACTGGCGCACTTGACGCAGCTCTTGGTGGCTTGCTTAAGAAGATGAATGGTAAGGAAAAATGGCTTATCCCAATCTTGATGACCCTCTTTGCCATCGGTGGTACTACTTATGGCATGCAGGAAGAAGCTGTTGCTTTCTATGCATTAATCGTGCCGGTGATGATTGCCGCAGGATACAATGCCATGACCGCCGTCCTCATTATCGTCCTCGGTGGTGGTGTTGGTGTCTTAGCTTCAACCGTCAACCCATTCTCAACCGGTATTGCCGCCCGCACTGCCAACGTTCAGCTTGGTAGTATCCTCTGGATTCAAGCGCTTGTGCTCATTGCGATGCTTATTATCGCTATCATCTTCACCATGCGCTATGCTGCAAAAGTCAAAGCCGGCAAATACAAAGAAGATTCTTCTCTTGCCTCAACCTTCAAGGCTCTCGACCTCGAAGCAGTTCCTGAATACACCAAAAAACGCAAAGCCATCATGGGAATCTTTGCTCTTACCTTCATTATCATGATCATCTCCCTCATCCCATGGACCAATTTTCATATCACAATCTTTGAAGACTTTCATGCTTGGCTAGCTAGCATTCCACTCTTTAGTGCCATCATCGGAGCCGAACACAATGTCGCTCTCGGTTCCTGGTATTTCAATGAGATTTCCGCTCTCTTCCTAATTTCGGCCCTCATCATTGCCTTCATCTACCGCAAAGATTTTCATGGTAAAAATTCATCCATCACCGACATCTTCATCGATGGCGCAGAACAACTTCTTAGCGTTGCCGTAATCATCGCCGTCGCCGCTGCCGTCTCCATCGTCATGCGCAATGGTGGTATTGAAGACACCATTATTCACTGGGGTGAAACTGGACTTAAAAACTCCAACGGTGGTGTAGTTGGTATCCTTGCCTATCTCTTCTACTTACCACTTTCCTTCATCATTCCAAGCTCCTCTGGACTTGCTGCAGCCTCAATGCCAATCATCGCCCCTGTTGCCGACCTCGTCGGATCCACCAAGGAAACCATGGTTGTCGCATTTGCCACTGCTAACGGCCTTCTCAATATGATCGCCCCAACCATCGCTTCTTTGATGGCCGGACTCACCCTTGCTGGTGTTTCCTACAAAACTTGGGTCAAACGCGTTCTCCCAGTCATGTTTATCTTTGTAGTCATCAGTCTTGTCGCCGTCTTCGTCATGGGAGTCATCTAATATGGCAAAAATCGTAGTTGCATTAGGTGGTAATGCCTTATCAAGAGATGGTAAGGCAACAGCCGCTGATCAGCTCGCCGTCGCTAATGAGACGGCGGCAGAGCTGGTTAAGTTAATTGCTGCCGGCCACACTCTTGCCATCGTACACGGCAATGGTCCACAAATTGGTAACATCATTCTTCATGAAGAAGCCATCAATACCGAAAAGACCCCAACCATGCCTGTGGATGTAGCTGGCGCCATGAGTCAAGGACAAATCGGCTACTGGCTTCAAAATGCTTTGAGAAACCAACTTGAACAAACTGGCATCAAAAAACCGATCGCCTCAATCATCACTCAGGTACTTGTTTCTAAAGACGACCCTGCCTTTAAGAATCCAAGCAAACCAATTGGACCATTCTACACTGAAGAAGAAGCTAAAAGAATCGCCAAAGCCCGCGGCGTTACCGTGAAAGAAGATGCTGGTCGTGGCTGGCGCAAGGTCGTACCATCCCCAATGCCACTTTCCATTATCGAATCCGACCTAATTAAAATCGCCATCGGTAACGGTGCCATTGTGGTCGCTAGTGGTGGTGGCGGTATTCCAGTTTATTACGACGAACACGGTCGTCTTACTGGCCTTGAAGCCGTCATCGACAAAGATTTTGCCGCCGAAAAGCTCGCTGAAACCATTGATGCCGACATGCTGTTAATTCTTACCGCCGTCGACTCCGTCAAGATTAACTACAAACAACCAAACGAGCAGTCAATTGATCAAATCACCGTTGGAGACGCCTTTAAGCTTATCGCCCAAGGCCAATTCGCCGCCGGTAGTATGCTACCTAAGGTTGAAGCAGGAATTAATTTCGTAGCTGGCGCCAACAAACGCACCTGCATCATCACCACGCCAGAAAAAGCTTCTCAAGCAGTTGAAGGTAAGGCAGGCACTAGAATTATTGCCGGCTAGTTAGCAATAATATTCATCACAAAAAAATAAAACGCAAAGACAAGCAAAACCATATCTAGTATCACTAGAATCGGACACTTGTCTTTACTTTTCTCTATAAATCTAGTATAATAACCCCGTTACGCGCTCTAATTAGGAGTAAAAAATATTATGGCAAAAAAAGTAATTGGTAACTTGAAGTTACGCATCCCTGGTGGCAAGGCCACCGCAGGACCTCCAGTTGGTTCAACTCTTGGTCAGTGGGGTCTCAATATGATGGATTTCATTAATCCATTCAACGAGAAAACCAAAGATTTTAACGGTAAAAGCGTTATTGTCCACTTACAGGTTTTCGAAGATCGCACTTTCGCTTGGACCTGCCTCGGACAGCCTGTCGACGATTTGATTCGTGAAGAACTCAAAATCCAAAAAGGCTCTGGACGTCCAAATACCGAGAAAGTCGGTAAAATCACCCGCGAACAACTCGAGAAAATCGCAAACATCAAGATGAAACAGCTTAACGCTATCGATCTTGAAGGTGCAGTTAAAGTTGTTGCAGGTACCGCCCGTTCAATGGGTATCGAAATCGCTGAATAATTTATTTATTCAAAATATTAACTAGTTGGGAGGGTTAGACGAAAGTCTAACCCGTTACCACCACAGAAAGGAAATCATCATGACTGAAGATAAAGGTCAGAACAACGAAGAAGTTGTCGCTATCGAAACTGTAGAAGTTTCTGAAAAATTTGCCAAAGCTGGTAAAAAGTCCAAAAAGCACGTTGAGGAAGTTAAGGCTGAAGAAGAGCGCAAAGCTCGTGCTGCCGAAAACAAACTCGCAGAGCTTGAAGTTAAGCCAAAAGGTGAAAAGCCAGTCACTCGTCCAGTCTTAGAGCGCCGTGGTAAGAAATACCAAGCCGCCTACAAAGACATCGATCGCACTAAGCTATATGGCCTCACCGAAGCTATCGCGCTTGCTGTCAAGACCAATCCAGCCAAGTTTGCAGCTACTCTTGAAATCCACGCCCGTCTCGGTGTCGACCCAAGACAAGCTGATCAAAACATTCGTACTACTCTCGTTCTCCCTCACGGTAACGGTAAAGAAGTACGTGTTGCAGTTTTCGCTCCTGAAGATGAGTGCAAAAAAGCAAAAGCTGCTGGCGCAGACATCGCTGAAGATGCTGAGTTCATCAAACAACTCGAAAAGGGAACCATCAACTTTGATATTCTCATTTCCACTCCAGCCTACATGCCAAAACTTGGTAAATTTGCCCGTCTCTTAGGTCCTAAAGGTCTCATGCCAAATCCAAAAGCTGGCACCGTGACTAACGACATCGAAAAAGCCGTCAAAGAATCCAAAGCTGGTAAGGTTGAATACCGTGTCGACAAACAAGCTATCGTCCACATCGGTGTCGGCAAAACCAACTTCACTGAAGCACAGCTCCTTGAGAATGCTACCGCCTTCCTTGAATCTCTTAAATCAATGAAGCCAGCTTCTCTCAAAGGTCAATACATTAAGAGTATCTTCATTTCTACAACTATGGGTCCATCCATCGCTGTTGAAAATATCTACAACTAATTAGACCAATAAAAAAATATACCGTCAAAACCGGTATATTTTTTATTTCCAAAAAATCACTAGCATTTTATTTTTTATATGTTACTATGGTTTTAACGAGTTATATTTTAATATCCCGTAATTGCTAAATTTTTAATTATTTAAAATGACAAAATTAAATATAAAACTTAAAAATTTTTCAATTCGACTAGCCCTTCTACTAGCCTCATCCTTAAGCTATGCCGTTGTTTTTCTTGGCGCCCATACCCATAATGCCTATGCCGCCACTGCGTCCATCGCCATCAGTGGCAACGCCAATATTGTCTACAACCATCCAGTGCCTACAGGCACTAATTTTTTTAAGAGCCTAAATATCAGTGTTAAGACTGATAGTCCAACTGGTTATAATCTTTATCTCTCTAGCGACAAGGAAGAAACTGGACTTGTTAGTCTCGACGCCTCCAACCCATATCGTATTGAGTCAGTTAGTGGATATAATAACTCCATCGAAACTGATATGGAAAATTCTTATGGTTATAATACCGAAAAAATCGACAACAAGCTCTATCACGCCATCCCAAGTCTTAATAGTCCTGTTAATATTCGAGCTGTTGAAGAGGAAATTGAGGAAGATTTTAATTTTAACCTCGGTTTCCGTTTTAACGATAAAATCCCAGCTGGCCAATATCAACGCAAACTAGTTTTCACGATGATGGTACTTGATCAGGCAAGGTCAACCATCGTTTCCGGCAGAGAATTCAATGCTGCCCTCAAGAAATCCCTTACCGTCACCGATCCTAGCTATTTTGCCGATCTTACCAAAACCACTCCAGCTGTCAACGAGCACTGGCCAGATCTCGCCATCGACATTGGCCGCAAGAAATGTAGTGACGAAATCACTGAAGCTCGCACCGTCAAAATCTCCACACCCGACTCCGACACCCCAATCTATCTCGGGAGTTACAGTCAAGGTGAGGAAGAGTGGAACAAGGTTTGCATCTGGACTCGTGCTACTGAAATTAACTTTAATGAAGACCTCTCTTATATGTTCGCCGGCCTGGGCGGCACAAGTTACACTCTAAAATTCGTACCACAGGATGGCATAACCGATTCAATGCTTAAGTTCGATAAGGTTAAAAACCTTGCCCATTTCCTCCATAACACTGAAGCATATCATAGAAATAGGATTGACGTCACAAACTTTCTCTATAATCTAAGAGATAATGATGTTGAAAACATTGAATCAATTTTTGAAGACTCCGATGTCACAAGTGTGGGGGATATGTCCTTCGCAAAGCATGCAAAACATATTGCACGCGCCTTCAAAAATACCCCATATCTCACTGACGCAAATGTTTCATACTGGGAAATTTCCGATGCCACCGACCTCACCTCAGTCTTTGAAAACACCGGAATTTCGAACATCGATCTTGCTGGCTCAGATTTTAAGAACGCCACGCTCACCACAAATATGTTTAAAAACTCTAAGGCCTCGTATATCTATCTAAATAAGGCAAAGTTTGATAAAGTCACCAATGCCGCCCATATGTTCGACGGCGCAAACTGGGTCTCGTCTCTAGATCTTGCCCATACCAACTTCCGTGAAGTTACCGATATTACTTCCATGTTTAATAATTGTACTGCTTCAGTTTTTGACCTAAAGAATAGCAAATTTGAAAAAATCAAAGACTTCTCAAACATGTTCAATAATACATCCGGCGCCTCCAAAATCGACCTCTCGGCGCTACAGCTCACTGCCGCCGAAGACCTTTCCAATATGTTTAAAAACACCTATGCCTCAGAAATAATTATTAATACCAATAACAATATTGGGGGTAGTCATATCACAAACATGTCTGAAATGTTCAATGGCGCCCAGAATGTTACCTCTCTCAACCTAGGCAATATCACAACCGGCGAGCTTACCTCAATCAAATATATGTTTAGGGATAATGGTCGGCTCACTAGCCTTACTCTCCCACGCGTCTTTAATACTAGCCAGGTCGAGGATTTTAGCTGGCTGTTCGCTTATACTATAAATCTTGAAGAAATCGGCAATATCGCACAACTTAATACGATTTCAGCCCGGGATATGAATCACATGCTCTATGATACAAGAGCAAAGGTTAGCCAGATTGTTCCAATTCTCAAAACCAACCACGTTACTGATCTTTTCTATATGCTTAGTGAATCCTCCATTGATGGCGACATCATTTTCTCAAGCGACTTCCATACTGGCGAAGTAACAAATATGGAAGGTATGTTTGCACAAGCAACCTATTATACTGCCGATATCTCACATTTTGATTTTAGTAGCGTAGAGAATATGTCAAAAATGTTTATGGGTGGCACCACAGAAGTAAGTTATGGAGCCTGTCCACATGGTCTAGGAATGTCAGACGTTATCTGGCCAGCCAACACTCAAACCACCCCAGTAAAAACCCTGGCTTATCTCTTCACCAGCAACTGTAACATCAAGAAAATCAAGGCACCAAAAATTATTGCCCCGAACCTCAAAGACACTAGATATGCCTTTGCTGGCTTGAAGGAAGTTACAAGTATCGATCTAGATAATTTTGACACCAGTAGTGTGGAGAATATGGAAGGAATGTTCTCCTTTAATGACACCGATTTTATGAAGGATCAACATATAAAAATCAGTCTTAATACCAGTAACGTTAAAAACATGTCCAAGCTTTTCCACTATGTTTATGCCTCATACCTAGATGTCAGTGATTTTGATGTTAGTAAAGTCACTAATTTTTCCAATACCTTCGGCTACACCTGGCTTTACGAGCTCGACCTCACTGGCTGGAACACCATCAGCGCAACTGATATGACCTCGATGTTTGAGGATTCAAACTGGCTTCAAAAAATCTATGCCTCCGATAGTTTTGTCACCACGAACGTAGTCGCCAGCGACAATATCTTCTATAGCTTGCCAGAAGCCCATTATCGCGGCGGCGCTGGTTCGTACATCCAAAATAATATACGATACGCCCACATCGACGGTGGCACCACTAACCCTGGCGCTTTCTGGCGTAAATAATAAAATTGAGCTTCCCGGTTGAAAATCCTAAGCAAAAATCAAAATAAACCATAAAAACCACTATAAAAAATCAAATAGACCATCAAAAAACCGTAATACAAGTCCTGATTTTTCAAACCATTTATGCTAAAATTTAGCAAAAGGAGTTTGAGGGAATTATATAGTTTTTCTATATTTTAATTATTCATAATTTCATATGCCAAAGTTTACGGATAGATTAAATACAGAATCCTCCAAGATAACAAGACTAGTTATCAAATTTTTTGCATCAATTCTTCCTCTCGCTATCATCCTTCTATTTAGCCAAAAATCTGTCTTTGCTACCACCGCCTCCCTCTCAGTGACTGGCAATGCTGATATTGTTTATAATCAGCCGACCACCGAAGGTGACGAATTCTTCAAAACTCTAAATGTCAACGTCAAAACTGATAGTAATACTGGATATAATCTTTATCTTTCTAGCGATCAGGAAGAAACCGCGCTGATCAGCCTCGATTCAACCAATCCATACAAGATTGCTTCCGTCTCTGGTAACAACAATAACATCGCTACCCATATGACAAACTCTTATGGCTACAACGTGAAAGCCGTTGATGATAAACTTTATAATTACATCCCAAAGCTCAGTACACCAGATGTTATTAAAACCGCAAATTCGCCGATTGAGGAAAATTTCAAATTCAATCTAGGTTTTCGTTTTAATAATCAGATTCCTGCCGGCAATTATCAAAGAAAACTACTTTTCACTCTTATGGTCGAAGGTGATTCTAGTGCCAAATTAGTTTCTGGTCGCGAATTCAATGCCGCTCTCAAAAAATCCCTTAATATTTCCGACCCAAGTTATTTCACCGACCCAGCAAAGAGAGTTCCACCTTCAAACCAATTTTGGCCATATATGGATATTAGTATTGGAAAAACTAAGTGTAGTTCAAATATCACACCTGAACGCACCGTCAAAATCTCCACACCCGATTCCGACTCTATAGTCTATCTAGGTACCTACCGCGACAGCTGGGATAAAATCTGTATCTGGACCAACGCTACAGAACTAAATTTTAATGAAGATCTTTCTTATATGTTTGCTGGCCTCTCTGGTATTAGCAGTGATGTCACTTTTAGTTTTCGCGATGGCAGACAAGAGTCAATGCTGAAATTCGACAAGGTAAAGAATGCTGCACATCTTTTTCATAATACCATGGCTTACAATAACAGTACCTTTAATACTGCCAATTTCCTCAAATACCTCAAAGATTCACCCGTTGAGAATATTGAATCGGCCTTTGAAAATACTAGGGTTGCTGAAATTGGTGACATCTCATTTGCCAAAAATGCCAAATACATTGCACGTGTATTTAAAGACACCCCTGATGTTGGTACATCTCCGGATTTCTCTTCCTGGAAAATTTCAGACGCCGAAGATTTAACTTCTGTTTTTGAAAATTCCAAAATCTCTACCATTGACCTCTCAAATTCTGATTTTAAAAACGCCACAAATACTACAAATATGTTTAAAAATTCCAAGGTCTCAACTCTGAAACTTGACAAAGCAAAATTTGAAAAAGTCACTGACGCTTCCTCCATGTTTGCAGACACAGCCAGTCTTTCTAGCATAGATCTCACCCACACCACCTTCCGTGACACTACTAATACCACTTCAATGTTTGAAGGCACTAAAATTTCGGACATTAATCTTAAAAATGCCGCCTTTGAGAATGTCACAGACTTCTCGAATATGTTTAACAATACTAAAAACACAACCAATATTGATCTATCTGCCATCAAATTCACCAGCGCCGAAAATCTTTCAAACATGTTCAAAGATAGCTATGCTAGAGAAATAAAATTAAGTAACCAACTCGGCGGCTCTCGTATTACAAATCTTGAATCAATGTTCGAAGGTGCCTATTATCTTCAAAAAATTGATCTTGGCAGCATGACTACCAGAAGAGTTAACGCAGTCAAAAACATGTTTAAGGGAGCGGAGACCCTAAATAATCTTACTCTTCCGCAAACTTTCAATACTGGCATCGCCGAAGATTTTAGTTCCATGTTTGAGAAAACTTCCAATCTCGTCACCATCGGCAATATCGACAAACTCGACCTTTCTTCCGCCAAAAATCTCAGCCGTATGTTCTATGGCACTAAAAGACTCGACCTCGGAGCCATCGCCCCACATCTCAAACCAACTGTTGCCACCGATCTTTCCTACATGTTCTATGGATCACACGCCAATGGATCCGTAGTCTTCCCAGCAACCTTCAACACTAGTAGCGCCACTACGATGGAAGGGATGTTCGGTCTATTCGATGGCTCCAGTCCAAGCATTGATATCTCGAACTTTTCCTTTGCCAAAGTTAAAAACATGTCAAAAATGTTTATGGGATCTAAAGACGAATTTGAAGCTAGCGGCTGTCGTGACAGTTATGGAGTAACCGACGTCACTTGGCCAAACCTCACAGCCGCCCCAGAGCTCACAACTCTCAAATCTCTCTTCATCCATAACTGTAATATTCAAAAAATTAAAGCGCCAAAAATTACCGCGCCAAAACTCGTCGACGTCAGCTACGCTTTTGCAGATCTCGGCACAGTAAATAGTCTCGATCTAGACGACTTTGACACCAGCAACGTTGAAAATATGGAAGGACTTTTCGCTGGCAACTCTAGCAGATTCAATACCGCCTACCGCGCAAAAATCAGCCTCAATACCAGTAATGTCAAAAATATGTCGAAACTATTCCACTATACTTACGTTTCTTATCTAGATCTTAGCGATCTCGATGTCAGAAAAGTTACTAATTTTTCTAAAGCCTTCGACTACACCTGGCTTTATGAACTTGATCTTACCAACTGGAACACCATCAGTGCCACGGATATGTCAAACATGTTTGGCGGCTCAACCTGGCTCGTCAAAATCTACGCCTCCGATAGTTTCACTACTGCCAATGTCACTTCCTACAATGGTATTTTCAGAAGTCTATCTGCCTACCGAGGACAAGCCGGCTCCGCCATCCCAAATGACAATAGCATTGAATATGCTCATATCGATGGTGGTACCGCTAATCCAGGTGCCTTCTGGCGTAAGCCCTAAGGCTTCCAAAATAACCAAAGACCAAAATTTCCTCAACAAAAAATACCCCGAAGGGTATTTTTTAATAAATTCGTAGACTCGGTTTTTAATTAAGCTAATTCAACAGTAGCGCCGGCTTCTTCAAGAGTTTTCTTGAGAGCTTCAGCTTCGTCTTTCTTAACTTTTTCCTTGACAGTTGCAGGAGCACCATCAACGATAGCTTTTGCTTCACCAAGACCGAGACCAGTAGCCTCTTTAACAGCCTTGATTACAGCGATTTTCTGAGCACCAGCGTCTTTAAGAACGACGTTGAATTCAGATTTACCTTCTTCTTCAGCGGCAGCAGCTGGAGCAGCAGCAACAGCAACAGCGGCAGCAGCTGGCTCGATGCCATATTCATCTTTAAGAGTGTTTTTGAGTTCATTAACTTCAAGAACGGTAAGATTTACGAGTTCTTCAGCTAATTTTTTAATATCAGCCATGTTAGACCTTTCTATAAATTAATTTAGTATCTATCCCGAAGGATAAAACATTGATTGTCTTTTCTAATAAAACTTTAGACTATGCTTCCAACTTTGCTTCCAAACCGGAAACAATGCCAGAAAGTCCACCAGCGAGACCAGAGATAGAATCGTTGACTGGCGAGAGCAGTTGTGCAACCACCTGAGCCACCAATTCGTTCTTGGATGGGAGAGCAGCAAGCGCATTAATCTCAGCGGTGTCAATCATACGACCACCATCGCTAAAACCACCAACAAGCTCGAGAGCTTTGTGGGTCTTACCAAACTCAGCCAAAACTTTAGCTGGAGCAACTTCGTCAGAATCGGAAATTGCGTAAACAAGTTGTCCGGTCAAATGAGTAGTGTCAGTATCTTTATATACTGCAATCTCATTCATCGCCACACGAACCAAACGGTTCTTGACGATTTTAATGCGGACACCTTGTTCGCGAGCAGCATGACGCAGATCCTCGAGCTCAGCAACGGTGAGTCCCTGATAGTTTGCGTAAGCTGTCAATTTTGCACTTGAAAGTAGCTCAGTTAAATCAGCAACCAATGTATTCTTTTTATCTTTTGAAATTGCCATAAAAAGTATTCCTTGATTGTTAAGAAGTCTACGAATTTTTAAACTTCGTTACCAAGTTATAAGATTTTCCTCGGTGACCTAATTAAGATTTCGAAGTTCATGTAAATTATATATTAAATTCACACTCCCTTGACCAAAAATCCGTCACTGTCTTTGGTAACTGGCTCTAGTCTAGCAGAAAACAGGGAAAAATGCAAGAAATGATAATCCGAAATAGATTTATTAGAATGTGAAGTACCCAGGAAGCCCGGCAACATCTTGTCTTGCATAGGTCTTGTCTTGTGGGAAAGAAGCATTGTATGGGGTTCCACTTCCGCCAACAAGATGAACGGCATCCATAAACATTCGACTTGAGTCAATTACACTGTTCGTATTAAATAATGCAGAGGCCTTAATTGTCACAGCACCAGTTTCCCTAAACATATCCTGCATGTTCTGTACATTAGCAGTATTAAAGTTTGCAATATTGATTACAGGCATTCCCAAAGTCCTATAGAACATACCCTGCATATTAACTACCGCACTAGTATTAAAGCTAGAAACGTTCACACTATTTAGGAACACACTATTTGAAAACATATTTGACATATCCCCCACATGGCTTGTATCAAAATTTGATAAGTCCAGATTTCCAATTAAATTAGTGCCGTCAAACATCATCCACATGGCAGTAGCTTTAGAAGTATTAAAGCTACGGACATCCAGGGTCCGACTTCCAATCACGATCCCACGAAACATCTCACCAAAATCCGTCACATTACTAGTATCAAATGAAGCAAAATTCAAAGATGAGATTCTAGACATCTGTTTGAACATTGAGTGCATATTCGTTACACTGCTCGTATTTAGCTGAGTTAAATCTAAGTTCGGCAGAGCAGATAGATAGAACATACCAAACATATTTTTTACTTTTGAGGTATCCATACCAGCCATATCTAACGACTGCAAAGTCACCGTACCTTCAAACATTCGCGAAGTGTCAAGTAGCTTGTGGCTATTCCAGCCTGCAAGATTAATATGTTCAATCTGAGTTGATGCAAACATCAAATGTGAACCTGCAAGGTTTGACACATCCCAGCCACGCAAATCGATATTCTTGGCTTTAATCACACCGCAGAACATACATCCCATATATTTCACGTTTTTCGTATTAAAACTACGGACATCAATCGTTGTAAAATTGCTTCTCTGGAACATATTCGACATATCAATTGCGCTACTAGTATCCAGTTTTGAAAAATCTACTGGAGCCTTATCGACCCCTGGCTGCAAAGGCCCCGCAAACATTCCTGAAAAATCCCACACTTTACTAGTGTCGATGCCATCGATATTATAATTTTTCACACTCTTAGTACCGTCATAGAAGAAATTATGCATTGTATTTGTATATCGAGTATCCATTCCACGAATATCGATTAAATCCATGTCTGCAACGCCACGATTAAAGTCTTCGAACATCTGATTCGCATTAGTATTTACATACGCCACATCTGCATCTGTCCACCAATATACGGTGCGGTCTGGAGCATTAAACCAGGCATAAATCGGACGCCCCGAATCTGCGGTCGAAACTACGGACGCAGAAGCCAAATTGGCTGGTGGTGTATTTGAGCGCTTAAATACATTAACTGTATGAGTAGAATCTAAATTTGCTACAATATCATTAAACTGTTTACCTGGTAAAAATGTAGCTGAAGGAGTAAATTCTTTTGTGATTGTAGTAAATAAGACCTTCTTTGAATAGGTACCAGGGGTTAAATTTGGTGAGATCCTCACCGCAAAGACAATATCATATTGTACGTCAAGATCGTAACCAACCTTAGTCCTTGACCCTACGTAAAAATATTGCATTGGATGACTTAGGGGTGTAATCGGCTTACAACGATAAATATCCCGATCACAATAACCCCAAGTATTTTCAAGCATAGCATAATAATACGTGTTAGGTGAAAGTGGCGTAATTTTATCAGTTACCGCTGGATCGGTATGATTTAAATTGACATCCTCATCCGCACTTGAAATATACATTGCATATTCAGTTGGGTTATTCGTCTTAACCGTATACGTGGTATGTCCCGTACCCTTCTTTGACTGTTGAGCATCAGAGCCCGAGAACACAATATTAACTTCATTAGTTGAAAGAGAGGTTTGCAAATAAATTTCACTACGACTCGGAACTGGTGCTGCAAAAGTTTTCACTTCCGCACCAGAAAGCAGTATGGCACAGAAAATTAAGCATACAAAACCAAAACTAATGAGCGGAAAAAGAAATACTCGGCGATTCAAAGAGAACATGTCGCCTTTGCACTTTGCACTTTGCACTTTGCACTTTGCACTTTGCACTTTGCACTTTGCACTTTAAATATTTTCTCAGATCCTTCATAATTCTATGCTTAATTATACCATAATCACAATCAGAAAAACTAGTCAGATTCTACGGTTTTAGACTAAAATACCCCGGCACACCAGCCACGTCCAAACGTGCATAAGTTTTATCTTTCGGATTTGATTCACTATACGAAGTACCGTTTCCACCCACCAGATTTGTATTATCCTTAAACATATCCTGCGAATTTGTCATCGCAGTATTTACGAAATTTGCCGAAGCATAAATCGTCTTCACCTTTGTATATGCAAGCATACTACTAGTCTCCGTCACATTTCGCGTATCAAAACTTGAAAGATTAAGCACCGAATTTTCTGGATCAAGCAGCGAACGATAAAACATAAACGCCATATCTGTCACCATTTTCGTATCAAATGAAGAAACATTCAGATTCGCCAATTTCGCCATCCCCTGAAACATTGAGCGCATATTTGTCACCTTGCTTGTATCGAACCGCGATAAATCAAGGTTGGTTACGTTTTCCATATTCAAAAACATTCCAGACATATCCGTTACCTTTGGCGTCCTGAAGCTTGAGATATTAAGATTAATCAAAGCCTTCATATGTGCAAACATTGAGCGCATATTTGTCACCTCTCTCGTATCGAAACTCGATAGATCAAGGCTTGTCACCGCGCTCGCATATCTGAACATATTCTTCATATCTTTCACATTGCTAGTATTAAAACTACTTAGGTTCACCGATGTCAGATTTTTAGTTTTTGCAAACATCTCCGACATATCCTCAACCCTACTTGTATCAAAACTAGAAAGATTTAAGGTTTGCGCAAAATTCCCCTCAAACATATGTCGCATGAATTGCACATTCGAAGTCTTAAATCTAGAAAAATCAACTTCAGAAGTTGGAGAACCAGAAGAACTATTCGAGGCAAACATATAGCTCATATCCTCCACATTCTCAGAATTAAAATCACCCAAAATAATATTTTTATACAGATAATTTCCCGAATGGAACATATAGCTCGCATTTTTAGTTTTACTCATGTCAATCCCACTCACGTCAACCAAATTAAAATGCCCGTGACCATCACTTAAGTTCGAAAACATCTCGCGCGCATCCTCGTTTGCATAAGCAATATCCGCCTCACTCCACCAATATACAGTCTTATCCGCAGCCTCATACCAGACATAAATCGGATAATCCGAATCCGCCGTCGAGACAACCTTAGCTGAAGAAAGATTTGCCGGCTGATTACTAGCTCGCTTAAATTTCTCAGTATTATAAGCCGGGTTAATCTTTTTTACCAAAAAATTAAAGTTTGGTCCTGGCAAGAACGTAGCAGTTTTTGGCACATAGTTCGTCACCGTTGTGAATACGATGTCCTTCTTATAAGTTCCGGAAATTAAATTTGCCGCAACCTTTGCACCAAAAGAAATCCCAACTACATATGGACTACCAGTGGCGTTGGGGGTGGAAAAAATTGTATCCGGAGCGCTAGCTTTTGGAATTGGCAAAAAGTCAGAACCAGGTGGTGCTGGAGTCGTTACCCGATATCCCCAATTATTGTCTGAAAATGCCGTAGCCGCCGCTGTACTAGAAATTGAAGAAAGTTTTTGCGCAATCGTCGCGTCAGTGTGCTTCAAATCCGTATTTTCATCTATGCTCGCCACATAAGTCGTAACACCAGTTCGGTTATCAGTTTGAATCGTTAAATTCGCACCAGATTCAATAAATTGCGCCGCTGAACCAGTCGGCGTAAAGTCCAAATCCACTGAAGGTGTGCTTATCGACATCGAGAGTGTTGACGCGCCTACAAGTGGCGCCGCATGAGAATTTGGCGTTGAAAAGTCAAAAAGAAAATTAAACGAAAAGAATAATAAATAAATAATTAGCCCAATCGGCCCAAACAAGAGAAAATCAGAAATTCGAGTGCCATTTTTTAATCTCTGGCCCACACGAATTTTATTACCGAGCTTAGAAGCTCCCGTATTTTTGATTCCCAAATTTAACACTTGTACTAGTATAGCATAAACACTATCACAAACAAAATTTACTCGTGATGATATTTTCCACCAACCGCAATCTCTTGCGCTCGATAAATTTGTTCCGCCAACATCACGCGCACAAGCTGGTGGGGAAAAACTAGCCTTGAAAGGCTCCAAACTAAATTAGATTTCTGCCTAACCTCTTCACTCACCCCAAAAGCTCCGCCAATAATAATCACCACTTCCTTACTATTTACAAACTGTCGTGACAAGGCCTCAGAAAGTTCTGGTGATGATAAGTTTTTTCCTCGCTCATCAAGCAAAATCACATACTGCTGCCCCGAAAATGGCCATTTCGCAAGATATTGATTCAGTTTTTCCTCTTCAATCAATTCCCAAACAATATCAAAAGGCTTCTTTAATCGCTTTTCATACTCAAAAACCGCCTCCTCGACCCACTTCAAATGTTTTCTACCACCAGCAATAATCTTAATCATTGTAATAATTATATAACATTCCAAAAAATCGTCATATTCAGCAGTATTTATTACAACATATAACTCTAGACCCCCGTTAAACTTGTGGAAATCTTTGCATAAATAATTTATACAGATTTTTGTTGACAATTTTACAAGACTAGCATAATATAATATCAATATTATATTAAACAGACAGGATGCGAGGTGATGTCTGAATTACCAGAAAAACAAATAAAACGACTCCGCTCGCTAATTCAAGAAGCGGAAACCAATCTAGCAGCTGCCAGGGAACTTTTAAATTCTGTCGTCGGCGATGGTGATATTGTTACCACTCCGCGAGAAGTTATCGTTTCCGCACCTGAGGGTAAAATTATCGAAGGTGTTTTTGACGGCCAAATCATGATTGACCAAGACGGTAAAAACTATCCAGTCCCAGCCAACTATGCCAGTAAGTCCAAGCTAGTTGAAGGTGACATTATGAAGCTTACCATCACACCAGAAGGAAAGTTCCTCTACAAGCAAATTGGGCCAGTCGAGCGCAAAACCGTAATCGGTACCCTCACTCACCATGATGATAAATATTTCGTCGAAGTAAGTGGCCGCGAATACGAAATTCTTTACGCTTCCGTAACCTATTTCCGTCTTCGTGAAGGTGCGCAAGTTTCCGTTGTTATTCCAGCCAACAACGACCAGGCCAACTGGGCTGCCGTCGAAGCTGCACTCTAGAAGAATAAAAGAATAGACCCATGAAAATGGGTCTATTTCGTGCTACAATATTTTCAATGAAGGCTCTCTATCGAAAATATAGACCGCTCCATTTATCCGAAGTTATTGGGCAGGATAAAACCATCGAGCAATTACAAGGCGCCTTAACCAAGGGTAAATTTTCTCATGCCTACCTCTTTGTTGGTCCACGTGGCTGCGGCAAAACCTCTGTTGCTCGTATTTTTGCCCACGAAATTAACCATTTCGACTATCAACTTGAAGACTCTTATATTGACATCATTGAAATCGATGCCGCCACCTTCACTAGTGTCGACAATATTCGTGAACTTCGTGAAAAAGCTATGATCATGCCGACTCTTGGCAAATACAAAGTCTACATCATCGACGAAGTTCACATGCTTTCAAATAGTGCCTTTAATGCTCTCCTTAAAATTCTCGAAGAACCACCAGAACACGTGATTTTTATCATGGCCACCACTAACCCAGAAAAAATCCCAGCCACCATCACCTCTCGCACTCAAATTTATCGCTTCAACCTAGCCGAGCCAAAAGTCATGCAAGATTTTTTGCGTTCCGTCTGTGACAAGGAGGGAATTAAAATCTCTGACGACGCGCTCAAAATCATCACCGAACGGGGTGGCGGATCTTTTCGTGATTCACTTTCCATCCTCAACCAGATTGGCACAGTCAATCTTTCCGAAAAAACTATCGAGGCCAGCGACGTTTCAGCTGCTCTCGGCATTCCAGAACATCAAGAAATTCAAAATCTCATCAACTTCTACGAAAATTCCGACACGGAAAATATTACAAATACCCTCGCCGCTCTTTTAAATTACGGCATTACCGCCGAATCGATCACCTTAGAATTAATTAATCAAATTCTAAAGAATCCAACTCCAAAATCACTCCAACTCGTCAACCAGCTTTTTAATGTCACTGGAAGTTTTCTCGAAGCCAAACTTACTGTTGCCCTAATCTCGAGTAACTTCGCGACCCCCGCTGCTGTAACCTCCACAGCTTCCATAGCGCCAGTTTCCTCTCCACAACCAACCACTCCTACGTCAACCCCAGGCGCTAAGCCAAGTCCCTTCGCTGAGCTCCGTGAGCAGCTAGCCAAAAATGCCAAAAACCATAAAGCTGAACGCGCACTGCCGCCGAAAGACCCTGAAGAGATGATTCAAGAAGCGCCGCCAACTCTACCAGAAGCCGTGGTTAGCTCATCTGGTGATTTTAATTTCAACGGCTTTGTCGCCAACGTCACCAACGTCAACCCAACCCTAATGACCGCTCTCAAAAAATCCTTCTTCGTCATCGATGGTAAAAATTTTGATATCTATCCGGAAAAGGCCGTCTACTGGCGCATCTTAGGACAAAAAAATAACCTAGAAATTTTGCGTGGGGCTACCAACTCTATCGAATTGACCGTCAGAAACCCTGACGTTGAAGTTATTCCAAAAACCGCCGTCTCTTTTGAACAGGCTGCCGCCGGTCAAACCAAAAAAGCAGTCACGGTTTCCCCAAAAATTGAGTCACTCTCTGCTATAATGGGAGATATCCAGGAGGTAAACGAAAATCCATTTTAGGATTTTTGAGGTGTAATTATGGTAGAAACAAAAGACGATTCCGAAAAGAAACCTAGAAAAAAGACCATTTCCCAAAATGATCCAGAATTGTTTGGCGGCCGCATTCCGCCCCAAGATATTGAAGCCGAGCGCTCCCTGCTTGGTGCGATTTTGCTTGACGATTCTGCTTTTCCGGATATTCTTGAAAAGATTAAACCGATTGATTTTTATGAAAAGAAACACGGCGCCATATATCGCGGCATGATGTCGCTTTACGAGCATAATCAGCCGATCGATCTTTTGACTCTCACTTCTGAACTTCGCAATCTAAAACTTCTCAAAGATATCGGTGGCGCATCTTATCTCACTGAACTTACTAATGTCGTACCTACCGCCGCTCACGTTTTATCCTACTCAAAACTTGTTGAACAAGCCTCCATCCGTCGTCGACTCATTCGCGCGGGTACCGAAATCACTAATCAAGCTTACGATAGTGCCACCGATGTTTCCGCCATGCTTGGCGCTGCCGAGAAGGAACTTTTTGCCGTCTCCGACCAAACCACCAAAACCGAATATGCAGCCCTTGAGGATCTTCTAGTCGACGCTTTTGACCGCATGGAAGCGCTACATACCAATAAGGGCTCTATGCGTGGCCTAAAAACTGGCTTCCGTGATCTCGATAATAAAACTGCAGGATTCCAGCGCGGCGATCTCATCATCATCGGCGCCCGCCCAGCCATGGGTAAAACCACCTTCGCCCAAAACCTAGCCTATAACATTGCTGGCATTAATAAGCGTGGCGTCCTCTTCTTTTCTATGGAGATGGCAAAAAATGAGATTGTTGACCGTATGATTGCCACCACCTCTGGTGTTGATTCTTGGCATATCCGTACCGGCAATATTTCATCCGACGATTTTGCGAAAATCGGTGATGCACTTGGTGAAATGAGTGAAATTCCACTCTATCTTGACGACACCAGCTCCATGACCGTACTTGAACTTCGCAACAAAGCCCGCCGCGCCGCTCACGATCATGATATTGGTCTAATCATCGTTGACTACCTTCAGCTAATTTCCGGTTCTGACCGTTACGCCGGTAACCGCGTGCAAGAGGTTACTGAAATTTCTCGTGGCCTCAAAACCTTAGCGCGTGAACTCGAAATCCCCGTCATTGCCTTGGCTCAGCTTTCTCGTGGTGTTACCGGCCGTGACGATCCTCGTCCAGTCCTATCCGACCTTCGTGAATCCGGTTCTATCGAGCAGGACGCAGACCTTGTAATGTTCCTACACCGCCCTGACTACTACCACCAAGAAGAGGGATATGAACCAACCAATGTTACCGAACTTTTGATGGCCAAACACCGTCATGGGCCTATCGGCAAGATCGAACTCTACTTCCACCCTGAGCTTCTAAGGTTCATGTCACTCGACAAGACCAGGGAATAAAGCTTTTTAAATAGCGTTATTTGTTTTTCCATGATAAAATAAAATTGTGGGTAAATTAAATCCAAATAAATATTTTCTTTACAAAAAACGCTTTATCATTGGCTACATTCTTCTAGCCATTAGTTTTCTTGGTCTGATTCTTCTGGTCCCAAAACTTGCACCAGTTGGACTTTCTAATGCAGAAATGAACTCCGCCATCACCAGCCAAAATCTCGACGTCCACTCAGTTTTTAGCGGCAATCTCATCGACCTCCCCTATCATCTCTTGCAAAAAATTGTCTTTAAATTCTTCGGTATCACCAGTTACACCATTCGAATTCCAAGTATTATTATGGGCGGTCTTCTCGGATTCCTCATCGTTCTCCTCCTCAACCGTTGGTTTAAAAACAACACTGCCATCATCGCCAGTATTATCACCGTTCTTTCTTCCAGCTTTCTTTTTCTCGTCAGTAACGGCACCCCACTTATCATGATCGTCTTCTGGCCAACTCTTTTACTTTGGGTCGGTTCCAAGGTCCAGGGAGTCAAACGCCCCGCCCCAATTTGGTGTTTTATTTTTGCCATCGCCCTCTTCCTCTCCAGCTTCACTCCCTATATGCTCTATCTTGTCATTCTTATCTTAATCTATACCGTCTGGCATCCACACCTTCGCTTCACTATCAAAAAGCTCCCAAGGCTGCCGTTTTTCCTCGTCTCCGCCATTATCCTCACTGGCTTCGGTTTTATGGGCTACATCTTACTCAATCACCCGGACATCATTCAGCCACTCCTCTTTTCCGGTAATTTTAAAATCTCCGGCTATTTTAACAATCTCAGACAGGCCTTCCTACCGTTCTTCTCTTGGCATGGCGTCATCGAAAGCATTTTTCTCGCTCCACAAATCAGTCTACCTGCCACCGTCATCGCCGTAATTGGCCTAGTGTCCACCTTTAAGGGCTTCTTTGCTAGCCGCAATTCCATCGCCATCTTTCTCATCCTCTTTACTATTATCATTTCAGGATTCAACACCGACTATGCCGCGCTTCTTCTTTTGCCTTTCGCCATCCTAATCGCTCACGGCTTCCGCTATATTATTAATAAATGGTTCGATCTCTTCCCAGAAAACCCCTACGCCAAACTCTTTGGCGTGATTCCAATCACTTTCTTCCTCTTTACCATGATTACTTCCGACCTCTCACACTTCATCTCCGGATACCGCTACGCCGCACCTGTGGCTAACCAGTTTAATAGCGATTTCACCATTACTCTATCAAATCTCAAGCCGGGCGATAGTATTCTAATCGATAAAGAAAATGAATCCACAAAACCAGTTGCAGAACTTGTTCTTGCCGCCAATAACGTGAAGCCGATTTTCCGCCCAGCCCTCAAATACAACATCATCGAACCAACACACACCTTCGTAGCTGGAGAAACTTTTTACGCCCTCGACAAAATCGGATCTAAAGAGAATACCAATTTTGCAATCCAAAAAATTATCACCTCTTCAAAATCCCAAAATGCCGACCGCCTATATCTTTATACTGTCGAGTAATCTGTTATAATATTTCTATAATTATTTAAGGAGAGATTTCATGGGTGCTACCTTTGACCAAATGAAAATGATTAATAACTTACGCAAAGCCCAAAAAGACTTGAAGAACGAAATTGTTGAAGTTGAAGCTGGTGATGGCGCTGTTGTAGTCCAAATTACTGGCGAACTTAAAGTCAAAAAGGTCACTATCGATCCATCTCGCGTTGATCTTGACGATATCTCAGAACTTGAGCGCTGGATTGAGAACTGCTTCCGTGACGGTTATGCTAAAGCACAGGAAATTGCAACCGACAAAATGAAACCTCTGATGAGCCAACTTGGTGGTCTTTCTGGTCTCGGCATGTAATAAATTTACCTAGCCAAACTATCATTAAATTCAATTTAGATTAATATCAGATTAAACTTAATTTATGCTGCCAAAAGCACTTGAAAATACTATTGAAGCACTGGGGAATCTCCCTGGAGTAGGGCCACGCACCGCCGAGCGCTACGCGACCTATCTTTTTCGTGTTGACCCTAAAATCTCTGAAACTATTATTGACGCCTTAACACATCTTCATACCGATGTCAAAATCTGCCCGGTAACTTTTGCTCTAATTAATCACGATGAACAGGTTTCACCACTCTACAGTGACGAAGAACGTGACAAGAAGACTATTCTAGTTGTTGAGGAACCGCTTGACATCTATGCTATTGAGCAGACTAAGCAATATCATGGTACCTATCATGTGTTAGGCGGCGCCATCTCACCTATCGATGGAATCACTCCCGACAAACTCCACATTGAGGAGTTGATTTCTCGTGTCAAAAATGACGCAGCCGAAGAAATCATTATTGCCACTAACCCGAGCGTAGAAGGCGAAAGCACCGCTCTTCTTCTTCAAAGACTACTTTCTGGCAAATACCCTGAGTTAAAAATCACCAGATTAGCCCGTGGACTTCCACTCGGCGTTGACCTCTCTTTTGCCGATCAAATCACCCTCGGTGCCGCTCTCACCAACCGCACTAAGCTCTAGCCTACCCCTACCCCTCCAGAATCCAGACACCAGACTCCAGATTCCAGATTCCAGGCTCCAGATTCCAGTCCCCAAACTCCAGACCCAGACTTTATCTTGAAGCATACTTTTCAAATCCATAATCTCAAACTAATTATGTTTTTATGCTAAAATCAGATTATGTCATCTAAGGAGGTCCATGGTACAATCTAATCTTTTATATTTAATTTTGTTTTTTAATCTAGTCTTATTAATTATTGTTTTATTTTTAACGCTTAAAAATCGCAGTAACAAGAAACAAGAAGTGTTACAAAATGCCATCGAGATGATGGCAAAAAATAGCGATCAGATTGTCGAAGCTTCCAAAAATCTCAATGATCGCATGGTTCGTGTTGAAGCTATCGTCGGCACCATCACTAAGGGTGTTCATGATGGTTTCCGTGATAACCGCCAGGAAATTGCGACCAATCTCCAAACCATTCAAAAAACCATGGATACTAGAGTCCGCGACTTGCAAAATGATAACGCCAAGAAACTTGAAGAGATGCGGCTAACTGTTGACGAAAAACTCCAGGCCTCAGTTGAAAAGAGATTCAACGAAAGCTTCAAGACTATTTCCGAACAACTCACAAGTGTTTATAAAGGTCTCGGCGAAATGAAAAATCTAGCCACCGGTGTTGGCGATCTCAAAAAAGTCATGGAGGGCGTTAAAACGAGGGGAATTTACGGCGAAGTTCAACTCAGCAGTATCATTTCCGACATTTTGAGCCCAAATCAATATTGTGAAAATATTAGCACCAAACCTGGTTCCGCTGACCGCGTTGAATTTGCCGTCAAAATGCCAGGTCGTGATGAGAATCATGAAACCTTCCTCCCAATCGACTCTAAATTCCCGGTCGAAAACTATTCAAGATTAATTGCCGCCTACGACCTTGGCAATAAAGCCGATATTCTCACCTATCAAAAAGCCCTTGCCACTGATGTCAAAGAACAGGCTAAAAAGATTTTCACCAAATACATCGAACCACCATATACTACCGATTTTGGCATGATGTTTGTCCCAACCGAATCACTCTATGCTGAAATTTTACGCATCCCAGGTCTCTCTGACGAGATCCGCCAAAAATACAACATCAGCATCACCTCTCCATCCACTCTGCCAGTAACTTTATCTGGCCTACTTATGGGTTTCCGCACTGTTGCCATTGAAAAGCGTAGTAGTGAAGTCTGGCAAGTTCTTGGCGCCGTTAAAACTCAGTTCAGTAAATTTGGTGACCTCCTTGAAGCCACCAAGAAAAAACTTCAAGAATCTGCCAACAAAATTGACGCCGCCGCCACTACCTCTCGTCAAATCGAGCGACGCTTGAAAGAAGTCGAAAGTCTTCCAGCCAGTGAAAGCACTAAACTCATCGGTGACGTTGACGTCTAGCATATTGACGCTACATTCTAATATATTGAGATTCAATTAGCGTCAAATCCCCATCTAATTAGCCCCTAGTCTCGTCTAATTAGCCCCGTTATCTGTTATAATAAAATCAATGTACGACAATTTTCAACAGTTTATTTCAAATAAGTCTCGCCTCTGCGTCATCCAGGCGGAAAATCCAGATGGCGACTCACTCGGCTCTGCGCTCGCGCTAGAAGCTTTACTTTCTGATAAGCAAATTTCCCAGTATTGTCCAGTCAATATCCCAAAATACCTTCGTTACTATACTAATTGGTCAAAAGTCCAAAGTGAAATCGATTATCAGGCCGATGGATATGTTATTGTCGACACTGCCGCACAAATTTTACTCAGTAAACTGACAGATGACCTCACTATTCGAAATCTTCTCTATACTAAACCAGTCTTTGTTTTTGATCACCATGAAACCCCAGACGACCTCGATTTTCCACATCAGTCCATCATTGAGCATCTCCCATCCTGCACCAATCTTATCTATAAGGTCGCCAAAAAACTCAACTTAGACATTAATAAAGCCGCGGCAGAGTATATTTTTCAGGGGCTTCTTTCCGACACTCTCGGTCTCACCTCAGCCGGTGTAACTAGTGAAACTTTTCGTCTAGCTGCCGAACTTGAAGACCTCGGCGCTGATATTACTGAACTTGAAGAACGCCGCAAAGAATTTATGAAAAAATCTCAGCGCATTCTTACCTACAAAGCTGAGCTGATTAATCGTATCGACTATTCACTTGATGGACAGCTCTCTACAATTCATATTCCATGGGACGAAATTCAAGAATATTCCGATGAATATAATCCAAACGTACTCATTCTGGAAGAAATGAAGATGGTGGAAGGTGTCAAAATCGCCGTTGCCATCAAAACCTACCCAGATGGCAAATTAACTGGCAAAATCCGCACTTCCATCCCAGTCGCCGATAAAATCGCTGGCTTCTTCGGTGGTGGCGGACATCCATACGCTGCCGGCTTCCGTATTTATGATACAAATTATCAAGATACTCTCCGCGAACTCGTCGGCTGTTCAATTAAATTAATTGAGGAATACGAAAAAGAGTCTGTTGATCAAGAAACCACTTTTATTGGGAGTTTTTAAATGAAACTATACAACACTCTAACGAGAAAAATCGAAGATTTTATCCCACAAGATCCTAAAAACGTCAAAATTTACACCTGTGGACCAACCGTATACAGTTTTGCCCATATTGGTAACTTCGCAAGTTATATTTACTGGGACCTACTCGTTCGCACTCTCACACTAAATCAATGGACAGTCAATCGTGTGATGAATATCACAGACGTTGGCCATCTCACCTCTGACGGCGACGAAGGGGACGACAAGCTAGAAAAAGGCGCTAAACGTGAAAATAAAACCGTTTGGGAAATTGCTGATTTTTACACTGAGGCTTTCCTTAAAGATTTTTACGCACTTAATCTCATTAAGCCAAACAAAATCGCTCGCGCCACAGATTATATCAAGGAAGATATCGCTATTGTTGAAGATCTCATTAAAAAAGGCTATACCTATGAAACTTCCGATGGTATTTATTTTGATACTAGTAAATTTGCTCACTATGCAGACTTTGCCAAGCTCGATTTAGAACACCTAAAAACCGGTGCTCGCGTCGAATTTAACCCGGAAAAACGTAACGCCTCTGATTTTGCGGTTTGGAAATTTATCCAAGACTGGGAAGACCACGCCATGCGTTGGGATTTTCTAGGACGCCCAGGTTATCCCGGTTGGCATCTTGAATGTTCAACTATCTCACACACTGAACTTGGTGAACCACTCGATATCCATACTGGCGGCATCGACCACATCCCAGTCCACCATACTAACGAAATCGCCCAGTCCGAAGCTGCTTTTGGAAAAATCATGAGTCGCTTCTGGCTCCACTGTAACTTCATCACCATTGACGGCCAAAAAATTAGCAAATCACTCGGCAACACCTACACTCTTGCCGACCTCTCTGCTCGTGGTTTTTCACCAGCCGACTATAAAACCTGGATTTTGCAAGGCCATTATCAATCTGAACGTAATTTTACCTTCACCGACCTCGCCGGCACCAAAAATCGCCGCCTCAAATGGAAAAATCAAATCGCCAAATTATTACAAGAACAACCTGAAATAGCTACACTAAAAACCACTCAAGCACTACAGAATTTTCTCGGTAATTTATTAAGCTCTGAAACTACCGCCAAAACCGATCTTACAAAGCAAGTCTATGAGAGTGCATCCAACAATCTTAACTCCGCCGAAGCTTTTTCCATTATTGATCAGAACACGCCAACCCTAGTAGAGTGGGCGTTCATCGAAAATTTGTTTGGTCTCAACCTCTTTTCTAATCAAATCCTCCCGTCAGTAGAAGTGCTCAAGCTAATTGAATCTCGCCAAGCTGCTCGCAAGGCAAAAAACTATCAACTTTCCGATGAACTTCGCGACAAAATCGCAGAACATGGCTTCACCGTATCTGACGGCGCCACCCCGATTTGGCAATACCTAAATTAGCTTATTTCTTTTTCTACTAAACTCGGATATACTTAATAAAAATAAAGGAGGTTCATGTCACGCACTATCGAGGTCGATACCAAGACGTTTATCCGTTTTTGGCTAGTTATTATCGCCTTCGCTGGACTCGGCTACTTAATTCTTAAGGCCGCCAGCGGTTTAATCATCATTTTTATCTCAGCTTTTTTGGCTATCGCCCTAAAACCGCTCGCCAAATTAATTGACAAAATCGACAAAAGAAAGGAACGACCGCAACTCGCCACCATCATCGCCGTACTCGTCGTCGTGCTTGGTTTTTCTATTATTCTCGCTGTAATTGGCCCAGTCATTATATCGCAAGTTTCCGTTTTTCTTTCCACGGCACCGCAAAAAATTGCTGCAGTCACAGGTGAAATCGACATTGATAAATTCGGTAATTATTTTGGTATCCCAGATCTCCAGCTCCAAATCACTTCCGCAGCTAAAAACTTTAGTAATACCTTGCTAAATAATATTAGCAACATTGCCATCACCGGTGTCGGCACCATTGGCACCATCATTACCAACACCATCCTAACCATCGTCCTCACCATTCTCTTCATGCTTGAAGGTCCACAATTGGTCGAAGATTTCTGGCGCGCTATTTCACCACGCGATTCTCAGGCCACTCGCGTTTGGCACCGTGTCACCTCAAAAATGAGCACCGTTGTCGCCAAATATGTCTCCGTCCAGGTACTAATTGCCCTACTTGATGGCATCGTCACCGCCTCCGTAGTCTTCATCCTTTGTCTTATTTTCAATGTCTCAGGCAGTATCGCCGTCCCCCTCGGCCTCATCGCCTTCCTCTTCTACCTTATTCCGATGTTTGGCCCGGTCATCACTTGTATCATCAACTCAATCCTGCTTTTCGTTAACTCGCCATGGGCCGCCCTTAGCTTCTTCCTCTTTTATATTATTTATCAGCAAATCGAAAACAACGTCATTAGTCCGCGTGTTCAGGGAAAAGGCCTTGGCTTACCTCCAGTCATCATCCTTATTTCCATCATCATCGGTATGTATGCCTTTGGCCTAATCGGCTGTCTCATTGCCATCCCAATTGCCGGCTGTATCAAAGTTATCATCGACGAGTATGCCGCCATTCGCAAAGTGATGGATAATTAGATTAAATTAAATTCAATCAAATAGACTATTTTGGCTCGCTATGCCATAATATTATAGATATTTAAATAGATCAGATCATCAATATTTTAAACTATTGGTACTTTCGGTCTACCAAAAATATATTAAAATTAGATTTTAAAACAAGGAGTTAACATTATGGAACAAGTTTTACCATTTCTCGAAGGCATTTTTCTTATTGCCACCACTGACGGCGATCAGCCACATCTTCGCCCATTCGATGCTGCCGGTATTCTCGATGGCAAACTTTATATTGGTACAAAAAATAACAAAAAAGTCTACAACCAGATTAAAAATAATCCAAAAGTAGAAATCTATGCCACCAATGACGCTCTTGGTGCCCTCCGCATTCAAGCTGAAGCCTATCCTGCCGCAGCTGAGATTAATCAAGCTGCCTACGAATCAACTCAAAAAGACTACACTGGTGAAACCTGTGCAGCAATTGAACTCAAAAACGTCCACGGTACTATTTCAAACAAACTTGGTGAAACAATCGATGTCAACTTCTAATTCCGTAAAAAACAATACCGAAATCCGCAAAACAACCCTGATTTATCTCACCGCTATTTCAGCCGGCATTCTTCTCATTTCCAACCTTGCCGCTACCAAACTTTGGAATATGTTTGGCATTGCCGTAGATGGTGGAGTAATCTGTTTTCCAATTTCCTACATCCTCGGCGACATTATTATTGAATTCTATGGTAAGAAAACCGCCAAATCAGTTATTCTTTCCAGTCTTCTACTTAATATTCTTGCCGCCATTGTTTTTTGGATCGTTTGCATCCTGCCTCCATTCACTGGTACCGAAGAAATGCATACCGCCATTTCTTCTGTTCTTGGCTTTGCACCACGCATCATCATCGGCTCACTCGCCGGCTACCTCTTCTCCCAGTTTTCCAACAACTTCATCTTTGAGAAAATCAAGAAAAAGACTGGTTCAAGATTATTCCTCGTTCGCGCCCTCGGATCCTCTCTAATTGCTCACCTTCTCGACACCTTAGTCTTCGAGACTATTGCCTTCCTCGGCGTCTTACCGTTCAATGATTTTCTTAACCAGGCAATCTTCGCCTATCTTATTGGTCTTGGTTTCGAGTTCATCCTGTCTCCAATCGAGTTACTCATCGTTTCCAAGGTCCGTCCATACTTAGACGACTCTGAGATAAAGGATTCAGGATCAAAATCAAAAACTCAGAATAAAGCTACCTCAAAAGATTCTGAGTCAAAAACTCAAAAAGAGAACTAAACATGACCACTACCGACCCTTACGATTTTCATTTTGAAATTACTCATAAAATTCCTGGCAAACTTGGCCGAGCTGGAGTTATTCATACTCCACACGGTAAAATCAAGACCCCAGCTTTTATGACGGTCGGCACTCAAGGTTATGTCCGTTTTGTCTCTAGCGAACAACTTCAAGAAATTGGCGCTCAGGCAATGCTAAGCAATGGCTATCACCTTCGTCGCAAGTCATACAAAATCGCCGAAGAAGGTGGACTTTCTAAATGGTCTGGCTGGCACGCCCCTACCCTCACCGATTCCGGTGGCTTCCAGGTCATGTCTCTCGGATCCGGACTTGGCAAAGTCGTCTCCATGGATAAAGAGCGCGGCGTCACCAATACCGCGCATAAAGAACGTCTTGCCCATGTCACCGAGCAAGGTGTTAACTTCACAGACCCCTTTGACGGACAACCGGATTTTATCGGCCCAGAAGAATCCATGCAAATCCAGTGTCGCATTGGCGCCGATATTCATATGGCTTTCGACGAACTCACCTCACTTGCTGACGATTATGATTATAATATTGAAGCCTTAGCTCGCACTGAACGTTGGGCAAAACGCAGCCTCGATGAACATATGAAACTGCGCGACACACTCGGCTATCGACAAAGTCTCTATGGAGTCTTACAGGGTGGACGTTGGGAAGATTTAAGACGCAGCACTGCAAAAAAACTCGGCGAGATGCCTTTTGATGGTTACGGTCTTGGTGGCGCCTTCCTCAAAGAAGACTTATCCGAAATCTTGCGCTGGTGCAACGAAGAACTACCAGAAAATAAACCTCGTCATCTACTTGGACTTTCCCATCCTGACGACATTTTGAATGGTGCAGAAATGGGCGCCGATACTTTCGATTGCGTAGCGCCAACCAGGGAAGCACGCCATGGCAAAATTTATACCAAATACGGCGACATTAACCTCCGCAAATTCAAAGATTCTAGCCTCCTACTTGATGAAGACTGTGATTGTCCAACCTGCAAAGCAGGATATACACGCGGTGAGCTCCGCGCGCTTTGGCGATCCGGCGATGGGGAACTAAAAAGTAAATTCTACACCCTCGCCTCAATCCATAATCTGCGTTTCATCATCCGCCTAACCGAACAAATTCGCGAAGCCATCCAAAACGACACTTTCACAGAATTCAAACAGGAATTCCTAAAAAACTACTATCAAAAGTAAAACCAACGTTTTTATAAATCCAACATTATTTTTATGGTAAAATTATAAGGTGGATAATCAAAATTCTTTTTTCAAACAACGACACCCATTACTGAAGGACATTCTAAGCCTAGTCACCTTTATTATTTTTGTCATCCTTGGCACACTTTTTTTAAATACCTATGTCATGCGCTCGTATAACGTAGTTGGTGCCTCCATGGAAAATACCCTACATGGCCAGGATCGCCTCATCGTCAATCGCGCCGCAGTTTCTCTTTCACACTTTTTTGGTAAACCTTACGTGCCAAAACGTGGACAAGTTATTGTTTTCTTAAATGGCGATGCGTCCGGTCCGCTCACTTGCGGTCTCGAAACTTCTATCCGCGATCAATATATCATTAAACGTGTCATCGCTTTTCCTGGCGAGCGCGTCACGGTAAAAGACGGTGTATTGACAGTTTATAATAACGAGCATCCTGATGGCTTCCACCCAGACGACGAAACCAGAAAATCCGACAATGATGGACCAAAAGCCCAGACCTCTGGCGAAGTTGATATTATTGTTCCAGAAAACGAAATTTTTGTGGCTGGTGACAATCGCGAAGGCACCCATTCATATGATTCAAGATACGGACTTGGTACCATACCATATTGCCGCATCGTCGGCCCAGTCCTCTTGAGACTCTATCCATTTAACAAAATCCGCCTATTTTAAGGTATAATATTGCTATGTCAGATTATATTTTGATTCGTAAAGGTCGTAATATCGTAAGTGCTTTTTTGCACGCCTTTTTCAACTTATTACTTGGACTTGGCTCTGTATTTATCACCTTTAGCACTGCTAGCTGGATCCCTGGCGCACTTCTAGTCGTCATTTCCAAGTGGCGCATGTTTGCCGTCCGTCCTCGCTACCTTTTTCTCAATCTCAAATCAAACCTTGTCGACCTCATCGTTGGTTTTTCTTTCGTCTTTATCACTTACGCCTCTGGCCCGACTCTTCTCCCAATCCATTTTATCCTTGCCATTCTTTACTCGGCTTGGCTCATCGTTTTAAAGCCAATGTCGACTGAACGCGCCTCTGGCATTCAGGCTCTACTCGCCGTTTTTCTAGGTACCACCGCGACAACCTTAATGTCCGCCAGTGCTAATGCAGCTTTCCCAGTTATATTCAATTTTCTCATCGGTTTTGCTGCTGCCAGACATGTCCTCGTACAAGGTGATGATCCAGATTTCTCCTTCCTCTCACTCTTGATGGGTTTAATTTTTGCTGAATTTGCCTGGCTCTGCCAATCTTGGCTCATCGTCTATACTTTCAAAGAGATCGGTTTTCTCCTTCCACAATCCGCCATCATTCTTACCACGATAGTCTTTCTTGTCGGCAATATTTTTAACAAAATTTCCAGTGACGAAGAATTTAATTTCAAAAAAATCGCCACCCCAACTATTTTCTCACTTGCTCTCATTCTGATTATCGTGCTTTGGTTTAGCAAACCATTATTTAATGTCTAAAGGAGGTAAATTTATGACAGAAAAACTAGTTTCTTCTCAAACTGAAGAAAGTGATTTTGAATCAAGCAGCAAAACTAATAGCTCAGTCGAGAAAGCCAAGGAAGCTGAGAAAGTCGAGGAGACTAAGGAGGCTGAAAAGGTTAAACCAGCCAGCAATAAACTTCCAGTTTTTCTCTCAGTCCTTGCACTCGCCTGCAGTATTTACAATCTCAGCCTAACTAGGAATCTTACTGGTAATAACTTCGGCAATCCAGGCCAAATCAGTCGGGATAGTAACTCTGCCAACTTCACAGAAGGCTCGATTGCTAGCATCGCCAATGCTGTCTCAAAAAGCGTCGTTTCTATCGTTACAAGCACTGATCAAAAATCCTTCTTCAGCAATGAAACTACCAGCCAAACCGCTGCCGGAACCGGCTTTATTCTCAGCAGTGATGGTTATATTGCCACCAACAAACATGTTGTTTCAGGAGCTAGCAAAATTGGCGTTATCTTAGATGACGGCACTGCTTACGAAGATGTTGAACTTGTCGGCACTGATCCGCTCAACGATTTTGCTATCATTAAAATCAACAACGTCAATAACCTTTCACCAGTTAAACTTGGTGATTCGAAAACCACTTCCGCTGGCCAACAAGTTGTCGCCATCGGCAATGCTCTTGGCGCCTACCAGAACTCTGTAACCTCTGGAATTATCTCTGGCAAGGGCCGCAGCCTCACCGCTACTGATTCTGGGCGCACTCAGTATGAAACTCTTTCAGATATGATTCAGACTGATGCCGCCATCAACGGAGGAAACTCAGGTGGTCCGCTCGTCAATGCTGCCGGTGAAGTAATTGGCATCAACACCGCCTATGCCAGCCAAGGTAATAACGTCGGTTTTGCCATCCCAATTTCAAGCGTGAAGGGAATTATTAAAAACGTTCTCAGTGGTAAAGGTTTTGAGCGTGCCGTGATTGGTGTCCGTTATATCAATCTCACCCCGACCATCGCCAAAGAGAAAAATCTCTCCGTTACTCGCGGCGCCCTAATTGCAGCTAGTAAAAATAATAAAGCCATTATCTCAGGTAGTGCTGGTGATAAGGCAGGCTTAAAAGAGAACGACATTATTACCGCCGTTAACGGTACTGAAATCGGCAGTTCCGGCTCACTTTCAAGCTTAATTGGTGAATATTCTGTCGGTGATACCGTAAAAATCACAGTCGTAAGAGGTAGTAAAACTGAAACCCTCGAACTCACCCTCGCAGCCTACAAGCAGTAAAAATATAGTCTAGACTAAAAATATCCCCAAAACACTTGGGGATATTTTTTCATAGCTATTTCTCAACTAATTTTTTAAAAAACTCTAATAACTTTAGTACTCAAAGCAGGTGATTAGACCCTGTTTCTTTACCAAAGAAAACCCAGAACGCCTAGCATAACGAATGATCCTCTCCTGCTGACTAATATCTGATTCGAGTACCAAAAATTTCTGATGATTTCTCTTTTTATCTTCAAATAAAGCTGGCCATTTTTGTTTAATCTGACGCATTAACTTATAGATCAAAGCCAGTCCATTCCTCTCCGCAAACAAAGCAATACTTGGCTCATATTCAATTTCAGGTGAACTCCATTCCCAATCGCGATCCACGTATGGTAGATTAGCCATAATAATATCAGGCACTGGCGCAGAATCAGAAATCCGATCAAGCAAATCACTGAGAGCAAACACTACATTTTCTGCCTTTAATTTTGCCTTATTTTCGCGCGCGACTTTTAATGCCGGTTCCGAAATGTCTAGCGCCAGAACCTGCGCATGAACACATTCCAACCCCACCGAAATTGCCGCACACCCAGAACCAGTACCCACATCAAAAATCATCACTGGAGATAAAATCTCTTCCTTGATTTTTTCCAATTCTTCTTTCACGTTCGGATTATCTGGCCAACTCGGCTCAATCACTCCAATCCTCGCCTTCACTGCTTCTTCATATCTAATCACAATCCTAGTGGCAAGCATATTATATAAGTCAATCGTTGTTTCCACCATCTGTTCGGTTTCCGGTCTCGGAATCAAAACATCCGGAGTTACCTTAAATTTATGTCCATAAAACCATTTCTCACTTGTGATGTAAGCTAATGGCACCTTCACTGCACGTAGTGTTAGCATCTTATCTGCCACCTGTCTTTCCTCGGCAGATAAAATCTTTTCACTATGACTAACCAAAAAAGTCCGATCCGACGCCTTAAAAACATTCGTCAAAATCAACTCTGCATCCAGTGGATTAACCAAAGTTTTCGCCTGCGTCAGCCATTTTTTTATCGTTAACGCCATAAAACATCTATCCTATTATGCCGTTTTCGTCACGAATCGCCTGAATCTCAAATTTCTTGAGCTCAGCCAAGATATCATCAATATCGCCATCCATCACTGTCCCAATATTTGAGCGAGAATAATGAATGCGGTGGTCAGTAACTCGATCCTGTGGGAAATTATAGGTACGGATTTTTTCCGAACGATCGCCAGTACCAATCAAAGACTTACGTGCCGCCGAAGCATTTGCCGCCTCCTCCGCACGACGTATCTCATTAAGGCGGGTACGCAAAACCATCATCGCCTTCTCCTTATTCTGACGAAGAGATCTTTCATCCTGCATCGCCACCACGAGACCAGACGGGAAGTGAGTGATACGAATCGCTGAATTAGTCGTGTTGACCGACTGACCACCATGACCACCAGAATGATAAATATCAATCCTTAGGTCCTTTTCATCAATCTCAATTTCCGACTCTTTCACCTCTGGTAAAGCTACCACAGTAGCGGTCGAAGTATGAATTCTACCCTGAGACTCAGTGGCTGGAACACGTTGTACGCGATGCACGCCACCTTCAAACTTTAAACTGCCATATGGCCTTTCACCAGAAATTTTAATCACGGCTTCCTTGATTCCACCAGCCTCATTGGCATTCTCAGACATCAGTTCAACCTTCAAGCCATGTTTTTCAGCAAATCGCAAATACATACGATAAAGCTCGGCTGCAAACAGGGAAGCTTCATCTCCACCAGCTCCAGCACGAATCTCCATAATCACCGGCTTATCATCATCCGGATCGCGTGGCACTAATTTTTCCTCAAGACTAGAAGTCAATTTTTCAATTTCACTTTGCGCATGGTCAATATCTGACTTTGCAATTTCCGCAAAATCCGCATCGTTCAGCAGCTGCTCAGCCTCCACGATATTTTGCTTTAGCTGTGTGATTTTTTCATCGATCTCAATAATTTCATTAATCTCTGCTAGGCGTTTTGATTTGGAAGCAAAATCCTCGCTCATATAAGCGTTCGGGTCCGCCAAAAAAAGCGTAACCTCTTCCGCCTCTTTCTTTAAACTTTTGATTTTTTCTTCCATATTAATATCAATTCCTTGTGGTGGGTCTTACTGGGCTCGAACCAGTGACCTTACGAATGTGAATCGTACGCTCTAGCCAACTGAGCTAAAGACCCGCCTACTCTTCATTATAGCAGGGAATTGGCAAAAAAATAAAGATAGTTTTCGCTATCTTTATTTTAGATTTCTGATTAGTCTTCCTTAGCGGCTTTCTTCTCAGCTTCTTTTTCAGCTTTTCTTGCCTTATTAGCAAGAGCTGCCTTACGTTCCTCAGCTTTCTTAGCACGAGCCTTGAAGCGGTCAACACGACCCTCAGTATCGATAATCTTCTCTTCACCAGTAAAGAATGGATGAGAAGCTGAAGAAATTTGCATCTTCACTAATGGATATTCATTACCATCAGTCCACTTTACAGTTTCGTCGCTTTTTGCAGTTGATTTAGTTAGAAAAGAAAAATTCGCTGCCTCATCTGTAAAGACCACAAAACGGTAATCTTTTGGTTGTAATTCTTTTTTACTCATAATTACAGAAAATATACCAGATTATTGCATAAATGTAAAGATATAGAGTTTTTCGCGCTCTCCTACCCCTATACAAAATTTCAAAATATAGTATAATAAACACATTATTAAATTAACGAAACAACTTCGCACGTTTTCCTGTAAACAAAAGCGAAGTGAAGAGAAAGGAAAACATGTCAATCAAAATCGACATGAAAGAGCTCCTCGAAGCTGGAGCACACTTTGGTCATAAGACCTCACGCTGGCACCCTAAGATGGCTGAATACATCCATAGCAAACGCCAGGATACCCATATCATTAACCTCGAAAAGACTGTTGAAGGCATTGAACGCGCCCTCCCAGTTATTGAAAAAGTTGTCAAAGATGGCAAAAAAATCCTCTTTGTTGGCACCAAAAAACAGCTCAAAGCAATTGTTAAAGAAGTTGCTGAATCTGTCGAAATGCCATACGTCACTGAACGCTGGGTAGGTGGTACCCTCACCAACGTCGAGACTGTCAATCGTCAGATTAAGAAGCTCAAAGACCTCGAACGCCGCATGAAATCCGGTGAACTAGAAGCTCGTTATTCAAAGCTTGAAGTACAGCGCTTCCAGGAAGAGATTGAGACCCTTAACATCCGCTATGGTGGTATCAAAGAAATGACCGATCAGCCAAGCCTCGTCATTGTTACTGATGCCTGTGAAGATAAGAATGCTATCAAAGAAGCAAAAACCTTAAACATTCCTGTCATTGCTATCTGTGACACTAATGTCGATCCATCTGACATTGACTTCGTCATTCCAGCTAACGACGACTCCACCAAGACTGAAAAACTCATCCTTGGCTACTTCGTTGAAGCAATCAAGCAAGCTAAAAAATAAATTAAATTAAGGAGTATAAAATGGCAGAAATTACCATTGATGCAATCAAAAAACTCAAAGAGCTTTCCGGTGTTGGTCTTACCGACGCGAAAAAAGCCCTCGTCGAAGCCGCCGGTGATTTTGATAAGGCACTCAAAGCAATGCGCGAAAAAGGCCTTACTAAAGCTGAAAAACGTGGTGATCGCGAGACTCGTGAAGGCATCGTTGCATCTTACATCCACGACAACCGTCTTGGTGCCATCGTTGAAGTCAACTGTGAAACTAGCTTCGTTGCTAACACCGATGAATTCAAGGAACTTGCACACAAATTAGCTATGCAAATCGCTTCCATGAACCCACTTTATGTTTCTGAAGCTGACATTCCAGAAGCTGCCCGTCAAGAAAAAGCTGCAGAATTTGAAGCCAATTTCAAGGGGCCTGAAAACATGAAAGAGCAAATCATTAACGGCCAAATTAAAAAGGCTTTCTCTGATAAGGTTCTCATGCTACAGCCATACATTCTTGACGACACAAAAACCGTCGCTGAATTCATCAAAGAGATGATTGCCAAAACCGGTGAAAATATTACCGTCCGCCAGTTTAAGCGTATCGAGCTTGGTGTTAACGAATAATTCGTCTAATAGAAAATAAGCCTCCAAACGGGGGTTTATTTTTTTTAAGTAAAGATTATGCTAATATACTAGTATGAATTTAGTTTTTGGAATAATTGTCGGCTTCCTGGTCCTCACCACCCTAGTCGTACTTCATGAGCTTGGCCATTTCTTTATGGCTAAGAAAAATGGCGTCAAAGTAAACGAATTTGGTATCGGCTTTCCACCGCGCGCCATCGCTTGGATTCATTTGCCAAAAAATCAAGTCGAGGACTTCATTAAAAACCTACCAGAAGAAGAACAGAACAAACTACCTCTAACAAAAATTCGCCAAAAGCTCGAAAAAAATACTAAATCAAATTATCTTTGGGTGCGTTTTCCAAAATCTGAACATGAAAAATCGCAAAAATATCTAATTTTTAGCCTCAATTATCTACCAATTGGTGGCTTCTGTGCTATGGATGGCGAATCCGCGGCCGACACCAAAAAGGGAACCTTTGGCGCGACTAATTTCTGGCAAAAAACTCAGATTCTCTTTGGTGGCGTTATTATGAACTGGCTCACCGCCATCTTTATCTTCACTATTTTAGCCTGGACCGGCATGCCACAATTCCTCCCAAATCAGTTTACTATCAAAGATGATGCCAAGATGAAAATCCAGCCGGTTATTATTCAAGAGGTCATTAAAGATTCTCCAGCAGAAAAAGCCGGCATTAAATCCCAGTCTCAAATCCTTCGGATCTCCGAAAATAAAGATCTCAGCAATGCCATCGATGTACTCTCCCCAAACACTGTCATAGAATTCAATAATACTCATCGTGGCAAATCCGCTACTTATGAACTGATCACACCGACTAACGAAAAATATGTTGCCACCGCCAGGCTCAACCCTGATGGTAGTACCCAACCATCGCTTGGCGTCTCCATGAGAGGTAGCGATGAGCAATTTCTCATTCACTATACCTGGTCAGCACCACTAGTCGGCCTTGGAACAACCGCTCAACTCACCAAAGAGACCTTCTCTGGCATCGGCCAACTCGTTGCAAATATTTTTCAGGGTGTTACTCGTCAGTTTAGTAGTGACAATCATCTTAAGGAAGAAGGTAAACAACAAATTAATAAAGTCAGTGAATCAGTTTCCGGCCCTGTCGGCATCATTGGTAATCTCTTTCCGGCCTTCACCAGTGCTGGCCCAACCAACCTAGCCTTCCTCGCCGCCGTCATTTCCATTTCACTTGCTTGTATGAACGTTTTACCAATTCCAGCCCTTGATGGTGGTCGCTGGCTTCTTATTGGTGTCTATAAACTAAGAAAGAAAAAATTAAAAAAGGAAACTGAAGAAAAAATCGTTGGTCGTGCCTTTCTCGCGCTACTCGCACTCAGCCTTCTCATTACTATCCTTGATATTCTAAAATTTACTAAATAACTAGAGAAAAAATCAGATGTCAACCCCCCGTAAATCAAAATTCCATCTAAGAAAACTCCTACTCATTGCCAATTACACCATTTCAATCTTTGCAATTAGTTACGGCGCCGAACTCGCTGTTGGCTATCCGATGATTCTTTTAATTGGTTTTGCTGCTTTTAGGACTCCGCTTTTTAGCGCAATCTATTCTGGCCTAACCTATGCCCTTGCCGTCTCTATCTTAATCTTTATCCCACACTTTGCGATTGAACTTGGCAAGAAATACAAAAAACTATATTTTTTACAAAAGATCTTTAATTCTTGGCGAACTAATCGTAAAGAATTGGGGCTTGAGGGACTTCCAACCTTCACAGATATTACCCTAAGCATTATCGGCTTCGCCATCTATATCATCATCTCCGGTGTCCTCCTCAAAATCTTCGAATTATTCCCCTGGTTTCAAGCCAATCAGACTCAAGATGTCGGTTTTTCACATTACCTAGTTGGCGTCGATCGCGCCCTGGCCTTCATTGCTCTTGTTATTTTTGCTCCAGTTTTCGAAGAAATTCTCTTTCGCGGTTGGCTCTTTGGTCATCTCAAAAACACTACCGGAAAGAAACCTGCCATTATTTTAACTTCAATTATTTTCGGCATCGCTCACGGCCAGTGGAACGTCGGCATCAATGTTTTCTGTCTCAGTCTCATCCTTTGTTGTCTTCGCGACCTCACCGATTCAATCTACGCCAGTATTCTACTTCATATGATCAAAAACGGTGTCGCTTTTTACTTAATGTACGTCATTGGTTTTGCATAAAAATCATCACCCTTCAACTATTTCTACAGTAGATTCACAAAAAAAATAATGCCGAATGTGGCATTATTTTTCTAGATTAATCTTTTCTATTCAATCGCAAGAATTTCACCCTCATTGCCATTTGGAAGCACATATTTGTCGCCAACCTTTTTTCCCATAATGGCTTTTCCGATTGGTGAAATATCAGAAATGCGTCCATTCAAAGGATCGGCTTCAACTTCGCCCACAATTGTGTATTCATGCTCCTTGCCAAGCATTTTGATTTTGATCTTAGCCCCAACTGATACTTTTTCAAAAGAACCAGTCTCAATTACTTTGGCATTTTTTAGGATCTCTTCAATTTCTAAGATTCTGGTTTCGATCTGGCGTTGCTCGGCGCGTGCGTCAGTATATTCCTGATTCTCTTTCAAATCACCGAATGACCTTGCATAAGCGAGACGATCAGCAACTTGTGGACGCTCGGCAATTAAGGCCTTTAACTCTTTTTCGAGCTCGGCTTTACCGTCTTTTGTCAGGTTCACAATTTTTTTCATGTCTTATAAAATACACGTAAGTATTATAAATGTCAAGCTCTATGCTATAATCTATTAAATATCATTTTTAAAGAGAAAGGCAAGGGATGAAATTAAGTCAATCTTTTATCAAAACCTTCCGTGAAGTAGGGAAGGAAGAGACCTCAAGAAACGCACAGCTATTGATCCGTGCAGGTTTCATTCACAAAGAAATGGCCGGAGTTTACGATTTTCTCCCGCTCGGTTTAATTACCTTAAATAAAATTCAAGACATTATTCGTGATGAGCTCGATCAAATTGGCTGTCATGAGCTGCAAATGACCGCCTTGCAGAATCCAGAACCATGGATAAAAACTGATCGTTGGGATGATAAAGTTATCGACGTCTGGTTCAAAACAAAGCTCAACGCTGGGGGGGAATTGGGTCTTGCCCCAACTCACGAAGAGCCACTCACTAATCTAATGGTTAAATTCATCTCTTCTTACAAAGATCTGCCAGTCTACGTCTATCAATTCCAGAATAAATTCCGTAATGAACTTCGCGCCAAATCTGGTATCTTGCGTACTCGTGAGTTCTTGATGAAAGATCTCTATAGTTTTTGCGCCGACGAAGAAACTCACAACAAATTCTACGATGAAGTCGATCGGGCCTACATGCGTATTTATCAGCGCCTCGGTCTCGGTGATTGTACTTATAAAACCTATGCTTCTGGCGGTGCTTTTGCTAAATACAGCCACGAATTTCAGACCTTAACACCAATTGGTGAAGATACGATCTATCTTAATCAAGACAAAACTATCGCCATTAATGAAGAAGTAATGAACAATGAGGTTCTTGCAGATCTCGGAGCCAAGCGTGAAGATTTCACTCCTACCACCGCCGCTGAAGTTGGCAATATCTTTACCTTGCGCTATAAATTTTCCGAGCCAATCGGTCTCAAATTTGATGACCAAAATGGCGTCAAGAAAACCGTCTTCATGGGAAGTTACGGTATCGGCGTCTCTCGCGTTATGGGCGTAATTGCTGAAAAATTTGCTGACGAAAAAGGCTTAGTCTGGCCAGAAAATATCGCCCCATTCAAATACTATGTCATCGGTATTGGTGATCAAGGCGAAGCACTAGCACTCGATCTTCATAACTCTTTCCGCAAACAAATCCTACTTGACGACCGAAAACTTAGGCCAGGCGAAAAGTTTGCCGATGCTGAACTCATGGGTATTCCATATCGCGTTGTTATTTCAAATAAAACTCTAGAGGACCAAACTGTAGAAATTACTAACCGTAAAACCGGTGAAGTGCGCACTATTTCAGTCGACGAGTTCAAGAAAGAACTTTCCTCTTCTAAGTAAATCGCCCCCAATCAAAGTTGATCTCACCTCAATGTGATATGATAATAATAAGAATCTAATTCAAGGAAAAATATGTTCGACCACTCAGAATACCAACAAGCCATGGAAAACGTTATTGAACGTTTCAAATCTGAAATGCAAAAAGTTCGCACTGGCCGCGCACATCCAGACATGCTTGCCGGTATCAAAGTTGAAGCCTATGGCCAATATCTGCCACTCAATCAGGTAGCCAACATTACTGCAGGTGATGCCACAATGCTATTAATTACGCCTTTTGACCCATCAACTATTCAATCCATCGCCTCCGCCATCCGTGCAGACCAAACTCTCGGTCTAAACCCGGCCGATGACGGACGTGTTATTCGTGTTCCAGTTCCACCACTCACCGAAGAACGCCGTAAGGAAATCGTAAAGACGGCATCCACTAAAGTTGAAGAAGGTAAAGTCGCACTCCGCAAGATTCGCGATGACGCCAGAAAAGAACTTAAAGCTGCCGAAGATCTCTCTGAAGACGTTAAAAAACGTGGCGAAAAAGAAGTTGACGAACTAATCAAAAACTTCTCAGGCAAGATTGACGAACTCTTCAAAGCTAAAGAATCTGAAATCATGAAAATTTAATAAACAGGATAATACTAAAATATGACTACCATAAGCGATTACCGAGATGAGCGACTCCGTAAACTCGCCGAGCTAAAAGAACTCGGCATCAACCCTTATCCTGCACACTCCAATCGCAATACCAAAATTTCTGACATCCTAGAACATTTTGATCAATACGATCAAAAAACCGTCATCATCGCCGGTCGTATCGTCGCAATTCGTAGCTTTGGCAAATTAGCTTTCGTTAAGCTACGCGACTATTTCGGCGAGGTTCAGCTCTTCATGAAACAAGAGGGTGAAGTTGCTGAAGGACTCATCTCCATCAAAAACCTCAAACTACTCGACCTTGGTGATTTTGTTGAAGCCGAAGGTATGGTCGGAAAATCACAAACTGGCGAAATTTCCGTCTTCACCAATGCCGTGCGCCTACTCACAAAATCACTCCGTCCGCTCCCTGGTCGCGACGGCTTTACTAACAAAGAAGAACGTTATCGCAGACGCTATGTTGATATGAATGTGAACCCAGAAGTCCGCGAGCGCCTTGTCCGTCGCAGTATCTTCTGGCAGGCCACGCGTGACTTCATGAATCAGCATGGCTTCATCGAGATTAACACCCCAATCCTCGAGCATACCACCGGAGGCGCCGACGCTACTCCTTTCGTTACCCATATGGACGCACTTGACGAAGATTTTTACCTCCGTATTTCACAAGAATTACCCCTCAAGCGTCTCCTTGGCGCGGGCTTTGAAAAAGTTTACGACATCGGTCCACGCTTCCGCAATGAAGGTGTCGATGATGAACATCTTCCAGAGCATATCGCCTTTGAATCCTATTCTGCCTTTGAAGATTACAATGACGGAATGGATTTTTACGAAGAAATGATCAAATATGTCGCAAAGCGCACCTGGGGGACTCTCAATTTTAATGTTGGCGGTTTCGAAATTGACTTAGACCAAAAATGGCCACGCATTAAATATGCCGATCTTATCAAACAACATTTTGACATTGATGTCTTCCAACCAGATCGCACGAAAATTGAACAAATTTTAAAGAGTAACGGCGTCGAAATTAAGTCAAACCAGTCCACACCAAGATTAATTGATAACCTCTGGAAGTTAATCCGTAAAAAATCCGGTGGACCCTTTTGGCTTATTGAAGAGCCGCTCAGTCTTTCGCCACTGGCTAAAATTTCTCCAGAAAACCCACTCGTCACAGAGCGCTTCCATCCTATCATTGCTGGTACGGAAATGGGTAATGGCTACTCCGAGCTAAATGATCCCTTAGATCAGCTAGCCCGTTTTGAAGAACAACAATCGATGCGCGACCAAGGCGACAGCGAAGCACAAATGCTCGATACAGACTTTGTTGAGATGCTCGAATATGGTATGCCACCAGCCTGTGGTTGGGGCAACTCCGAACGCAATTTCTGGCTGCTCGAAGGTGTCTCCGGCCGCGAGGCCGTACCGTTCCCAATCATCAAGCGCAAAACCGATAATTAATCAAAGAAAAGAGGTAAAAAATGCTAGATATCAACTTCATCCGAGCCAACCGTGAGTTAGTTCAGCATTCCATTACAGAAAAAATGTACAAAAACGTCGATCTCGACAAACTTCTTGCGCTCGACGATACCAGAAAGGCCACGCTGCAGCAGGTTGAAAATCTCCGCAAAGAACGCAACCAAAACACCGACAGCATGAAGGGAAGCAAGCCAACCGAGGAACAGATTGCCCGTGGCAAGGAATTAAAGGAACAGCTTGCAGAGCTTGAAGCAAAATTAGAGGTTGAAGATAAAGAATTCCGCGACCTACTAAAAACCGTACCAAACATTATCTTCGAGGATGTCCCTCTTGGTGACGAAAGTGCCAGTGTTGAAGTAAAAACTTGGGGAGGCCAAAAAGCCGAAGGTGTTGACCATCTCGATTATGCCATCTCTCGTGACTGGGTCGATTTCGAACGCGGTGCCAAAGTTGCCGGCGCCAAATTCTACTATGTCAAAGGTGGCCTTGCTCTTCTCGAAAATGCCTTAGTCCAATTTGGTATTAAAAAAGTTACCGAGCACGGCTTCACTCTCATGGATGTGCCTGATATGGTCAATTCCCGTGTTCTCGAAGGTACTGGATTTGCCCCAAGAAGCTCTGAACAGAGTGATGAATACTACATTGAAGGTGAAGATCTCGCCATGATTGCAACCGCCGAAATGCCAATTACCGGCTACCACATGGATGAAATCATCGACGAAGATAAGCTTCCGCTCTTTTACGCAGGCTTTTCTGCCTGTTTCCGCAAGGAAGCTGGTGCTTCAGGTAAACATACCCGTGGCCTCTTCCGCGTCCACCAGTTTAACAAACTAGAAATGTACTCATTCTGTCTTCCAGAACAAAGCAAAGAGATCCACGAAAAAATCCGCGCCATTGAAGAAGAGATCTGGCAAGAAATTGGTATTCCATACCACGTTATTAATATTGCCGCAGGTGATCTCGGTGCCCCAGCTGCCAAGAAATACGACATTGAATACTGGTCTCCAGTTGATCAAAAATACCGTGAATTAACCAGCTGTTCTAACTGTACCGACTTCCAGGCTAAGGGTCTCAATATCCGCGTCCGCCGCAAAGATGGCACTATCGAAACATTACATACCCTTAATGGCACCGCAATCTCACTCGCTCGTACCATGGTTGCAGTTATTGAAAACTTTGCAGAAAAAGATGGTAAGCTCAAAGTTCCTGCCGTCTTGCAACCATACCTCGGCGTTTCCGAACTTTAAGGTGATTTATTATTTATATCGTTATGTTAAAATAGGCTTAAGGAGAATTTATGATCGAAAAAATTGATATCAGTGGCAGTAATTATAAAGTCGAAGAAAGTTTCCAGAAATACGCAACTAAGCGCATTGGCAAACTTGACCGCTACCTACCTCGCGGCAACAAAAAAGACGTTGTTGCAAAAATCGTCGTCACCGAAGTCAACCGTTCACATGGTAATAAATACGAAATTTCAGTAGCTATGGAAATCCCTGGCGGTAAGGTTATCGCTGCTAAAGATGAATGTTCAAACGTCTTTGCAGGAATCGATATTCTTGAAGCAAAACTTACTGGCCAAATCCGTCGCTACAAGATTGAATCAAATCCACATCTTCGTAAAAACCCATTTATGCGCCTATTTCACCGAGATAAGTAATTAAATTTGAAGAAAATCTCGAAATAAAGAGAAAAAACTAAAAGATTAAACTGCATGAATCACACTTCATGCAGTTTTTATGATAAAATACACTCATAAATAATATTCTGTTTTTGGAGGTTTTGACTGACTATGTCGAAAAAAGTAAAAAAAGAAAAAAAGCCGACCGACAAATTGGCTGATAAAACCCTTACCACAAAAGTACTTCAAGGTATTTTTGGTGACCCAGAAAAGCGCGAGTTAAAGCGCATGGAAAAAATCGTACAGGGAATTAATAAGCTTGAGCCAAAATATCAAGCCATGTCCGACGATGAGCTAAAAGACCAAACAAACCTCCTCAAAAAACAGCTACTTGAACTTCGCAAAAAAGCTGACGCAAAAACTGCGCTCGAAAAACAAAAATTAGAGAAGGAATCTAGCAAAAAAGCCAAGAAGACTTCCGCCAAAACCATCGATACCAAAAAGGCTGAAGACAAAATCCTAGATCAACTCCTCCCAGATGCCTTTGCTCTTGTCCGTGAAGCCACATTTCGTATTCTCGGGATGCGACATTTTGATGTACAAATGATTGGCGGTATTGCGCTTCACGAAGGCAATGTTGCCGAAATGAAAACTGGTGAAGGTAAAACCCTAGTCGCTCTGCTTCCTTCCTACCTCAATGCCCTCACCGAACGCGGTGTTCATGTTGTCACGGTTAATGACTATCTTGCTCAGCGTGACGCCGGTTGGAATGCCCCAGTCTTTCACTTCCTCGGACTCAGCGTAGGTGTGATTATTGCCGACGCCAGCTTCCTTTATGATCCAGAATATATCAACGAAGAACACGCCGATGAACGTATGCAACATCTAAAGCCATGCACCAGAAAACAAGCCTATGCTGCCGATGTTACTTATGGTACCAATAATGAATTTGGTTTCGACTACCTTCGCGACAACATGGTTAACGAGGTGGATTTTCTCCGACAACGCGAGCTCAATTTCGCCATCGTCGATGAGGTCGACTCCATCCTAATCGATGAGGCTCGTACTCCATTGATTATTTCTGCTCCAGCTGGCGATAACCCAGATTCCTACTATCAATTCGCTAAAATTGTTTCTAAGCTCACTCCTGAAGATTACGTACTTGATGAAAAACATAAGTCCGTCACCTTGACTGATCAGGGAATTGAAAAAGTTCAACGTCTCCTCGGTATTGATAATCTCTACTCTGCTGAAAACTCACGTCTCGTCTACCACCTAGACCAAGCCCTTCGTGCTCAGGTCGTCTTCAACCGCGACCGCGACTATGTCGTCACTAACTCTGGTGAAGTAATCATTGTAGACGAACATACCGGCCGTTTGATGCATGGCCGCCGCTACAATGAGGGTCTCCATCAGGCTATTGAGGCAAAAGAAGGTGTTGCAGTTAAAGAAGAATCTATGACTCTTGCCACCATCTCATTCCAGAACTTCTTCCGTCTCTATCGTAAGCTTTCCGGTATGACTGGTACTGCCTTTACCGAAGCCGAAGAATTTCAACAGATCTATGCGCTCAATGTTATCCAGATTCCGCCAAACCGCCCAATCAAACGTATCGACAAGGACGACTTAATTTTCCGCACAGAAGCTGGCAAACTCCGCGCCATTGTCCGCACCATCCAGGAATATCATGCCAAAGGTCAACCAATTCTCGTTGGCTCAGCGAGCATCGTCAAAAACGAGCTAATCGCTAAGTATCTTGATGAAGCTAAATTACCATATGAAATCCTCAACGCGAAAAACAACGAGCGTGAGGCTGCCATTGTTGCTAAAGCTGGCGAAAAAGGTGCAATTACTCTTGCAACCAATATGGCGGGACGTGGTACTGACATTAAACTTCCTGAGGAAGTAAAGAAATTAGGTGGCCTCGTAGTTATCGGCTCCGAACGCCACGACTCAAGGCGCGTCGACAATCAGCTCCGTGGTCGTGGTGGACGCCAAGGCGATCCTGGTATTACTCAGTTCTTTGTCTCTTGTGAAGACGACCTAATGCGAATTTTCCAAGGCAATCAGCTCGCTAATATCTTAAGATTTGTTGGTCTTGATGAAGATACCCCAATCCACAATCGCGCTGTTACTAAAAATCTGGAAGCCGCACAACGCCGTATCGAGGGATTCAATTTCGACTCTCGTAAAAATGTAGTTCAATACGATAATGTCATCAACCGTCATCGCCGCGTCGTTTATCTTATGCGCCGCAAAATTCTTGAAGGAGAAAACATCTCTCAAGAAATTAAACGCCTCATGAAGGAAGCAACAGTTGATCTCACTATTGAAAGCTCACGCGTAAACAAGAAATTCAAACAAACTTTTCTTCAGGTCTTTAATATTGATCCCGACCTCGTTGAAACCATTGGCGCTATGCGAAAACCTGAAGACCGCGCCAAGCTAGCGCTTACCGCAGTTTCCGAAGCATATGCAAATCAAGAACTCGAATTTGGACCTGAGGTCATGCGTCGCATTGAACGCGAAGTCTACCTCAAAGTTCTTGACGCCCTCTGGATGCAACATCTTGAAAATATGCAGCACCTCCGCGAAGGTATTCACTGGCGCTCCATTGGTCAGCGCGACCCACTCGTAGAATATCGTACAGAGTCACAAAAGCTCTTTGAGGGTTTGCAGAAAAACCTCCGCGAAGAAGTTCTCAAAATCCTCCTCAGTGTCACTAAACAAGAAGCAGTTGCCACTGATATTGTAGACGGCGAGGAATATGACACCGAACTCACTCAAATGGCGGAGACTGCCACCAACAAAGGCGTAAATACTATTGATTCTGGCGTAAAAAATCTCGATAACGAATTTAAGTCCGGATCCAGCAAAAAGACCGACGTTAATCGCGAGCGTAATACCGCAAGAAAATCTAAAAAGAAGCAACGTCAGAACAAAAAACACAGTAAACGCTAGTATGAAACATTTTGTTGAAGAAATCGAGCTAAAGAATGGCGCGAGGGGACTTCTTATTGACGTCCCCGGCGCCTCTGTTATGAACATCAAAGTTCAATTCCGCGGCGGCATGCGTTTTGCTAAAAGTCCTGATCTCTATGAGATTGCCCACGTAGTCGAGCATCTTAGCTTTGGCGCTAATTCTGTTTTTCCAGATGAACAAGCCTATGAGGCTGATTTCACTAAAAATGGCGCCTACCACAATGCCTGGACTTCCGATTATTCAGTCTGTTATGAAGCCGAATGTGCCGATTTTGAATGGGAAAGAATCTTAAATCTTGAGCGCATCGCCATTACCTCACCAATGTTTAATGAGGAAGAGCTAAAGAGCGAAAAGGGAAACGTTAAGGCCGAGCTCACTGGCTATATGAACGATTATGCCAGACTTCTTTGGCCAAGATTACAAAAAGCCATCGGAGAAGAGGTCCCCAACCTCAAAGAACGTCTTGCCACTATCAATAATATTGAGCTAAAAGATATTCGCGAGCATTACCGTCGCACACATACCGCTAAAAATATGCGTTTCATCATTGCCGGACAAATTAAGCACCGCAAAAAAGAAATTTTACGCAATCTTGAAGATTGGGATCTAAAAGAGGGGCGTCGTTTTGAGATTCCAAAAGACAAGCTCCATTCTTCACCAGCCGTCCTCGTCAAACGCAAGGACGCTAGCAATATCACATTCGGTTTTTCCATGGTTACCCCAAGGCGTTTATCCATCCAAGAGACTCAAGCCATGGGCGCGCTCAACCACATTCTAAATGGCACCATGAGTAGTCGAATTTTTGGTCAAGCCAGAAAACGCGGCCTTGTTTATGGTATGGGTAGCGGCATTAATAGTAGTAAGCACTATTCATCTTGGGATTTTGATGGTGAGGTTAATCTAGAGACTGCCGATGAACTTTTTTCACTTATCCAAGTTGAGATGGTTCGCGCTCTCAATGGGGAAATATCTGATGAAGAAATTGAAGCCGTCAAAACTTATGCACAAGGTCGCTATCAGATGGGCGCTCAAACCGTCAGTCAAATCTCCGATTACTACACTGATGACTATTTTATGACCGAAAAAGTTGAACTCTATGATGATTTTCCACAAGTCATTAAAGAAATCAATAAGCCATCCATCGTTGAGCTCGCTCGTGAATTTGCTGGCTCTGGTATTCATGCCTTCGTCGCCGTTGGATCTGTCGAAAAAGCCATCATCAATCAGCTTGCAGAGTCTCTTAATTTTTAAAATCCCACAAAATCACAAAAATCCACAAAATCACAAAATACTCAAATATAAATCCTTCACTAGTAAACTAGAGTGATTTTTTTAACTCGCGTCATCTCAAAATGGCGTATAATAAGACTATGAAAATCGCAGTTCTCGGCCACGGTCTTGAAGGCAACGCCATTGAATCTTATTTCAAAGACCATCTTCTTGACGATCAGCCAAATCAATTCACCTTTTTTGATCACTTCACGGATTCCGAAATCCCAGGTTTTGAGCTTGAAAAATACGACCTAGTTTTTCGTAGTCCATCAGTCCGACCACAGTTCGCCCTAAAACCAGAAGATCGTGGCAAATCCAAGGACTGGACCTCAATCACAAACTATTTCTTTGAACACTGCAAAGCACCAATCATCGGTGTTACCGGCACAAAAGGCAAGGGGACAACTTGCTCAATTATCACTAATATCCTCCGTCAATTCACCGAGCGCTTTCGCAAAATTCACCTTGTTGGCAACATTGGCACGCCAGCCATCTTAGAGCTTGACGATATCGAGGAAAATGACCTCGTAGTTTATGAAATGAGTAGCTTCCAGTGTTGGGACCTTAAAAAATCCCCACATGTCTCCGTAATATTACGCATTGAGCCGGACCATCTCGATCGTCACTTAAATTTTGATGATTATGTCGCCGCTAAGGGAAATATCATAAAACACCAAACCGCAGCAGATTACTGTATTTATTATGCCAACAACGCCGTTAGCACCAAACTTGGCGAGCAGGCACCTGGCAAAAAATCTACCTATCCAATTTCAAGCTACCAAACCGAATTAAAAACTCTTCTCGATTTTCTCTCCATTCCAGGCGAGCATAACCGGGAAAATGCTGAAGCAGCCATCCTTGCAGTACTAGATATTCTCGGATTTACGCTCGATGACTTATTTGCTTCACAGGATTCTGAGCTTTATCTCAAAATCAAACAAGGACTTTCAACCTTCAAAGGCCTACCTCATCGCATTCAATTCGTCAGGGAACTAAATCATGTTCGTTATTATGATGATAATTATTCATCTGCCTTTCCTGCATCTGATGTAGCGATTCGTACCTTTGAAGATTACCCAACCATCCTAATTGCTGGCGGCAAAGATCGTCATCTTGATCTCACTGAGATGAAAAAACGCTTCTTTACTGCCAAAAACCTCAAAAAAATCATCCTCATTGGCGAAACACGTTTTATGTTATCCGAAGGCGAGGATCCAGAGAAATTCATCCTCTGCGACACACTTGACGAGGCCGTCAATCTCGCTCGTCAACTTGCCGAAAAATACGCTGCCGACCTCGATTCAAATTATGATCTCTGTATTCCATCCACTAACGAAGCTAGAATTAATCAGTCCGCAAAGCCAGCTATTGTATTAATGAGTCCAGGCGCCGCCAGTTTTGATATGTTTAAAAACTTCAGTGACCGCGGTGAACAATTCCAGCAACTCGTTAACGCTTTTTAATGGTAAAATAATATCAATGATTCCATCAAATATTACATCGATTTTAGATTCGTTCAGCAAAAAATCAGCTCAACCTACTCAGTCTACCCCGCTCACAAGGCCGGTCGTGCCATCCAGTGATGCTGTTTTTCGGTTTCTGAGTTATTATTTTGATCGTTCAACTCGTATCGCCTCATTTGTTTACCAGGGAATTGATAATGTTATTTTCACAGAAAAAATTTATTTTGCTCCAAAACCCGGCAGTGAAACCAGCATTTTTAATATTCTTGATGACCCAGAATTAAATCAACTCCTCGATCAGGCGATGTTTCTCGCTTTTATCTTGATCGGTACGAGTTACTATAAGGCACATCCAACTGCCAATATTCGACTCGATCGACCACTTGATGATTTTCAAGCACGTTTCTTTTCAACTGTTTATCAAGAAGGTCTTAGTCAATACGCCTTTGAAAATCGACTCGATCGCTCCAAACTTGCAACTTTTCGCGCCACCAATGGCTTCCAAAATAAACCAGCCGTCAATTATCGTGGAAATGGTATCCTAGCATTGCAATCCGGTGGTAAAGACAGTCTTCTGGTGGCTGAACTCCTCAATGAGAGAAGCATTAGCTTTACACCATGGTATATCTCTAGTAGCCCCGACCACAGTCATCCAAACGTCATTGATCACCTAGATGATAATTTTAACCATCAAAAAGCCAGTATCGTTTATCGACAAATCGATCGCCAACATCTCCAGCTTTCCGGTGGGCTAAATGGTCACGTACCGGTTACTTTTATTGTCGAGTCTCTCGCAATTATTCAGGCCATTTTAAACCATCAGAACATCGTTATGACCAGTATCGGTCGCGAAGGTGAAGAACCACATGCCATGATCGGCGATTTACCAGTCAATCACCAGTGGTCAAAAACTTGGCAAGCCGAACAGTTGATGACTGAATATATCAATCGATACCTTTCCCCAGACCTCCATGTCGGATCCCCAATCCGCCACCTTAGCGAACTTCGCGTAGCAGATCTCTTTGTTCAAAAATGTTGGCAAAAATACGGATATAGCTTTAGCTCTTGCAATGAAGCAAACTACAAGCAAAATAACCACAACAGTACCCTCAAATGGTGTGGGCACTGTCCAAAATGTGCAAATTCCTATCTATTATTTTGTCCATTTATTCCACCACAATATCTCCAGTCACTCTTTAACGACGTCGACCTCTTCCTTGATCCAAATCTCACCAAAACCTTCAAAGGACTCCTTGGTGTCGGCGGAGAAATGAAGCCATTTGAATGCGTAGGTAGCACTGAAGAATTACGCGCCGCCTATCATCACCGCATGACCGTGCCGCCAATTGCAATCCCACAAAATCCTCAAATCAAGAATTCTCCAGTTACCTATTGGCAGCCAGTCTATGCAAACCTACCTTTCTCAGTGCCACTTAGCAACTTTAATTATCTAGCCGAGTCCGAAAATCAAGAATACTTTAAGAACTTTTTCGAAAACTATAACAAAAGACCAACTGAACAAGACGAAGCTTTCCTTACGCCTTCTGAGTTACAACAACAAAATAATCAAAAAGCTGACCGAATTCTGGCCATGATTGAACGTCGTAAGCAGCTTGAAAAACTTCGACGCAGCAGTAAGCAAAGACAGCGTGGCTTTTAAAACTTACCGAATATTTTAATTCTTTTCCTACGCTTTAAAATTAGTAAATAAGAAGTCCTTAAGTCTTAAACTTTACTTTTATTCTAGGTCGCGCTAGAATAAACATAAGAATTAATAGAATAAACATTATGGCAAAAACAATTACTAAAAAATCAAGCAAATCTACCACAAAAACTCCAGCAAAGACTACCGCAAAATCCCCAGTAAAGACCACAAAACCCCTCGCAAAGGCCAGTAGTAAGGAAGTCACCAAAAAACCAAAAAATAGAGATGTAAAAAATATCAAAAACGATAATTCAATGACTTACTTTTGGGGTGGTCTTGGTATCGTCCTTTGCGCGGCAGGTGCCCTCATTGTCCTCCTCTGGGGCATTGGAGCAATGTTAAATAAATAGTAGAAGTTAATAGTTACGGTGGGTCAATGAAATTTTATGTAGTAAGACACGGACAAACAAGTTGGAATACTCTTGGTATCAACCAGGGGTGGTCTGACATTGAACTAAATACTACCGGAAAATTTCAGGCACTCAAAGCTCGCGAAGAGCTAAAAAACGTCCACTTCAATATTGCCTATTCCTCACCATTACAGCGAGCCGCCAAAACCTGTCAAATTATCCTCGGTCGCTCGATTCCGGACAAGTCAATTTTTAATGATCTTAGCCTTGAGGACTCCATTGAGTTGAGTCATATCTATCGTAATAAAGAACAGCCCAACGCCAATTGTTTTATTCGCTATTCAGAGGATCTCATCGAGCGTGGACTTGGAGTTTTTGAGGGAAAAGAAGGTTCTCGCATTCATGAAATTAGCTGGAAAGACGGTTTTAATGCCGATCGCTTCAAGATGGAATCTGTACCACACATGTTCCAGCGCATCGACCGCATTCTAAAATATATTCAAACTGATGCCTTGGAAAATTATGGGGAAGATGCAAAAATTCTCATCGTTACCCATGCTGGTATTATTCGCATGATCGACTATGTTTTGCGTGGTGGCACCGAACAAGGACTCTTCTATTCAGCACTCTATGACAGCGCGATTGAGACTCGTCTAAAAAACTGTGGCATTCAAGTTTACGACCGCTAAAATCTGTGATAAAATAATAATCATATTAATGGACCTTCGCCAAGTGGTAAGGCAACGGGTTTTGGTCCCGTCATTCGCAGGTTCGAATCCTGCAGGTCCAGCCAATTTGAATCTTAAAATAGACCCCTAAGGGTCTATTTTTTTTCATCATATCCCCCATAAATTTTACCTCGCCGATAGTTGTAGCTTATTCCTCCATAAAGTCTGCGTCCATCGCCACCTGTAATTCATATCCAGGAAATGCCTTCTTAATATCCTCGACCGCCGCCCGGAAAGCTTCCTCGCGATTTTCAGCATCAAAACTCACTACTAAATCAAATCGCATCCTTTTTTGCTCCTTCATTAAGTAAAAGCCATGCACCTGTCGTATATATTTATGTGCTAACGCTATTTCTTTCACCTTCTTCTGTGCTGCCACCACTTCTTTATCTTTTGTATTTACAGAATACACTCCTATCGCAGTCAAGAGAACCTGATGCGTCCGAATCACCTTAATCGCAATTTCCCTCAACAACTGGTCTAAATCTGCTACTGCCAAAGTATCTGGCACTTCAATATGTAACGACCCATTCCAGCGATTTGGTCCATAATTATTTAAAACTAAATCATACACTCCTAAAATATTTGGAAATTGCATAACGGTTTTCTGGATCTTCTTCGCAACCTCTATGTCACTTTGCTCACCCAAAAGCTGAGAAATTGTACTTTTCAACATTGAAATTCCCGATTTCAAAATTACGACTGAAATAATTGCGCCGAGCGTCGCCTCAAGTGAAATCTGAAAGAATAAAAATATACCTGCTGCCGCTAAGGTCGAAAATGAAATCACCGCATCAAGCGTCGCATCTTCACCAGAATTAATTAAAGAATCCGAGTTGACCTTTTTCCCAACCCGTTTAACATAAAATCCTAGTACGATTTTCACCACGACTGCCACTCCAATGATAATTAGTGACACTGGATTATACTCAGGCGTCTCAGGGTGAATAATCTGTTTTCCCGACTCAAACAGAGACGTAATGCCTGCATACAAGATAATTACTGCAATCAGCATTGCACTTAGATATTCGATTCGACCATGTCCGAAAGGATGTTTTTTATCCGGCTCTTTTCCGGCTAATTTTGTCCCCACAATCGTAATCAAAGAACTTGCCACATCCGACAAGTTATTTACCGCATCAAGTACAATTGCAATCGAGTTTGACAAAAGACCAATTGTAGTTTTAAAAATTACCAGAAAAATATTCGCAACAATCCCAATCATACTTGTGCGCACGATAATCTTTTCGCGTAATACGCCCTCTTGGTTGGTCTGTCTAATTTCACTTAAAGTCGTCATAATATTTGTTTATCTTACCATAAATTATAGACTCACGTCAGTGCCACTTTTGATATAATAATCTCATGAATGATCTCGAAAAACGACTTTCCATCCTCAAGTCAGACCTTACCGCTACCTGGCAGAAGCTTCAAATTACGCAAAAAATCGCAAAACTCGAAGATCTTGAACGCCAAATCTCTGAACCAGAGCTCTGGCAAAATCCTGAAAATGCCAAAAAAGTAAATACTAGTTTTAGCCGCCTCAAGTCTGAAGTCGAACCTTGGCAGATGTTAGAAATGCAAACCTCTGACCTCCAGGAAATTCTCGAACTTCAAGAACCAGATTTGATTTCAGAGATCAACGATCAGCTCACCTCAATGGAACAGACTCTTGCTGGCCTAAAAAAAGCTCTTCGTTTCACTAATCAGTATGACGAAAAAAATGCCATTATTCGAATTACCGCCGGGGTTGGTGGCACCGAAGCCATGGACTGGGCTGGCATGCTTGAGCGTATGTATTTGCGTTTTTTTGAAAAAAATAATTACTCCGTAGAGCTTATCGAACGAACCGCTGGGGAAGAAGCCGGTATAAAAACCGCAGTTTATGAAGTTTACGGAAATTACCCTTATGGCAATCTTAAATCCGAACATGGCGCACATCGTCTTGTCCGACTTTCGCCGTTTAATGCTGATAATTTACGCCAAACCTCTTTCTCGCTTGTTGAAATTCTCCCTATCCTCGATAGTGAAGACGATTTAAAAATCGATGAAAAAGATCTCCGTATTGATACCTACCATGCTGGTGGCCACGGCGGTCAATCCGTTAATACTACTAACTCAGCCATCCGCATTACTCATCTTCCGACCAACACGGTTGTTGCAATCCAGAATGAAAGATCCCAATTACAAAATCGTGAAAAGGCGATGGAAATTTTGCGTGGAAAATTAATCCAGATGCAACAAGAACAGCAGGCAGAGTCAATTAATCAACTTCGTGCCGGCGAATCGGCAAAGTGGGGTCAGCAAATCCGAAATTACGTACTCCAGCCATACAAGCTTGTCAAAGATACTCGCACTAAATACGAAGAGACCGACACCGACGCCGTCCTTAATGGAAAAATTGATGGTTTTATTGACGCCTATCTTGAATCACAAATCGGTGAAAACTAATTTATAAAATTCTAAGCTTTTACTCACAATATGTTTATGTTAAAATATTGGTATGATATTGTTCGACCATGTCACCAAACACTATCACGGCGACAGCCGGCCTGCCCTTGATAATATTTCCATGCATATCGCAGCCAACGAATTTGTTTTTCTCGTCGGAAAATCTGGTGCAGGCAAGTCGACACTTCTCAAAATGATTACCAAAGAGGAAACTCCCGATTCCGGAAAAATTGTAATTGGCGGTATTGATCTCGATTATGTTAAGAAAAAGCATATCCCAAACTACCGACGACGCATCGGTGTGGTTTTTCAGGATTATAAATTACTCCCAACCCGCACAGTTTACGAAAATGTTGCCTTTGCCCTAGAAATTGCTGGGATGAGTAATCACGAAATCGAAAATACAGTTCCAAAAGTTCTCGACCTAGTTGGACTATCTGATAAAGCCTACCGTTTCCCAGATAATCTTTCAGGTGGTGAGAGGCAGCGCGTCTCAATCGCACGTTCCGTAGCACGACAACCAAAAATCCTCATTGCCGACGAGCCAACTGGCAACCTTGATGTCTTGACTTCAAAGGAAATTATCGATTTATTACAAAAGATCAATGATTACGGTACAACGGTTTTAGTCACCACTCACGACGCCAGTATCGTGAATCTCCTCAAGAAACGTGTTATTACCATGAAAGACGGCAAGATTGTTTCCGACCAAAAAGAGCATGGCATTTATCGTCTCGATGGCAATAATGATGGTATCTCAAGATTACCTCACCCAGGCTATATGCGTGCCACGTCATACCTATCACCTGAAGAAAACCCGCTAGCTCACAAAAAATCAGTTATCGAAGTTAATATTAATCAAAATGAAAATAATAATGAATTAACTGAACACAAAACACCAAAGCGTAGACGCTTAATTCAATAGGAGACAGAGAATCATGAAACAAAAAAGCAAAAATACCACAATCGATCGTCTAAAAACCATGTCAAAAAATAGTCGCGGTAACCTTATGCGCAATAACTTGCGTATTTTAAAATACGGCGTCATCGGGTATGGTCGCAATATCTGGCTCTCCATTACTTCAACATTTGTCATGACCCTAACTCTGATTCTACTTTTTGTAACAGTAATTGCTAGCATTATTCTTTCATCAACCGCTGATCGAATGCGCGATAAAATTGATATCACTATTTTCTTTAAGCCTGGCACTGAAGCTTCTGTCCTCCAGGAAATGACTGACATTATTAAGAAAGACGCCAATGTTAAATCTGCAGAATATTCCACTTCCGAGCAGGAATACGCAAAATTTACAGAAGAAACCAAAAAAGCTGGCGACGTTGCACTCCTTGCTACGCTAAACGATGATGATATGAAGGAGCTGATGTTAAAATCCATGCAGTCCACACTTCGCATAAAAGTTTATAACGCCGACAGACTCGACAATATTAAAGATATTGTAAATACCGATACTACTTTCCGCGACAATATCGATCCTAAAAAAGAGCCAACCTATAACACCAACGATACCGCCATCGAAACTATTGCTTCCTGGGCTAATATTGCGAAAACAGGAGGATTTGCACTCTCCGGTATTTTCCTCATCATCTCGATTCTCGTTATTTTTAATACCATCCGTATGGCGATCTACTCTCGTAGTGAAGAGATTTATATGGAAAAACTAGTCGGTGCTGACAACCATTTTGTGCGCGGCCCATTTCTAGTTGAAGCAATGATCTCAGGAATACTCGCCGGTATTTTCTCCACAATTTTAGGATTCATCTTCTTTGGCTTCGCCGCACCAAAGCTCGCATCTTACGATATCGACGTTAGTGAAATTAGTAGATATATTTATTCTCCAAGCATGGGCTTAATCGCGCTCACACTTATCGGGCTCGGTCTTATTATTGCCTTCGCCTCATCGCGCCTTGCCGTCTCCAAATATCTGAAACGTGTTTAACTAGTTCACTGCAAAAAAATAAAGAATCGACACAAAATTTTCCTTGCACCAGTAAAAAATCAACACATAAATATTATTTGCGCCAGTAAAAATCAACTCACCTTTCAAATAATTTGACTCTATATACTTCTTATGCTAAAATTTATCCACAAAAGCTAACATTCCGAAAGGAGGTTACAATATGACAAAAAGAAAAAAACAAGCCAAAAAACAATCGAATCGCATGTCCCTATCTAAACTAAAAAGACTGTTTATTTTTGTCATCGTTCTCGTTCTTGGCTTCAATATTCTACCAAATCTTTTTAACAATCCTGACCAAGCTTCAGCCATTGAAAACGAAGCCTATTGTACCTCAAATGCTTGTCGTGCCGCAAAAAAAGCAGAAAACGAAGCTACTGCCAAAGCCAATGAAGCCTCCAAAGCTGCCACCACTCTTGAAGGAGAAGTCGAACGCTTACAACAAGAAATCACTATGTATGAGGCGCGTATTAAGGCCAATGAAGCCGAAGCCGAAGACCTAAAGCTAAAAGTTGAGGAAACTACCAAAAAGCTAAAACTTCAACAACAAGCTCTTGCTAACATGCTAATTAATCTCCATTTTGAAGACGACGGTGATGCCATCATGATTCTTGCTGGATCCAGCTCGATCTCAGATTTCGCTGAGCGCCAAACCCGTGTAGACACCGCAAAAAACCAGGTCACTCTCTCCGCTCAAACCGTCAAAACCATGAAACAGGACTTGGAGAAGCAAAAAACAGAAGTAGAACGCGTTATTGCGGACCAACAAATTCAGCGTAAAGCCGTTGAAGATAAAAAAATTGAACAACAAGAACTAATCCTAAAGTATCGTGACAATGCAGCTGCCTTTGCACTCGAAGCCGCCACTTCTCGTGAAGAAAAGATTAAATTAATTAATCAAGAATATAGCGATCACCTGCAAAGAATGCGTAATGGCGGAGGATTCGGTACTGTCGCAAATGGTTATAACAGTTACGAATCGTTCATCGGCAATTATGGTTTTGCCTGTCCACGTGATAATATCCGCGGCATCCTTGACTCATACTATACTTGCCAATGTACCAGCTATGCCGCCTATAAGGCTGTAGAATACTGGGGACCACACATTCGTGTTACCGGATGGGGAAATGCTTATAGCTGGGCCGCAGCCGCCAGATCACTCGGCTATCGTGTCGACCGCACACCAAGTGCTCACTCAATTGCCCAAACCGCCTCTGGTGCCTGGGGTCACGTGATGTGGGTTGAGTCAGTCAACGCCAATGGTACCATGAATGTCTCTGAATATAACAATCTCTATTCCTCACGTTCAGGACAATGGGGCGACTTCGGTTACCGCGTTGGCGTAAGTCCTGCTGGATACTATTTCATCCATTTTGATTAGTAAGCCGCCCTGCTGGATATTACTTCATCCGTTTTGATTAGTAGGTCATACCGCTTCTGCTATGTTATAATCTAATACATGAAGAATACGGAAAAAAGTAGGCAAGTCAGTCTCGGCGCAACCGCTGTCTTAAGCTTCGTTACCTTAATTGTCGGCGCTTTAATCGGTGCAAACTGGAATAATCTATATTTACAATTTTCGCCATACATCAATTTAAACCAAAAAGTTTCTACCAAAGTCAAATGGGAAGAACTAAACGAAGTCTATTCTCAAATTTCAGCAAACTACGACGGAAGTATCGACAAGGCTGCCATAATCGAAGGTGCAAAAAAAGGATTGACCGCCTCACTTGGTGATCCTTATACTGTTTATTTCGACGCCAAAGAAGCTGTCGACTTTAAATCTAGCCTTAACGGCGAGATTAAAGAGGCTGGGGTAGGAATCGAAATGATGAAACAAGGTGATTATGTTGTAGTCACCAGGACCCTTCCAGATAATCCAGCCAGAAAAGCCGGGGTCCATGCCGGTGATGTTATCTTTGCAATTAACGACGAAGAGGTTTGGGATAAGGATACTGATATCATAGCCAGTAAACTTCGCGGCAAGTCTGGAGAAAAAGTCAAACTAACGGTCGCTCGCGAAAAACAGAAGCTTGATTTCGAACTCATTCGCGAAAAGATAAACAATGTCTCTGCCGATGTGACTTATCAAGACAAAACTGCAATTATTTCCGTCTACCGTTTTAGTGAAGACACCGGCACACTAGTGGAGTCATTCGCAAAAGATTTTAAGAAAAAAGGTATCAATAAAGTCATCTTAGATTTAAGAAACAACGGCGGTGGCTTCGTCAAAGCCGCACGTGATCTTCTCTCGCTCTGGCTCGATGGCGACAAGATCCTTATCCAAAAATCCACCACCTCAGGACAAACTATCACCTACGCAAAACGCGGTGAAGCCGTCCTAAAAGACACTAAAACCATCGTGCTCGTCAATAACGCCACCGCTTCAGCCTCAGAAATTGTTGCTGGCGCTCTCAAAGATTATAAAAAAGCCACCATCGTTGGTACAAAAACCTATGGCAAAGGCGTCGTCCAAACTATGCTTGAACTCTCCGGCGGTGCGCTACTCAAAGTTACTACCGCCCACTGGTATACACCAGATAACCAAACCATCAACAAGACTGGCATCTCTCCAGATATTGAAGTTGAACGCACTTACAATGACATTAATAGCGGCAAGGATCCTCAGCTCGACAAGGCAAAAACTCTTTAATTCGACAAATTCCATTGAAATTGCTATAATATAATTATTATGATTAAAGTTTATACCACCCCTACTTGTATTTATTGCCATGCTCTTATGAACTGGCTTAATGAAGAAGGAATTGATTTCCAAGAAATTGACGCAAACACCGTCCCAGGTATCACTGCTGTCCCAGTAACTGTTATCACAGACAAAGATAACAAAAATCCTATCCAAATTATCGGCTTCGATCGTGACGGCATTACCGAAACTATCGAAAAATATGGTCTTCGCACAAAATAATCATTAAAACGGAGGTATTCTATGACCACCAAAAAGGAGAAGCCAGCCCTGCTTTTTGTCCACGGTTTTCGCGGTAATCATTTTGGTCTCGAAGATGTTATAACTAAGTTTAAGGATCTTGGATACCCTGTTTATGCACCGGATATTCCTCCTGCTTTCAATACGCAATCCGAAAAACTACCGACTCTAAAAAATTTTACCGCTGAAGGATATGCAACCTGGATTGCAGATTATATTTTAGATAATAATCTCGACCGGCCGATCTTGATCGGTCATTCAATGGGATCGATCATTGCTGCAGCCACTGCCGAAAAATACCCAAACCTAATCAATGAAAAGATTTTTTTCCTTTCACCAATCTCAGAACATACACCAAAATTTATTTCCACAATTATTCCTCTGATCGCCTTCATTCCAAATAAATTAATTAGCTTTATTGTTACAAAATATCTAATTGGAACAATGGGAAAGCCCCACTTTAAACAGATTCTTGATACCACGATGCTTTGTGCAAAAAAGTTTACTAGTATTAGTGATGAAATCAAGGCAGCCAAATTCTCTGTTAAACACGCAATCTCCGATTTTAATTTTACAAAAACTTGCTTTTTTATTGCAGGAAGGGAAGACCGGCTAAATCATCCAATGAAAACCAAAAAAGTTGCTGAAAAGTTTAACGGTAAAGCTACTTTTATTCAAAAATCAGGTCACTTAATCAACTACGAAGTTCCTGATGAATTGTTTGCATTAATTAATCAAGATCTCTAAGTATTTTATTTCACCCATTTCACTAAGCTCTGATATTCATCTGAGTCTTTGTCATAGCTGTCTAAAATATCTTCGATATAAGTCTTACCATTGGTGATATTTAATGTCTCTACATCAGGACAAGCTACTAATAATCGGATAATAGCTTCGTCAGTAGCGATATTTGTCATTGATTTTTTCTCACCATTTCGATAAGATCCAACCCTGAGTTCTTTATAGACAAAACGTTTAATTCCTGCTTGCAAACAATATTTCAAGCAATTTTCACAAGTCGCCATCTTATTATAGAGCGTACAACCCGTTACATCGCGTCCCGCAAAAAGTAACGCATTCATTTCTGAATGAATAGCAAAATAATATTTCATCGGACGTTCACTTAAAGTCATCTTTGATTCATCCGCACCTTGAATCGTCCCGTTATACCCAAAAGAAACTGGACGTTTCCTTGAATCAACAATCACGCAGCCATTCTGCGAAGAAGGATCTTTTGAACGCTTAGCCACCTCCTCAGCAATCCCCATAAAATAAGCATCCCACTCAGGCACTTCTCTATTATTCGTATCTTGATTCATTAACACTCCTTTTCAAAAACTCTATATCACTCATTCACATCTGTCAATCAGTATGCAACTTCTATTCCACCCACAAACTTATCTATATACCTATCAAAAGCACAAATCCGTCAATAGAGTTATCAATAGAGTCATCGGTAGAGCTATCGATAGAGCTCAGTAGAACTATCAATATCTTACTTATACTAAGTCTATTTTACAACATATACAGAGATAAAAAGTAATGAAAGTCCAAAAACCGTCTTTTCTCCTTGCATCTTCCATCAAAGTGGCCCATACTTAAGTTAACCTTTTCCAAACCTAAAATCTATCTTTAGGCTCTTGTTTATGTCACGACTTAGAAGATTTTTGATGTACTGTTTTTCTTTGCTACTTTGTATTCTTTTTTCACATTTTAATCCACCAATAACCAATGCGGCCTCTCCGTGCTCAGATTTTTACGTAATTTTTGCACGCGGTTCCGGCCAGGGACTTAATGATATTGACCACCAAAGCTTCTCAAGCGCCATTAAAGATATTTTCAACCGCCTAGATGGTCTCACTTACAGCTATTATCAACTCGGCGAGTCAAACCAATATGGTGCTCAATATCCAGCTATTGGCATCGAACAACCTAAGATTATCTCTGGAGCAATTCTAAGCGGTGGACAATCTTTTGAATTTGGTCAAAGCATTCAGACTGGCATGCAAGAATTAAAAAATCTCTACCATAGAGTATCTTCAAGCTGCCCGAACACTCGTTTTATTCTCGCCGGCTACTCGCAGGGCGCCATGGTGATAAGTCAAACTTTATCAAAATTTAATTCCCGTAAAATCTTCTACTACGCTAGCTTTGGTGATCCAAAGCTATATCTTCCCGAAGGTTTTGGACTTTTACCACCGGCCTGCCGTAATAAAAATTTTTCACCCTATCGGCAAAATGTTCCAGATTGCTACGTGGAGCAAGGTCTTTTAGGTGGACTTCACCCCTATATCAAACGAAGTTTTAATCAAAAAGTTGGAGCTTGGTGTAATATCGCCGATTTTATCTGCGGAAGCAGTATCGACCCCTTTGGTTTCACTGATGCCACACAATCACCTAGTAGCTCCATGCTAGCACGAATTTTTAATGGACATGTTTCTTACTCACGTTTTGGCGCTTATAGGGAAGCAGCCGAAATAATCTACCGCAAGCTCATTAAAGAACAAAAATTATCAAACCTCAAGCTCAAACCATTAAAACCAAAGAATAAGCAGCACTTGGTTTATTATTTTCAACAGAATGACTTAAAGATTACAAAAGATCAAGCCGAGAGACTCAGGTCAAGTCTACTTGAAAAACATTCTCCACAAGATCTTGGTAAGAAATCACTAGATTCAACTACTAGCCAAAATACAAATGATCAACCTAAAGATCTTCATATTATGATTCCAAATCTAATCTCTTATCATGAAAATTCCAGAATCCAATTACTTATTAATAAAATCGTCAACGTAGCATATCAAAATAACTGCAAATCCGTTACTTTTTATTCCTATGGATTCTTTAATCAAGCCGAAATCGACAAATATAATTTATTTCATCCACAAAATTCACAACCAATAAAACCTATCCATGTACCAAAAAGTCTAGACAAAAAAGAGGGAATTATGATAAGACTTAGCCTCTATACTGAAACCCTCACACCTTTTAGGGCTAGTAGTATTATTGGCTCTTACATGAAGGAACAACGCAACATTAACGACATTAATGTTCCAAAATTAATCAATTCATCCATCCAAAATGTAATTAAATATGGCTTATGGGAAAAGAACCACAAACACCTACTGTTTATAGTTACTCCAAATTATCAAAATACTCATACGTTTGATAGTCCAGATGGTAACCAAATTAAGGAATTGAACAAACTGATAAACCAAAAATTGATTTCCGTCGCTTTCTATAACACAAATCAGATGCTTACCTCATTTGAGAAAAAGTTGTCTACTAAATCTATCTTCTTACAACATCAATCTGACGAAGAAATAATCAATAATTTTTACCAACCCGACGCACGCAAACAGAAAAATGCTTTGGAATACAAAAACACTTTAGAATACATTCTAAAGCCCCGTTTTGATTCCGTTCATCTCAGTTTGAGTACATATCCAAAGTCCAAAATCCAAAATAAATATTTAATGAATTCACCTCTCTTAAGTTCATCTTCATCTAATGTCCTTCCACGGACACGCCTTGTGCACTCTACTCGTCTAGGAATAAAGAATATCGAGTGGAATATCATACAAAATAACAAGATTCAATCAATCAATACGGTAGATAAAAGCATTGATATTCCAATACACTCCATCTCCCACACTCAAATCACTGTCAAAGAAAACGGAAAATCCAATCAGGATTTTGATCTATATTTCCTGCCAGAACCAGAAAAAGTACAAGATACAACTCTTTTTCCATATCGCCTAATAATCATTGACGACTACATAGCTGGATTCACTAATCAAAATCATCTGTCTATTACTGATCTTAACCGCGACACAGACCATCAAATAAAAGTCATTAACTACAGTATTTTAGGTCGTAAGGTATCTGAAAAGATAACCAAAATCCCAAAAACCAACAGCCAGACCTTGAATCGAAACAAGTACACTCAAAGCATTGATCAGCTAGGTCAACACGTATCCCCAAACCCTTATATCGCTAAGGTTACCCAAACTCCTTTAGTACCAGATTGTGGCGTAAAATATGTTAGCCCCCTCCGACAAATCCTTTATTACACTCAATACTTTTATTAGGTACGCTGATTAATAATAAAATTTAATTAGATAATAATCTAATTAAAAATAATAACCTCTATTAAATACGGCCAGAATTCTTCTCAATATGATTGGATGAGAGGTGCCAGTGATTGCCATATTCACATTTATAAACCGAAAGTTCTGGTGCGCCATAGTCATAAGCTGCCACCTGTGCCGCAACCTCCGCTTCCTCGCGCGTTTCATAACAAATCTTCTGGCCATCACCAACCCAGCAGCGTTTTGGCTCAAATTTTCCAAAAGTTTTATTCATTTTCATACTCTATATATTATACTCCCATCCCTGTAAAATCTGTGTATAAAATACAACAAAAATATAAGCTTTTTCTATTGACGCACTACATATAGTGTCATAGAATAATTGCAGACACTAAATGTAGCGTCACAAATATTACACTAATAACAAAAATTTAATCAAAAAACTTTGAAAGAAAATTTGGACACAATCAAGGAGGTAATTTTTTATGTTCAAAAAAATCGTCAAACGTGATGGTAAAATCGTAGATTTCGACCAAGAAAAGATCACTGACGCCATCGCTAAGGCAGGAGCAGTCACCGAAGAATTCAAGCACGACCGCGCCGCTCAATTGGCAGAAAAAGTAGTAAAACTTGCTGGTGAAACCATTAAAGAACGCACTCCATCCGTTGAGCAAATCCAAGACCTAGTTGAGAAGGTTCTCATGGATTCAAGCTTCAAACGAACTGCTAAAGCTTATATCACTTATCGCCAAGAACGCAACACAACCCGTAATGCAAAATCAAACCTTATGGGTATCTATAAAACCATCGCTATTGCTGACGCTTCAGAAGACTCTGATGTCAAACGTAGCAACGCTAACGTAGATGGTAACTCAGCAATGGGTAAAATGTTACAATTTGGCGCTGAAGGATCTAAGGTCTTTGCCAAAACCGTACTCATGGACCCACGTTTTGCAAAAGCCCATGACAATGGCGACATCCACATTCACGACCTTGACTTCTACGCTACTGGTACCTTAACTTGCTGTCAAACCGACCCACTCAAGCTCTTCGCAAATGGTGGCTTCAATACTGGTCACGGCCATCTCCGCACTCCAAACTCAATCGCCTCCTACGCTGCCCTTGCCGCCATTATCCTCCAAGCAAACCAGAACGAACAGCACGGTGGCCAGTCAATTCCAAACTTTGACTACGCTATGGCTCCAGGTGTAAATAAATCCTTCAAGAAAGCTCTTCGCTCCAACCTTGAAAAATACAATAAATACTCTGGTAAAAAAGTTGACATCAAGATTCCAGACGACATTGCTTACGGCGACAACGAAACCCTCAAGAAACTTAAAATTCCTGAAACTGTTATTGAAACCTCAAATGAAGATGTTGAGAAACAAACTTTCCAAGCTATGGAAGGCTTCATCCACAACCTTAACACTATGCATTCTCGCGCCGGTGCTCAGGTTCCATTTACTTCAATCAACTTTGGAACCGACACAACTCCAGCAGGTCGCCTAGTATCTAAAAACCTACTTGACGCAACCGAAAAAGGCCTTGGTCACGGTGAAACCCCAATCTTCCCAATTTCCATCTTCAAGGTTAAGGAAGGTGTTAGCTACAACCCAGAAGATCCAAACTATGACCTCTTCAAGCGCTCTATGGAAGTTTCTTCCAAGCGTCTCTTCCCAAACTTCACCTTCATCGACGCACCTTTCAATATTAAGTACTACAAAAAAGGTGACTACAATACCGAAATTGCAACCATGGGTTGCCGCACTCGCGTCTTCTCATCTGTCTTCCCAGAATCTGACGGCATCGTCACTGGTCGTGGTAATAACTCATTCACCACTATCAACCTCGTACGTCTAGGCATCAAGCACGGTATCGCTCTCAAGGAGCGCAAAGAAGCCGACTGGACCGGATTCTACAAAGAACTCGACAGCCTCATGGATCTCTGTAAAGACCAACTTCTCGAACGTTACGAATTCCAAGCTAATCAACACGTCCGCAACTTCCCATTCCTCATGGGCGAAGGCAACTGGTTTGGCAGTGAAAAGCTCAAACCAAATGACACTCTTCGTGATGTAATTAAACATGGTTCACTTTCAATCGGCTTCATCGGCCTTGCTGAAACTCTCGTTGCTATGATCGGCAAACACCACGGTGAATCTGAGGAAGCTAGGGAATTAGGTCTTGATATTATCACCCACATGAGCAAACGCTGTGATGACTACTCAAAGAAATACCACCTTAACTTCGGTGTTATTGGTACCCCAGCTGAAGGCCTCTCCGGTCGCTTCACTAAAATCGACCGCAAAGAATACGGCGTCATTAAAGGCGTTACCGACCGTGACTACTACACCAACTCCTTCCACGTCCCAGTCTACTACCCAATCTCAGCCTTTGAGAAAATCGAAATTGAAGCTCCTTATCATGCACTCTGCCCAGCTGGCCACATCTCCTACATCGAGCTTGATGGCGATCCTTCACAGAATATTGACGCCTTTGAAGCAGTCATCCGTAAAATGCACGACTCAGGTATTGGCTACGGATCCGTCAACCACCCTGTTGACCGCGACCCAGTCTGTGGCTTCTCTGGCATCATCGCCGGCGACCGCTGCCCATCATGTGGACGCGTCGAAGACGACGTTCCTTTCGAGAGACTTCGCCGCATTACTGGCTACCTCGTTGGCTCACTAGAACGCTGGAATGATGGCAAGAAGGCTGAAGAGCACGACCGTGTCAAACACAACGTTACTGGTACTTACACCAAAGCTCAAAAAGCAGCTCGCGAATCCGCTAAAGCAAATGCAGCTTCTGCTCTTGGAAAAGAATAATTCCTAGGCAGTCACTAAAAGTTAGGAGTACCCCTCCTAACTTTTAGTTATAACGAAAGGGGAATTACAAAAGGATTTTTATATGACAACAGATTTTAAATCACCCGTGCCAGGCTCCGACAGCCAACACATTAGGCTCTCAGGTCCAATCGAGCATGACAGTATCGTGAATGGATATGGCCTTCGCGCAGTTATTTGGACTCAAGGATGTTTTATTCACTGCAAAGGATGTCAAAACCAGGAGACTTGGGATCCAGAAGGTGGAGTCCTAGTTGACGTTGAAGATATCAAAGAAGAGCTTAGACAACTCAAAGGACAAACCGGTCTGACCTTCTGTGGTGGTGAACCATCAATTCAAGCCGCAGCTTGTATCGAAATCGCCAAATTCGCTAAGGAAGAACTTGGTTGGAATGTTTGGTCTTTTTCTGGCTATACTTATGACGAAATAAAAGAAAAGAATAACTTACAATGGGAGTTCTTTAAGACTCTTGATGCTCTAATTGATGGACCTTTTGTTCTTTCTGAACGTGATCTCACCCTTAAATTCCGTGGATCCAGAAATCAACGCCTTATCCATCTCAAAAATGGCGAAATTACCTCTATCGAATAGAGGTAATTTTCTAAGAAATATATACTTCAAAAATCTAGAAGCCCTGCTTCTATTTTTTGTTCAACAAATCAAAAGCACGCATAATCATTTCGTCAGACTCATCCGTCTTAATTACGAATATTGGTTTCGAATTCTCTTGCGCCACATTAGTCATTCTCCCATCAATACCATTGACATTTGTCTCTTTATCCAAGTTAAAACCCAAGTACGATAGTGACTCACTCACCAGCCTGCGGATCTCATCTGATCTCTCGCCAATTGTTGCCGTAAAGACAAACGCATCAACCCCCGCCATACTTGCCGCCATCTGACCAATCGCGCGCCTCAAAGTCAACACATAAAGCTCACGAGCCAATTTTGCACGCGGATCCCCCTCGTTGCATCCCTTGATGACCTCTCGCATATCATCCGATTTACCAGAAACGCCAAGTAGACCACACTTTTTATTTAAATATTTCTCAAGTTCACCATCAGATTGCAACCCAAGTTCACGTTTAATCGCTAGTGCCGCAGCCACATCTATCGAGCCTGCACGAGTAGCCATCATTAAACCTTCTAGCGGCGAATATCCCATAGTCGTATCAACGGATTTGCCGTTTTCAACCGCCGTAACTGAGGCTCCCGATCCAATATGACAAACAATCATTTTTTCTGGAAGAATATTTTCTTTTTTCATAAATCGTACGATCGAGCCAACCGATAATCCATGATAGCCCCAGCGTTGAATATCAAATTTCCGTGCAAGCTCAGTATCAATCGCGTAAGATTTTGCAACCTCCGAACGGTCATTATGAAAGGCTGAGTCAGAAATCGCAATAATTAACGTTTCTTTGAATACTTTTCTCAATTGCTCTATTTCACTAGCAATGACAGGAGCATGCAGCGGCGCCTTTTCTTTTGCAATGTCGAGCTGCTTTAAACATTCCTCATCAACAATATGGTCGGTCGCAAAATAACTACCAGGTGCTGCCACCCGAGCTAAAATTGCATCCAATTTTGTTGCCCCTTCTAAATAACCCTCCTTAACTAAAATCTCCTCCAAATTATTTACTACAAAAGATAGGTCTTTTAATTTAGTTTCTCTTTTTTCTTTTGAGCCGTCTAGCTTTTTTAAGGTATAGATTACTTTTTTACCCTCAAATTCAAAGTGCAGCGAACACAAGAAGTCGTTTCCTCGATATAAAGCATATTTTCTCGAACTACTACCTGGATTTGTAATCAGAATTAGTCGATCTTTATTCATCGTATACTCCTCGTTTATAACCTCATTATAACTTAAATAATTATTTTTTGTACAAAATCTTTAGCACTCTTGCATTTTGAGTGCTAAAACACTATAATTATTGCCAGTTATGGCTACACAAAGAGATTATTATGAAATTTTAGGCGTCTCCAAAAACGCATCCGATGATGAAATTAAAAAAGCTTATCGAAAGCTTGCGCTTAAGTATCATCCAGATCGTAATCCTGGAGACAAAGAAGCTGAAGCTAAATTTAAAGAGGCTTCTGAGGCAAATGAGGTGCTCTCAGACAAGCAAAAACGCGCACGCTACGATCAATTTGGTCATGCTGGTGTTGGTGGAAACACATCTTCAAACGGCAATCCATTTGGAGGTGGCGGATATTCCTTCAATGGCCAAAGTTTTAACTTTGATTTTGGTGGCGGAGAAGGTGGCTTTGATGATATTTTCAGCACGCTTTTCGGCTTTGGTAATGGCGGTAGGACACAAAGACGACGTGGCGCAGATTATCGCACTGTTCTCTCCATCTCCTTTGAAGATGCGGTTTTTGGTACTACAAAAACCGTTCAAATTGATGGGTCCGAGATAAAACTCAAAATCCCTGCCGGTATCGATGATGGTCAATCCATCCGACTACGCGGTCGCGGCGGCCCCGCCCCAGACAAAACTGGTGAAGCTGGCGACCTTCTTGTGCAGATCCGTGTTCGTCCACACAAGACACTTACTCGTGAAGGCTACATTATTCTCTCTGAACAGCATATTTCAATGATCGACGCCGCCCTTGGCTGTGAAGTCGAAGTTGAAACTGTCGATGGAAAGATCACTATGAAGGTTCCAGCCGGCACTCAGTCTGGCACTCCTTTTAAGCTATCTGGACATGGTATACCAATGCGCGGAGAAGAACGTGGACCACATATTGTAAATATTATCGTTGATACTCCGACCAATCTCTCCAAAAAACAAAAAGAACTACTGGAAGAGTTTCGCACTGCAAAGAAACGCGGTTTCTGGAGTTAATGGTTTTTTTAAAAAACTAATTAGCTTTCTCAACTTAGATATCTTATCTTAGATATCTTGGCTTGAATATTTTCTAAAACAAAAAGTAATCCTAAAACGAAATAAATAAGCTATTAGTCCACTACTCCCTTAACTTGCATATGCTATAATTGACACAAGTAATGTTTAGTACACCACAAAAAACATCATCCAGCAAACTTAGCCTTTCTATTTTTACAGCTTTCTGCTGCCTACTTCTCGGCGTTTTTTCCACCACGCAGACAATCTTCCTATCACACCCAGTCTATGCCGAAGATGATATCCTCAAAAATATCACCCATCGCAAATTAAATGACACTGAACGCGGCAATATTTCTATGAACTGCGCATCCATCCAAACCAGTCTTAAGAATGTACAGAGGAACGATTCAAAAACCCGTGTCATTCTAGGAACTAATTACCAGACACTACTCTCGAATTACATATCACCACTTAATGTACGTCTGATCAAGAATAACCTGCCAGACTCTACATTAATCTCAATTCAATCCGAGACTATCACTTCTAGAAATAGTTTTACCAATCTTTTTGTGACATATAGCCAGCGCCTTGAGTCATTAATTTCTATTGATTGTAAAAATCAGCCCGACACTTTTTATAGTGAATTAGAAAATGTACGCTTTTTACGTAGTCAATTAGAAGAATCGGTCAACAAAGTAAATACAGCACTTTCAAGCCACCTCAAGACCGTTAATCAGCTTAGAGAAAAGTTATCCAATAACTCCACCGACTCAACCTCAACCTCAACTTCCACCAAGAGTAATATAACTGAAGATTCTTCGATAACGCAAACAAATATTACATCTAGTCAAAACGAGGAAAAATCAAGATGATAAAATTTAATCTACGCGGTAATACCTCAAGCGGTGGCAAAGCCTTAATTCGCCTTGGTATCTTGGCTACTATTATTGCCATCATTACTACTAGCATTTCTCTTTATTTTTATCACGCCAGTGGAGATATTTATATCGACCGATCTCGTCCTGGCTTTCTACCAGAAAAACATGAGAACTCTCAGATGGACGAAAATCTCACCTATCGTTTTTCCGAAGATGGCTCTATTTCTGCGAAAGATCTTGAAGAGTATTTACAAAATATCAAACCAGTCATTAACAATATTAATGACGTCAAAAAGCCTTTCGCAAAAGATAGCTTATCCGATCAATCATTAGGTATTGCAAAATAGCCAAATTCTCCGTTCCATACTTTACAAAAGTAATATTTTATTTTAGAATATTACAAATCTAGTAATATTTTTGAGCAAGGAGAATAATTTTAATGGCAACGCTACGAGAAGCGCTACTTAAAAACGGCGTATTTTATTTTAACAACAACGGGACCCAATATACCATCGAGGGTGGGGCGGGGAATTATATGGTGGCTCGTGACTCTAGTGGTATTGTTCGCTACCGTATTGAAGGCTCCGAACTCTCCTCAAATCTGATCGTTCGCGATATTTCATCAGGTCTCGTAGCCTTCACCGTTAGCCCATCCGCGCTCTTTTAGTTTTCTCTAATAAGCAAGCACTTCTTTAGTAGAATAGCTTGTAAAAATCGTCCTATTCAGCTCAAAAATCAAACCAAAAAAACATAGAGTAATCAAAAAATCATACACTCATATTTTCTTCAAAAAATCATCCACTCATATATTTGCTCCTTCTTCATTTAAAATCACTTACTCTATTTTATTTTTGTCCGCCCCAACACTTCTAGATATTTTGATATAATACAATTATGGTTATTCTAATTATTGAGATAATATTATTCCTTATCTTCTACCTTACAAAGCGTCATCTTGGACCATCTATTCTAGCCACCCTTGCAGGTACAATTACCAATAATCTTTTTAATACAGATATTACCAATTTCATATCTAATCTTCTGCCAAATATTCCAAGAAATTACATTGAGTTCACGGTCCTCGCATTCTTTATCTTCCTCCTTCCGCTATCACTTTATTTCAAGCAATCACATAGTGGATCATCCACCATTTTTCATATTGTTAGGTGTTTCTGCTACGCTACTGTAATTTTTCTGATTCTTGCACCGCAGCTGCAGTTGTTTCTCCCACTCGACAAGATAAGTGCCGATTTTCTGCATTTCATTTCTCCTTTCAATAGATTCGTCCTGCTCACTAGTATTATTTTTGGCTATCTGGATATTCTTTTTTCGCAAAAAGAAATATAAATAGAGCACCGGAAGATAGAGCAATAAATATTCCGCCTTTCCTTTAGGCACATGTATTGCAAAATACTGCCAGTCCGAAATTAAATTGATAATTCTAAGCTGTATTTTAATTAATCCAACTCCACCTACTAAATAAACTCCCGCATAACGATACAGCGTCAGAGGCATTATTCCCACAAATATTATTGATACCAATATAACTGGAAGCATCGGCGACAAAATCAAGGTTGCAAGAAAAGATAATATAGAGAAATAACCAAAGACAAATAATGTAATCGGTATCGTCAGTAGATTTACGGCTAGCGACATTAATACTCCAGTACGTAAATCAAAGATCATATCTTCCCGTTTCTTCCTACAAATTTTTCGCCAAATACCATTCTTATTTTTTCGCCCTACACTTCTTTTTATATTACCTTTTCCAAACAAGAAGCTCTCTATCATTGGGTAAAAAATTAAGATACCAGTATAGGCCATCATTGAAAGCTGCCACCCAACATTGGTTAGGTTGTCCGGATTAATAATGAGCGACAGGGAAGCTACCACTACTAATATCCTTGACGCCAGTACTTTTCTTCCAAAATAGGACGCAAAAAGGTGACAAAAGATCACAATCGTTGCACGGAGAAGCGATGGAGTTAGACCAATCATCCCCACATACAACAACACGAATGCAACACAGAAATATGTCTTAAGAAGCTTTGAAGATGACTTAAGACTTTTAATTACAATCCCAACAAGTACCGCTAAATGCATCCCTGAGATTGCAATTAGATGAGAGACCCCAACTTCTTGAATTTTCTCCTTTGTCACATTTGTTAATTCATTTTTGTCACCCAAAAGATATGCAATCGCCAGACCTCTTTCTTCATAATCAAGTCTCGATAGAAGGTTCTGACGGATATTTTGGTAAAAATCGTTGTGATACAAACCAGAGCCTGGTTCTCGCCGATTCTTAGACCTCCCACGATAGTAATCGGCCTCAGTAGGCAAAGAGTCAAAAACAGAACCTCGGCGAGAATCATTCTCCTGTTGCATCTTTTGCTGCATTTCATTTCTAGGTGGATATTTTCTTTGGTCAAAATTTGGTGAACGACAACAAACTCTAATACAAGCCACTATAACCAGCCAGTATATTATTGTTTTTCCGATTTTATGCATCTTTAAACCTCATTTAATTTCTAACCCCAACTTACCTTGTCTTCATTAGTTTTTCAAGCATTTTTCATCAAATTAGTCAAATAACAGATGAAAAAATCTTAAGCATAAGCAAGATATCAAGTATTTTTTTACAACAGCTTATCTTAATGACGTCTTGCCACGCTTGCAATCTACTATCGCCCGAGATATGCTAGATGTAATGACGAAAAAAGAATCTAGAATCGCAGCCCCAGCTACCCCAATCAAAATCACCAACTTTGCCACTACTGGGCAGGGAATTGGACTTATTGAATCAGATATCGACATCAACTCACAAATTTTTACCGGATTATCTGGTATTAAGGTTTTTCTTTGGAATGCTATTCCTGGCGAAACTGTATCAAAATTTCAAATTACCACACAGAAGCCCCACCTAATTGAAGGTATTGCCCTCACCTTTGAAACCACCTCAAGTTCACGCATCGAGCCAAAGGATCAGCAATATCTCTCGACTTCTCCATGGCAAATCCTCACCGATGAAGCTGAATTGGAAGCAAAATCAAACATCCTAATCTCTCTTTTTAAACATCTAGCAGAATCTACTAACATCTACAATGCACTAATTGAAAAAATTAAAATCCACGAGTCTCCGAAAACTTATTTTTATCGCAATAAGATGGAATACTCTCTCTATTATGATCACGAGACCGGAAAAATCTATCCTGCCATGCATCTTCGTGGAACTCATAAAAAAATACCTATTACCTCTTCATCCATTGAGCTACCCGCAATTTTTGAACGCGCTAAAGCAATTATTGATAATCTAAATAACAGTCAAGAGGATGCCAGAAAATACCAATCCTTACTACTCCGCGCAAACCAAAAAGGTGAAGTTTCTGGTGGGTTACTTGAAAACGGTAAGTCACATCCAGTTTTCAAGAACCTCTCAGACACACTCTTAAATAATCAATACTCCTATTCTCCAGGTGGCTTTTTTCAGATCAATCTTCCAGTTTATGAACAGGTACTATTAAAGATTCAAGATTTCCTTAAAGACTCACATGCCGTACTCGATCTCTATGCCGGCGTTGGAACTATTGGACTGTCTGTCGCCAGAAACACAAATCTCATCCTCGTTGAGGTTAACGCTTCAGCCTTTGGGGAATTAAAAATAAATTCTGAACGCGTTATTCAAGAAACGAAAAATCCTCACATTAAACCAATTCTCGCCAAGTCCGAAGAGGTTCTTGATCTCATTACTCAAGAAGCCAGCGTAATCGTCGACCCGCCAAGAGCTGGTTGCGACGAAAATCTCATCAATAGACTCTGTGAAGTACAGCCTGAAAAAATCGTTTACCTTTCATGCAATCCTATCACCCAAGTTCGCGACCTTAAGCCATTGCTTGAATACTATAATCTTAAATATATAGAAGGCTATAATTTCTTCCCGCACACCCCACATATTGAATCCCTCGTTTTTCTATCTAAAAAATCATAAAAGGAGCTAAAAATGTCACTAAACGCCAAACAACAAGCCGCCGTTGAATATCTCGAAGGACCACTTCTAGTGTTGGCGGGACCTGGCACGGGAAAGACTCAGCTACTTTCAAAGAAAGTAGAATACATCCTAAAAAACACCGACACTGATCCTAGTATGATCCTCTGTATCACCTTCACTGATGCTGGCGCAAAGAATATGAAGGATCGTCTAAGGTCAATGATTGGCCAAACTGCTGACCAGATCGACATCATGACTTTTCATAGTTTTGGTCAAAAAATTCTTAGCCTTTACAGTCATTATTCAGACAAACCGCAACGTGTTTTCTCAAATCCAATTGAAGAAGTTGTACAAACTAAGATTATTAGCGAGCTTCAAAGTAATCTTCCAACTTCTTACATCATCAAAAATGTTCGTGATCCAAAAGAATTACTCAAAGCTATAAGTAAGTTTAAAGTTAACAAACTATCCCCAGAAGAGATGAAACAAATCGCAGCCAAAAATGAGTCTGAGATTAAGACACTTGAACTAGTATTGTCACCAATTTTACAAAACCTCCCCGCTCGTGCTGCAGGTAAAGATATTTTTAACATCCTCATTGAAACAGTCTATATCCCACTATTACAGAAACTGGGTGAATTAAAATCAGATTCACCAATTGTACAAAATGTTTATTCAATTACAACTATACTCTATGAGAAAATTTACGCACTTCTTGAAGCAGAACAGAATAGCGAAAAACCGTCAGTCAGCCCCCTGAACACATTTATTAAGAAATATTTCTCTAAAGACCAAGCCGGTAATTATAAATTTTCAGATACGGCCAGTAATAAGCGCCTCAGCGAAATAGCCGAATTATACGAATCCTATCAAAAGTATTTGACTGAGCATGATCTCTATGATTTTAATGATATGATTGAAGCTCCAATCAATTTTCTTGAACAAGATATAGATTTTCGACGTAAAATCGCTCAAAATTACCTCTATATCATGGTAGATGAATACCAGGATACCAACCCATCACAAACCCGCCTTCTAGAACTCATTGCAGACGAACAAGAATCGCCTGCAGTTATGGCAGTAGGCGATGATGATCAATCGATCTACGAATTCCAAGGCGCCCGCGCGTCAAGTTTAATTCATTTTAAAAACCATTTTGACGCAAAAGTTATTGTCCTCACTGATAATTATCGCTCAACTACTGAAATCCTTCAATTCTCGCGTAAAATTGCAGATCAGCTGGAAGAGAGCTTTATTAAAAACGAAACTATGCAACGTAGTTTAAATGTCGAAAATACCGTTACGACAGAGCTGAAGAAAGAGTTGATCGCAATCAGAAATAATGAAATTCTTAAAGCTTCCCCCGAAGATTCAACCTTTGAACAAAATATTTATTCAGCAGAAGATGCTACAGATCCTAAATTTCTGAGTAACAATTTTACTCAAAAAAGTTTTATTGAGAGACATCAATTTATAAATCAAGATGCCGAATATTACTGGGTTGCAAAAAGAGTCCATCAACTCATCCAGGCTGGCGCCAAGCCATCTGATATTGGCATCCTTTTCCCAAAACACGCATTAGCCACTCCACTTATTCCGTATCTCAGAAAATATCCTGAAATTAATATTTCCTACGAACGTACCGAAAATATTTTAGAAAATCAGCAAATTTATGAACTAATGACACTCTGTAGGTTTATCGCCATGCTCGCTAATGGGGAGAACCCAGCTTTCATGCTTCCTGAAATCCTTTCTTTTGATTTCTGGGATATCCCGAGTGATGACATGATCATGTCTATCCAATCCATTGAACGCAACAAGCGCACCGCACTGGAAATTCTTCAATCCTATCATGATAATCCACTCTATGCTAATCTTGCCGCCTTTTTCTCGGAACTTGCCAAAAAATCCTTCTCTCTTCCACTTGAATTCTTCCTCGATATTCTCACAGGTGTTACCCCAATCGAACTAAAAATCAACAACCAAAATATCTCCTTTACCTCGCCATTTCTTAGTTTCTACACCAAAGATCTATATTCAAAAGCCACTTTTGACCTCTATAATCGACTCAATCTCTTGCGAAATGCCATACTCTCTCGTACGGAAAAAAGTAAACTTCGTCTTCACGATTTAATTCAGTTACTCAACGACTTCACTGAAACCAATACCCCAATTACTGAACAAACTTTTTATAAAGACTCTGACGATTCCGTTAGTTTAATGACAGCGCACAAATCTAAAGGACTAGAGTTTAAACATGTTTTCCTTATTAGCGCCAATCAATCAGGCTGGGATAGCGCGAACCGTCCACCTAGTATTCCGTTACCTCTTAATCTCGACTTTATCGGCGAATCTCGCAACACACCTGATGGTAAAAAACGCCTACTCTTCGTAGCTATTACTAGGGCTGCCAAGACTCTCACTATCACGAGTTCAAAATACGCCGACGAAGCTGGTAAAGAATCTAAACCGCTCTCATTCCTAGACGAAAAAGTTATTCAAAACGAAGCTGGAGATTATCTAAGCTCTCCATTTATTCCAAATGGGCGAGTTTCCGAACACAATGACCAACTTACTGACGCTGAAAAAGCCTCAGCGATTCGTCGCACCTGGTTAATAAAATTACTCAATCCGTCTGAAAAATTAAAGCCAATTCTTTTAGAAAAAGTACGAGATTTCCGCCTATCTGCTTCCCATATCTCATCATTTATTCGTCTCACTTACAGTGGCCCGCTCGCCTTTTATCAGCAGAGTATTCTTCATGCCCCACAAGATACCTCAGACTCGATTAGTTTAGTTTATGGAAACCTGATCCATCACGTCTTTGAAGAGATTACCAACAATAATATCACCAAAGAAGAGGCCATCGATTTTTACCTCAATGAAGCAAAAGACCAGGATCTACTCGAAGAAGACATTGAAACCCTAATCGAACGCGGCAAAGACGAACTACCACTTGCTATTGATGCCTTTGAGCACATCCTTCGTGCTCCAGGAGCAAAAGCTGAAGTTGATTTTAGTAAAGAAAAACTCAATTTTGAAGGCATCCCGGTTACCGGTAAGATCGACCATATCAATATTGACGAAGAACATAAAGCTATTGACCTCTACGACTTCAAAACCAGCACTATCTCAGATAAGGATACCTGGCAAAATAAGGAATCACTCTTCATTTATCAATTCCAGCTCTTGTTCTATCGTATGCTCCTTAAACTTTCAAAGACATATCATGACTACACCGTTCGTTCTATGAACCTACTTTTCACCGCCCCTAATCGTCGTGAGACTATTGATAGTGAAACAGGGAAGATGCACAGTATTGAGCTGACCGAAGATGCAGTTGCAAATATACCAGTAACCTTCGAGGAGCTCATCCATGCTGTTTATTGCCAAATCACCTCACTTGATTTCTTAGACTCCGACTCACCAACTAACGCTATTGACCTAGAAGAACCAAAGCTTAACGACATTAAAGAATTCTGTAAATTACTTGTCGACCGTTACCAAAATAAATAGTTGACATAATATATATTTATGTTATTATAGTATCACAGACGTTTGGGAACATAGATAACTGCTGCCACGCGTTTATATTTGCCCATAAACGTCTGAAAATCATACCGTCGGTATATTAGAAAGGGGTGAGTCCGATGCACTTTTAGAGGCTAAACAGCTAGAACAGCTAGAGAAGCAAAAAATTTCATACAGAAAGGGGGTGAATTGTATGAGACATGTCTTCACAGACTGTGTTACTAAAAACAGTTACGACAGTGACTATGATAGCTATCCGACCATGGCAGACGCACTCGTTAACCATCCTGAGCGTTTTCCGGACATAAGTCAGTACGAAAAGGATGAGATTATCAGAGGCGCCGAGGCGCAGGGTTGGCACCGTTCGAACTGGTAAAGACAAAGTTATCACTGGCTAAACTTCCAAAGTTTTCCCCTTTGTTGTTTTCTCACACCAGTGAGCTTCCATTTTTCAGTAGCCTCAACACCGGGGAGTCCTAACCAGACTCCCCACTTTTTTATTTTGCTATTTTAAACACTTGCATTATAATATAACTATCTTGCCATACTTCGGTCCCTGGCAATGAGAAAATTCAAAAGCTTTAAGTATCGTCATTTATACTTTTAGCCAGGAGCCAATAAATCAGGCTCGCATAAATGACTCCCAAAAATAGTTTAAAGGAGTTACTTATGAAAAATAATATTAACAATAATCAGGAACGCGTCGAAGTCATGGCTCTCTTCGGGTATGAAATGACCCCTTGTCAGCCTCTCAACTTTAAGACCCGTAGTGGTGAGGAATTTGAGGTTTCAGAACTTCTTCAAACCCATATTCGCTTCATTGGCAACACCGCCATCCACATCTTCGACGTTATTGCAGGACGCAACAATTATCAATTGTCGTTCAATGCCACAGATCTCTCTTGGCACCTCCGTCTTGCATAATTCCTAAAAGAGACCTCAGGTCTCTTTTTTGTTTTTCTTTACATCGCTGTAAGGGAATCATTCAAAATATACTAAATCGTTTCCAAAAACTCATCAATCACTATACGCAATTCACCAGTATTTTTACAGTCCATCAGTTTTACTCGTAGATCCGAAGCACCATCAAAAGAATTCACATATAACTTAAACATTCTTTTTAACGGCTCGTAAGGATAACGAGATCCTTGCGATAATAGATCCTCGCTCCTTTCGTCGTATCGATCTAGGTGAAACTTAAATAATTCCATTAACTCCCGCACAGAGACATCCCCGCCTCGCGCCTCCTGCACTCGTCCAGTAAAACAAAATGGATTCACAAAAACTCCACGACCGATCATAAATCCATCTACCTCAGGATATTGCAAACTCAACTCCTTCACCTGATTTAAATCTTGGATATCGCCATTAATTGTCAACTTTGTCCCTGGCGCTATACTATCACGAATCCTAATAATCTCAGGAATCAACTCAAAATGTGCTGGTACTTTTGACATTTCTTTACGAGTTCTTAAGTGAATCGTTAGATTTGCTACATCTTGCGCCAAGACTAAAGGCAGCCAATCACGAAATTCATCAACATACGTAAAACCAAGCCTTGTCTTCACTGACACTGGCAATTTCGTCATCTTCTTCGCTTCTTGAATACAAGCTACCGCTAATTCTGGCGTACGAATCATTGCCGCCCCACCACCTGCCTTATTAACGTGTCGATCCGGACAACCCATATTAATATCAAGCCCCTGAAAACCAAGTTCTTCAAGCTCTGCCGCAAGAATTGCAAAATGTTCAGGATTTCTTCCCCAAATCTGAGCAATAATTGGCGCATCCGTCGCACAAACTGACAGGCGTTCCAAGGCATCATGTCGACCTTTTTCAGACGCAAAAGAAGTAACATTTGTAAATTCTGTATAAAATAAATCTGGTCTACCAGCGCGATTAATCACCTGACGAAATACCACATCCGTCACCCCTTCCATCGGGGCTAAAACTGTAAATCCTTTCGGTAAACTCTGCCAAATATTCATCTCAATCTCTTCTTTCTAATCTTTTTACAAAATTTCTCCCACCACCAGAACCCAGACTTAAGGTTCTTCACTATTCTTTAAAATTATTGCCTGTTCGTAAATCTCTTCAAATCTAGCAATCGTTCGCTTTAGATCATGTCGCTTAGCAATTTCAATCGAACCCAACTTGTAATTTTTTGCCAATTCTGTATCTAATAGAATTTTCGCCATCGCCCGCGCGATTCCATTCACGTCTCTTGGTTGGCAAAGTTCACCATTTTTCCCGTCCTGACATAACTCTGAAACTGCCCCAGCGTCCACTGCGACCAAAGGTAATCCCACCGCCGCAGCCTCAATCAAAACAATGCCCTGAGTTTCCGTCTCTGATGCCGTCACAAACATTTTACCAGTTCGGTAAATTTCGATTAGCTCAGGCGGCATTACTCGCCCAAGAAACTTCGTCTGTTTTTCAATCCCAAGCTCGTTTGCCAACACTTTTAAGTTCGCCAAATCGATCCCGTCCCCCACAATCACTAGCTCCAATTTCTTTGCTGGCACACCTGACAAGCCTAATAACTCTTTAAAGGCCTTCAGTACAAGATCAATACTTTTTTCTGGATCAACTCGCCCAATATATAAAATTTTCTGACTTTTATTATCCAAATTATATTTCTTCAGCACCTCGGTATCCGGGCGTTTTGGATAAAACTCACTTAAATCAATCCCATTCGACAAAGCTTCAACCGTCACCTTAAAATGTTTACGATTTTTAGGAATCAGATCACCAATCGCCATTTCCGTTGGCATAGTCGCGTACTCAGAATGCTTCAAAAAACTCGCCATATATGCTCGAATCATCGCATTAGAAGCTTTTTTAATCAATTTCGGCTTCAAAATCGCCAACTGATCCGTGATATTGTCTGGATAAGCATGCCCCGTTGAAACCAGTGGCACGTTATATTTCTTCACGTAACGCATTACCGCAAGCGCAATCGTCTCGGCGGTCTGCAAATGGATTACATCTGGCTTAAATTCACTCAAAACTTTTTTAATCTCCGAGTATGGGTTCACTGACCACCAAATTCCATAACGATAAGTCAAGCGCGGCATCGGAATACCCAAAAAATCTTTCTTCTCAGGTACTTCATTAATTTGGTCAGGATAAAATGGAAAACGCAGAGACGTTAAATATGCAGTTTTTATCCCAGTCTCTTCATCAGTATCAATATGAAATTTACCATTAAAACTTGGTGAAATCACCATAACTTCATGTCCCGCCTGTGCAAGCCCGCGCGCCAAATTTCGCGCAAAAACAGCTACTCCATTTGTCATTGGGTAATAAATGTCCGACGCAATCGCGATTCTCATATCTCTATTATATCAAATTCACAAATATCCAGGCTATGATTTCTGCTATAATAGCAATATGAATAAAGCCAAGAAAAAACCAGTCAGTCAAGTCGCCGTCAACCGTCGCGCTAGTTTTGATTATAATCTTGGCGACAAAATAATTTGCGGTATGGTGCTCTCTGGCCCAGAAGTCCGCCTAATTCGCGATCATCACGTACAGCTCAAAGGTTCTTTTATTGCCCTAAAAGATAATGAGCTCTGGCTGAATAACCTGACTCTCGGCGCTGAGACCGCTAGAAATATCAAGTTACTTGCCACCAAAAAGCAAATCATTTCTATGCAAAAATCCAAAATACTAGGCAATACTATTGTCCCAACCAAGCTTTTCGGTGGTTCTCGTCATATTAAATTAGAAATCGCACTAGCCTCCGGTAAGAAAAAATATGACAAGAGAATTAGTATTAAACATCGCGACCTAGACCGTGAGCGTCAAAAATATTAGACATAGCTAAAACTATCAATGAGGTCAATATGAAATATTCACTGTACTCCTGGAACGTTAATGGTATCCGCGCCATCCTCAAAAAAGGTGTTTTACAAGAACTTTTAGATTCAGTTCAACCAGATTTTCTTTGCCTTCAGGAAACAAAGGCTAAAAAACATCAGGTCGAAGTAGATTTTGCTGAATATCAAGAGTTCTGGAATTCCGCCGATCGCGCAGGCTATTCTGGAACCGCAATTTTTGCAAAAAATAACCAACAGATTCTGCAGACAGAAATCAACATGGAGTCATTTCTTAAAAACATAGATGACCCCGAAACTAAACAACTCATTGAAAAACTTCATCAAGATACTTTTGGCACACCACTTTCCGAAGGTCGCATTACCACTGTCGAAACTGAACACTTTTTTCTTATTACAGTCTACACGCCAAATTCTAAAAATGATCTCTCTCGCTTAGGTCTTCGACACGAACTCTGGGATCCTTTATTTTTGAAGTATCTAACCTTCCTTGAACAGAAAAAACCAGTAGTTTTCTGTGGCGATCTCAATGTTTCTCATCAAGAAATTGACCTCGCCAGACCAAAACAAAATACTCATAACGCCGGCTTCACTAAAGAAGAGCGTATTGGTATTGAGAACTACGTTAAAAGCTCTTTTCTCGATACCTTCCGCACCCTCCATCCAGATACTGTCAAATACTCTTGGTGGTCACACTGGGGACACGCTCGCGAGAATAATGTTGGTTGGCGCATCGATTATTTCTTCATTTCCGAAAAACTAAAAGATCATTTAGTGAACGCCGAAATCCATAATGAAATTTTAGGCTCTGACCATTGCCCGATCTCAATCACTCTCGAATTTTAGTAAATTAATATTGTTAATAATCATAAAATAACCAGAAAGGGAATTATGCAAGCAGCAGATTACTGGAAAAAACTAGATCACATTGTTGATGATTCAATCCTCTGGAATATCCCAGAACAAAAAACTGGTCGCATCGCGGTTATTGGCGGGAATCTAGAAAATTGTATGGTGGAAATTAAAAATACTGAATTTCTAAACAGTTTACCAATTAAATCTGCCAACCTATTATTACCAAGCGCCCTACAAGGTAAGCTTCCGGCTTTTGCTTCTATCTATTTTGCCGAATCCACTAGCTCAGGTTCCTTCGCAAAGTCATCTACCCTCGAAAATTTTGCGCTTGACTCCGACCTTGTCTTTTTCTCCGGCGATTTCTCCAAAAACTCAATCACTGAAATTGCTATTATCGACACTCTAAGAAAACTTCATGAAAACCAACTTATCGTAGTCACTCGCGATGCTTGCGACCTTATCTCTGCCGACATTCAAGGTATACTCGAACGTAAAAATCTCATTCTCATGGCCAGTCTCGTCCAGCTTCAAAAAATCTTTCGCGCAGCCCTTTATCCAAAAATGATCCTTCTTTCCATGCCGATTTTTCCAATCATCGAGATTCTTCATAAATTCACCCTCAGCTACCCTTGCACAATTCTTACTTTTCATCAAAATCAAATCATCCTCGCAAGTGCAGGTACCGTATATACTATCCCAATCAATCAAACCAACTACACCCCACTCACTCTCTGGTCTGGCACCTTAGCCTGTAAAATTTCCACACTTGCACTTTGGAATCCTACAAATCTCCTAAATGCTGCCGAATGTGCGATCTTCTGGGACCATCGCAAAAATTAAACCGCTATGCTAAAATAAAGCATAAACATTATCGCGAGGAGCTCTTATGTCAAACAAAGTTATGATTATTGGAACAGGAAATGTTGGTGCAAGTATCGGTTTTTCTCTGGCTTCTCAACGCACTCCAGTCAATGAACTTGTCCTTGTTGATATCGATCAAGCCGATGCTGAGGGCGAAGCTATGGATCTTCGCGACACTCTCGCAGTCAGTCCAACCTATCTAAAAATCTCTGCTGGAAGCTATGAAAAAGATGCTAAAGACACCGATATCGCTATTTTTACCGCTGGCGCTGCACAGAAAAAAGGTGGCGAAACTCGCATCGAGCTTCTCGCCCGTAATGCAAAAATCCTTCACAATGTCATAGACCAGCTTCTTGCCGCCAATTTTCATGGAATTCTTCTCATCGTTACCAATCCAGTTGATGTTATGAGCTATCTCGCCATGCAATATTCAAACTTCCCAAGCTATAAAATTATTGGTTCCGGGACTGTTCTTGATTCTGCTAGGTTGCGCTACCATCTTGCCGAAAGACTTAGCGTTTCACCAAAATCAATTCATGCCTATCAAGTCGGCGAACACGGCGACTCCGAATTTGCAATCTGGTCAACCGCCAATGTGGGTAGTCAACCAATCAATAAACTTCTAAAAAAATCAGAACTCGATAAAATTGAGGAAGACACCAAATTGGCCGCCTATAAGATTATTGAGAAAAAAGGTGCTACCTATTATGGTATTGGCGCCTGTGTTACCAGTATCGTTAACTGCATTTTTAACGATGAACGTCGTGTACTTCCAGTTTCCACCTATGACGCTTATACTGACACTTTTTTTGGTTTCCCGTCAGTAGTCGGCCGTCGCGGAGTGGTGCGCCGTCTTGACACTGAACTCTCCGAAGACGAGGAGCTAAAACTTCAGTCGTCCATCAATATCATCAAAAAAGCCATCAACAGTATACCGACAAAATAGAAAAACTCTGATATACTAGCCTTATGATTCGGCAACTAAAAAATATCCTTAAATTCTCATTAATTATCACTATTGTCTCAGCATTAGTGCTTACTCCCTTACCAGTAAGCGCAAGACGTCATCGTAATGAATACGATGTTACAGATAATTTTACTTTCAAAAGTTTTGTCGGTGACTATCACATTACAAAAGGCGAAAATGACCTTGCTAAAATGCATGTGACGGAAACCCTCGTTGCCAAGTTCCCAGACCATGACCAGAATCATGGTATTAAACGTGTTATCCCCGTTACCAGTAATGGTGGTAAAAATATTGTTGTCAAAAATCCTGCAAACTTTGAGGCCAAAGTCAAACGTAACGGCAATGATGAACCATACACTATGGATTATTCCGATGGTAAAATTACCCTAAAAATTGGAAATTCCGATAGTTACGTTCATGGTGAACAAACCTATACTATCGAGTATGATTTTGAAAATGTCGTTAACATTATTGACCTGACAAAAACATCAAGCAGCAAAGACACGACCGATGACGAGGAAGATTCAGAAACAACCGTCAAAGAGCAATCCAAAGAGAATAATGACGATAAAAATAATAAAGATAAAACCGTTCAAGAAGTCTATTGGAATGCCAACGGTAATGCCTGGAATCAGCCTTTCGGCTCTGTAACTGCCAATGTCCATGTTGACGAATCACTCATCTCAAGTCTCTATAATATTTACGTCTGCTACAGTGGCGCCTATGGTGAAAAAGGGAAGTGCGACGTAGTTGAGACCGAAGACGGTTTTAATTTCAGCGCTAAGAATCTCTCCCGAAAAGAGGGTCTCACTTTTGCTATTGCTTTCGTTGACGGCACCTTCAAGCCAGCTCCAAGCCGTATCAGTTATCTCGCTTATTTTGCTGTCGCCGGCATGACTATTCTATTCCTTGGCACCGGATTCTTCCTTGTAAATCGCTACAAAAAACGTATCGCATCAAAGAAACGCTATTTCAAAAATCTTATCACTGCCACCGAATTCACACCACTCAAAGATTACACTATTGCTGAGGCTGCCAATCTCTACATTAAGCCAGCTCAGAACCCTAAGGTCGCAACCGTGCTTCAGATGGCCATCCAGAAAAAGATTGAAATCATCAAACAGGAAGATGGTAAGAAAAAATTATTTAGTAAAGAAAAGTGGGCGGTTAAGCTACTTGACGTAAAAAACCTTACTGAGGATCAAAAAATCCTTCTCCAGGTCATGAATGGTGGGCTCGATCTATTACAAAAAGACCAAATTATTGAATTAAAGTCCAATAAAGCTACCGCTACTATCACTGCACTCTTTAAGAGTTTTGATGAGCGCATTGAGGCTAATCTCCGTGATCGTGGTGACCTTGAACCAGAATATAAATATTTTGCTAATGTAAAATGGAAAAAGGTCCTCGGTATTGCAGTTCCATGCATTATCGCCGCCGTTCTACTTATTCTCGGACTCTCTGGGCAGGAATGGTTCATTAATACCTTTGGTGAATATGCCTCTGTTGCAATTATTGAAAACGAATTTCTACTCCACGGTACAATTTATTTCGCAGCACCGCTCTACATCATCATGGTTACCTGTGTTCCGTCTCTCGGTAGTAAATACATGAAATACACCGAACAGGGCCTCGATCGCGCCAATTATCTAGCAGGCCTCGAAACCTACATTAAAATGGCCGAAGCAGATCGTCTCAAATTCCTCCAAAGCGTAGATGGAGCCGACACGACAAATGAGGGGATTGTCAAACTTTACGAAACCCTTCTTCCATATGCCATCATCTTTGGACAGGAAAAATCTTGGCTTAAATCACTCGATCAGTATTACAAGCTCGTCGACGAACAAGATATGACCCTCCCAGTCTGGTACGCATTTTCCAATTCTAGCTTCCACAGTCTAAACAGCAGCATCTCAAGCTCCGTCTCCCTTCCAGGTAGTTCCGGTGGATCTGGTTTCTCTGGTGGCTTCTCCGGCGGTGGCGGCGGTGGCGGAGGTGGCGGCGGCTGGTAATGCGCATCGCCTTCTTCACTGATGTCTTTCTCGAGATTCCTGGCGGCATTCCGTCCTCCATTAAGGCTCAGAAAACCGCACTCGAATCGCTTGGTCATCATGTTACGATCTTCTGTCCTGGCTGGAAAAAACAACAGCCAGGCATTTCTATGGATAAGCAATCCCGCCTCTCTTTAAGCAAAAAATCCGATCAAGATATCGTAATGGTTCCCACATTCAAATACCTACGCCCCAATGGTGCGCCGCTCGCAAAATCCCCAAAAAAAGTCCTGCAATATATTGAAAGACTTTACCCAGTTTTTTCCGACTCTTTCGATCTAATTCACGTGCATTACGAAGCTAGCTGTAGCATTGCAGGGGTTAAATTAGCCAAAAAGTATCACCTGAAATTAGTGCAGACTATGCATGGACGTGAAGATATCGCAATCTACACCAATGTTCCAACTCCACTTAACTATCTAGTTGCTCCATTGTTAAATTTTCTACATCGAAAAAGTCTAGAATCAATTAAAAAAAGAAAAATAACACTTCCTCAAAAAGACAACTTTTTAATTACAACCTCAGTCCATCGAAATATGTGGGAATTAATGATAAGACAAGCGAGTCTTGCCGACATCGTAATCTCCCCCTCTCAACACTTCGCCAAAAATCTCGAACACTACCACGCCGCAAAAACTGTACATGTAGTATCTAATGGCATTGACGATGAACTACTCGCAAAATACAGCTTTAAGATACGCGAACGGCAGCAAAACGATCCGTTAAAAATTATTTGGTCTTCTCGCGTCTCTAAAGAAAAACGCATCCTACCCTTCCTCGAATCGATAAAACAATCCAAATACCATAAAAATATTCAGCTCACAGTTATCGGTGATGGGAACCAGCTCCAGGAAGCCAAAGTCTTCGCAAAGACAAATCTCACTGATACAAAAATCGTCTTCCTTGGACTAGTTCCGCATGAAGAACTTTTTCAATATGAAAAAGACCAGCACCTCTCAATCATCAATTCTTACGGTTTTGACACTCAAGGCATGACTATTCTCGAAGCTATTGCCTGTGGTCTCCCTGTTATATATGCTGATCCCGCCATGGATGAAAATATTCCAGATCACTGCGGTCTTCGTACCAAAAACAACACACCAAATGCCATGGCCGAACTTCTTGACTATATTTTTGAAAATCCCGAATTGATTCAAGCCATGAGTAGGGCGGCCCTCAGAGCCAGCCCTTCTGTCATGCAGTCCGCTCAAATTAAAAATTTACTTAATCTTTATCAATCAAGCTCAAATTAAAAAGCTGCTTAATCTTTATCGACCAATTTCTTCTGAATCACATCCATAAAGAAGTGAAAATAAAGATATCCGAGTATACGTTCAGATAACACCATAATAGGTAAAACGAGACCAGCTGTTACGCCAAAAATCCCCCACTCAAAGACCGATAGCTCGAAAGTAATGCCAAACAAATCCTGCAAGAAAATCATACAAAATAGCATACCAAAGCTACATCCGCCAACGATGAGTTTCTTCCAAATATTATCAAACGGGCGACAGACTCTATATAAGTAAATAATCCCAACAACCTCCCAAGCTAACACACAAAGCATTCCAAGCTGCAATCGTCCAATATGAAAAACTTGTGAAACTAGTACCAAGAGCCAAATAACGATCACGTTAGTAATGGCCGCCGGCGTTGCTTTTGATAGTACATTAAGGATAAAATTACCTTTGATTAAATTTTGATTTGGTATTTGCGCAAGAAAGAAGCTAGGTACGCCAATCGTGAACATTGTAACTAACGAAACCTGTGTTGGGACTAATGGATAAATCATGCCAAAACTAATCGACAAAATTGCCCCGATAAATGAAAAGATGTTTTTTACAAGGAACAGGGAACCAGAGCGCTCCAGATTATTCACCACTTGACGTCCTTCCTTCACGATTTGTGGCATCCTAGCAAAATCCGATTCTAGCAGTACTAGTTGCGAAGCCTGCACCGCCGCCTGCGACCCCGAAGCCATCGCCACCGAACAGTCCGCCTCTTTCAGCGCTAAGACATCATTTACGCCATCGCCAGTCATCGCCACAGTGTGCCCAGCCGACTTCAAAATCTTTACCATCTTCAATTTCTCTTCAGGCTTCACACGTCCAAATACGGTATATTTTAAAACTGCCGCACGAAATTCTTTTGCATCTTTCACGGTAGAAATATCGATATATTTTTCTGCATCCTCCACTCCAGCCTGTTTTGCCACCTCCGAAACTGTTCTCGCATTATCACCAGAAATCACCTTAATCTTAACCCCCTGTTCCTTAAAATAGGCAAAGGTCGCCGGCGCAGTCTCTCGAATCTCATTCGATAAAACAATTACCAGTATCGGTACTACCATTTCATTTAATGCTACTTCAGATTTTTCAGAATCCAACCTCCCCATATATTCACCAAATACCAAAACTCGATAACCGTCTTCCGTAAACTTACTAAATTTATCCGCATATTTTGAAAAATCGTCACGTAAAACAAATTCCGGTGCGCCCATCACAAATGTATGATTCTTAAATTGCACTCCACTATATTTATATTTTGACGAAAAGCCCAAAACGCGATCCATCTTGCCACAAGTCTTCGCAAGCTGCTTCCTCGATTCCTCTTGCACTTCACTCTCGTGGTTCTTCGCAAAATATCGCTTTATTGCCCGAATCGTTTCATTATCTTCAGCCTGAAACCCGCTAACAAAATCGAGCAGGGAAGTCGTATCTAAACTATCAGATCCCGCAGAATTCTTTGAAATTTCAACCACCCTCTCGACATTCATTTTTTCCGTCGTAATTGTTCCAGTTTTATCTACACACAAAACATCTACTCGCGCCAACGTTTCAATACATTTCATATCATGCACAAGAACTTTTTTCTGAGCCAAACGTACTGCCGAAAGCACCAGCGTTACGGAAGCTAGTAAAAATAACCCTTCTGGGATCATTCCCATAATCGCTGCCACCATCGCCTGAATACTCATCTTCGCCGTCGCACTATGCAAAAAATATTGTTGCGCAAACATAATGATGCCGATTGGAATAATTGCAATACCGGCTAATTTCACAAAACTATTGAGCGATCTCAAAATCTCCGACTGTTCACCTACGCGAATCTCTTTCGCCTTCATGGTTAGTTTTGCCGCATAAGATTCACTACCGACACGAATTACTCGCGCAAAACATTTTCCATAGACAATAAAACTACCAGAGAACAATTCATCACCCTCTCGCTTCATTACGTCATCTGACTCACCCGTGAGTAGTGATTCATTCGCCGCCACTTCACCGCCAATCACCACCGCATCGGCTGGAATCTGATTTCCAGAAACCATCACCATAATATCGTCCATCACTAGTTCATGAATTTTAATTTTTACTTCCTTGCCATCCCTCACCACCATGACTTCTGGAGAATGTAAGACTGTTAATTTATCCAGAATCTGCTTCGCCCGAAGTTCCTGCAGAATACCGATCAGGGAATTAATAACAATTAGAGGCAAAAAACTTAAATCTCGGAAAGAACGAACCGCAATAAGCAAAGCCGCAATGAACAGAAAAACAAAGTTAAAGTATGTAAAAATATTTGATGCAATAATCTCGCCAATCGTTTTTGACGGCGTTTCCACCGCTGTATTGGCTAATCCTTTTTTCTTGCGTTCCTCAACCTCTTTAGAAGTTAGCCCACAAAAACCATCCCCCTCAAAATTCTTTTCCAGCTTTTTAATCTGTCTCTCAGTCATAAAATCCTATAAAACCTTTTTATTTATTTTCCTGCGCCCCTGCTGAAGTGAAAATAGCACACCTGAAATTACTAATGTCGCTAGAATTACTACAATTCCACCCACAAAGAATGGCACTGATTTATTGATTGTATCTTTCTTCACCCCATCATATTCATGATTATTGATTCGAAGCAGCCTCTCTTCAAGATTCGCCCTTTCGACTTCTCTCTCTTGAATTCTACGGTTAATTGTATTATATTCGTCAGATTTACCATTTTTATCAAATTCGTCCAGCAATGCCTTGCGATCTGTTTCTAATCTTTGATAAGCTTCATTAATTTCAGCCTGAATTTTTTCCGCTGTTGGCAAGTTTAGTCTCGAATATTCTGAATTAATATTGCGATACACACCAAAAGCCATCAGCACAACCCCAAGCAAGACTCCACAGATCACAACAATTGTCCGATTTACTCTACCTTTATTTTCATCTTTCTTCATACCACCTCCAAGATAGATTAATTATACCAGAAATAAAGATCCATACACTATATCACATAGACGTATTTTATATGTTAGAATCAGGCTATATCGCTTATACTAAAAGGAGATAAAATGAGTGAAAGACTCGAAAGCAGCACTTCAGAAAACAGTGATTGGCTAGATCAATGGAATAAAATAGCTGACGACGAACGTATTGATAAATTTAAAGAAAATGCCGCCCAAGAACTCATGGAGCGAGAACTTAATTCTGAGCTTACCAAAGTTGATGACCTTTTCAATGCGGTGAGAGCGCACGAAAAGGGAATTAAGGGGACACGAGCCACCCTTAATTTTGATAATGGCGAACAAGGCAATGTTACACTTTTTGTACTTGAGGGGTATCCACTAAAAATTCTTCAATCTAGTATTTCTATTTACAATACAAACGATTTAGCTAATAATGACGAATACGGACAAACCCATCAAACAGTTGATCAACTCAGAGAAGATCCATCATTCTGGATGAAAAAACAGAACGAGATCGAAGGGCTTGGTAAGAGTACATCCGCCGTACTTAGCGCGTCATACTTTGATACCAACATAGGTATCACCGATATGACTGGTTATGGCTGCTGCTATGCTTTTGATCACGTCAGACCAAGGTCTGTCGTCCAAGTCCATAAAGGAGACAATAATACGCTTTCTAAATCAGAAATTCAACAACCAGAACTTACTCCCCATGAACCAGATGGTGATCCCTACGGGACACCATATCTTACAAAAAATATTAATCAAAAAGAAAAACCACCAGTCTCACTCGAAGAATTGGCTAATATGGAAACACCATTCGTCCACGATTATAATGAATTAGTAATTAATCGCTATGATGAACAAGGTAATCCAGTAAAACCGGATTATATCTTAGTACGTGGTGACGTTAACAGTAACTACGGTGTAACTAATATATCAGCTAGACATGCCATATTTCACAACATACCTCTAGTCTGTATCTCTCCAAACTATTATAAAAATATCAAGGCAACAGAATACGAAGAAGATATTGAAAACGAAAAAGATTACTAATCTTCCTCAGCTACTCAAATATTTCATAAGACTAAAAAAGACCCTTCCCGGGTCTACATACCAATTGGTGGGCGAAGTGGGAATCGAACCCACACTCCATTGCTGGAACTAGATTTTGAGTCTGGCGCGTCTACCAATTCCGCCATTCGCCCATAACAGTTCTATTTTACCATAAAATCCTGATTTTCATGCAGAACTTATCAAACATAACCTAAAAAATGATATAATTAACACATGAATCCAAAAGATGGTGGGCTATCTTCTAGCGATCGACAAAGACAAACTGTTACTGAACTCGCTCGCAATAAAGTTCTGGCTGCTTATTCAAATAGTGGCTCGCTTTCTGCCGCACAGAATCAGAATAATGCCATCATCAATCAGAATACCACCACTCAGAATAACGCCACCGTCCAGCCTTCCGGCCGCCACTATCTTTCCGAAACCCAACAGCCACAAAATTCATCCCTCAATCGCCTCAAACAGAATCGCTCTTTTGCCGCTCTCTCTTTTTTACATAGCAACCAACATCGCATTGAACACCGCATGCTCGGCGAGCAGACTTTGCGCAGCGAACTAATTCAAAAATATAATTCAGAAAATCGTAGCTCCCTTAAGCAGGCTCCGATCAATCTCACAAAACAAGCACCAGATTGGCAAAAATATCACTCCGATTGGCAAAATTATTACCAGAAATATTACAGCGAGTATTATGCTAAAGCTGCTCAAAAATATCTAGAAACCGAAAAATCTAAGCTCAGCGCCCAAACCGCCTCGACCAACGCCTATCTCTCACAAGACTCCATCGCCAGAACTGAAGCTAGTGCTAAGCAAGTTGAAGTTAGTCTTCGTGAACGCATTCGCGAAAAGGCTAATTCCAGCTTCAAACTCTCCAAACGTCATAAACAATTCGTTCCAATTTTTGCCGGCGTTTTTTCCGTCCTCTTCGTTCTTTTCTTGCAATATAACCGCTTAATTTTTGCTCCAATTATGGCCTACATTGCACCGGGGAACACCAAGGATACTGGCATTACCGCCATCGACCCAACCGTTTCTGAAGCCCCAACCGCCGACCCTCGTCTTTTAATTCCAAAACTCAACGTCGACGTCCCAGTTTTCTTCAACATTTCAAACGACACGGCAACCATCAATGACGCCATGAACCACGGTGTAGCACAATTCAAGATTCCTGGGGCAGACGCTATGCCAGGCCAAATTGGTAATCTTGTTATTTCCGGGCACTCTGCTGGTGACATCTATAGCAACAACCAATATAAATTTATTTTCTCCGGCCTCGAACGATTAGTCGACGGTGACCTCATTTATGTCAACTATAATTCCGTACGTTACACCTACAAAGTTTATAAACGTGAAACCGTAGAGCCAACCAATGTGGCGGCCCTAGTTTACAAAATTAACAAGCCAATCCTCACCCTTATCACCTGCACACCACTCGGTTCTGATCGCTACCGTCTTCTCGTAATGGCTGAACAAATCAATCCTTCCTATGAACAAAAGGAAACTACAGAAATTACCAATCAGGAAAATAGTACAAAAAATGACAATAACGCTGAAGGCAAAACCCAAAGTTCTTCCATTATGCCAGCCAACGAACGTTCATTCTTTGATCGAGTTTGGCGCTGGCTTACCAATCAAAAAGATTAAAGACTAATATCCTAAAAAATCAGGATATTATATATCAAAAAATTCCTATATCTATTTCCCATTATTAATTATTGATTAAACAATGATTATTTTAGAAAAGCTTATCTCGCTTCAAACTATATCCATTATCCGTCTTCACGACATAATATAAATATCTATCATTTGAGTTAATTACGGCGTCAAATCCTGCGGCAATATTATTATTCAAAATCGTCCTGCGGTTAGTTCCATCAAAATCAAAGACTTCCATCTTGCCATCAACCACGTCAAACATCATATAGTTATCCAGCCAAGAAATATTTGTGTTTGCATGCTCAACCACATTCACTTCTTCAAGATCAAGATTATATAAAGCAAATTTATTATCGGTTTCCGCAATGAAAAATTCACCATTTGACGATTTTATAAATCTCTTTGGCGTAAACCCAAGCTTCTCCTCATTAATTTTCTCTGGCAAATTATCATTATTATCGTAAGTTGGATACTCGTCCGTACGATAAATAGTAAACAGATCATCAACCACTACACTTAGATATTTCTTATTATCAAAATCTGAAATACCAAGATAAATCGTTGCATCACGTTTTGAACGCACAACCGTTTCAAGTTCAATCCCGCCCTTGTCGCCCAATTTATAGATACCAATTTGCCTTTTATCTTTTTCAACATTAGTTAAATAAATTACTTCTGAACCAGATAATTTAAACTGCGCAATATTTTTTAAATAGGCTTCCGATAAACTTCTTCCCGTAATATCGATTTCTTGCAAATTTCCATCAACTAGTGCTAAAAACTTATTCGCCGAAGCGTCTTCAATTATCACATTAGAAAGTACATGTTTTGCCTCTATTTGCTCGGCCGCATCCTTCTTCTCAACTTCATTCTTTTTATCAACATCAGTCTTCTTAAGGTTTTTATCAGTGTATTTCAAGATCGCCTGTGACAAATTCACACTTTCATTTACCTTCTTCAGATTAATTACCCCCCACTCGACCTGTTCGCCACGTTTCACCTTTAACAGTACCTTTTCGCCAGTTTCATTCCAGTTTACTTCAAGAATTTCACCAGAAAAATTCCCGTCACTGGTATTTGAAAAAATCCCCTTCACGTCAATAGTTTCAGTCACCACCTTATCAGCACCCAGTGAAGTTATATATTGCCATTTCGTTGTCTGATTTGAAGCAATCAATAAACTTCGATGGTCAGGAGAAGCATATAAAAAGCGCAAACCCTCAAAATCCGCTACGTTTTCCGTGGTACGATTTTGTTTAAATAGGCGTGGATTTCTTAGCCTCGTCAAAAGCCCTGAAGCAATCCGAATCTTCTTCGACCAAGAATCATACCCCTCTTTCTTCAACACAATTTCATGCTCACCAGCCGATAATAATTTTGAAATATTCGTTTCATTAAAATCCTGTCGACCATCAATGATCACCTTGGCACCAGTTGGCAATGATTCAATCTGCGCCATTCCGTTCTGTTCCAATTTCAAATTAGAACTGAGACGCCACCCCTCTACAATTGCGACTAATACAAAGACTAACGCCACTACGGCAAGAGACATAATAATGTCCACGAAAATTACGCGAATCATCTTATTACGTTTACGTTTATCAATGTCCATACTTCATATATTATAACATGTTCTTTTTTCTTAAATGGTATTGCTTTTCCAAACCGATATAGTTTATAATAACGACAAGCGTAATAAAGAGTGAGGAAGATAAACAATGCAACGACAGATTATTGGTCAGGATATAACAAGTAGCCGTACCCACCATATCCTACAGGCATCTGCCACATTAAATCGTCGTTATGTTCGTCGACCAGTCGCTCAAACTACTCCTTCGATTCAAAATCAAAACTCCGTCAGTATTACATTCAAGAATAAACAAGCTCAAGCTACACCAAAAAAATCCTCCTTTCACGTCAGTATTTCTGATGGTACCGAAATAAAACCACGCCAAACTCACCAAACCACAATTTCACATTTCCCAAAATATGAACCAAAAATGCGTGAGTCTCAGTCAGCCCAAACAATCCATCCAGCCCAACCAATCCATCCAACCCAGCCAACTCAGCCAGTTCAGTTAGCCCAACCAGTCCACCTAGCACAACCAACTCAGTTAGCCCAACCAATTCATCTATCTCAACCAGTCCAATCAGCCCAGCCTGTTGCCCCTCGCAGTGTCAAAAATCCTTATACCACCTCTGCTATTATTCGCAAAGCAGCTGAAAAAATTCAACAAAATCCTAGTGGTTTCTCTCCCATCTTTGATCAACAATCAAGAATGGACCGTGCATTCTCAGCAGTCTCTGAGCAAGAAAAACAGATTCTCGAGAACATCGAAAAGCCAACTGCCATCTTTACCAAGAGTAAAAAGTCTTTTGTAAAGCCTTTAGTCAAATCAAGCCTGAAACCAAAAGCCCCCATTAAAAGTCCAGCAAAGAAACTGACAAGGGCTGCCATCCCAGCCGCCAACATGACCACTAGCTCAGTTGAGTCGGCCTTTAGCAGAATGAGTGAAGATCCAAAAGCCAAACAAGTCGTTGCTGCTACTCAGCCAAAAAATGTAAAACCGGTGAAAAAATCGATCCATAAAAAAAGCACCAGACTTGCTTTTGCTCTTTTCTGCTCCACTGCAGTAGTTGCCAGCCTCTTCTTTATTGCACAAACCAATATGCCAGACATTTCCGTACGTGTCGCTGCCATGCAAACTGGTATCCAGGCTACTTATCCAAGTTATATCCCTCGCGAATATCGACTTTCTGGTGTCTACACCACACAAGATAATAGTGTTGCCATGGACTTCACTGGCCCAAATCAAGCAAAGTTCACCCTCACTGAAGAAAAACTCCCTTGGGATAGCAACGCCCTTTTGAACCGTTACGTAAAAACTAAGTGGGGCGAGAATTATGACTCTATCCGCGAGCAGGGAATCACCATATATATTAGCGGATCCAACGCCGCCTGGGTTAACGCCGGTATTGTCTATAAAATCAATAATTTCCAAGGTGAACTCACCAAAAAACAAATCAAGAACATTGTAACCTCTCTATAGAATAAAAAAGGTGCTATACTTATCTTATTATGAAGAAAATTCGCACCCGATTCGCACCTAGCCCAACCGGCTATATCCACATTGGCAATATTAGAAGTGCCATTTATCCATACTTAATTGCAAAGCAAGCAGGCGGACAGTTCATCCTTCGCATTGAAGACACTGACCAAGCTCGTTTTGTTGAGGGTGCTACCGAATTGATCTTCGATACTCTCCGCTGGCTCGGCCTCGAATGGGACGAAGGTCCAATCGTCGGTGGCCCACACGTACCTTACGTACAAACCGAACGTAAAGCCATCTATATCGAATGGGCAAAAAAATTAATCGAAAAAGGTCGCGCCTATGCCGACAATACCTCGAGTGAACAAATCGACGAGTATCGTAAAGAAGATGAGGCTAAAAAAGTTCCTTACCTCTATCGTAACCACCGCCCAGAAAATCCCCCAACCTGGCACGAAGGCTTGCCAATCCGTTTTAAGACTATTCCAAAAGAATATTCATGGCATGACGAAGTAATGGGCGACCTTCATACTGGCCCTGAAGTTTGCGACGACATTATCCTTATAAAAGGTGACGGTCTTCCAACTTACAACTTTGCTCACATCGTTGATGATACCTTAATGGAGTGTAGTCACATCACCCGCGGTGTTGAATATCTTTCAAGTACCCCAAATTATCTTGCGCTTTACGATGCACTCGAAGTTCCACGCCATATCTTTGTTTCATTGCCACATATCTTGGCACCAAACGGCCATAAAAAACTCGGTAAACGCGATGGCGCAAAATCCGTCACCGAATATCGTGACGACGGTATTTTACCAGAAGCCATGACCAACTATCTTGCCTGTCTCGGATGGAATGATGGTACTGAACAAGAAATTTATTCACTCGAAGAGCTTATCGAAAAGTTTTCTGTTCACCGTATTCAGAATTCTGGCGCTCGCTTTGATGAAGTTAAAATCCTCTGGATGAATGGTCAATGGATCCGTAAAATCGCCACCGAACAGGGAATTGACGAACTTTACGCCCGTACCTGTGAAACCTCTGGCTCGGAAGATTTCTCACGCTACGACATCTTTAAACCAATCGACTTCTGGCCAGAATCTGCAAAAACTGAAACTGATGAATACAAAAAAGCAGTTCTCAGTATTATCTACGATCGTCTAAAAACTCTTTCCGACCTTCGCACCATGACAACTTATTTCTTCGAAGACCCAGTTGTTGATTTTTCAATGATTACAGATAGCAAATTCCTCAAGAAATATTCCGAGACCGAACTCGTCGGGCTGCTCACCGAAACTATCGAAGCCTTAAATGATGTTAAAGACGAAGACTGGACCGACGATAATCTACAGAATATCTTAAACGACCTTCTCGCAAAAACTGAGAAGAAGCCAGCTGAATTTTTCAGTCTCATCCGTATTGCGGTTAGCTTTGCGCCATTTAGCCCAGCTCTCCATCTCACCTTGAGAGTGCTCGGCAAAAATCGTACCCTAGCCAGATTAAACAAGGTCCGAACCGCACTCGCAAATAACTAAGGCTCTCTCGCCAAAAGGAGTAAAAGTGCCAAAAAATAAACACAACCAGGCAACGCTTATCGAGACCACACCCGAAGATAATCTCGAAAAAGATACTAAAGATCACGATCCTGAAAAATCTGACAAACCTAGCACGGATTCTAAAAAACCAAGTAAGCGCCTTATCTTTAGTATTATTACAATTGCCTTGTTTCTCTGTATTATTACTGGCACTTTTTTGCTGCTTTTTTCCAAAAAACCTGAAGCCAAAGAGGGAGCAGAACATCAACTAACCGAAGTTGAGAGTACTCCATTTTATTTCTATGACAACCTCACCGGTGACGTAATTTCGCATTCTGGCATTCAATATAATGAGCGCGGTGAAAAAATTATTGAAGCCGATGGCAGCACTAGAAAACTCTCAGTCAAAGAAGCCGAACAAATGGCCAAAAATGCCAACGAGCAACCTATCTACTGTATTCAAATCCCCAACGGCTTAGATGGCGCTCGTCCCCAAGTCGGCTTACATCGCGCCAGTATTGTTTTCGAAGCGATCGCAGAGGTTGGCATCACCCGTTTTGCGGCAATTTTTAAAAACCCGGTTGGCGCCCAGGCCATCGGCCCCATCCGTTCGCTTAGACTTTATCATCTCGAATGGGACACCCCGTTTGATTGCACTATTGTTCATGCAGGAGGAGCCGACGACGCACTGACGGCAGTTCGCAATTATCGACACATCTCCGAATCCGTCAACTATATGTGGAGAAATTACGGACAATGGTCCGGTGGCGCCTATCTTGGCTATACTGCACCAAACAATCTCTTTACTTCTGGCCCACTCCTCGCTACTTTTCTTGAGAATACAGCCCGTGGCTCCTTCTCCAAACCAAAATCCTTCGCCCGTCTGACAAAAGACGAATCCGATGCACAGAAAAAAGAAATTGAGGAGAGCCAAATCAAAAAAGATGAAGATCAAACGAACACTCAAAATAAAGCTCAAGATAAGTCTCAAGACACCAAAAAAGAGAAGCTCAAAAAACTCGTTTCCAATATTCACATCCACTTCAATCGACAACAAGGGTTCAATGTAAACTACGCGTATAGCAAAAACACTAACACTTATTTTAGAAGCTATGCTAATGGCGAAACGCATCTTTCATACACTTGTGAGAATGTTCCGGCCAAACCATCGCCAAAGCGCGACTGTAATCAGCCTTATCAAATCAATCCGGACGTCGTTATTGTCATGCGAGTCAAAGAACGCACTAGTCCGCTCGATGGTTATCACGAAGAAATTACTACTATTGGATCCGGTCAGGTCTCTATTTTCCAAAATGGCACTGTTTTCGAAGGTACTTGGCATAAGGCAAATCGTGAATCCCAAATTAGTTTTAAAACAACCACAGGCGAGGAAATCAAACTTAAACCTGGCCGGACTTGGATTTCTGCCATCCCAGATAGCTATGGCAAACTTTCTTATGAATAACAGTAAATAAACCAAGCTACTTCCTCAAAGCCAACATAAAATACCACCTAGTCATACCTTCAGTTATCTTTCATACGAAAATCTTAAATTCCTGCTATAATCAACATAATAATTAATTAACAGGAGTTTTATATGAGTGCAGAGTTCTACGTCAACGCTGGTGAACCAAATAGCAAAATGTCAGAAGTTGTCGAAAAGAAAATTGACACCGATGCCGACTCCTGGGATTCTGGCGCCAATCAACCAGACAGCTTTGATCATACAGCCTATGAAACCAATGATCCTAATGACGACAATAACTTAACTGACGAAGGCGACGAAGATAATCTTGGCGACATGTCCGATGAAGAGTTTCGCGCCAAAAATGACGGTCTTGATTTGGGCATGGGTGGCAGCAAACGCCAGCTTGAAGAACTTGATGACTCATACTACAATGACCACACTTTTGATTGTGACTAGTCAATTCTCTTGCTTTTTCTTTAGAAAAATGTTAATTTTATTACATATTGGTTCCGTCGTCTAGTGGTCTAGGACGTCTGGTTCTCATCCAGAAAATCGCGGGTTCGACTCCCGCCGGAATCACCAATTCAAGATCTAGAGTCAAAATTCGACTCTTTTTTGTTTATTTAAGATAATTTCAGCTATAACATATTTTTCATATTTTACAAGTGAAGCTTCCTGTGATAGAATATTTATATGAAAAAACTTCCAATTGTCGCACTCATCGGCCAAACCAATGCCGGTAAATCGAGTCTCCTAAACCGCATGGCGCATAAAAACATTGCCATCGTGGCACGCGAGGCTGGTACTACTCGTGACAACGTAATTGCCACCATTGACAATTGTTTTACTCTTATCGATACCGCAGGTCTAAAAAACCCTGAAGATGACTTTGAGGCCTCCATCCAAGATCAAATCGAGGACGCCATCGAAGTTGCTGACCTCATCCTCTTCACTGTCGACTCCACCAAGTATCCTGATTTTCGCGATCAAGATATCGCCCGTTTCGCTCTTCGCTCCAAAAAGCCAGTTTTTCTAGTCTTAAATAAATCCGATCTCAAAGAGTCTCTTGATAATTTCGAATATCTCAAATTTGGTATTAAAGAAGATAATATACACCGCACCTCTGCAACCACCGGTTTTGGTATTAATAATCTCAAACAGGCTATTTTTCATACCCTAGATGTCAAGCCAAAAGAGGAAGCCACCGAAGATAGTAAGGTAAATCTAGACGAAAACGGCAACCCCCTAATCAAGCTTGCCCTTATCGGCCGTCCAAACGTCGGCAAGTCCAGTCTCTTTAATCGTCTCGCCCAAAAACAGCAGGCCATTGTTAGCTCAAAGCAGGGAACCACCCGCGACATTAACCGTATCCGCGTCAAATTCAAGGGGCAGACCATTGAAATCCTTGACACTGCTGGCCTTAGAAAGCCTGGCAAGCGCGAGGTTGGTATTGAAAAATTCTCCGCTATTCGCACCCTCGCCGCCATCGAAGAGGCCGATATCTGCGCTCTTCTTATTGATTCTAAAGAGCCACACTCTAAGCTCGACCAATCTCTCGCCGGACAAATTATCGAGGCTGGCAAGGGAATTATTATGGTTCTCACTAAAGCCGACCTTCTTGACAATTCTACCCCTGTTACATCTACTCTTTCAGATAAAACCAAGACCGCTGACTATACAGAGATTGACCATATCCTCAATCACCTAGAACGCGATTTCAACTTCCTTTCCTTCGCTCCGGTCCTTATTACTAGCTCTGAAACTGGCAAAAACGTCACCAAACTCTTTGAGCTCGTTACTGAGATTGATTTAGCTAGACATACTGAAGTAAAAACTTCTGAACTTAATAAAATTCTCAACGAAGCCACCGTTTCTCATCCGCCAGCTGGACTTAAAAATACTCATCCAAAGCTCAAATATATTATTCAGACTGATACCTGCCCACCATGGTTTGTAATCCACGGTCGCGAGATGGAACTTCTCCACTGGTCTTATAAACGTTATCTTGAACGTCGCATCCGTGAGGTTTATCCATTTGTTGGTACACCAATCATGTTCTCCTTCCACAATGATCGCGCTGCTGGTCCACGCAAATCTTATCGCAATAACTCCAAAGATAACGACAAATAATTCGATTAAGCTTGCGTTTTTACTCAAAAGTGCAATAATATCACCAAGTGGGTATTGGTGCCTACTTTTTTGTAACTAGTAGTCTTTGATAGTTTTGGTTTAATTATCAAAATCTACTCAAACCACACGCTCTTTAAAAGGAGGGAATTATGAAAGCAACCCAGTCCACCCCGTCCTGCGACGCCAATGGCATCGTCATCAAAGACATCTCTTCCGATACCCGGGTCAATTATTCTGGCGAGAAGTACACTGGCTACGTACTTGACAAAAGTACGCTTCTGGCTTGCCCGGAAGTCATCCCCAGCTTTGATTGTGATACCGATGAGATCTTCAAAGAATGGTCGCACAGTGCATGGGACGACTTTCATCATGCATATCTGATCATACCGACTTCCGTAATCGAGGAGTTGAACGCGATTTCACCGGAAAACGAAGTCTATTACTACATCGCAAGACAAGTTTTAAGAAGACTCCGTAGGTTGATCGAAAAAGTAAAATTCGTCTCCGACGAGGAAAAGACAAATAAGCTGAAGACGGCCATTTATTTTCCGCAACAGAAAAACCTTTTCACGGTTTTTCCAAACACTCGTAGTTTGTCATTTTTTGGGAACTCAGGTTTAAAAGATCCCGTAGGACAGCTGCTTGGTGCGGTCGACTCCGCCAAGCGCCACGCCATGATAGAAAATCTCGTCCTGCTCACCAACGATGAAGCAATTGCTATCCGCGCGCGTGCAAGTGGTATTGCAACCGACGCCCTCACAAGCAAGGCTCCTGCTTATACCGGCAGACGTGAAGTCACCGTTCCATTTGAGTTGTATGAAGAGTTTATGAACTCAAATAGTGGCATCAGTCTCGAGATGTGGCAGCAGTTCTTACCGAATGAGTCACGACTGTTTGCCAATGAATTTATCGTTATGTCGCCTAAGTTAGGGCAAAATGGCTACGATGTTCTAAAGAGTAAGTTTGAAGAATATCGCAATATCGGACGCTTCGACTGCAAGAGTCAGCGCATTGTGCACCTGTATTACATTCATAACTTGACCACAATCAGACCCAAGAATGCTGGCCAGGCAATGTATCTTGAAGCCATTAATCACCCCGATATCTCTGTTGTGGTCGTCACTGGCAGTGCTGGTACAGGCAAAACCTTTCTCTCAACAGTTTGTGGCAAAGAGCTGCATGAGTCTCACGGGTTTCTGCAATACATCACTATACCATGCGCCATCGATTTTCAGAGAGCCCATGGCTATCTTCCCGGTAGTTTTGACGAGAAAATCGAGCCGAACATTGCGCCGTTCAAAAATGCATTAAAGAACTATCTCAAATTAACCGAGGAGAAGTTTAAAACTGCAATCAAGCGCTCGCATAACGACAAGCTGGATTCGACGGATCGCGAAGAGGCAAATGCAAATCCTAAGAAAAAAGGCGGCAAAAAGTCAGCAGATGCAAATCTCGGTAATGACATCGAAAGGATGGCAGATAAATTATATCGGGAATGCTACAAGACTATTGCTGTAGAGGCAGCAAGAGGATTAGACCTTGCTGATGCTTTTGTGATCTATGACGAGTTTCAGGATCAAGGTCCGCGAGAAGCAGATACACTCTTAAAGCGGCTCGGCACCAATGTCAAGGCCATCATTGCCGGCGACATTGAGCAGGTCCACCAGGAAGGGCTCAATAGGCAAAATAACGGCATCAGTTTTATTAAGCACTATATTACTGATCTCCCCATGGTTGCCCAGATTAGCCTCGGCAAGGGCGAAGTCGTCAGAAGCGAGTTTGTGAAAGACTACATCGCAAGGCGAGACCCCAACCAGGACTAAACTAAATCACCTCCTAAGGCCACCACCAAGGTGGCCTTTTTCATGCCCCATTTCCTATCTTATTTTCGCACCTTATTTTTCATTTATGCGTTATAATCTACTCTATGAAACTAATAGTCGGCCTCGGCAATCCTGGCCCAGAATACAATTTTACTAGACATAATTTTGGCTTCCTTGCCCTTGATTTTTATTTTAAAACCCACGACCTTTCCTGGCAGACCGCCAAAAAGTTCCACTCCATCTACACTAAGGTTGACGACGTTATCTTCTTGAAACCTCAAACTTGCTATAACGAAGTAGGATTAGCCGCCAAAGAATGCGCCAGTTTTTACAAAATACCTCTCGATCAAATTTATGTCGTCTGTGATGACTTTAATCTTGAGTTTGGCCAGCTCCGCTTCCGCGAAAAGGGAAGTAGTGGAGGAAATAATGGACTCAAATCCATGGAGCAGTATTTCTGTACTACTGATTTTCCAAGACTTCGCCTTGGTTCCGGTAATAACGAACTCCGCAGCAAAATTGGCGACGCCAACTTTGTCCTCGGTTGTTTCACCGAAGAAGAATCCAATCTTCTCCCTGAAATCCTTCAAAAAGCCTCAGATAAACTCGACGAAATCATAAAATCATAAAATCATAAAATTATAAAATCATAAAATCCTAGGTTAAAACTTCATTTACCTCGATATTCAGTAATCCTCTTTCTTAAGTTATAGTCCATTTTCCAGAGTAGCTTTATAAAAGTAATCCGTTCATCATGTGTGAAATCCTCAAATAACTCATTGATATATTTTCTCTGTTCTACCAGGATATAGCTCGCAATATAAATCCCCTCCCCTGAAACCACTAAATCCATGTGTTTCTGATTATATGGATGACTACGTTTGTGAAGAAAAGATCGATCTTCGAGTCTCGAAATCGACCGCGCCGCCGAACTTTCGCCAATATTATAGCAATCTAGAATATCACTCACGCCTCGTTTTAATGTATTACTTTTGACATACCCCATGATCTTTACCTCTGTCGGGTTTAATTTAAAACGATTCGCCACCGCTGATGCGTGAAGTGACCGCAAAATACCAATTCTCGCCAGAATATGCGATATCTCCGCAATTGGCATTGCTTTTGGCATAGCATTATTGTTCGTCATATTTTCTCCGGTTTCTTTTTTCCATCTTTATTTCTCCCCGTTTAACTTACCTAAATAAACATTAAAATTGAGTCAAAAAAATATAAACTTATGTCATAAAACCTCCTCATTCTTCTTTGCTTAGCTAATCCTCACTAAGCTTTTTATTATCACAACCCCTATAGACACATTTAGTTATATCTAAACCAAATACCACCAAGAAAAATCAAAGTCTATTCACTAAGTCACTAACATCCAACGATTACTCCCCATTGACTTGATCCTATTCTTCATTTGTAATTCAAAGATTGCTACCGCAAACTCCGATACATTTACCGTCATTGTACTAGCTTGACCCATAGTAGGGCAAGCATTATCAGATAGAATGCCTCTATTAATACTTGCCAGAATCTCTTCACCGTCGCGAACACCATCCTTTAGTTCCTTCAAAATCAAGGTCTCAATCTCTGTATCCCCAGATAATTCAACCTTCTTTTCTTTGATTCGTTTCTTTTCATCAATCCCCAGATCCAATAAAATATCCTCAATATCAGTCAAGGCCACCGCTCCACGCCCAAGCAGTCGATTACATCCCCTTGAACTAGCCCTTCCTACATCCCCCGGCACCGCATAAACTAGATTACTCTGCTCAAATGCATGATGCGCTGTATTCAGGGAACCTGACCGCAGATCCGCTTCCACAATTACCACAACATCAGCTAGCCCTGAAATCAAGCGATTTCGTGTCAAAAATGAAGCCTTCCGCCCACTCCTCGATTGAAAAAACTGTAATAATTTTTCATCCTTTTTCACCTCACTCCACTCTGGATACTCTGAAATAATTGCACCACCTTTTTGCACAATCTCATCCGCCAGCCCCGTGTGACTTGCAGGATATATTTGATCAATTGGAGTTCCAAGTACTGCCAGCGTTACCCCTCCAGCATCAAGCGCTGCCCGGTGTGCCACCGAATCAATTCCAAACGCCAAACCAGACACAATCACTACCCCATACTTAGCTAATTCATACGCAATTTTATATGCCTGTTCCTTGCCATATTCTGTATTTTTCCGCGCCCCCACCACGGCCACCGTCTTCGCCCGCCCAGGAGATTCAAAGCAATATCGCGGCGCCACAGTCAAAAATCTTTCGTCTCTTTCCGGCATTTTGCCATAGTAATATAATATTTTAGGCTTAACCGCAATGGCAGAAAGTCTTGCTAAATACTCCTCATCTTCAGGTACGCAAGAGTTGATAATCATAATATTTACCTCCACTTTTTACTTGATTATTTACAAATCTTAGTTTTAAGTATTGACGTATTTATTTTTGTATGGTATAATTCAACAAGTTAGAGATTGAGAGCCAAAAAAGGCACAGTCTCTACACCGCACCTAAATAAATCATAATTTCTGTTACCAATATAACAGAAGTTGCGTGTTCTTAAAAGACTTTCGACTTACAATTTTTCTTTTATCGGTTGTAAGTATAAGTATTACCTCCACTTGAAAGTCAATCTTTAAGAACATAGCAACCCCTATAACCGGCGGGCCCCAAAGTTTGTGAGGTGGGTCACGCTCCGGGGAATCTCCCGGTATCAAAGAGATGCGTTGTAGGGTCAAATAGCCCCAAGTGATGCCCACCCTTACTTGGGGCTTTTTGATTCCACAAAAGTTCAACAAAATAAACCGTATGTTATAGCTCAACAAAAAGGACCTTCTCGCTAGGTCCTTTTTCACAAGTTTATTCAAAAACCAAAACTAACAATATCTTCCTCGCATGAATTATTGATTAGTTATTTGTTATTGCGGTAAACAATAAGGTATTTGAATAGGCTCCCTCAGGAACACTGGTAGTAGCACTTGCGCCAACCGTCAAGGTTTTATTGTCGCCAGTTGGAGTTGCAGTTGTAGTTTTGCTGAATACTGCACTGTTATCCGTTGTACCAGCTACCTTAACTGGATTAAACTGAGTTGCATCGTTCGACCAACCCCAAGCGGTACCAGAAATCGTATTTGCGCTCGCAGTTACACTTGGAATAGTAGTCGACACGCCCGCAGAACTTGGTTGTTTCAAATCCGTATCGGCGGTGCTTGAAGTGATATAAGTTGTATACCCCTTCGTATTATTTGTCGAAATTGATACACGTCCATCCCCAGTCTGGAATTGACCAGAAGCAGTTGGCGTAATATTAATATCGATGTTTGGTGTTGCCGAAATCGCAATTGTTGGGTCGATCCTGACATTCACCGTTGTGGTTGCTGTTTGGGAAGCAGCTGAGGTTGGTGCGCCGTTTAACAGTAATGCAGGTACTGCCAAAAGACTTGCCGCCAACGTAGCGCTAATTATTTTTACCCCTTTATTTGATGTTTTTTGTTTTTTTAATTCCACAGCAAAATATCCTTCCTGTATTTGGCTGCCAGAAAACCTTCACTCTAACCATACTTTACCATAAGTTTTATAGTCTGCCAAGCCTTTTGATATATTTTTCTTCCACTTGACAATCGTGCTACTATATATGTATGTCAAAGAACTTAGTTATCGTGGAGAGTCCAGCCAAGGCTAAAACCATTGAGAAATATTTAGGCAGTGATTTTAAGGTTCTCGCCTCTGTTGGACATATTCGTAAAGACACAAAGGTCGACGTTCATGACAATTTTGCAGTAACCTATGAAATCGACCCAGATCATAAACATATTATTGCTGAGCTCAAAAAAGAAGCTAAGGCCGCCGAAGCAATTTGGCTAGCAACCGATGAAGACCGTGAAGGGGAATCAATCTCTTGGCATCTTCTTGAAGTCTTAAAACTCCCTAAAAATACCCACCGCATCACTTTCCACGAAATTACAAAGTCCGCTCTTCAGGCCGCCATTGCTAAGCCTCGCACTGTTGATATGGATATGGTTTCCAGCCAGCAGGCCCGTCAAACTCTCGATATGCTAGTCGGCTACGATCTTTCTGATATCGTCCGTAAAAAGGTTCCCGGAGCTAAATCCGCTGGTCGCGTTCAGTCTCCAGCTCTTCGACTTATCGTTGAAAAAGAGCGTGAAATTGAAAAATTCGCCTCAAAATCCACCTTCAAGGTTGCCGGTAAGTTCTCCAACCAAAATGCCAATGTAACCGACCCGGAATCATCTGAAATTTTTGAAGCAAATCTTGAAAAATCAACTCTAAAAGATATAGAAGAAGTAAAATCTCTCTTTAATTCGCTTGCTCCAGCCGTTTTTTCTGTCGCTAATATTGAGCAAACCGAGGGAACCAAAGCTAATCCAGTGCCTTTCACTACCGCCGCTTTGCAAATCGAGGCCAACAGTCGCCTCGGTTATAGCGCCAAAACCACCATGTCTGCCGCACAGGGCTTATATCAGGCAGGTCTAATCACTTATCACCGAACCGACTCCCTTAACCTTTCCGGCGAAGCTATTGCGGCAATTTCTAACTACATTAAACAGGCTTTTGGCGAAAACTATGTCCAGGTTCGCCGTTTTCATACAAAGGACGCTAGCGCTCAGGAAGCTCACGAAGCCATCCGCCCAACCAATATTGCCCAGGAAGTTGCTGGCAAAAACGATTATGAAAAGAAACTTTACCAGCTCATCCGCACTCGTACTCTAGCGACACAAATGAAAAACGCTGTGGTTGCCAAAACCACTGTTGATATCACGCCATCCACTGATCCGGAACTTCATTTTACCGCCAAAGGTGAAGTGGTAATTTTTGATGGCTTTCTTCGCATATACGGCAAGAATAAAGACACTCTCCTACCTCAACTTAACGTTGGCGATCAACTTAATGTCCATAACCTGATTGCCAAACAAACTTATTCCAAACCACCTGCCCGTTACACCGAAGGTTCATTAGTTAAAAAACTTGAGGAGCTTGGCATCGGTCGTCCAAGTACTTATGCATCCATCATTAATGCTATCCAAGTGCGAAATTATGTCACTAAGGGTGAATCCGAAGGCACCGAGCGTAATCTCCAAGAGATTATCCTTCATGGCCACCACAGTGTACTCGACCAAGATGCTGCACCAAATTCAATTTCTGAAGACACAGTCAAAGAGAAAACTGGCGCAAATAAAGGCAAGCTACTTCCAACCCCTGTTGGCGAATTGGTTTCTGACTTCCTCTGTGAAAATTTTGAAAACATTGTTGATTACGATTTTACCGCTGGAATTGAGGAACAGCTTGACAAAATTGCCGAGCATAAATTGACGCGTCTCAAAATGCTCCGCGATTTCTACACGCCATTTGCTGAAACTGTCGGCGCCTCCGCCATGGCTAACCGCTACAATTCTGCCACCGAACTCGGCATCGACCCAAAAACCAACAAGAAAGTTTATGCCAAAATTGGCCGTAATGGTGGTTTTATTCAATTAGGTGAGAACGAAAAAGAAGCTGGCGAAAAGCCGATCTTCGCCCCACTTCCAGCCGGAAAAACCGTAAAGACTGTTACTCTTGAGCTTGCGCTCAAACAACTAGAGCTTCCTCAACTACCTCGTCTGGTTGGCACAGCCTCTGATGGCACAGAACTCATTGCCGCCAATGGCCCCTTCGGTCCGTACCTTAAAGCCGGAAACTACAACATCCCACTAAGTCGCGCCAATAAGGCCGAAAGTCCTTACACTATCTCTTTTGATCTTGCCAATGAACTCTATCAAAAGAAAAAATCTTCCATTATTGCCGACTGGGGAGAGGTCAAAATTATCAATGGCCCCTTCGGACCATATATTAAAGGCCCAGCCATAAAACCAGCTTCCGGCAAGGGGCGCCCAAGGCCAAACAACATCAAAATCCCTGCAGATATTGATCCAAAATCTCTGACTCTTGAAAAGGCTATCGAATTATTAAATAGCAAGACTACTACAACTTCCGCCAAGACCCCAAGTAAGACTACCAAGACAGGAAAAACTACTGCAAAGACCAAAAAATCTACTAAATCCGCCACAAAATCCTCCAAAACTGCAAAATCTGCTAGTAAGACCGCCAAAGCTAAAAAAGCCACAAAATAAGTTATTAAAAAATAGCGAGAAAACTCAAGTTCCCGCTATTTTTATTGTCTAAAATCAACTACCACACCACAAAACTACTTATGTTTATATTTTAATAAAACTTATTAGGTTATAAGTAAAATATATGGTACAATAGACAACAGAAAACAACTAAAGAAAAGTTAACAGGATCAGGATTTTAAGAGAAAAATATTTCAATTTTTATTTACTTGACAATTTTTATTTTAATGTTATTATATATTAAATTTTAGAAAACAATTCAGTAACAATTCAGCGGTGGAGGAAGGAAAAAGACCTAGAATGGATCAACATACAGATGTAATCGCGAAAGCCGTCCAAGGTAGTCTGAGTATCATTGAGCAAGATCGTGAAAAGGAAATCATCTCTCGTCGCTTTGGTTTAAATGGCGAGCGCGAAACACTGGAACAAATTGGAGAATTTTTATCCATTACTAGGGAACGCGTCAGACAACTTGAAAAAGCCATTGTCGTCCGCCTCCGCATTGCCGCAGAAGATGGCAAGATCCCTGAACTTGCTGCTGCTGAAAAAATCCTTATCCGCAACCTCACAGAAGAGGGAAGAATCGCTAAAATCTCTACCCTCACCACCAAAATCTATGGCCGCGAAGCCACTAATCTTGAAAAATCCTATCTCATCTTTCTCGCCGAAATCTCCGCAAACCTCACTCTAATTGAGGAAACTGAGAAATATTACGGCGCTATTGGCATCTCTGATTATGGCGACGAAAAAACCATCAAGAAACACATCGATGAAATCGTTAACTTAATCAAGGCCAAAAAAGCCCCAGTCTCCCTCGAAGAACTTGACAATCAGTTGAATTATGAGCACCCAAACTATATCCGCGCCGTTGCTTCAATCTCCAAACAACTTTCTTCCTTAGACGACCAGTGGGGTCTCACAAAATGGCCAACTGTCAACCCAAAGAACATTCGCGATAAAATCTATGTTATTCTTCAAAACAAGAAGGAACCAATGCATTTTAACGACATCGCCGAGGCTATTTCTGCCTCCAGCTTCCGCAAAAAAGATGTCACTCTCCAGGCTATTCACAATGAACTTATCAAGGACCCTCGTTTTGTCCTCATCGGTCGCGGTATCTATGCACTCCGTGATTGGGGATACAAAAAGGGAACTGTCTCCCAAATTATTACCAGCATCCTTGAAGAATCAAAAACTCCACTCACTCGTGAAGAAATCGTAAAAAATGTCCTCAAGGTTCGCAAAGTCAAAGAAACTACCGTGCTCCTAAATCTTCAAAACAAAAAACTTTATCAACGTGTTGACAAAAACATGTATACAGTTGCTAAAACCGCAGAATAATTATTCTTTTCATGCTAAACTATAGGTATGATTAGTATTATTCTCCACGTGCTCCTTATGCCAATTGTTTGGCTGCCAATAGTGATAATTTTAGGCGTTCTCACCTATCTTAACCACAAGAAAATCAACCAGCTCAAAGTTCTCAATGTCGACTCTGTGCTTTTGATGTTAGAAATTCCAAAAAATAACGACAAGCAAGAACTTTCTGCCGAACAAATGTTTGCCTCGCTCCACGGTATTTTACGTGATGCAGAATCACTTAAAAGCTCTGGTGGCGTCCAAGAACATCTCAGTTTTGAAGTAGTTAGTACTGGTGGACAGATCCGCTTTTACGTTTGGACCCCAAAAGCCCAGCAAAGTTTCGTAGAGGGCCAAATTTACGCTCAATACCCAACCGTGCAAATCTATACTATCGACAAAGATTATGTCGATAACCGCGACACACATGAAATTATTTATACCGCTGAGCTCGGTCTCACGGAAAATTCCGCCCTGCCAATCAAAACCTTTGATAACTTCGAGGTCGATCCCCTTGCTGGCATTACCGGCACCCTTGCTAAACTTGACCCTGATCACTCTGAAGAGCTCTGGATTCAAATTCTCACTCGTCCAGTCGCCGATTCCTGGCACAAAGATACCGATGAGTGGATCAAGCAGTTAAAAGCTGGTAAAAAAGGTTTTACCCTCTTCAATATTGACCTTACCTGGCTCGCTCAGCTCATCTCCGCTCTCTGGACACCTCCAACTGGTGGCACCGCCTCTGAAGTTAAAGTAGAACTTTCCGAGCGTGCCAAGTCCCAGGTTAGCGCCGCCGAACAAAAGGCCACCAAGCTCGGTTACGAAGTAAAAATCCGCCTAGCTTACTTAGGTAATAGTGAAATTAATGCAAAACTCAATATGCAGGCTCTGGTCGGTACCTTTAAGCAGTTCAACTCTACTAATCTTAATGGTTTTAAACAACTTGGCGGCAGCTTCAACAGAGAAGACCTTGACGCATATAAAATGCGCCAATTCACCAACCCTGGTTTTATCCTTAATATTTCCGAACTAGCCAGCGTCTATCACCTACCTCACACCTCTGTTGAGACCCCAAACATTGTCTGGGCTACCTCAAAGACGGCTGAACCACCTGCCAAACTTCCGCTCATCACTGGCATTGCCTCTAATGACGAAAATATTTCCGCCTTCGGTCTCACAAATTTCCGCGGCATCAACCACCAATTTGGCATGCTCCGCCGTGATCGTTCAAGGCACGTTTATATCATCGGTCAAACCGGTGCCGGTAAGTCTGGTCTCCTTGAACTCTTCGCCCTCTCCGATATCTTCTACAATCAAGGCTATTGTATTATTGATCCACACGGTGACTTTGCTGTAAACAACCTCCGCTTTGTCCCACAAAGTCGTGTTAAAGACGTTGTTTATTTCAACCCAGCTGACACACAATATCCAGTCGCCTTCAACCCTCTTGAGCTTTCCGACCCTACTAGAAAACCTAATATCTGTTCTGAGGTTATTGGTGTTTTGAAGCGTATGTTCGGTGATTCATGGGGTCCTCGTCTCGAGCACATCCTCCGCTTTACCCTCCTTGCCCTGCTTGATCGCCCAGGTACCACCCTACTCGACATTTCGCGCATTCTCACTGACAAGGAGTTCCGTAAAGAAACGCTTGAATATTGTACTGATGTCACCGTTCTTCAGTTCTGGAAACATGAGTTCGGCCAGTGGAACGAAAAACAAGTCAATGAATCTATTGCTCCTGTCTTAAATAAGGTTGGTGCTTTTACTGCCAACCCAATCATCCGCAATATCATCGGTCAGTCCCGCTCTAGCTTCGATGTTCGTAAGATTATGGACGAAGGAAAAATTCTTGTCGTTAACCTCTCAAAGGGTCTCATCGGTGAAGATAATGCTGGCATCCTCGGCTCCTTCCTTGTTACCAAAATCCAGCTTGCCGCCATGTCTCGTTCTGATATCCCAGATGTTTCCAAGCGTCGTCCATTTTATCTCTATGTTGATGAGTTCCAAAACTTTGCAACCGATTCCTTCTCAGTTATTCTTTCCGAGGCCCGTAAGTATGGTCTAAATCTCACCGTTGCCAACCAGTACATCTCACAGATGACCGAGAATGTCCGCGATGCCGTTTTTGGTAACGTTGGTACCACAATCTCATTCCGCGTCTCCGCCGACGATGCCCCAATTCTTGTCAAACAATTTGAACCAGTTTTCGATGCCTCCGACCTCATCCAAATGAATAACCGTCACTTTGTCATTTCCATGATTATTGGTGGCGAAAAGGCCCCTGCCTTCTCTGCTACCACCCTAAATATTCCAAAAGCCCCAACCGATAATCTTGACGAGATCATCGAAAGTTCACGCAATCTCTATTCAAGGCCTCGCGCTGACGTAGAAGCCGAAATTCGTGCCAATATCGAACAAAGTGAAAAATACAAAAAAGACCTCTCCGACTCTGGCCGCGGCGAAACCAACGCACCTAAAACCCCTAAATTTGAATTCTCTAAAAATGTACCAAAACTAGAGTTTATCGCCCCTGAAACTGGACGTGTAATTGATCCAAAAAAGGTTTCTCCAAACGCCATCTCTGGTAAAAATTCTTTGACCCTAAAAGACCTCGGCGCCGCCTTCAAAAAAGCCAAAAACGAGGCCTCTACGGCAACTAATCCAGCTACTTCAGCTGCTTCACATACTTCAGCTACTTCATCCGTCTCATCAGCCTCATCCACTCCATCCGTCTCATCCACCCCATCTGCCTCGTCCACTCCATCTGTCTCATCCACCTCATCTATTTCATCCACCTCGACTACCTCCCCTGTTTCGACTATTAGCAATGTCAAGCAATCTTCGACCATAAATAAGCAGGGAACTACCTCTGTTAAACTGCTCAGTTTTGCTGACAAATTAAATAATCAACTCAAGAAAGCACCAGAAAGTTTTGCAAACAAGCTAGCCAACCAGGTCAAGAATAACTCAACAAACAATCCAGAAAAAACCGCTGAAAAGGCCGCAGGATTAAATCAAAACCAAAAACAGCAGGGAAATACTAATTCTGATAATTCAGCCGCTAAAACGTCTGTAAATGCGCCACAGAGGCAAAATAATTTCAATCAAAACCAGAATAAACCTCAAGGACACCAAGAACAGGGAAATACTGATCGAAATTCTAAAAACAAGAACCGCAAAAATAAGAAGAAAGGCAACTCTTCCCCTAATAATCAATCCGGTAATTCCCCTACCCCTGTTAATTCTTTTTCCACCCCTGTAAATCCACAGACCAATCTCTCTCATCAAAAGCCAGTCAATAATTCCTCCACCCCTGTTAAATCCCCAGTTTCTACCCATGTTCCTACACGTCAGACCAATTATGCCTCTGACCTTCACGACGGTCGTCCAGGCTTCTCTACCAGCCAAAATCTCCCTAAAGATCATCAATTGGGAGAAAATGGTTTTCGTCAAAACATCCAAGGGCAACAGAGCTCAGCTGATAACGGATATCTAAGTATTCATCACTAAAATATCACTCCTAGACTCTCTAGGAGCGATTCTGATACATAGAGGGGGAAATACTCATAAGACAATAAAAGACATTACTACGTGGCTACAAACTCGAATTAGCAGCAAATCCGAGTCGGTCCACTATTTTTTCTAAATTACCAACGTATATTCAATCGTCTTTTGTCGATATTTACAATGTCGCACAATAACTATTTTACGACGCACTAGAGGAGAAAGTCTACATAGACAATAAAGTCGTCAATCACCCCACCAAGACCCTATAACCACATGTCAGCCACATCATTCCACTATTCAGAATCTCTAATAAATCGTCTCAAGGCCCTCTTAACAGATATAAGTCCTAAACCCGTAAACATCTACCATCTTATTTTTCTTAAAAAATCAGCAGAAAAATACTGAATTAATCATAAATATTACCACTTTAAGGGGTAAATACACCTCAAATCTCCCCCACTACCTATCATAATACGTACAATTCCGAGCAATTCTGAAAATTCGGAGAAGAGCTTCGGAATTACTCAAAAATCCCACCCCTGTAAAAGTCATCCGTACGCATATTTTTGTCCGTGAAATCTCAATTTTAGCTAAATTTCACGGATTTTTAGCCAAAATTTGCCGGATTTGCTCTTTCTCTTATTCCCCTCTTCCCACTCCTGTTGTCACACTAATCTCACCCCGGCCCAGCCTCAGTTAAAGTGCCGTACACTTCCCAAAAAAATCGCTTTTTGTTTGTTTCCCTATTTCCGAACAAAAACCGAACTAATATATTTATATCTAATATAAGGGATGTTTTTCATAAACACTCACACAAAAAATCTGAAGGATATTTATTATTTTAAAAACTATACACTCTCACAAAAGACCTGAAGGATACTTATTGTTTTGAAAACTATAAGCTTGGCCAAACGGCCTTGAGTGTGTTTTCAAAACATAAATATCTTCAGGTCTTTCAGCCTTAAGTATGTTTTAAAAAATAAATATCTTCAAATCCTATATCTTAGAGCTTCTTCTTACGCAATTCCCTTGTAAAGAACTTCACGCGGTCATTAAGCTCAATCACCAGCTTCTTCTCCAAATTGAAGGCAATACCACCCGTTTCGCCAGCCACCAACTCGGTCACCTGCATTTTTTCCTTCTGCACTGAATCTACTACAACCTCACCAATCAGCTCCTTATTGCGGTAGACTCGCCCCAGCATCCCAGCTCCAACGCGGCCAGTTAACACCTCACCACCAGCAATAATCGCCGTACGTTCAGTCCTAAACACGCCCTTAATCTTCATTTCGCCAGTTTCTTCCTCAACTACCTCATCATCAAGTAAGTTCTCCATTGAAGCCTTAGCGTCGTCTAGTAGTTCATAAATCACGCGATAATTGCGAATCTCCACGCCGTCCCTCGCCGCTAACTTCACAATATTGGTTGGCACATTCACGTTAAAACCATACACCACGGTATTATCACCTTCCGCCATATAGACGTCATTTTCTGTCACGTCACCCACGCCAGAAGATACAATATTTAGAGAAATCTCACCCTTTGTATCAATCATCTTCAAAGAATCGATTACGGATGTCACGGAGCCAAGTACATCACCTTTAATAATCACATTAAAGACCTTTGAATTATCCGCCGTATTCATCATGCGAAGAAGGTCTGTAGAAGTTACGTTTGCCGAAGCCGTCTCTGAAGCCTCCACCTGGGCGTTTAGTAGTGCCTGCTTTCTCGCAGTCTTTTCATCCTTCACCTCGATGAAACGGTCACCGAAGTTAGGCAATTCCTTAAAACCAGTTACAGTCACTGGAGTCGACGGAGTCGCTTTTCCCTTTGGCTTACCGCGGAAGTCCATCATCGTACGAATCTTCCCATAAGCACTTCCAGCCACCACAAATTTACCAGTCTTTAGTTCACCGCCAGTTACCAGCAAATTCACCACAGAGCCTTTTCCAACCTCCATGTGAGACTCAATCACAAGTCCCTCAGCTGGGATTTCCACATCTGCCTTCAACTCTTCAAGATCAGCCGTAAGTAAAATCATATCCAACAATTTTTCCAGGTTATCCCCACGCTTCGCTGAAATCGGCACCATTGTAATATCGCCACCCCACTCCTCAGGCTGCAAGCCGTGTTGCGCCAAATCCGCCATAGTGCGCGGAATATCTGCTCCTTCGCGATCAATCTTGTTAATTGCCACGATAATCTTCGCATTTGCGCTCTGAGCAAACTTAATTGCTTCCACAGTCTGTGGCTTCACGCCGTCATCTGCTGCCACTACAATTACCACGATATCGGTCAACATCGCACCGTGTTGACGAATCGCTGCAAAGGCCTCATGTCCAGGGGTATCTAGGAACGTAATTAAGCGATCATCATGTTTCAACTGATAAGCTGAGATATGTTGAGTAATCCCACCAGCCTCACCTTCAACCGTCTTTTTGTGAAGTAACGAGTCTAGTAAAGTTGTCTTACCGTGATCAACGTGCCCCATCACCGCCACCACTGGTGGTCGCAGCACGGCCTTCTCTGATAATTCCCTATGAAAATTCGAAGTCTTAGTCGCCGTATTTTTACGTTCAAGTTTTACATTTTTAATTTCCAGCTCATCGATAATCAAGCTTGCAGTATCAAAATCTAGGCGCTGATTAATTGTCGCCATAATTCCCTGCTTAAAAAGTTCGCCAATCAATGCGGTTACCGAAAGCCCGAGTGCCTCCGCCAATTCATCTACCGTGATTGAGCCTGCGATCTGAATAATCTTCTCTTGGGTCTCCGCCATTTTTCTCCTTCCCTGTTTTGCCCATCCTAGAAACAGGCTTAATGCGTAAAAATTACTCCTATTTTACCATATTTATAGAGAATAAGAAAATGTTAGTGTTAATTATACGATAGCACCAAGAACCACTTAGTTAATAATATTTATTCTTCAAGAATAGTTAGTCAGCATAGCCAGCAACTTGTGCGGTTTCCATATTGGCCGCCACCGTTGACTTCGCATTCTTTGCAATCGAATTCAATCTCGCCTGCTCAACTTTTAAATCGTCACGCTCGGCTTCCAAGTTTGCAATCTGCGTATCAATCTTGTTCATATTGTAGTCATAACTTGTCACATTCCCCTGTTGAGAGACGTAAAAAAGTCCGATTGTGAAAATTTCAATAACCAAAATAGCAATTGCTGAAAAACGACCGATTCCACGTGCTTGATGACGCACCGTATTACGATTGCGTGAATAACCAGAACTTACAGAATTAGCTAAATAGCTAGTTTGGGGACGATCATTGATACCGCGCATGCCATTAAAACCGCCAAAACCCTGTTGGCGCATAGTTCTTGCTCCACTCTGCATTATTTTCCTCGCTTTTGTAAACTCTCGCTAAAATCTTCTCAGCAAAAATAAAGATTTTAATTAGAGTTTAACCTGAATTTATGTTTATATTGTTTTTGTTGTTTGTTTTATTTGTGTATCTTGGTCGGTGCGCCTTCGTTTAGCGAATTTGCCCCGTAATCATAGTCCGAAAGCTCTTATTAGCCGCACCACCGCATCGCTAATAAGGGCTTCCGGGAAGGTCATATCTTTTTTATTAAACACGTTTCCCAGTTGACTTTACAACCGTGTCGGGACTCCGTCGTTTCCGAAAGCTTCCCGATAGCAGGCACTAAGGCCTGATACATTCAAAATCAGGAGATTTACATCAACCTAGATTTAGAATTAACTTTCTCTAGCGAAAATTAACTTTGATTTTCTGTGCTCGAGAAGCGTTTTTTACAATGATTTGCTTTGGCATATAGCCTCCTTTTTTATTTTTATTTTTATCATCCCAAAAACCTTCAGCACTCCCGTTCAAGCTATTTTTAGTCTAATTTCTTATCCTAAATTTTTCTAGCTGCTCTCAGTTTTGCGCTTCTTGCTCTTGGATTGATAACTAATTCATCCATTCCCGCAACAATTGGACTTTTTGTCAGAATTTCCAGTTCAGACTCTTCTCCAAGTGAACTCACCTGCTTAAAATACTGCTTTACTAACCTATCTTCTAGGCTATGAAAAGTAATAATCGCAATCCGTCCATTTGGTTTCAGTAATTTCGGAATCAACGGTAAAGTATTCTCGATAATCGAAAGCTCCTCGTTTACTGCAATCCGAATTGCTTGAAAAACCTTGGTTGCTGGGTGCTTCCCAAACCATCCTTTCGGACTTAAAGCATCCGCAAGCTCTTTAGTAGTTTTCCATGGTCTGTTATATACGATTTCTCTCGCATGTTTTCTTGCCAGCCCCGATGATTCCTCACCATATCGTTCGAAGATTTCAATCAGTTTCTTCTCCGACCAATGATTCACAATCGTTTCCGCTGACAACTCCTGCGTTTGATCCATTCGCATATCCAGTTCCCCTTCATACATAAATGAAAAACCTCGCTCTGAATTATCCAGTTGCGGTGAAGATACTCCAAAA
>ERZ773031.3-NODE-3-length-171217-cov-6.915706_pt1 | contig 171217 bp, 164 predicted proteins | sample MGYA00511666_ERZ773031 | MGnify/ENA primary metagenome ERZ773031 (study PRJEB29015, sample SAMEA2738135) | human oral metagenome | biome: human oral; feature: human-associated habitat; material: saliva | place: China | collected 2250 ...
CCAGCGACCTATTGGTTAACAGCCAACCGCTCTACCACTGAGCTATGCCGGAATAATAGTTATATTATACATGAATATTTTCTAAATATCAAGACTTTTTTATAATTTTCTAAAAAATAAAATTGACCCGCATTCCTACAGGCCAATTTTCAGTATTTTATTCAGTTCGAAGAGCTTCGATTGGATTCATTTTTGCAGCTTTTCGCGCTGGAAGATATCCCGAAAGAATTGAAATTATCATCAAAACAAGCACTAATAAAATCCAGGCCAACCAATTCGGCTGAAGAAGATTTGTATCCACCCCAGCTGTATTTTGTAGTTTTAAGGCATTTTTAATTACTGGGTTTAAGAAAGTTATTCCATAAGCAACAACAATTCCAATAATTCCACCAATCAAGCCAATTAATGCTGCCTCGTATCTGAAAAGTTTTGAAACATCGCTTTTACGCATTCCAAGTGATTTCATTAAGCCAATTTGCGAAGTTCGCTCCAAGACTGAAATATATTGAGTATTTATAATTCCAAAAACTGCCGCCAAAAGAGTTAAAAACCCAAATCCAGCAAGTCCAGCCGATATCGCATTAATCCCTGCTTGAACGATAGCTTTTTCATCCGCAAAAGTTGAAACATCATAATAGCTTCCACCATTTAGAGCTAAAATATCTTTTTTAATTTCATCAACTGTCCTGCTTCCATCTGTTGTTACGCTCAAACTATAAAATTGAGGATCCCCTTCGTTCTGTTTGGTAGCAATTGCCAAACCGTCACTGTTTTCTATCCAGAAATTACCTTGATAGTTGAAAGTTGTCTCTGTTTTTCCGGCATCAACTGCTTGGATTTCGAAAGTTTTTTCAAAAATTTGACCTTTCGAATCTTTGAATTCTAAGATAACTTTTTTACCTATAATATCCTCGGGTTTTTTGCCACCAAGAACTTCAACATAAGCTTTTGGTGCAACAATTTTACCAGCATCAATTCGGTTATTTTTATCAAGCTTTCCAGCCGAAAGCTCCATTTCTTGCTCGTCATTTTTAGTTGCAACCCCAACGGCATATTTTTCGCCATTTTCTGCGCGAACTGTTTCGGCGCTTACCGGTATTGCTGGTGAAGCCTTTCGAACACCTTTTACTTTCGAAATTTTATTTAAATCTTCTTTGCTAATTATTCGTGATTTAATACTTTCTTCCGCTTGAGTTTTTTCAAAATCCTCACGTGTTGTTGAAATCTTATTCGGTGCATATGGATCTCGAGCTTTAACAGCACGAATTACCGTTAAGGCTCTTTGGTCACCGATTTTATTAGCTAAACTTTCAACATATGCGTTTCCACCTTTCGCTGCAGCTATTGCGACTGCTACTGTTGTTGCCCCAACTGCAATCGCAAGGCTTGTTAAAATTGTTCGTTTCTTTGCTAGACGAAGACTCTTTCCGGCTCGTCTAATAATATCAATCCTACGCATTTTTTGCTCCTTCAATCTGTTCAACTTTTCCGTCTTTAATTCGAATTCGAATATCACATTTTTCCGCTAATTCTTCATCATGCGTAACAATTAACAGCGTTGCTTCAGAATTCTTATTATATTCGAAAAGCATTTTTTCAATCTTAGCGCTCGTGATCGAATCAAGATTTCCAGTCGGCTCATCCGCAAAAATTATTTCTGGCGAATTCGCAATCGCCCGCGCAATCGCCAAACGCTGTTTTTGCCCACCCGAAAGATCGCGAGCTGGCGTTTTAATTTTATCCTCCAAGCCAACTGCTTTTAGGGCATTTTCAATAATCTCTTTTCGCCGAAAAATTGGCTCTTCGGCAATTTCAAGCGGCAAACTTACATTTTCAAAACAAGTTTCATTGCCTTGCACGAAAAAACTTTGAAAAATAAATCCCATTTTTTTCGAACGAAATTTATCAATATCTTTCTGCTTCATTGAAAGAATATTTACGCCATCCATTAAAACTTCACCTTCTTCTGGCGCATCCAAACCACTCATCGCATGAATCAATGTTGATTTTCCACTTCCCGATTTTCCAATAATCGCCACGCTTGCGCCTTTTGGAATTTTAAAACTTACATTTTTTAAAGCTTGAAAACTATTTTTCTTTTTACCGTAAGTTTTTGAAATATTTCGAACTTCAATCATATCGCTCCTTTTAATTAAAATTGATCCTCGTCTGGGTTTTCAAGATACAAACACTGACCTTTTGTATTTTCATTAAAATCATAACCATTTACTTTAACTTTTTCAGCACGCATTTTTAATCGCGTATTTTTCGAAACCACAGAATTACACTTATTTGTCTTAACATCCGCATTTTCAACCTTGTTCAATTCCAAATTTCCACCATTACTATTTACGCTTAAGTTCTTTGCGTCAATTCCGTTCGCATAAAAATTGCTAAATTCGCCCGCGTAAACTTCTAAATTATCAATTTTTGCTGAATTTTCGAAATTAACAGACCCATTTTTCGAAATGTCCACCTTAATTTTCTCGGTATTTTTTGCAAAATATTTTACTTGCGAGCTCGATTTCAAATTAATTTCACTTAACTCTGGGCCATAAATATGAACTTCTTCCTGATTTCCGCCATAAAAATAACGCGCATTATTTGAAACTTTATTCAAATTTAGTTTTAAAGTTTCGCCATCAAAATTCGTTTCAAGATTATCTTTTTCGAAATTAAAATGTGTGAATTCAATTTTTGGCTCATCCGCAATATGATAGAAAACCGCCACCGAAGAATCAACTTCTAGCTTTTTAATACTTTTCATTTTTGCAGAATCAATTTTAACTCGTTCTGAAATTAAACTTTGAGAAACCCTATTGTTTACTTTATCGCGCAACAGTGATGCTGAAGTAATAAATCCCATGAGCCCCGCAAACGCAATCACAATTGAAAGAATCGAAACGAAAATGTCAATTTTCGTAATTTTTAGTTTGAAAAGCATTTTTGCAACAAATCCCGTGAGTAAAAGATAAGCAAAACCTAAAATATTAGCACTAATAATTACGCCTATACCGGCATCTTTAGCATTTGCAAAAGCCGCCGCACTATAAATTTCTGAAAGCGCTAAATTTCCAAGAATTATTGCTGTAACTCCGCCCAAAAAGGCCAAAACTGCAAAAATACCAAAAATTATGCCGAAAGCTTTAGCGATCTTTAAATTTCGAAGATGAATTTTTTCGAAATTATATTCTTCATTTACTTCCCGAATAGAATTTGCGGTAATATTCTCACCACGAAGTCGCAAAATGTCATTTGCATTTTTTGCCGCAGGAATAACCAAAATCGACAAAATATAGATTGGAACTATTCCACCAAAAGTCATAAAAAACATTACAATTAACACCAAGCGAACCCAAACTACATCAATGTTTAAGTATTGAGCCAAACCAGATGCCACGCCAGAAATCATTCCATTTTTCTCATCACGATAAAGCCTTTTTGAAATTTTCGCCGAAGATTTCTCTTCACTATTTTCAGTAAAATCTGTATCTTGAAAAACTTCTGGTGAACCAATTTGAGCTTCAATTTTCGAAATCTCTTTCTCAGTAATAACTCCACCTTCTTTCACTCCAAGTTCCGCCAAAATCTCAGTAATCCGAATTTCTACATCTTCAAAAATATCTTTATCGCTTGAATAAATCTTCAAATCTTTTAGGTATTTTTCTAGTTGCTTTTTTGCTGGAATTTCAATTTCATAAGGAATTTTAGCCAAATGAATTCTTGTAATTTCTTTCATATCTCTCCTTTAAAGCTCATTTATTGTTTTATTCAGCTTTTCAATTTCTTCGCTAATATTTGCTAAAACTTTTGTACCAAAATCGGTTATTGAATAATACTTTCTTGGCGGCCCTTGCTCACTTTCTTGCCATTCATGGCTTAACAATCCATCTTTTTGTAATCTTGAAAGCAGTGGATAAATCGTTCCTTCAACCACAACCATTTTAGCTTCACGTAATTCCCAAATGATATCACTAGTGTAAACTGGTTTTTTTGCGCAAACTTTTAACACACAAAACGCCATAAAACCTTTTCGCATCTGGGTTGAAATTTGTGAAGCATATTTTTCAATACTTTCTTGTTCTTTCATACTTCTATGTTATACAAGGTAGCTTAAAAAGTCAAGTACTTTTTTCGAAAAAATAAAAAAAGTTTGCTCGAAAACAAACTTTTTTAAAATTTTATATCAATCCATTTGGATTTTTACTTTGCCAATTCCATGAATCTCGGCACATTTCATCGAGTGTTTTTTCAGTTTTCCAGCCAAGTTCCTTTTCAGCCTTAGCAACATCAGCATAGCAAAATGCAATATCACCCGCACGACGCGAGGTAATTTCGAAAGGAATCTTTTTGCCTGAGGCTTTTTCGAAAGCACGAACTAATTCTAAAACGCTCACTCCTGAGCCCGAACCAAGATTATAAATTTTGACACCACCGTTCTTACGGTTATTTTCTAATGCTTTCAAATGACCTTTCGCCAAATCGACAACATGAATATAATCACGAACACCCGTACCGTCAGGAGTTTCGTAATCGTCGCCAAAAATTGAAAGTTTTTCTCGTTTTCCAATGGCAACTTGAGAAATATACGGCATCAAATTGTTCGGAATTCCTTGTGGATCTTCACCAATTAAACCACTTTCATGAGCACCAATTGGATTGAAATATCGCAAAATCGTAATCGACCAGTGTGTATCAGCTTTTGCTAAATCTTTCAAAATATGTTCAATCACAACTTTAGTGTATCCGTAAGGGTTCGTTGCTGTTTCGCAAGGCATTTCCTCTCGATAAGGAACTGGATTTTTGTCGCCATAAACTGTTGCGCTTGAAGAAAAAACGATATCATAAACGTTAAATTCTCGCATAATTTCTAAAAGAGAAATCGTTCCTTGAATATTATTTTTATAGTATTCAAGTGGTTTTGTAACACTTTCGCCAACTGCTTTTAAACCTGCAAAATGTATCACTTGCTCGATATCATTTTCTTGAAAAATTTTTTGAAGCCCATCCTTATTTAAAATATCAACTTCATAAAACTTAAAATCTTTACCCGAAATCTCACGAATTCGCTCTAAAGCTTTAGGTTTTGAATTTCGAAAATTATCAATTATTATGATCTCTTCATTATTTTTAAGAAGTTCAATTGAAGTGTGAGCACCAATAAATCCTGCGCCACCAGTTACTAAAATCGCCATCTTTTCCTTTCGTGATATAAACTTAAGCACTTTATAGCATTATTATACTATTTTTCAAAAGACATAGCAATTTATCCTAAAGAATATTTTTAAGATACTTTCCCGTCCAGCTTTTTTCGACTTTCGAAACTTGCTCAGGTGTTCCGGTTGCCACAACAGTTCCACCGCCAGCACCACCTTCTGGCCCCATATCAATTAACCAATCGGCACTTTTAACCATATCCAAATTGTGCTCAATAATCACCATTGAATTACCAGCATCAACTAAACGATTCAAAATTGAAAGCAATCTTTTCACATCCGCATTATGAAGACCAGTCGTTGGCTCATCTAAAATATACATTGTCTTTCCAGTCGAAGCACGCGCAAGCTCAGTTGCAAGCTTAATTCGTTGTGCCTCACCGCCCGAGAATGTTGTTGCAGGCTGACCAAGTTTAATGTACCCCAAACCAACTTCTTGAATCGTTTTTAATTTGCGATAAATCGCAGGGATATTTTCGAAAAACTCTGTCGCTTCGTCAATCGTCATCTCTAAAACATCCGAAATCGTCTTTCCCTTATAAAGAATTTCTAACGCTTCCCGATTATATCGCTTGCCGTGGCAAACATCACATTCCACATAAACATCTGGTAAAAAGTGCATTTCAATTTTAATAACACCATCACCCTGACAATTCTCACAGCGACCCCCCTTAACATTGAAACTGAACCGACCAGCTTTATATCCACGAATATTTGCTTCAGGCGTACCAGCAAAAAGTTCACGAATTTGAGTGAAAACGCCCGTATAAGTTGCTGGATTCGAACGCGGCGTGCGACCAATTGCGCTCTGATCAATGACAATTGCTTTATCGAGTTTTTCCAAACCTAAAATTTCATCATGCGCACCAGGAACTTCTTGTGCACGATGCTTCCGTGCTAACAATTCTTTACTTAAAATTTCATTAACTAAGGTTGACTTTCCACTTCCCGAAACACCAGAAACTACTGTCATTACACCTAATGGAATTTCAACGTCGATATTTTTCAAATTATTTTCACGTGCGTTTTTGATTATTAACTTTTCATTTTTTTGAATTTTGCGTCGGTTTTTTGGCGTTTGAATTTTATCTTCGCCACTTAAAAACTTTCCTGTTAGTGATTTTGGATTTTTCGAAACCTCCTCAGGCGTACCAGAGGCCACAATCATTCCACCATTTACACCAGCGCCAGGGCCAACATCGACTAACCAATCCGCCGCCCGAATTGTATCTTCATCATGCTCAACAACCAAAACAGTATTGTTTAAATCACGAAGATTTTTTAGCGTTGCAATCAATTTATCATTATCTCGTTGATGGAGCCCAATTGAAGGCTCATCGAGGACATAAAGCACTCCTTGAAGGCCAGAACCAATTTGCGTTGCTAAACGAATTCGCTGCGCCTCGCCACCGCTCAAAGTGTTTGCCGCACGCGAAAGCTCCAAATAATTCAAGCCGACATTATTCATAAAGCCCAATCTCGAAGAAATTTCTTTTAGGATTTGAGTTGAAATAAACTTTTGTTGCTCGTTTAATTCTAAATTCTTAAATAGTTCAACCGCCTCGTCAATTGCAAGGTCACAAATTTCAACAATATTCAAACCGGCCACCGTCACAGCAAGAACGACTGGCTTTAAACGTTTTCCGCCGCAAGTTTGGCATTTTCGAACGCGCATAAATCTTTCGATATCCTTGCGCTGGAATTCACTATCCGTATCTCGATGGCGACGCTCCAAATTTGGAATTACACCTTCAAAATTCATATTATAAACACGTCCGTTCATTTCGATCGGATATTTTTCATCTGTTTTTGTGCCATATAAAATAATTTCAATCGCTTCTTTCGAAAGCTTTTTAGTTGGGACTTTTGTTGAAAATCCATGGCGTTTCGCAACTTCCTCGAGCAATTTAATTCGATAGCCTTTCTCCATAACACGATTATACGGACGAATTGCACCTTCGGAAATCGTCAAATTTGGCGAAAGCACTAATTCTGGGTCAATTTCCATTCGCGTTCCAAGCCCAGAGCAAGTTTCACAAGCTCCTTGTGGCGCATTGAATGAAAACAATCGCGGTTCGAGTTCAGGAATATGCTCATCTGGGTGAAGCTCACAAGCATAACGTTGCGAGAAAATTTTAACTTCGCCCGTTTCGTCATCTAAAACCTCAAGAATTCCATTTGTCATATCTAGAGCCTGCTCAACACTTTGAGCTAAACGTGTCCGCATTTCTTTCGAAAGCACCAAACGGTCAACTACAATTTCAATATTGTGCTTAATATTTTTTTCAAGCTCAGGGAATTCATCTAAGGCGTAAATTACGCCATCAACACGAGCACGAGCAAAACCTTTTTTCGAAAATTCAACAGGAACGTGTGCAAATTCACCTTTTTTAGCTTTCGCAATTGGCGCAAGCAAAATTAATCGAGACCCTTCTTTGAGGTTCATAATTCCATCAACAATACTTTGCGGTGTACGGCGAACTACATCTCGACCACAAATTGGGCAATGCGGCGTACCAATTCGCGCAAAAAGAAGACGCAAATAATCATAAATTTCTGTCACAGTTGCTACAGTCGAACGTGGGTTTCGGCTAGTAGATTTTTGATCAATTGAAATCGCAGGGCTAAGTCCAGTAATTTGATCTACATCTGGTTTATCCATTGTACCCAAAAATTGTCGTGCATAAGAATTAAGGCTCTCCATGTAACGACGCTGGCCTTCCGCATAAATAGTATCAAACGCCAAACTAGACTTTCCACTACCAGAAAGCCCTGTTATTACCACTAGTTTATCGCGCGGAATCTTTAAATCTACATTTTTTAAATTATGTTCGCGCGCGCCCTTAATTTCCAAAAAATCCGCCATAATTCTCCTTTATTATTCGAACTATTATACCATATTTTTTGAATTCTTTCCAGGATTGCAAACTTCCAAAATTATTTCAAGCTATTTTTCTTCATTCAAAATTTCGCTAATTTCACTTTTCGAAAGCTTGCGCCAACGCTTTTTATCATTTTCGAAAATACTAATTTGCGAATTTTCAAAAGGAATTTTATTTGTTGCACACCATTTTTGCATTTTTGCTAAATTTTCAATATAAAAAGTAATTCCATCAAAGCCAAAATCATAATTTTTAAAATTAAGGCGCGTTTTGTTCGGATTCTTTTTTGCTGAAATCTCCACAAAATCCTTAACCGCAAAATCTGGATAACCCAAAGCCTCGCCCATCAAGCGCGTTTTTTCTTCAAGATTTTTGGCGTAATTCAACTTTTCCGCCTTTAAGTATTTCTCTAAATTTTCTCGATTTCGAAAAGCGAAAAGTCTAATTTTTGACTTTGTACGATTTTTATCCCAAATCTTGTGCGTATAAATATTCTTGCGAAAAAATATTTTCCAGTAAAATAATTCAGCTCTTTCTGCTAATTTTGAATTTTGAAAATCCAAAATCATCGAACTTCGCCGGCCTTTTTGAAAGGCTTTTCGCGTCTTTTTCTTCATCGTAACCAATATTGTATATCCCAAACAGTAATATATTTTTATTCTTTTGGTGGCGTAGCTTTTACAAAGTTAATTTTTAGACCTTCATTTGTGAAACGTTTTTCGTAAGTGGTCATAACTTTATAATTTTCGTTCAAATTGCTTTCATGAAGATCAAAACTAAGGCGTTCAATTCGCCAGCCTTCCGCCACAAGTTGCTCTAAACTCCAATCGAAAAGATCTTTAGCGTCAGTTTTAAAATATAAAGCGCCATTTTCCGCTAATAATTTTGCATAAATTCGCAAAAAAGTTGGGTGAGTCAATCGGCGACCAGCATTTCGATTTCGTGGATATGGATCCGGAAATGTAACCCAAAGATATTTTACCGAATTCTCAACGAAAGCATCAAGAAGTTGATCGGCTCGGGCCCTTAAAAAGCGAATATTTTTTATGCCATCCTGTTCGGCTTTAATTGCACCTTTAACTAGCCTATCAGCTTTGACATCAACCGCTACAAAATTCTTGGTTGGATTTTTTGCCGCTAAAGCTTCGCTGAAAAATCCAGTTCCCGCCCCAATTTCAAGGTTATCGACTTCGGCATTTTCCTTATTCCATTCGTCAAATTCAAAACAAATTGCAGAATTATTAAAAAGTGCAAATTTATAAAGTTTACGTTTTCGAGTGATTATAAAATCTTTTGGGTTTAAAAAAGCCATTTTTCTCCTTTACTGATCTGTTATTTTTAAAGCTTCATCGCTAAGAGAATTTTCATTAAACTCATTTGCATGAATTTTATTGCGTGCATGCGAATAAAACAATTCAAAATTCGCCATTTCTTTATTCGAAAGTCCACCTTGTGGAGAAAAGTCTTCATCTTTCTCGAACTGCTTGCGTTTTTCTTCCTCCTTCTTCGCCTTTTTCTGAGCTTCACGCGCTTCTTGCAAAACTGGTCGACTCAAATCAAGCTGGATTGTTCCATCGGCAGTATATAGAGCTAGGCTCGCAACCACCAAAACAATTGTAATCCCCAAACTTCCAGCAATAAATATAATTAAATTCCTCGAACCGTTAACTTCTTTTTGTGGTTGTGATGATAAAGTAGTAATTTTCTTTTTAATTTTTTTCCAAAAATCATTCATTTGCTGCTCCTGTTGTGTTTTTCATAACAAATTCATGAACCTGAATGCCGTATTTTTCAGCAATTTCGCTTAATTTTGTCGTATTATAACTCACCTCTCGTCGCAATTTTCGAACTTTTTCAAGCTTTAAATAAAATTCTCTTGGATTTTTTACACAATCCTGAGTGGTTAATTCTGAAAGTTCACGCTCATAATTTTGAAAATTGTCTCTAAAATAACGGAAATTTTCATCGAATTCTGCTGTTAATGAAATCAACCCTGCATCATTTTTCTTATTCAAAGCAATTCGAGCATTAAAATTCGACATTAGCCCATTCGAGATTTTTTCATAGTCTTTACCTAAATTAACCCGCTTTAAGGCATCTTCTGAACGTAGCTTTTTTAAGTCTTTCTTTAAATCTGTGCATTTTTCACTGATTTTCGAAAGTTGTACATCTGTTGGCTTTTCTTTTGCAGCCTCTTCAGCAAAAACTGCCTTCGAAAATTGCATTACAATTAACAAACCGCATAATGCAAAAACTATTAAAAATCCAGATTTTTTTCGAAAATTAACCAATTTAGTCCTCATCTTCAGCAATTTCAATTTTTAATTCTTTCAATTGGTTTTCATCAACTGTACTTGGCGAACTCATCATTACGTCAACACCTGAACCATTCTTAGGAAATGCCACAACTTCACGAATATTCTCTTCATCCATCAAAATCATGAAAATTCGATCCAAACCAAATGCACAACCCGCATGTGGTGGAGCACCAAATTTAAAGGCGTTTAACATTGCGCCAAATTTAGCCTCAACATATTTTTTGTCATACCCAAGAAGGCCGAAAGCTTCATACATTACTTCTGGATTGTGATTTCGAACAGCACCTGAGCAAATTTCATAACCATTCATCACCATGTCATACTGATCAGCTTTAATCGCCAATTTTTCAGCATCAGTTTCAGCATTTCGAAGAGTTTCAACACCGCCTTTTGGCATAGAAAATGGATTATGACCAAAATCAACTTTCTGATTTTTCTCATCAAATTCATAGAATGGAAAATCAACAACCCAAGCCAAAGCAACTTCATCATTATTTTTTAAGTTGAAGAAAGTAGCAAATTCATTTCGAAGGCGACCCAAAACTTTATTTACAACTTCACGTTTATCTGCACCAAAGAAAATCGCATCACCATCTTCTGCGCCAGTTTCTTCTTTGATTTTTGAAAGTTCATTTTCACTCAAAAACTTCACAATCGGACTTTTTGCTTCACCTTCAGCAAACGTAATATAGGCCAAACCGCCAGCGCCCTCACTTTTAGCAATTTCAGTAAAATTATCAATCTGTTTACGGCTCAAACTTGCACCATTTTTTACACAAATTGCTTTTACGCATTCGGCATTTTTAAATACGCCAAATTCAGTTTCAGCCAATACATCATTCAAATCAATCAATTCCATTCCGAAACGCAAGTCAGGCTTATCACTACCGTATTTTTCCATTGCAACTTCATAAGGAATCCTTGGAATCTCTTCGTTTAAAAGTTTCTTTCCAGCAAAATTTTTAACCAAATCTTTGATAAGAACTTCCATTTCGGTTCGGATTTCTTCACCACTTTCAACAAAAGCCTTCTCGAGGTCTAACTGATAAAAATCCCCATAAAGCCTATCCGCGCGTGGATCTTCATCGCGGAAACAAGTAGCGATTTGATAGTATTTGTCAATTCCACCAACCATTAAAAGCTGCTTGAACTGCTGTGGGGCTTGCGGCAAAGCATAGAATTTTCCAGGATGAACGCGACTTGGAATTAAGAAATCACGCGCACCTTCTGGACTAGAGTTAGCAAGAATTGGCGTTGCAATCTCAACAAATTCACGGTTTTCCATGAATTTTCGAATTTCACGATAAAATTCAGCACGGCGACGCAACATTTTTTGCATTTTTTCACGACGCAAATCCAAGAAACGATATTTCAAACGCAATTCTTCATTTGATTTTTGACCATTATCAGAAACTGTAACAGGTAGAGGTTCGCTTCGATTTAAAATTTCAAAATCTTCAACTACCAATTCGATATCGCCAGTCAAAATATTTGGGTTTTTCAAATTTTCGTCACGCTCTTTAACTACACCAGTTGCCGAGATAACAAACTCATCCCGACATTTTTCTGCCAACTCAAAACTATCCATAAAATCTGGTGAAATCACGAGTTGAAGTAATCCAGAATGATCACGTAAGTCAATAAAAATTAAACCACCATGATCACGCCGAGAATTAACCCAGCCTTTTACTGTAATTTTTTCACCCACCATATTTTTTGAATTTTTCGTAAGCGTTCGCATATTTCTCCTAATTTCTGAATTTAACTCTTTATATTTTACCACATTTTACTATTTTTTGCGAATGAAATCCGTCAAATTGACAATTCCAGCTAGATCACCATTTTTTTCAAGCAAGATTGCATAATTTTTATCTTTCGAAATCATTTTTTCGAAAGCATCTAGTGCGCTAATATCCGACTTTAATGAGAAAAAATCCTCACGCATCACTTTTTGTGCTTTTTTCGAATCGCTCGAATCTATTTTAGTAATATCTTCTAAGAAAATTACGCCTTTAACACTAGTTTCTTCTGAATTCATTACCGGAAAAATATTTTGTTTTGTTTTAAAAAGTTCATCAATAATTAATGGCGTTAATAAATCATTTACATGAATAATAGCCATTTTTTCGCCCGAAATTCCTTTCTCCAAAGCACTTCCTTCTTTAAGCTCAAAAATTTTTTCAATCCATTTTTGTTCGTTTTTATCTAAGATTTGACGATGTTTTTCTAAAAAATGCAGAAGTTCTTCTTTGGAATAAAAAGCCCAGGGCTGTTTCTTATTCGCCATTTTTGAAAGTCGATTTTGAATTCGCAAATTTTGCGCAAAATAAATTCCACCAAAAACTGGAATAGTTTTTCGATTAATTTTTGAGGCAATGTTTGAAAGCACGCCACTTTTTAAAATACCTTTCGAAACCAAGAAAACCACAAAAATAATTAACGCTGCTTGGTAAAAATCAACGACTTTTGCAAATGAAACTACTGATAAAACCATTAAAGCACAGCCAAAATAGCGCAAAAAATAATTATAAACTGGAGCAAATTTCTTTTTATTGAGCATCTTTTCTGCTCGCTTATCGCCCGCATCAATTCGGCGCTGAAGCTCAAATTCTGAAAAATCAACTTCTTTCTCTTTTAATGAAAAAACAATAAGCATTAAAACTAAGAAAAATATACTTATTAATAGCATATCCTAATTGTACCATATTTTAGTAATTTTGAAAAAGCTTATTTTTATGTTAAAATGGTAATAGTTAATGAAAGGAGATTATGGCTCAAAAGAAAGATAAGGCAAAAAACCTTGCTAAATTTAAGGATTTTGTCGATGATAATAAATTTGCGATAGTTTTTAGTGTTCTAGTCGTAGCTTTTTTGGGTGGAATTATTTGGTTATCAAGTCTTGAAAAAATCGATTTAAGCAAGGTTGATATTAGTAAAGAAATTCCCGCAACTGCAGATTCTGGAAATATCGCAGAACATGTTTACCTAAAAAGCGATTCAAAGGTAACACTAGTTGAATATGGTGATTATCAATGCCCTGGATGTAAAACCGCATCAAGCAGAATTAAGGCTATTGCAGAAGAATATAAAGGTAAAATTAATTTAGTTTTTCGAAATTATCCACTAGTCTCAATACATCCAAATGCCCTAGCTGCTGCTAGCGTTGCAGAAGCCGCCGGACTTCAAGGTAAGTATTGGCAAATGCATGATTTACTTTATGACAAACAGGATGAGTGGACATCTTCAACGGCTAATGACCGGATGGACTACTTCATAGAGTATGCGAACGAGCTTAAATTGAATATTGACCAATTTAAAAAAGATATCGAAAGCGAAAAAGTCAAAGCAAAAATTAAATATGACCAAGCTATTGGAGCGAAAGCTAAAGTTTCAGGTACACCATCTTTCACCCTAAACGGAAAAGACCTGGACTCAAAAATCTGGGGTGATGACTCGAAACTAAAAGCTGCTTTAGACGAAGCTATAAATTCTAATAAATAATATCAAAATTTTTATTACAATAAAAATCTCATCCACAAGATGGATGAGATTTTATTTTTTGTCACTTTTTATTGTTCAATGTAGCGTTGCCATTCAGCAGGCACCACATCCACCGCAATTATTTTCTTCCTTGAAGGAGGAAAATTGATTTTGATAGGCATGTGTTCTCCTTTTATTTGTGCAACTCACGCGCTCGACCGATATTCCTAATACTATAATTTTACGTTTTTGCGCGAGCCTATCAATCATTCTATCAAAAAAAATAACAAAAGTCAAGAAAACACGCTATTTTTCGTTTCGCCTCCTAAAAACCTCTTAGCGCTTATACTTATATAATACCTTATTTTATACACAAGCGCAATAGTTTTTTTAAACTTTTTATGGTTTTTTAAAAATAGCCAATGTTGCCTCAACATCTTTAGGTATATTATATTTTCTACACCATTCATCAACAGCCTTTGACGCTCCGGGTAACGCCTGATTACCATAATCGTCAACAACAATAACAGCCCCGCTCTCAAGATTATTCCATATTAAATTAAGTGGGTCTAAAATTGAATCATAATAATCTCCGTCCAAAAAAGCAAAGCTAATTTTCGAAGGGATTTGTTCTCGCGAAATCTGATTAAACCAACCTTTTGTGATTTTTGGCATTCTCTTAACATTCGCTTTTCTTAAATTCGAAATAAGCTGCTTTTTGCTTGCGCAAAGCTCACCCTTTTTAAAATCCTCGCCCAAGGAATTTACATCTTCAACGGATTTCTCCGGAAGACCCTCGAAAGAATCATATAGCCAAAGATGCTTATCGCCGCCCCATTCTTCAATTTTTTTCGCCAAAAAAACACTAGTAGTTCCAACATAGCATCCAAATTCAACAATATCACCAAAAATTGCGCGAGTCTTTTCGAGCTCGCGCAAAATTATTTGAATTTCACGTTCGTTAACTTGATCACTTAGTAATTTCATTAGTATCTATTATACTACGAACGCCTAATTGTACCAACTATATCGTAAATCTCATTCTCATCAACAGGCTGAAACTCACCAGAAACCTCAACACCGTTAGAACTGGCTTCTCCGCCATAGAACTCTAAGATATTGTTTCCTCCAGATATTGCATATTTTTTACCTTTCGAATCGATAATTCCAACCTTACATTTTGTCGAAGAATCAGTTTTACCTTGCTTAGTTGATAAGCAAATTAGATTTCCTGATATTGTTATTATCTTCGAAGACTCTTCTTTTTTATTACCGTTTAGACCACGATGTACCGAAGGTATTGTAAAATCAAGAAGCTTAACTACAAAAGCGGTTGCAAAGACTATCGCTACCAAAACTAGAATTATCAATATTGAAGTTAATTTTTGATGGAAAGATTCTCTTTGATATTTCGAAATTTCTCTCATTTTATTATTTCAAGAACCCCATCACAACAATTACAACCAAACTGATAATTGTTAAAATTGCCATAATTGGAGCTGTTCGCTTTACCCAGTTTTTATATGGTACACCAGCGAGTGCTAACCCAGCCATTAATGATGCAATTGTTGGTGCAATCATATTTAGTAATCCCGAGGCTGTCGCAAATGCAACAACAGCAATCTCTTTAGTAGAACCAGCTAAACTTGCAACAGGTGCAATAATCGGCATTGTTGCCTCCGCTAAACCTGAAGATGAAGGAATTATAAATGACATTGGAATATAAAAGATAAATGCCAAAACACCAAATATTTGTGAAGGAACCTTGCGTAACAAGTCTTCACCCCAATAAACAATCGTATCTTGAATTCCACCAGCACGCATCAAAACACCAATTGCAGCAGCAACCGCAATGATTAATGCAACATTCAATAAATCGGCTGAACCTGCAAGAAAGGTATTAGTTACTGAAACATCTTCTTTTTTAAATTCTTCATAATATAGAATTTTAATAAGAACCGTCGATATCAAGAATAATGCTGAAATTTCATTAAAGTACCAACTACCGAACGCTACTGAGTGTTCAAAACCGAAAATTGGTCCAACAACAGGTAGAGTCGCAAGCCATTCGTGCCATTCTTTAAAGAAAGAAACCCCTAAATCCTCCCACGGAATCAATGACATAACCATTACGAGGAATGTGAAGCCAAAAATTCCCATAACGAATTTTCGCTCAAGAGTAAATTTCGGAATATTCGAAGCATCGATTGCTTTAACTGCTGGTTTACCTTTTGAGTCTTCAGCATAACCACCAGCTTTAACTTTTCCAGCATATCGCATCGTGAATATAATTGAAGCGATCAAAGATACAACCAAAATAACAAATTGAGGTAAAAGAACTTTTGAAAGATCCGCCCCAGCAGCATTTGCGGCAATTCCCGTTGAAAATGGGTTAACGGTTGAGGCTAAAACACCAACTCCAGCACCCAAAACAATCACCATTACTGCGGTCATTGCATTATAGCCGGCCGCTAACATAATTGGCACAACTAACGCATAAAAGGCTACCGCCTCTTCTTGCATACCATAAGTCGTTCCACCAATTGCAAAGAGTGTCATTAAGACTGGAATCAACCATTTCTCTTTGCCTTTCATCTTTTTGAGAAGCCCACCGATTGAAGCATCGAGAGCACCAGTTTTCATTACAACGCCCAAAAATCCACCAAGGATTAGCACAAACACAATCACGTCGAGTTTATTCACCATTCCATAAATTGGTGAAGTGAAAATATCCCAAAAACCTTGTTTTAGATTAATATAGAAATCTTTATTATCCTTTTTGGCATTTTCGTAATCTTTTTTAGCGTTTTTATATCCTTTGCTTTCAGCATCAGAAGCTGAAATCTCATTTTTCGGATCCTTAACTTCCTCAACAACCTTCAAACGCTTTTCAGTTCTAGTATAACTTCCTGATTTGATTGAAGATTCACCTTTTTCATTAGTTGTGTATTCATATCGCCCTGACGGAATCAACCAAGTTAATCCCGCCATAATCGCGATTATAATAAACAAAACACTAAAAGCTGAAGGTGATTTAAAAACTTTCAGTTTTTTCGAAACCTTTTTATCAGTTTTCTTTGCATCAACTTTTTTTGTAGCCATTTTTTCTCCTAAATTACAAAGTTAAAGCCATCACTGCTTTAATTGTATGCATTCGATTTTCAGCTTCATCAAACACAATTGAAGCGTTTGAGTTGAAAACCTCGTCTGTAACTTCCATTTCTTTCAAGCCATATTTTTCGAAAATTTCCTGACCAACTTTAGTGTTTAAGTCATGAAAAGCTGGCAAACAGTGCATAAATTTTACATTTGGATTGCCCGTTGCATGAAGAAGTGCAGTATTAACTTGGAATCCTCGAAGCTGATGAATTCGCTCTTCAAATTTATCTTCTTCACCCATTGAAACCCATACGTCAGTATAGATGAAATCTGCACCATGAGCGGCACCGTATAGGTCATCCGTAATTGTGATTTTCGCACCAGTTTCGTGCGCGATTTCACGACATTTTTCAACCAAAGCTTGGTCTGGATGAAGCTCATTTGGTGTAGCAATTCGAAAATCAACGCCCATTTTTGCGGCCCCAATCATTAAACTATTTGCCATATTGTTTCGTCCATCACCAACAAAAACTAATTTAGCACCCTTCAAGTAACCAAGATGCTCTTCCATAGTCATAAAATCTGCCAAAATTTGAGTTGGGTGATATAAATCAGTTAACCCATTCCAAACTGGAACACCAGCATATTTCGCAAGCTCTTCAACGGTTGAATGAGCAAATCCACGAAATTCGATTCCATCAAATGATCGCCCAAGCACAATTGCCGTATCTTTAACTGATTCTTTTTTACCCATTTGAATATCATCCTTACCTAAAAATTCTGGGTGAATCCCTAAATCACGAGCTGCCACAGTAAAAGCAGTTCGAGTTCGGGTTGAAGTTTTTTCGAAAAGCAATGCAACTTGCTTACCTTCATGAATTTTATGTGGAATTCCAGCACGTTTTAGACGTTTATATTCATGCGCTGTATCAAGCATTAGTCGAATCTCTTCCGGCTTAAAATCCAAAAGCGTTAAAAAATTTCGACTTTTTAAGTTTAGTGCCATCTAATTAAATCTCCTCTCTCCAAATTGGCATTGACATACATCGTGGACCTCCTCGACCGCGGCCAAGTTCGGCACCTTGAATCTCGATCACTTCAACACCAGCTTCGCGTAAAGCTTTATTTGTTACGTAATTTCGATCGTAAGTTACCACAACACCTGGTGCAATTGCTAACGTATTCGAGCCATCATTCCATTGTTCACGAGCAGCAGCAATCGGATCACCATCTCCACATTGAATCAAAGTTACATGGTCAAGACCAAGAACTTCTTCCAAGGTTTCTTTTAGATTTGTTCGGTGCGTAATTTTTGGCTGTCCTGGGATACCAGAATCTTCCAAAATATAAATGTTCAATTCGCCATCTTTATCTAGAATTTCAGGGTGAATTGTAAACTTATCTCGATCAATCATTGTGAAAACAGTATCGAGATGCATAAATGCATGCGAAACTGGAATCTGAATTGCCAAGATTTTATTAAAGTCTGAAAATTCAAACAATTTCGAAGCAACTTTTTCAATAGCTTCAGGAGTTGTTCGTTGCGAAACGCCAATTGCCATCACGTTCCTTGAAAGCACGAGTTCGTCGCCACCTTCCATATTAAATTTATTGTAACGGTCAAACCAAACTGGCACTTCTCCACCGGGAGTTTTGGCAGCAAAACGTGGGTGATAGCGCATGATATATTCCATGAACAAGCTCTCACGTCGACGCACTGGATAACGCATTTTATTGATTGTCAAGCCATTTCCAACTGCTGCGGCTGGATCGCGCGTGAAATAAAGGTTTGGCATTGGGTCAAGTAAGAATGGATAATTACTCTTAAAATAATAATTCAAATGAGTTTTCTCATCTTCTTCAGTTTTAATTTCATCCTTTTTTACTCCAGACATAAGTTTTCGAACTAAATCAAGTGGCTCAAACTCACCTAAATAACGCATTAAAGCGTGAGTAACGTGTCGTTCACCCTGTTTTGAGGCTCGAACAAAATCTGAAATAAAACGCCATTTAATCTCATCGTTATAAAGTGATTCTGCGGCTAATTGATCAAGATAAAGAACTTCAACTCCCCGGCTGCGCAAAGTTTCCGCAAAAGCATCATGTTCTGCTTGTGCAACTTCTAGATATGGAATATCATCAAAAAGCAATTGCTCCAAATATTCTGGAGTAAGCCCTTCAAGTTCTTTTCCTGGTCTATGTAAAATTACGGTTTTGAGTTTTCCGATTTCACTATTCACCTGAATCGGTTTTTCACCCATATTCCCTCCCTTATTTTTATGTTTATGCTTTAATTTTATCATAAAGCTTAAGTTTTATCAATTAATTTAATTTATTGACTTTTTATTAAAAAAATTATATAATAATGATATATTAGTACCTTGGAGGTGATTAATCATGGTGAAGATTAAAGCTAAGCATAAATTTCGTAAAAAAACGATCGAAATGGATATTCCAGAAAACACACTTATCCATGCCGAAAAAGGTTACGGCTGGGCGGTCCGAAGCATTTTCGAATCTTATTTACAGATATGCCACTATCAAAGAGGGAAACTTCATCCTCAAAGTATAAAATTCTGGCGAGTTGAGTCGAAAACCCCTAAGCAAACTTTCGCACACCGAACAGATAATCTTTCGGCTTGCAAAAAAGAAAATTGCTCATTTTGCAATGCTGGAAAATACGAAGAATGTCCAAACAATCGCCACAAATTATAAAACCCTTTTCGAAAAGGGTTTTATTTATTTTCTGGTTTTTTTGCACTAACCTTATTGTGTTTATTCGAACTATGCATTTTAGTATTTTTATCTTTTGCTGTAATACGATTTATATCATGAATAACCATTTGCGGATATGGAAGGACGATATCATTCTCATCAAATGCTTTTTTAATTTCACGTCGAAAAATTCCTGCAACATCCCACTGCTTACCAGCTTTAACTCGCCCTAAGCATTTTATTTCCATAGAAGAATCCAAGAATTTATTGACACGCACAAACTCAATTGGTTCAATAATATTCTTTTTAAGCTCGGGATTTTCTAACATTTTTCTACCAACACCGTTAATAACCTTTTCGAGAGTATCGATATCTGTATCATAAGAAACTCCAAATAATAAATTAACATTTGCGTACTTAAATGAGAGGTTTGTTACAGCCTCACTTGCACCGTTTCGAATTGTATGAACTTTTCCATCAGCATCTCGAACCTGCGTAATTCGCAGAGAAATATTCTCAACCTTACCAGAAATTAAGCGCCCACCAACCATAATCTCAATCGTATCACCAACTCGATATTGGTTTTCGCCAACAATAAAGAATCCTGCAAGGATGTCGCGCGTGGTCGTTTGAGCACCAAGACCGACTACAACACCAATCAATCCAGCTCCGGTCATAAGTGAAGCTACATTAACTCCGATAGAAGAGAGAAAGTTCATTGCAGCCGTCATCCATATGACAATATCTACGGCTGTTTTAGCAATCTTTGAAATTGTTTCATTGCGTTTTAGTCGCTCTTCGGAGCGTTTAATTTTTTTAGCTTTTTTTCGGATTCCAAATGCAAAATTAATAATCTTCCTAGAAAGGAAGCTAGCCAAAACCGCCAACAACACAATTGTAAACGGCTCAAACCAGTCATACCCCAATATGCTAGCTATAAATTTTTCAATACTCTTAAAAATATCCATCTTCTTTAATTAAAGCACATGCATTTTACTTTTTCAAGATATTAATACCATAAAGTTAAAATTGTATCATCTATTTTTTGTGCATTTTCAATTTGATTATTTTCCGCATAAAAATCACGTTTTTTTACTAAAAAATCATGAACTGCTTTTTCGTCACCAGTTAACTCCGAGCCCTGTTTTCTTATGGAGATCGAACGTGCTTCGCCATTTTCGGACTTAGAAAGCTTCCCCATTAAAATTAAATTATCAATATGTTTCGAAACAGTTGCAACGGATCTATAGCCCATACCACGAGCTATTTCGCGATATGTTGGGCTATATCCAGATTCTTCAATAAAAACTTCGATAAAGTTTAAAAGTTCAACTTGCTTTTTCGTTAAATTATTCGCCATTATCCTCGCCTAAAATAATAATTATATCCGCACCTTCGCCATATGAAGATAACTTTGATGGAAGTTTTTCGGCTTTTGTAGAATACTTAGATTCAAGTTTTTTAACCGTATTCGGTTTTGACTCTTGCTTGACATAATAAACTTTCGTTTTTTCATAATCATGTGTTGGAGCAGAATCAATCCCCTGAATAGTATAACCTTCTTTTTCGAGCTTCTTTTGTTCTTGAGCTGCTAATCCGGAATAATTTGTACCATTCAAAATTTTAATTTTAGCCGATTCTTTCACTGTATCACCACCTAAAGTATTCTTCGAAATGTATGCTTGAATTTCACTATAGTCAAAAAGTCCAGCTTTAGGAATGACTGCACTAACAGATCCCACGTGGCCTGTTGTGAAATAGTTTCCAGATGCATCAGATTCATTAACTAGTGGTAAAGATGTCATTTTACCGCTATTGAAGCTTTGAGCAATTTCTGAAACAGTTGTCAATTCTGAAGATTCGAACGTGTGGTGAATATTTTCACCAAGCGAATTCGCAATTGATAGCAAAGTTATCGGATTCATTTTTTGCTGATTAATTTTAGCTAATGTAGCTTTTAGGATTTTTTGCTGATTTCGCTCGCGGTCAAAATTACTTCCGCTCAAACCAACTCCACCCTCAGAGCCACGCGCTCGAGAAAATGCCAAAGCAGCCTCACCATCCATATGGTAAGTTTTACCACTCTGGTAATTGATTTTAGTAGCAACGTCATAAACTCTATTTGAGCCGTCATAAGCTTCAACTTTAACATCAATTCCACCAACAGCATTCACCGCATCAATCAAAACTTTCCAGTTTCCGTGAACTACGTATTGAATATCTAGCCCAAGAATTTCTTTCACCTTTTCAGACAACACTTTTTGGCCGGCCTTCTCTGCATCTTCTTCGCTAGAACCGCTATTTTTTGCGTCATGATAACCGCATCCATAGGTTTCATTCAACTTTCCGGCAGTAGTTCCAAGCCAAGTTTTACATGTGTGTTTTACCCAAAGATCTCGCGGCAATGAAACGGTTTTAATTTCTTTATTTTCTTGATTAACAGAAGCAACCATAATTGAGTCTGTCAATTCTTCCCCATCCCAACCCTTTGGCGAAGTTCCAAAAATTAAAATATTGGTGCGACCATTTGAATCAGCCTTAAGTTTTTTGTTCTCAATAACACCAAGAATATTTCCATTAGTAATTTTATTTAACGTATTAAGTGTTGGATAGATTAACCATCCACCAATGACTAATAACAGTAATATAGCAATAGCAAAAAATCGCTTAATTGATCGGCGTTTTTTAAACTGCTCTAAAGTTAAAGGCTTTTTGCCTTTCTTTTCTCGCTTAGCGTTATTCTTTTCGAACTTTCGAAGTAGTTTTTGATGCTTTTTTGAGGCAACTCTCTCCCTATGTTCAGCTTCTTGCAATTCTTCAATTTCTAGATTTTGCAATGCAGCTTCGATATCTTTACCCGAATCTTTTTCATTCTTTTCGGGATTTTTAGTTTGAATAAAATCATCAACAGAACCTCTTTTTTGAGATTTTACCACTTTTAAATCTGGTTTCTTAACTGTTTCTTTAGGGCTGTTATTTAGACTTAGAGATTCAGCCCTCCGCCTTGGCGTAAATCCATCTATCGATCTCTGATTTTTTTTCATAAGCTCTTTCAATTATAGCAAAAATGAAAGCTAAAATCAAATAAATATGTAGTGCATTTGGTAATCCTGAGAAGAAATACCACTGGATTAAAAATGCAAAAACTAATGCCCAAATATATTTTTTGTCTTTAGCTAATCTAATTATTGAAAACAAAATGAGAGACCAAATTAGAAAACCAAAAATACCAAGTTCTAACAAAATTGATAGAAATTCATTCTGAACAATTTCTGAAGTGTTTGCAATTTTGTGTGTAGAATTATAAATTGCAGCACCTGATCCACCAGCACCAACACCAAAAAACATTGCAAAAATATTTGAGCGCCAAGCTTCAACTGCTAAGTCTGACATCTTTGTTCGTTCATCTGTTGATTTTTCAACATATCCATTGAATAATGCTTTTTTTGATTCCTGGATATTTTTTTGACTATTATGCTGGCTTTCGAAACCTTCAATTGCTGGCTCATTGATTTCATGATTCCCCGTTTTTTCAATTTTCGGCAAACTAATTTTACCTAAACTCATCTGATTGACACTTTTCGAAATTGAATCATAAAAACCATCGCTAATTCGTGGATTCAATTCTGTGAAAATTGCATGAAAAATCATTCCACTTAAAAAACTCGAAAGTATAAAACTTATTGAAATTATTATATTCGAAAGTATTTTTCTTTTCGAAAGTGGCTGATTAACAAAAACAAGAATCAAAATTGCAAAAAATGCCGCAAAAATTGCCCCACGTGAAAGTGTTAAATATAACGAGAATAATAAAATCCAAAGTGTTATTTTTTCAAATTTCGAAGCTTTTTTGCTAAAAATCCTGTGAGTTAATAAAACTATTGGCGCTAAAAGCATACTTCCAAAAAATTGTGGCTCAATCGCAAAAACACTTGGTCGCACAAACCCAAACCCCTGAGCCCTGCATCCTGCACACAACCCCCAATCTGTCCAAGCACCATAAATAACTTGAATAATTGACAAACAAGCCATTACCAAACTACTAAAAATAAAGTTTTTAGTTATCTTTTGAAAAAGTACTCTGTTTTTCGAAAGACTTAAAATTACCAAAAAATTAAGCCATAAAACCAACCAAACTCCTGAAACTAATACCGTTCTTAGTAAATTTTGCGTATTTAAAATTGTCAAAAAATTCCAAAATACAAAAAATCCAGTTAGCAAAACAGCGTTATTTTTTATTAATTTTTTACGGTTTTGGTAAATTGTTTTAATTCCAGCCAGAGCTAAAACAACTACATAAATTAAAGCAATCGAAAACTCTAAATTCGCACCCGCAGATTTTCCAAAATGAAAATTAGGATAATATGAAAACCACATTGCGAATGGCGCAAAAAACAAAACCTTTTCAACAAAATTTAACTTTTTAAAATTTTCCATTAAAATTCCTCTTTATCTCTTCTTCAAAATTCTTCTTAAAGTTCTCTTTCGAAAATTTCTTCGCACTTTCTGAAACTTTTTTGGTATCAAAACTTGTTTTTTCGAATTTCTCAACTGCCTTTAAGATTGCGGATGAAGATTGTTTATCAAAAAATACACCGTTCTCACCATCTTTAATATAATCTTGAGCTCCACCTTGATTAAAAGCCAAAACTGGCGTTCCTGTCGCCAATGCTTCGATTGGTGCGATGCCGAAAGGTTCTAAACTTGGAAAAACAAAACCTTTTGCTTCAGCCACGATTTTCGAAAGTTCAAGAGGGTCACTAATTCGCGGAATAAACTCGATGTTTTTAGCGTCCCCAGCTAATTCAACCAGTTTTTGGTGTTCAGCGCCACCTCCAACTAAAACTAACTTTTTGCCGTTCTTCGAAAAAGCTTCAACCGCTAAATCTAACTTCTTCCAATTCACTTGGCGCGAAGTTGTAATATAATAATCTTTTTTATTTCTTTCAAGTTTAAACTTATCAACTTCTACTGGCGGGAAAACAACACTCGCATCACGTTTGTAATATTTTGAAATTTCATCTTTCGAATAACTTGAATTCGCAATTAGAAAATCTGGCTTTTGAGCAAGCTTAAAGTCGTTTTTTCGAAGCGGATTAACTAAAATTTTAAAGAAAAAACGTACCAAAAAACTTAATTTACCAAACCCGGGATTATTAACATAATCATCATACATTCCCCAATAATATTGAATTGGTGGACCTTGTAAATAGCTAATATGTAGCTGTTTTTTCGAAAGGTTCAACCCCTTGCTTTCAGCACAACAAATTGAAATAATAACATCAAAATCTTTTAGATTTTTACCTAAATTTCGAAAATATAAAACTCGCCCAACTGGTAAAATTTTGCGCATTTTTGCAGGAAAAATATTTAACCAGCCCGTTTTAACCTGCTTGTTAGAGAACCAATCTACTTCTTTTTCAGAATATTGAGAAGTAAAAATTGGTGCTTCTGGAAAAATTTCCGAAACAGTTAATACGACTTTTTCAGCTCCCCCGTAAGTCGTCAACCAATCAGTCACAATTGCAACTTTTTTACCATTAAGCCATTTTGGATTTTCATTCATTATTTTGCCCCTTTTCGAAAAATCACACTCGCAACAGTTTTAAATAAAATTTGAATATCGAAAATAATTGACCAGTTCTGCACATAGTACACATCCAAGCGACGACGTTCTTCAAAAGAAATATCACGCCGACCAGAAACCTGCGCTAAACCTGTTACTCCAGCTTTAACAGCCAGAATAACATTTTTACGATTTGATTTATTAATTTCTTGAGGAATTAACGCACGCGGTCCAACCAAAGAAATATCACCTCGAATAACATTGAAAAGTTGAGGGAGTTCATCTATCGAAGTTGCCCGAATAAATTTACCAATTTTTGTAACCCGCGGATCATCATCTAACTGATCACCGTTTTCGCGATATTTTTTCGAAAGTTCAGGTCTACCCATTTTTTCGAAAGCCTGTTCAGGAGTTAAACCATCAAATTCAGCCTTTTGTGAGCGGAATTTATAGATATAAAACTCCCGATTAAAGCGTGTTAACCGAACTTGTTTAAAAAAGATCGAATCCTTTGGTGCGGTAATCTTCATAATAATAGCTACCGTCAGCATAATTGGACTGGCCAAGATTAAACCAATCCAGCCTAAAGTTAAATCCATCAAGCGTTTCCAGATTCGGCCCATGCCAAAAAGCTTCGTAACTTTAACATCGATTACCGGCAATCCACCAACAACCTCAATTGTATTAATTTGCGACAACAACCGATCTTGTTGTGGCACAAACATATACTCTAGGTGATTTTCAATTGCATAATTATAAATATCCTCACTCCTGAGAGCATCTGTTTGAATTAGGATATCTGGATCGGTTTTTAAAACCGCCTCTTTAAAACTCGAGAAATGTCGAACACCGGTATTCAAAGGTAGAAACGTACTTTTTGAAACCATTCCAATCGTATCATATCCAAAATCAATATTATCATGAAAGAATTGCGCTAAATCTGTTGAACGTGAATTTGAACCGATGATTAAAACTTTTTGCCTACCGAAACCGCTCCTGATCAAAGCTCGCCGAATAAAACGCACAATTTCGCGACCAAGAATCATCATTAAAAAGTTGATCGGCACAAAGAAAATCGCGATAATTCGAACTGGAAAAACCTCATCACCAGTAAAGAATTCATAAGAAATCATCGCCATAATACTAATAACTGAAACGATTAGCGCTCTTCCATATTCCTTTGGCCGGTAAAAAAATACCGAGCGTTCATAGAGTCCAAAAAAATAGTTAATCGCTAACCAAAGTGGCAAAAGCGAAACCGCTAGAAAAACAAAATTCCAAATATTTGGCGCAAAATAATATGCTCGTGTATCAAGATGGGTTCGTGCAAAATATGCTAACATAAATGAGCTTACAACCGCTAGGGTATCAGAGGCTAACATAATTATGCGAACAATCGTAAGTTTGTCTCGTTTCATATAGTTATATAATACTATTTTTAAACGATTTTGTCCATTTTATAAAAGAAAATCGCCCGTATTCAACGAGCGATTAATGTAATTCTAAGAGTTAATAATCCGCAATAAATATTTACCGTAATCATTCTTACATAACGGTTTTGCGAGTTCTTCAACTTGCTCCTTCGAAATCCAACCCTTTCGGTATGCAATTTCTTCCAGATTAGCAACTTGAACATTTTGCAGACGCTGAACAGTTTCGATGTACTGCGAAGCTTGCAAAAGACTCTCATGTGTTCCCGTATCAAGCCATGCAAATCCACGACCAAGGAGTTCGACAGAAAGATGTCCACCTTTCAAAAAAGCTTTATTTACATCTGTAATTTCAAGCTCTCCGCGTGGACTAGGTTGAACCTTCTTGGCAATTTCTACGACAGAATTATCATAGAAATATAGGCCTGTTGCGGCATAATTTGACTCTGGAAATTCTGGTTTTTCCTCAAGAGATTTGACATTCATCCCTTCATCAAAACCAATAACACCAAAGCGCTTCGGATCTTTAACCTGATAGCCAAAGATTACAGCATTAGCTTTTTTACGCTCAATTTTATTACGAGCGCTCTTGAGCTTATCTGTAAAACCTTGACCGTGAAAAACGTTATCCCCAAGAACTAGAGCAACGTCGTCACCATCAATAAAGTCTTCACCAATGATAAATGCTTCTGCCAAGCCATTCGGCTTTTCTTGAATAGCATAGGTAATTTTTACACCGAAGCTCGAACCGTCGCCAAGTAATTCTTTAAAACGATAGTTATCTTCCGGTGTTGTGATTATTAAAATATCACGAATCCCTGCTAGCATTAAGGTTGACAACGGATAGTAAATCATTGGCTTATCATAAACTGGCAAAAGTTGTTTACAGTTTGCCAGAGTGATAGGGTAAAGGCGTGTTCCTGAACCGCCTGCGAGTATGATTCCTTTCATATGAGGAACCTCCTTCTTTCTAGATTTTTAACTCTTTCGAATTTTAAAGAGCTACGAGACTTACTCGTAACTCCAATTATACAATATTGTTTTATTTTAGTCAAATTTATTTTAAAATATTTTAGCGCTTAAGCTTTAAAAATTTCTTTATTCGGTTAACTTGTTTTAATGGTAGCCCGTGATAAAGAATCGATTTTAAATACTCATTCGAAACCACTTTTCTACCTTGGATTTCTCGCCGCTTTTTAAGCGATCTAGGAATCAAAAGAGTTCCCTGCCAAATTCCTTTTAGTGCAAATTTGACCCCGCCTTTCGGTATGCGATAAATCACAAAAGCCCAATAAACTGCATAGAACTTAAAAAACATTGGTAAAATCATTGGAAATGGCACATTCTTCCAGAAAACTTGCGGCAAATTTTTAAAAACTTGATTAATTGTGAAGCCCGGAATTTTCGAACTTGTTGCTGAATGTTTATGCCAAACAACTGCAGTTCGCTCATACCAAACTTTAAAACCGGCAAGCTGCATTCGCCAATCAATATCGACATCCTCATTATAAGCAAAGAAGTCTTCGTCAAAAAAACCAATCGTTTTAAAAACTTTCGTTCGGTAAAGTGTTGCTCCACCAGTTCCACCAAAAACTAATCCACTTTTAGGTGCGTTTTTCTTTGGTTCACCCTCATTGCGAAGCATCGGGATTCCCCAAGTTGAATAAACGTCGCCCGCATCATCAATAAATTTACCAGTTTTGTCTAGCATTAAACTAGTTACCGCACCAATTTCAGGAGATTTTTCAAGCGGTTTTAATAGATTTTCAAGCCATTCAGGCTCAGCGTTTGCGTCATTATTGAGTAAAACCACATTTTCGAAATTATTCTTAATTGCCCATTTAATTCCAATATTTACGCCACCAGTAAAACCAGTATTCTTCTTCTCTTTATGAAAATGAAGATTTGGCATTTCAATCTTCGAAAGCTCTTTAACAGATTCGTCTTTTGAACCATTATCGATTAAATAAATCTCGAAATCTTGAACAGTTTGTTTCGAAAGAGCTGCAAGACATTTTTGCGTATCTCGCCAACCATTAAAATTCAAAATTACAATTGCAGTCTTATTATTTCGCATTTTTATACCTCTTAATAACCATAAATAACCCACAAGCTAAAAAGCTTAATCCGCTCACAATCGAACCAATTTTCGTCGCTGGACTTATACCATAATAAACTTCCAAGGCGCCATTTTGTCCCGGATTAAGTTTAACCGAAACCATTCGATTTTTATTCGAATAACTAGTTTTTACAAGTTTACCATTAAGTACAGCCTTAAAACCTGGATAATAAAACATTGGAAGCTCAATTTCGGCACCATTCTTATTTTCCGAAACCGCTAAACGCATTCTCGAACCTTTTTTCTCAAATCCAGAGATTTTTGCCGAACCGGAGATTACATCAGCTTTTTGACCCTTTTCATCAATCACTTTCTTGATGCGTGTTGTCGCTACCGCAGTTATATCCTTCACGTTATTGGTTTTTGGGAACACGGGCTGATATTCACCCATCGCAATATTGATATCAATTAAACTATAATCAATTCCAACATTCATTGGCAAAGCAAATTTACCCGGCTCAATCGCAGCAGCCGTGATGTGAAGATATGAAATTGATGCAATTGCGGCGGCAATCATTATCTCACGCTTATTTTTGAGCTTTTCGCCAATAAAATACCCTGCCACAAAAGGTAAAAGAACAGATTGAATGATTAACATCCGCTGACTAAATTGCAACATACTGTGAAAATTTTGAACTGCCGGAATAAACGCAAAGATTCTTGTTGAAAAAAGCACAAAAATTGCCGAAATTACAATTGACATCATTGAGAAACAGCGGTAATTTGTATTTTTTATATCTTTTCGAAAAACCAAAAAGCCAATAGTTAGAACCAATAATACTGGACTTAAACCAAACACAACTGAAGCATGTCCAGCCGGTGGACGGAACATATTAGTTGGCAACCAAGCGTCAGCTGGAGTGACTTGCGATCCGTTCACATAAAACCATTTTTGAAAATCAGGATTGAAAATATTATAAATTCCTACTTCTCGAACCTCAAGAAACGGCAAAATAAAGATCGCAGAAAATCCAACGGCTAAAATTCCAGCAAAAATTAGCGAAAATAGAATTTTTGGCTTCGAAAATACCTTTCGAATATTGAAAACCACAAAAAGTGCTGCCATCGCCGCAATTAAAACAGCGGTCAAATTATGATTCATAATAATCCCGAAAGCAGAAAACGCAAGCATAAAAATACGCCTAAAATCAGTTTTACTCTCAAAAATAATCTGATAAATTGCTAGAATTATAAACGGAATGAATGCAAACGCTAAATATTCGCTGAATGAGCCACGAGTCAGTAATTCACCCACATGAAACGGCTCAAGAGTGAAAATTAGGGATGTAAAAAATCCAGCTTTTTCGCTTTTAAAAATCTTTTTCGAAGCGTAATACGCACCAAAAGTTGTCGCGATAGTTGCAACCAACATCAAAAACATTAATGAAATTTGCAAGTTCGAAGTGATTTTAAAAACAATCAGCATCAGCCAGCTCAACATTGGGCCATAAAACAAATTTGGCGCTTGACCAAAGCCTTGAAGCTGGTCAGCATCAAGCTGGAGGAATTTTTGCCCGTCATCAAACGCTGAAATTGAAGTTGCAAATCGGTAAAGATGGTAATTTCCGTCGTGCGTGTTAATCAAATTACCTGGTCCCACATACATAAATGAGACCAGTATTAAATCAATAATGATTAAAGTTAAGAAAAATGGATTTGAGAAAAACGATTTTAGGTTTTTCCACACTTTTCTCGAGCCACTCAAAATATTTTTTGTAGATTTTTTTGAGATTTTTCTAGCATTAATTTTCATTCAAAACCTTCTTAATCTCGTCAATTACAAAATATTCAGAATGCGTAGCTTTTTCAGCAATCTCTTCTGACACTTTCGACATTTTAGCGAGCTTATCATTTGAAGTTTTTTCTAGATTTAAGCTTTCTTCTATTGCATCACAAAGTGTTTGATAATTATCGTTTCGAACAGCCCAACCATTGCCGCCATCAATTAGTTGCTCCTCTTGACCATAACAGTCATTTCGAATAATTGGATGACCAAATGCCATACCTTCATAAACAAAAATTCCCATTGACTCATGATAAGAGTAGCAAATTGTCATATTAGCTTCTTCTACAAAATCTAGAACTTTTGCTCTCGGAATTTGCCCTACAATTTCACATTTTCCATCTAAGCCCTTGGCAGAAACTTCCATTTGTTTTTTAATATATCCAGCTTCATCGACACCAATAAATTTCAAACTAAAATCACGATATGCTTTAGGATTTTTCTTATAGAAATTATTATAGAAATTCAAGAATGCATAAAGAATTGGCAACTGCCCTTTTCGACCATCAGAAACCGCTCCAGTAACGATAAAGTCAAGTTTTTCGAAATCTTCAGGGTCTTTAACTGCAAATCGATCGCTAGGGAAATCAAATCTAAAATTCATCACTTCCGTATTTTTATCTGTTCCGAAGAATTCTTTATAAGCTTCCACACTACCTTTTGATACAGCATAAAGTTTAGCTTTATTGCTTTCAAGAAGTTTAACAAACTCATCCCTTGTATCCAAATCTACGAATCTTTCAGGGGTAGCTTCATGACCATACCAATAAAAAGCATCAAGGATATTGTTTTTAGCAGCTTGAATTGTCGAATGTGTAACAGCCCTAGAAAGTCCAAAACTATTTAGAATAACTATATCACCTTTATTATAGTTTAGCCAAAGGTTTCCATCTGTATAAACTTCGACTTCAATACCGGCTTTCTTTAATTCTCGAACATTTTCAATATTAATTGGCGTAAAGGCAATAAATTTTAATTTTCGCCCAAGATTTTTAACCTGTTTTTGAATATCGAAAGCTAAATCCATCGCCACAAATGGAGCGCCCGTATTATCAAGTTGGTGAGACACGATAATTATCTTTGGTTTCTTATCGATTTTAGAAACTGTTTTTCTCTTGATTTTTCGAACAACTTTATCTGTTGCTATTTTATATGTTGCCGCGAATCCGTTGTTTTTGTAATATCGTAGAGCTTTACCTGTGATTCGTCGTGCTTTATTTTTAGCTCGAACAATTCTGCTTCCACCCGCATTTTGAAGCACTGGCGAATTCAGAATTTCAATTTCCTTCAAAAGCCCCGCGTCGGCAGGTTTATAACCTTTAGAAATTAGTTTGCTTAGATTTTCAGTAACTTTATCCCAATAAAATAGTCTTCTAACTTTTGAAAGATTTGTTGAAACTTGTTTGAGAGTTTCTTTATCTTTCGAAATTTTAATAATCTCTTTTTCGATAGTTTTCACATCAAGATCTGGCAAAATATAAACCGCTTTATTTGCTTCCAAAATATCACTCATTGGGTCACCGCCGTTCGTAACAATTGGTAGGTCGGCCCAAACATAATCAACTAACCGCGTTCTCCAAGCGAGCGTATTCTCCATTCCAATATTGTTGATCAGCACCACAGCGTCACTTCCAAGATACCATTCAGCCCTATCTTCGAATTTAACCCAATCAGTAACATGAACAATTTCATCCATATTATTATTTTTAATATAGTCCATGACCTCTTCGTATCTTTTTATGAAATCTGGGTGTTGGTTGAATGGATTTTTAACTCCAACCATGATTAATTCAATTGGCGTTGTTTTATTGGCATTTTTAACAGCCTCGAGTAGATTAGCGAGATCAAACCAAGGGTAAATTCCACCAAACCACAACAGTTTGAAAGCCTTTTTATTCTTAACAAGTTTCGATACTGGATCATTCTTAGCTACCGCTTTTTCTCGATAAATACCATAAGGAACAATCTGAATTAGATCTTCATCACCATAAGTTATTGGATTTATTCGGCCAACTTGCGCCATCACGCCTGTGTAAAATTTCTTTTGAGCTTCGTTTGCACATAGCAAAATATCACCTCTTCTCAAGGCTTTTGTCCATATCTTATTTTCGAAATTAAACGCATCATATTCACGATCAAGGTTATCTGAATTTCGTGCAGACATCTCAATATGAATAGGAACATACCCATCCAATATTAACTGCTGATCTTGACGTATATTATCAACAACTGTTTGCGTTATATCTCCAGCATTATAACTAACAAGAACTGAATCAAATTCTTGGATTTTATCCGCTAATGTTGATATTTCCCAAGTAGAAATTTTGATACCATTTAATTCATCTGTAAAATTATCTTGCTTAAAAACTTGATTATATGAAACTTCAACTTCATACTTATCTTTTGAATTATTTTGAAGTCCGTTCGCTAGCCCCCAAGCTCTCAATCCACCGCCTTCAACATTTTTAATTTCTGGTGCTGGAACTGGACCATTCGAAATGATTAAAATTTTTTTCATTATTTCTCCTTACTACTATCTTTATGAATAATCTTATGTAGGCCAAACCACTTTCGGTTTTCTAGTTCCTCAATATTATTCTCTAAATTTTTTACATTATTTTCATGATGTTTGATGATTAGCCCTTGCTCATCTATAAACTTCTGTCTATCACTTAATAGCTTGTTTCGCTCTAAAATTGAAATCTCTTTTTCCGCAAGATAGTTTTCAAGTGTGGTTTGTTTTTCTAAGAGCTCCTTAATTGCCTGTAAAAAATTAACCTTTTCTTGATATTTTTGTAAAAATTTTATCTGTGTTTGAAGTAGTCGCTGGTTTCTTTCTTGAATCCTCGAAAGATCCTCTGGATGGGAGTCTGATCCTGTAGTAAACCTATACGCAACCATTGGCTCTTCTATTGTTGAAAGTTTGGTCTTAACAAATAATTCCAGTTGGATATCAAATGTGTCATCGGGGGTTTTAGTATCAAGTGTATTGTTTACTTCCTTCATCAGTTCAGTATCAACTAACCATGTTGAAGCGTTTGTAAAACCTTTAGAAATTAACATCTCAGTAAAATCTTCGGGCATTTTTACAAATTTTTCAGCGAAAGACTTTCTAAAAAGAATTTCCCCTTCCTCATTCTCAGTTTGAAATTCAGTATTACACCATTTCGAATCTTTATTACTCTCGAGAAGATCGACTTGTTTTTGTAGCTTATCTTTTTTAATCCAATAATCATCACCATCGCACCGAGCTATATATTTACCTCGAGCCTTATTACATATTTTTTTCCAAGTTTTCGCAATCCCTAGATTTTTTTCATTTTCGAAGAAACGAATCTTCTCAGGATTTTCATTTGCAAATTTTCGAATAATTTTAGACGATGCATCGGTGGAAGCGTCGTCAATAATTAAAATCTCAAACTCAAAACTAGTTTCCTGCATTAAAAAGCTCTCAATTGCTTGTGCAATCCACTTTTCTTTATTGAAACTCGTACAAACTACAGAAACTAACGGATTTTTCATTTACTATTTTTCTCCTCAATAGATGTTTCAATTGTTTAAACTAATATCCTAAAAGATAACTCCCGTTCTCAAGATTGATCTTATTTGATCCTTTCAACCTTAAAAACTTCACTATTGAGCAATGCATAATCTGAAATTTCTTTTTTGTTTGAAAGCTTAAAAATTAAGGAATTTTCATCATTCGTAAAGCCAATTAAGTTTTCATTACCACTCAACTTTTTATTGGCATCTCGAATTGAAGCAGTAAGCTTAAACTCACTACTGTTAAATAATTCCATTGGAATTGAAAACCTTACCTTTTGGTCACCACGATCAACATAAACTTGGCTCGAATCGTAGACAATTCCACCACGGGTTTGATCAAACATAGCCACTGCAAGGAAGATTTTTTTCTTACCTATGTAATTATACTCTACTTCAAATTCAAAATTCTCTTTATTTGATACGACTTTTTTACTAATTGCGTTAATCTTTAATTTGGTCAACTCATCATTCAAACCAAGAACCTCTTGAGTTTCGGGCTCTTTCTTTCCGAGTTTTTCAAGATTTAATTGGGTGTAAGCTTCAACAACTTCATCGATACTTCCAAGAGAAGCAACTTCACCTTGGTTAATCATAATAGCCTTATTACAATATCTACGCACAGAAGACATAGAGTGCGTCACAAGAATGACAGTTTTAGTCTTATCTTTTTTAATTTTTGAGAAGAAATCATCACATTTTCGTTGGAAAGCTTCATCACCAACCGCCAAAACTTCATCCAAAACTAGGATATCACCCTGAGCTTTAATTGCAATCGAAAAAGCCAAACGGACCTGCATTCCGCTAGAGTAATTCTTTAGTTTTTGGTCCATAAATTCTTCAAGTTCCGCAAACTCAACAATTTCGTCGTACATTGCCGAAACTTCATCTTTCGAAAAACCTAAAAGCGCACCGTTAAGATAAATATTTTCACGGCCAGTTAGCTCCGGATTGAATCCAACGCCAAGCTCAATAAATGGAATTAATGTCCCGTTAACTTTTACAGTTCCTTTTTCAGGAGTATAAATTTGTGAAATAATTTTTAAAAGAGTCGATTTTCCTGAGCCGTTTCTTCCAACTATGCCAAAAAAATCACCTTTTTCAACTTTAAATGAAATATCTTTTAAAACATGCTGTTCTTTGTAACCTTTAATTCCTTTTGTCCAGTTTACAAAAGCCTGTTTAATACCGTTAGCCTGTTCAGTTGGCAAACGAAAGCTTTTCGAAACATGTTTCACCTCTAAAGCGTATTTTCCCATTACATAATCTCCGCAAATTTCTTTGAATTTTTATTAAAATACCAAAGTCCGAAAACAACCAAAAATATTGCTAGCGAAATTGGAATTATTGCTATCCAATAATTTTGGAATAGTGTCCAAAAAGTTGGCGTTTCTAGTGCAATTAAATTATGGCGAATATCCTGGATTGCTAGCGCTATTGGATTAAGCATCATTAATTTTGCAACCGATACGCCAAAAATTGAGACTTTTGATACCATTGAAATTGGGTACATAATCGGCATTGAATATACCAGAATCTGCATAAAAACTTCCCAGATATGCGAAACATCGCGGAATTTAACATATAGAGTCGACAAGATCAACGCAAGACCAAAAGCAACTGCAAATAACAGAATGATATTAAAAGGTAGCCATAAAACTGTTAGGTGATACTTCACTCCTGCAAATATTGCAAACGCTAGCACTACTAGAAGATTTATCGAAAGCGAGATTAAAGCACTCACCATTGAAGAAAGAATCACGATATATTTTGGAAAATTAATTTTCCGCATCAAATCACCGCGAGCAACAATAGACGTCATTCCTAATGTTACAGCTTCAGTAAAGAACGCCCAAAGCGAAAGACCCAAAAGTAATGTAATTGCATAGTTAGGGATTGAAGGGTCAGTAATTCGCAAAAATTTAACAAAAACAAAGTACATCACCACAAAAATCATAAGCGGTTTTAATACCGACCATAGAATCCCTAAAACTGACCCTTGGTACCTTAATTTAAAATCTGTTTTAACGAGCTCCGCAAGTAAGACTCGGTTTCTCTTATCAAAAAATCCCATTTTAGTCATTATGCTTACAATTATACCATATTAATCTATTAAAAAAAAGATCACTCTCGAGAGAGAATGATCTTTTTAAAAACTATTGTTTTAATTTCCACTGTTGAGAAAGAGTCTGGTTTCTTGAATATAACTGTAACTTAGTACCGGACACGCCTATCATCCCCCCAGACACATCTATAGTCTTATTGGAATCACAGGCGGATAAAATTTCATACAATCCGTTATCGCTCTTTAAAATTTTCCATTTTTGAGCACAAGTTCCGTTATAATCATAGAGTTGGAGTTTAGTGCCGTTTGATATTCTACCACCAGATACATCAATTACTTTACCATTATCACTACGGATGATATAAAGATTGTCTGAAGTTTTTTCGATAGTAAAATTCTGAGCAAGTGTTTTATTTTGGTTGTATATTTGTAAATTCGCACCATTAGTCATTCTACCACTAGCTACATCCATCGCTAATGTAGTCATGGTTGAAACTACATGCTTACCTTCTACTTCATCGCTATTAGATATTTGTTCATCTAAAGCCTTGATAGTGTTAATATCCTCAATCTTCCATCTTTGTGCATCGGTGTTATTAGAGCTATAGCCTTGAAGGTACGAGCCGTTAGTATTAATAGCACCATTAACAACATCTACAACAAAACCTCCAGAACAAGCATTTTGAATCTTATAAGCGCCTCTTTCATCGGCATGAATTGACCAAAGTTGCTCGCAAGAATTTTGTCTATCATGATTGAAACGTAACTGCTTAGCATTTACATTCTCAGTTATTTCCAAAAAACTTCCACTAGATATACTTTTAATTTTATAGAACACTCCGTCATACTTTTTTATCTCAAATTGTTGAATTGGACTATTTGAGACAAAATCTACGATATGAGCGGAAGCTTCTTCATTCTTAATACCTATAACCTTGTTAGATACAAAATTCGAAATCTTAAACGTTCCATTTAAGCCTTGAGATAAAGATTTAATATTGAACTCTTGAGATGGCGTATCATTCCTGCTATAAAGTTGAAGTTTAGCACCAGAAGAATTTACATTTCCGCCGACTATATCCAACGCTTTATTTCCATTACACTTAGAAAGAATTTCAATCTTTCCGTTAGGTTTTCTACTTAAAGCCCATTTTTGTGCACAAGTTCCGTTATAATCATAAAGTTGAACCGAAGCTCCATTAATAGTTCTTCCTCCAGCCACATCAAGAACTTTTCCTGATCCTAAGTTCCTAATAACGTAGTATCCGTCGTCAGTCTGTTCAAATGAAAATTGTTGCGCTTTAGAACTATTTGCAGCATAGATTTGAATACGAGCACCATTTGAGTTGATTGCGCCATTTTCAATATCTAAATTTAATGAAGAATTGGCCGAAACTGCATAAGAATCTTTAGGCAAAGCCACATTAGATTTAACAATTTCAACCTTGTCATCAATGGTTGAACCAAATAACTGATTGTAGAACATGAAGAAATTACGATTTCCGTAAGCGCCACAATTTGCAGTTCCTGGGAAGTTTGCAAGTGCTGCATCATTTGGAACATATGGAGTATAGATATATAAACTCAATGTTGCAACATTTTCAATATTAACTCGTTTTGTTCCACATGCTGGATTTGGTGAATATTGTATGTTATTCCAACCAATTCTCAAAGAGTATCCGCCATCCTTATAGTGATCTTTATAATATTTTAATTGCCAAGCAGCCAGAGTCATCTGTTTATAAAAACCAGCTTTCGAATTCACACAAGCAGCAGTATAGTTTGGCCCAGAATCAGGACAACCATAGCCCATTGCATATTTATATTGACCCTTTACTGGCCAATTATCATTTAATACATTCTGTGATTCCTTTTTTAATAGAACCAAAAGAACCTTCGGGCTAATTCCATATTCTTGAGCAGCATTATAAATAATTTGCGCAGCTGATATCCCGCCGCTAAACGCGCCACCACCTTTTTCGAAAGAAGTTTCACCCGTATTTGGATTTTCGTGATAGTTGTTTATACAAACATACGGCGGTTGATGCCAATAACTCGAATGTTGAGCCGCCGCAAATTGCGCCGCAGTTCGTCCATCACCCCTACCAGACGGCCCACTTCCCCAAGTATCACATTGTCCAACTTGACTATTTAAAAATGTCTGAATTTGTTGAACATTCATAGAGTCTTTATCATAAAAAACACTATCATCAATAATTCTTCCCGGATTAAAATCAGTTGCACGCACTGCACTTGAGATATTTCGAATTATAGCTAAAGCACTAAAAACAATTAGTGCTACAACTGGAACCCCAATAAAAACTGCTTTTCTAAATTCTCTATTTCTCGATCGTAAAACTTTGAGCATCAGATTTTCCTTCTTGTTTTTGTTTTATATTTTTATATGTTGTTACCGCTGTCCACTTACCAGATTTAAGATCATTATCACTGATTTTTTTCGAAACAGCCTTGCAATATTTATTGTTTGGACTTTCCAAAATTTCAGTTGAAAGTTCAATAGTAGTTCCATCTGTATGGGTTAGAGTATACGAACATTTTCCGTTTCCATCATCATAAAGTAGTCCTGAAATCTGTCCAGCAACGCGAACCGCACCATCTTCAACTTGAACTGTTGTATAAGTCGGAAAACTAGTATATCCTGATGTGTCAGTAGTTCCTTCTGCGCGATCTGTTGTCGTATTCTTGGTTTTTGAGTCAATAATCTTTTTTTCAGATTCGTCTTGTTTTTTATTTTCATTTTCAGATTTTTTTAAATCTATTTTTTTATCTTCAACCTTCGAAGTTTTTTCTTCTTTTTTATTTTCACTTTTATCGCTCTTTCGTGAATTCATCCACCAAAAAGCTCCGCCAGCTCCAAGCAGTAAAATAATCGCAATAATTACGAAAGCAATAATTTTAGTTTTTTTAGTATTTTGTCTATTTATTTTCATTTTTTCTCCTGAAACAATTTTATCATAAGCTCAATAAAAAATCAACGTTTTTAAAGTTTTTTTAAACTTTTTATGTTATAATATAACTACTATGAAAAAACTCGTCACGATTATGATACCCGCCTATAATGAGGAAAAAGCTCTACCAAAACTTTTCGAAAGGCTAGATCTTTTAGCCAACAATGTAATAAAATACGATTTCGAATTCCTTTTTATTAACGACGGGTCGAAAGATCGAACGATGAAAATTATTCACGACCAAAGCAAAGAAGACTCGCGAATTTCATACATTAATTTAAGCCGTAATTTCGGCAAAGAAAATGCGATGCTCGCTGGATTTGATTACGCTAAAGGTGATGCTCTAGTGATTATTGATGCCGACCTCCAAGATCCGCCTGAATTAATTCCCGCAATGATTAATCTTTGGGAAGATGGCTATGATGACATTTATGCTAAGCGTGAATCTCGCGAAGGTGAAACTTGGCTTAAAAAACAAACTTCGAAATGGTTTTACAATATTCTTGACACTATTTCACAAATCGAAATTCAACGAGATACTGGAGATTTCCGCCTACTCGATCGGCGAGCTGTCGAGGCTTTAAAAACCTTGCGCGAAACAAACCGTTATACAAAAGGTATGTTTTCTTGGATCGGTTTCAAGAAAAAAGAAATCACCTATAAACGAGATGCTCGTGTTGCTGGTGAAACTAAATGGAATTATGCCAAACTCTTTAATTTAGCCATTGAGGGAATCACCAGTTTTACTGTTGCACCTCTTCGGATTGCGACATTTACTGGAATTTTAATTTCAATCGGTGCATTCATCTGGATCGCTTTCTTGGTAATTCGGCCACTTTTTGGCGTACCGGTCGGAAACGGTTATGCTTCAATTATGTCCGTAATTCTATTTTTAGGTGGCATTCAGCTTCTTTCAATTGGTATTCTTGGTGAATATATTGGCAAAATTTTTATTGAATCGAAAAATCGACCAGTTTATCTAGCGCAAGAAATCAAGGAGTTTAAGCGTGAAAAATCTACTAAAAAAGCTCAAAAATAACCAAGCCTTCTGGTTCTCGGTGATTGGTGGAATTAATACAGCGCTCGACTTTATAATTCTTTTTGTTTTAACATCTTTTGGTGTAAAAATTTTCATTGCGAACATTTTTTCAACCGGGACCACATTTATTATTAGCTTTCTAATGAATAAAAAAATAACCTTCAAATCTGTTTCGAATAATAAAAAAGAACTTATTCACGAAATGGTTTTATTTATTTTTGTAACTCTTTTTGGACTTTGGGTTATTCAAAATATTGTCATCTCAACCGCAATGCCAATTTTCGAAAACTTACTTAAAAATAAGCGAATATCATTATTGCTATCGAAACTTATTGCTACCGTTTTCAGTTTAATTTGGAACTTTATACTCTATAAAAAAGTAGTCTTCAAAAAATAAAAGCGGCCAATTATAGCCGTTTTTATTATATTTCTAATTACTGAAAAATTGTCTTGCGCGTTCTGTTTTTGGATTATCCATAACTTCAGATGGCTTCCCGTCTTCAATAATTACACCTTTATCTAGAAAAATCATCCTTGTACCAACTTCTCGGGCAAATTTCATCTCGTGCGTAACAATAACCATGGTCATCCCCTTTTCAGCAACTTCTCGAATAACATCAAGAACTTCACCAATCATTTCAGGGTCGAGGGCGGAAGTTGGCTCATCGAAGAGCATAATCTTCGGCTCCATTGCTAGAGCTCGCGCAATCGCTACACGTTGCTTTTGACCGCCCGATAAACTATTTGGCATCGCTTTAGCTTTATTTAACAAACCAACATCATTTAACAGTTCTCTAGCTTTTTTAGTAATTGCCCTATCTGAAACTTTTCGAAGTTTTTTAGGTGCTAGCTTGATATTTTCAATCACGCTATAATTCGGAAAAAGATTAAACTGTTGAAAAACCATTCCAACTTCTCTTCGCAACTTGTTTAAATCAGTTTTCTTATCGGTAATTTTTACACCATCAACAATAATTTCCCCCGAAGTCGGTTCTTCAAGCAAATTCAAACATCTCAAAAATGTTGATTTTCCCGAACCACTCGAACCAACAATAACAACAACTTCACCTTCCTCAATATCAATATCGATATCTTTTAAAACATGGTTAGAACCGTAATTCTTTTTTAAGTTCTTAATACTAATTATTTTCATTATCTAGTTTCCTCTCAACCTTTGACATAATTCGTGTAAAAATCGCTGTTAAAGCAAGATAAATCAAAGCAGCTGCAAAAAGTGATTGAAACGCGGTTGAAGTTTGAAAACGAATATTATCCGCACCGCGCATAATATCACTCAAACCAATCCAACCAACAATTGAGGTCTCCTTAAGCAATGCAATAAATTCACTAATAAGTGGTGGTAACGAATTTCGAAACGCTTGCGGCAAAATCACTAGTCGCATAGCTTGCCAGTTGCTAAAACCTAGTGAACGAGCAGCTTCCGTTTGTCCCTTATCAATACTCTCAATTCCCCCACGAATAATCTCAGCAATATAAGCTCCCGCGTTTATTCCAAAGGCGATTGCTGCCGTGAAAATTTTTGGCATGAATTGATACGAACTAAAAACGACATAATACATAATTAAAAGCTGTACAAGTAAAGGTGTTCCGCGAATAATATCTACATAAATTTTTCCCAAAAAAGCTAACGGGTTGAACTTTGCTAATTTCTTATTTTTTGAATTTCGAAATGGCTGAAAATTCGATGTTCGCATTAAGGCAATTAAAACACCAATAATCGAACCTAAAATTACTGAAAGTACCGTTAATACGAGCGTAACTTCTAAACCTTGCCAAAGAAAAATCCACCGATTTCCACCAAAAATTACTTCCCAAAAATTCATTTTTCACTCACTTCATTAAAATATTTTTTAACCAATTTCTGATATCGACCATCTTTTTTCATCTCAGTAATAACTTTATCCACCTGATCTTTTAATTCATTATTATCTTTTTTTATAGCAACCGCATATTCTTCATTACTTAAGGAATCTGGCAAAATTTGCAAATTTGAATATCCATGAACATATTGATTAGCGGGAGCCTCATCTAAGACCGCTGCATCAATTTTTCCAGAGCTTAAATCTTGCAAAACGCTTGGGACTGATTGTAGTTGAGTTACGCTAACACCTTTGATTTTCGAAACGATCGTATCACTAGTTGTCCCTAATTGAACACCAATTTTATTTCCCGAAAGCTCATATTTATTTCGAATCGTCGACCCTTTACGAACAACAATTTTTTGTGCCGCAGAATAGTATGATTTCGAAAAAGAAACATTTTTCTCACGTTCGGGAGTTTTTGTCATTCCCGCAATAACCATATCTACTTGTCCTGTCTCTAGGGCAGGAAGAAGTCCATCAAAGCCCATATCTTCAACTTTTAACTCTTTACCTAAGCTTTTTGAAACCTCCCGCGAAAGATCAATATCAAATCCAACGACTTTTCCGTCTTGAATATATTCAAAAGGTTTAAAACCGGCATGCGTTCCAACAACCAAAACACTCTTTCGATCACCTATAGTTCCTTCACGATATAAAATATCTATTAACATTAAAAAAATAGCTGCAATAAAAATAAAAATTCCTACCAGCCAAATAAAATTATTTCTTTTTGCTACACCTTCCATAGGTATATTATAGTCTTTTTGCTTATGATTATCAACTTAATTTCTAACAAAAAATAAGCTTTTCACAAAGAAAAGCCTATTTTTTCGAAATAACCAATTGACGCTCTCGGCCTTCGCCTTCAGAATGAGTTTCAATATCGGAATAATCTTGAGCCAATTTATGAACCGTAAACCGATCTGTTGGATTTAAATTTAAGCGATAAGGTTCGCCTGTTTTACGAACTTGTTCTATCCATTTTTCGGCTTTTTGCGAAATCTTTTGAGCACGCTGTTTTTTGTAATCCGCAACATCGATACTTACACGAGTGATTTCGGCATTTTTCGATTCAAGTGCACGCGAAACCAAAAATTGCAATGCTCGCAAATTCCCTGAATCACGACCAATGAAGAGTGAGTTTAATTCACTAGAAGGAACTGAAAGTTGAATAACTTGGTCTTCAGAAGTGGAATAAACCGCCAGATTAACTCCAAAAAAGCTTAAAATATCTTCTAAAAACTTTTGTGCAAAAACAATTGACTCTTCTCGATTCATATTACCTCCGTTTTCCTTCTTTCGCTTTAATCCTTCGGATATTCGTTCCGCCAGTTTTTTCTTTCGAATTCTTCTTTGGAACTTGTACCGTTGTATTTTTCACAATAATAGCTTCTTTTGCATTCCGAAGTTTCTTCTTGTTTGATTCTGCAGCGATCTCTTCCATCTCTTTAGAATCAATTGAGAAGATATATTTTTGCTGAATAATTTGGACGATGTTTGAAATTAAGTAATAGAATGTTAGCGCACCATAAAGGCTAATCATAACGAAGAACATAATTGCCGGGAGAATTAAGTTCATATTTGAATTAACCGCAGCATTAAGTTCTGCTTGATTTGGCTCTTTGCCGTCAGCGGCATCCTTAAAGATTTCTCGAACCGTTCGCTTACCTTTTTGAGGTTGAGTTTGCTTAACCATATACCATTGCGAAAATGCAAGACCGAGTGCAATAATCATCATAAATCCACTAGAAAAGTCGTTTAACGGTACGGCTGTATCCGTTAGGTCAATAACCCCAAGGAATTTTGGATCAAGCTTTTTATGCGAAATAACTTCACTAACTCGACTCATTTGTGCAACCGGCTGATAAGCCCATTTCGAAATTTGACCTGGATTATTTACTACAATCCGCATCACGCTAAAGAAGGTTAAGAGAATTGGCAACTGAATAAACAGTGTTAACATTGAGCGGAATGGTTTGAAATTATGCTTGCGGTAAAGCTCCATCATCTGAAGCGTTTCAAGCTGTTTATTACCTTTTGCGTTCTTTCGGATTTTCTGCAATTCAGGTTGAAGATTTCGCATAGTTTTTGTTTGATGAAGTTGGCTTTTTGTAAGAGGCCACATCAAAAAACGCACAATTAAAGTAAAGATAATAATTGTGAAACCAAAATCACCGATAAAGTTATAAATCACCAATAATAGGTTCAAAATTGGCTGAGTAATAAATAGTTCAAACAGATTCATATCTATTATTATACTACCTTTATCTATTTATTACAATAAAAATCAGCTTCTTTAAAGGTGTTGACTAAAGTCTCTTTCAATTCTTCATGGGGAATATCTTTAACGCTTTTATGAAAAACCAAAACCACAACATCAAAAGTCCCATCAATTTTCGGCAGTTCATTTCGAATAATTTCATAAACTCGCCGACGAATTCGATTTCGGCCAACTGCACTTTTTAATACCTTTTTCGAAACTACCACAGCAAAACGTGAGTCTTTTCGCCGTTGGTTTTTTGTAAATTTTACAACAATTTTTTGTGTTCGAACCGAATTTCCATTCGCATAAACATATCGCAAACTGCCATGACCGTGAAACCTATTTTTATAAGATAACATAACTTTTTATATTTTATCATTTTTTAATAAAATTAGCAAATTTAAACGAGACCGTCTAGTCTCGTTTAAGCATCACAGTAAAAGCTTCACTCGGAATTTCAACATTTCCAAATTTCTTCATTCGCTTTTTACCACGTTTTTGTTTAGCCAGCAATTTCTTCTTTCGAGAAACGTCGCCACCATAAAGATAGCCCGTCACATCTTTTCGATAAGCTGAAATGTTTTCGCGCGCAATGAATTTTCCACCGATTGCTGCCTGAATTGCTACCTGGAAGTTTTGCCGCGGAATCACCTCTTTCAATTTCGCAGTAATCTCGCGACCCATTCGCACACTCTCTGAACGGTGACACATCACTGAAAGCGCATCAACCATTTCACCCGCAACATAAAAATCTACTCGCACTAAATCTTCTGCTAAATAATCCCAAAGCTCATAATTAAATGAACCGTAACCCGATGTAACACTCTTAAGTTGATCATAAAAATCAGTCAAAAGATTCGCAAGTGGTGCTTCAAAAGAAATCAAAACACGTTCATCGATATAGCTCAAATTCTTTTGCAAACCACGCTTTGAAACGATTAGTTGAATTACCGCACCAACATAATCTTTTGGCACCACAATCTCACCCTTAATCCACGGCTCACGAATTTCAGAAATTCTTGTTTGATCTGGTAAATCAGCTGCGCTCTTAATATCTAATTCTTCACCCGTTGTTAAAATTACATGATAGTCGGTTGAAGGGTTAGTAATCACTAGATCCAGATTGTATTCTCGTTCCAAACGCTCACGAACAATATCCATATGAAGAAGCCCAAGAAAGCCAATTCGTATACCAAATCCCAAAACTGGCGAATTTTCTGGCTCAAACTGTAACGCAGAATCGCTCAAACTTAGCTTTTCAACTGCATCTTTCAGATCTTGATAATCTTCATTTGAAACTGGGAAAAATCCTGCATAAACAAACGGCTGAACATTCTGATATCCTGGCAAAGGTTCGTTGGCGGGGTTTTTCGAAAGTGTTACAGTATCACCAACCTTCGCCTCGCGCGTGGTTTTCAAGTTTGTCACGATGTAGCCAATTTCTCCAGCCCCCATTTTATCGTATGGCGTCATTTTTGGCTGAAGCTTACCAATTTCGAGTGCTAAGCCTTTCGAATCAGTTGCCATCATTTTAATTTCATCACCCTTTTTCAATTCACCCGAAAAAATCCGGACGTACAAAATTACACCGCGATAATCATCATAATAACTGTCAAAAATCAAAGCTTTTAGTGGTTTCATCAAATCTCCTTTGGTGATGGTATTCTTTCAATCACCGCATTCAAAACTTCTTCAACACCCATTCCTGTTTTAGCTGAAATATGTAAAATCTCGCTTTCATCACACCCCAAAAGATTAATAACTTCTTTCGAAACTCGTGGAATATCTGCAGCCGGTAGGTCAATTTTATTTAGCACAGGAATGATTTTCAAATCAGCCGCCATCGCAAGATAAACGTTTGCGAGTGTTTGAGCTTGAATTCCCTGTGAAGCATCTACAACCAAAATCGCACCCTCACAAGCTTGAAGCGAGCGCGAAACTTCATAAGAAAAATCCACGTGTCCCGGGGTATCAATTAAATTTAGCTCAACACCTTTCCAATTCATTGTCACTGGAGCAAGCTTAATAGTGATTCCTTTTTCCCGCTCTAAATCCATCGAATCCAAAAGCTGCGATTTCATATCACGTTTTTGGACTGTACCTGTAATCTCCATCATTCGATCAGCTAAAGTTGATTTACCGTGATCAATGTGCGCGATAATACAAAAATTCCTAATATTTTTTAAATTCATAAACTTTCAATATTTTAACATATTTATAATAGTTGAGCAAATTTTATTTAATCTTAATCTGTACGAAGAATATTTTCTTAACCTGCGCAATTATCGGATCAGCTTCTTTAAGTTTTAATAATTTTGCAGCCAAAACATAAACAGCAGAACTCACAGCTCCAATAAATACGAATTTAGGAAATATCGAGAAGAATCGTAAATCTGAACCCAAAAGAGGCATCTTTACCACCAAAAGATAACATACAAAACCAGAAAAAGCACTTGCAACGAACATTCGCCCAACCCCTAAAATAAATTGTGCATCAAAAAGTCCATCAATTCTTTTGCGCATCAAAAATAGCAAAATTGCAATTTCAAGAACCGCACCAATCGCTTGAGCCCAAGCTAACCCGTAAGCACCAAATTTAAAAATTAAACTAAAGGCTATCGCCAAAACGATATTTAAACCAATCGCAACTAGTGAGATATAGAATGGCGTTTTTGTATCTTCCATTGCATAAAAACTCCTTGCTGCAATATGATAAATCGAACGCGCAAAAATTGAAAGAACAAGAACTCCCAAAAGTCCAGCAATTAAATCATCACCGCCATTTTTAATAAAGCTTACAATGTAGCCACGCAAGAAAAAGAACAAAACCGAAACTGGCAAAGCCAAGAAGATAATCATTCGAAGAGCGGCTTGTAAATCTTTTCGAAATAGGTCTTTTCGTCCAATTGCTAATCTTTCAGTTAAATTTGGGAAAAATGCTGTAGAAATAGCAACACCAATTAAGTTCACTGGCATCATCTGGAGAGTTAAGCTCTGCGAATATGCACGCACCGTTCCCGAACCCATTCGGCTGGCCATATTAGTTTCGACAATTGAATTAACATAATCCAAACCTTGATCCATTGAACGTGTTGGCAATAGTTTCATAACCTGTTGAAAGCCTTTATTTCGCCAAAAAATTCTAAATTGATATTTAAAGTCAACACCAATTAGTCCAATTGCCGCAATCAAAAGCTGGAGAACAGACCCGAAAGCCACACCAATCGCAACACCCATGATTCCACCTTCGAAAACCTGAACGCCAAAAATATTTATACCATTCGTAAAAAATACTGTTCCAATAATAATACCAATATTATAAATTGCTGGCGCAAGAGCCGAAAAAGTAAACCTTCCTATAGCCTGTTGAATACTTGTAAGTACCGTCGCAATAGCAAAAAGAAAGGGATTGATTGCAATCACACGCATCATTGAAATTGCCAAAGATCGCGAAGATTCACTTAATCCTGGCCCAACAATATATTTAACTAGAGGTTCAGCAAAAATAATAATCAAAACTGAGGTTATAAGTGTTAACAGGGCTAATAAATTAAGAATACTCGTGCTTAATTCCCATGCAGATTTTTTATTTCGATTCGCCATTCGCTGATTGAATACAGGAATAAATGTAACGCTTAATGCACCCGAAACCAAAATAAAAAACATGAAATCAGGAATTGTAAACGCAACCGTATAAGCATCAATTCCATCAGGGTAAGAATCTAGATAATACGAGTTTAACAACCTGTCACGCAAAAAGCCCAACAAGCTCGACAAAAGAGTCGAGCTCGCAAGAATGATCGCTGCAAATTTAACCGTTAGTCGCGAATTTGCTTTCGAAACAATAGATCGAACTTTAGATTTCATAATTAATCGTGAAGTTTTGCTTCCTTAGGCAATTTAGCATCTTTCAAAATTTCTGCAACTTCTTTTTCGTCTAGAGTTTCTTTTTCAAGAAGCGCATCCGTTAAAGCTTTAAGTGGTTTTTTATTCGCTTTAAGAACAGCTGCGGCACGTTCAACAGCTTCTTTAATTAACTTAGCGATTTCAGCATCAATTTTTTCTGCTGTTTTTTCAGAATATGGTCGTTCACGAGTCATCTTATCAAAGAACATTCCTGAATTTTCCTCATGAAATACTTGGTCGAGCAAGTATTCTCCCATTCCAAATTCAATAACCATATTACGTGCGATATCTGTTGCATTTCGAAGATCGCTTGAAGCACCTGTCGAAATTCCAGCCTCGCCATAAATCAACATTTCAGCCTGACGTCCACCCATTGCGCGCGCCAAGATATCTTTATATTCGAAAATATTTGTATAGCTTCGGTCTTCTGGCGGCAAGAACCATGTTACACCGCCAGTTCCACCACGTGGAATAATCGTAACCTTATGAACTGGATCTGAATCTGGTAAAACATGTCCAACAACAGCGTGGCCAGCTTCGTGCCAAGCAGTAGTTTCGCGTTCTAGATCGCTCATTACTTTTGATTTTCGTTCTGGGCCGATGGCTACTTTTTCGAAAGCTTCTGTAAGATCATCATTAGTAATAACATCTCGGTTATTTCGAGCCGCCAAAATAGCTGCTTCGTTCGCAATATTCGCAAGATCGGCACCAGCAGAACCAGCTGTCTTTTTAGCAAGCGCATTTAAATCTACTGAATCATCAACTTTTTTATTCTTGAAATGAACTTTCAAAATTGCCAAACGATCTTTTCTTTCAGGAAGAGCAATTTCGACACGACGGTCAAATCGACCAGGTCGCAAAAGAGCTGGATCAAGAACATCGGCACGGTTTGTTGCTGCAAGAACAATAACACCGGTATCTTTTTCGAAACCGTCCATTTCAACCAAAATTTGGTTCAAAGTCTGTTCGCGTTCATCATGACCGCCACCCATTCCTGAACCGCGTTTTCGACCAACAGCGTCAATTTCGTCAATAAAGATAATCGCAGGCGCATTCTTTTTAGCTTTCGAAAATAGATCTCGAACACGTGAAGCACCGACACCAACAAACATTTCCATAAATTCTGAACCAGAAATCGAGAAGAAAGGAACTTTAGCTTCACCGGCAACTGCACGAGCAAGCATTGTTTTACCGGTTCCTGGATTTCCGACCATCAAAACACCACTTGGAATTTTCGCACCCATTTTTTGATATTTTTTAGGATCTTTTAAGAAATCAACAACTTCGTATAGATCTTGTTTTGCATTCTCATTTCCGGCAATATCTTCAAATTTAATCTTTTTCTTATCATCGCCATAAATTTTTGCTCGAGATTTCCCAAAGTTCATCGCTTGCGAATTCTGGCCATTTGCTGAGCGCATCATTAACATCAATAAAGCTACAATCGCAATAACTGGAACGATCATAATTGCCAAATTCCATAAAATCTCTGAAGTATTATCTGCTGGGAAAACATTAACAGTAGTCTTTCCTTTTTCAAGACCTTGTTCATAAATTGTACCAGCTTCTTTTACAGATTTTTCAGTTGGTTTTTTATCGCCTTTTTTAGTAACTTTTACATCATTTCCTTGAATTTCAATTTTCGAAATTTCGCCCTTATTAGCACGAGCAATCACATCTGAAATCGGAACATCTTTCAATCTAGCTGAGAAAAAATTCTGGCTAGACCAAAATACGCCTAAAATAATTGCGATAACAATCGCCCAAAAAAAAGTATTTCCCGCCCGTTTCGCAAAATTATTCTTCTTATTATCTTTCATTCTGTCCTTTCTCATATTCAACTCCTTCTATTTTAGCAAATTTTTAAAGCATTTTCAAATAAAGTGATTTTTCTATTTCACTTTAAAAGAATTCAAACTCATCTCTATAAAACTTAACTTCTCGCCCGCTCAAAATTTGAGTTTTTGAGCCATTTTTAAAAGTTCGAATCGCTTGCAAAAAATTCGCGATTTGTTTCGAGAGTGGAATTTTGCCAGATTGAATTCGCATAATCTCACGCAAAATTTCTACACAAACTTCATCAGAATTATTTCGAAAAAAATTTCGCTCAAATTTTCTTCCATCACCAATTTTCGATAAAATATCGTTAGTAATTTCTTCAATTTCACGCTTAATTTTAATCTGTTTTTGCCAAATCTCAAAGATCTTATTTAAGTTTTCTTCACTAAAATTTATTTTTTTACGAATTCGATTGCGTGCATACTTTTCACTTAAATTTGTTGAATCTTCACACCATTTCAAACCTTTTTCTTGCGCTTTGTTAAGAATTTCCGCTTTCGAAAACTTTAAAAACGGTCGCTTAATATTTGGTGAATCAAAACAGGCAATCGCTCGCCAACCTCCGCCACGATTTAAATTCAGAACAAAAGTTTCGGCCAGATCATTCTTGTGATGTGCTGTAAAAATTTCAGCATTCTCTCTTTTAGCCAGTGCTTTTAAAAAATCGTATCTTGCTTTTCTTGCTTTTTCTTCGCTAGCATTCTCCCCAAGAAAACCTCTTTCAAACTCAAATCTCAAGTTATTTTCATTCGCAAACTTTCGCACAAAATCAAAATCTCGCATGCTTTCTTTGCCACGAATTCCATGTTCAAAATGCGCAATTATTAAATTATCCTTAACCCATTTTAAGTCATTCTTTTGTTTAAAAAAGTCAATCAAAAAATCCGCCAAAACAATCGAATCAACTCCGCCAGAAACCGCCACAAGAATTTTTTTCATATACTTATTTTACCATACTTGCGTTTTGAAATCGATTATGTTAAAATTTATACAATGAAAAATGGTGGGAACAGTTCGAAAATTAAAGAAGTAAAATTCGAAAAAACGATAAAATTTACAGCTGAAAGCATTATTGAAAATGCCTTAAATTTGCACGCAACCGATGTTCATATTGAGCCTCGCGAAGATTCAGTTTTGGTGCGTTTTCGAATTGGCGGCGTTCTAAAAAATATGAGCGAAATCCCAAAAAAAGATTTTCCAAAAATAACTAAATATTTCAAGTCCTTAGCTGGTCTTAATTTTAGCGAGAAAACTTTTCCACAATCATCGACAATTCATTACGGAGAAGCTCGAATTCGAATTTCGACAACACCAGTTTTTTTGGGTGAAAAAATCACTCTCCGTTTAATGCGTGCGCGAAAATACGTTCGAAAACTTAACGAAATTGGGCTTTGGGGTGAAAATCTCCGTGCCATAGAGCAAATTCTTCGCCAACCACGAGGTATTGTTTTTACTGTTGGCGATGGAAGCAATACAACAAACTTCTCAATTTTGAACGAATTAAATTCCTCTGAAAAGAATATTGTAACAATCGAAAAAACAATCGAAAAAACAATTACCGGAATCAACCAAACCGAAATTAACCCTAAAATCGGCTTAGGCTATTTCGAAATGACTAAATCCGCCCTAAGCCAGAATCCAGATATTATATATATCGATAACATAAACGATAGAAAAACGGCCGAACTTATTTTCGATTCTGCAATGCGCGGAAAATTCATCATCGCTAGCGTTCCTGTTCGTAAAACTAGCGAGGTTATTCCGTTTTTAAACCACCTCGGAATTGAACCGTTCCTAATTATTGCGAATGTTCTTGGAATTATTTCGCAAACACTAATGCGAACCATTTCTAAAAAATCTACAGTTAATGTAAAAATCTCAAAAGAAGAGTCGTCATTAATCTTGCAAGAATTTAATATTTCTCCACTTCGAATTCACCAACTCGAAAAAGATTTCAAAAATGAGAAATACCCAAACAATAGCCTCGCAACTTCGTCAAATTCAATTCTTAATCTCCCATCAATTAAGAAAAACATCTCGCCCGAGATTGCTTTTTCTGGAACAACTGGAATTTTTGAAGTTCTAAGTTTACTCGAAGGTAAAATTTCAAAAGAAATTAAAGAGTTAATCCCCGTAAATCCAAGTTCTGTTGAGATTGAAGAGATTCTTTCTATGAATAATTTTGTCAATTTACGAACTGATGGCCTTCTAAAAGTCCTTCAAAAAGAAACCGTTCTATCTGAATTGATGCGTAGAACTGGATTTTAACTAATAAATCTGCTAAAATTATAAATTATGTTAATCCTAGCTTCGAATTTATCTAATACTCCAGTAATGAGCCTACAAACCGGTTCTCAGCTTGCAAGAACAGGTAGAGCAATCATCGACCCTTCGAATCTTCAAATTTTAGCCTACGAGCTAAAAGCGAATACTTTTTTAAATCAAGAAATGCTGGTTCGCATTGCTGATATCCGTGAGCTCTCAAGAGTTGGTTTTATTGTTGATTCTGGCGAAGATTTTATTCTGCCAAATGATGTATTTAAAATTAAAGAAATTCTTGATCTAAATTTTAATCTATTAGATTTAAGAGTGGAGGATGAGAAGAAACATAAAATTGGTAAGATTATTGATTACACAATTAGCCTTTCGAATTTTTCTGTTCAACAATTAATCGTTAAGCGTCCATTCATGAAATCTTTTAGCGATCCAACACTTACAATCCACCGTTCGCAAATTATTGAAATTAACGATAATAAAATCATAATTCAGAGCGAAGAAGAATCTGTTCCGCAAAAAAGCGCCGAAAAAACTGAGAATTTTGTTCCAAATTACGTTAATCCATTTCGAGATTAAAATTCATCTTTAGAAAGTGCCCTCTTAATTTCGTCATACGAAAATCCTTGTCGCGCTAAATATGCGACAAGTTTTTTTTCGTCAGCGTATTTTTTGGCTTTTTTTGCAATTATTTTTTGAATTTCTTCTGAATCATTACGCTTTGAACTTGCTAAAATTTGTTCGATAGTTTCGTCTGAAACACCTTTCGAAAATAATTCAGATTTTAATTTTTTAATTGAACTTCCTTTTCTTTGATTTCGATTTTCAATCCAAAATTTTGCAAATTTAAAATCATCAACATAGCCTTTCTCAATCAATCTTTGCAAAGCTTGTTCTGCTGAAACTTTTGAAACTCCTTTTTTCTCATAAAATTCACCCGTTTTTTTATTTCGAAGCTTTCGATTTAGCGTTTTTTTCCACAAATAATCACGAATTTCCTTTTCAGAATGTGGCCGCATCAAACAATAATTAAGCCCAAGAGCATATAATTTTCCAAATTCACTCTGTTGTTCGAGATTTAAAATTTCATCTTCTGAAAATTTTGCGCCAATTTTAACATTTAATTGAGTTAATTGAAAAATATCCAAAGAAAAACGATATTTTCCATTTACAAAAATATTAGCACGATTTGGATTTTTAACTGCTTGTTTTATATCTGTAATCGTGAAATGGCCATCTTTAAAAACGCCTTCTTTTCGAAAACTCTTTTTTGCAACTTTTTCTTTAAAATCATTTTGATCGAAAATATCTAAAGCCATAATTAAAAGTAAAATTAGCCCGAATTTTCAGGCTAATTATATTATTTTTCTTCTTTTTCCTCGCTAGAAGATTCTTCAGCAATTTCTTCTCCACGAATTTTTGCACGAACTTTTTTCTCAATTTCAGCCATAACTTCTGGATTTTCGAGCAAATAGCGTTTGGCGTTTTCGCGACCTTGGCCAATATTTTGATCGTTATATTTATAAAACGCACCTGATTTTCCAAGAATTTCGTGTTCAACCGCTAGATCTAGGATATCACCTGTTTTCGAAATACCTTCATTATACATAATGTCGAATTCAGCAATTCTAAACGGCGCTGCAATCTTATTTTTAACGATTTTAACCTTTGTACGGTTACCAATTACATCGTCGCCACTTTTAATTTGTGCAGTTCGACGAATATCCGCACGAACTGAAGCGTAAAATTTAAGAGCATTACCACCGGTTGTAGTTTCAGGATTACCAAACATCACACCAATTTTCATTCGAATTTGGTTAATAAAAATCACAGTCGCTTTTGATTTATTGATAATTCCGGTAAGCTTTCGAAGTGCTTGTGACATTAATCGAGCCTGAAGACCCATATGTGCGTCACCCATATCGCCATCAATTTCAGCTTGTGGAACTAACGCTGCAACAGAGTCAACAACAATCAAATCAACAGCATTTGAACGCACTAGAGTTTCGGTAATTTCAAGAGCTTGTTCACCATTGTCAGGCTGCGCAACAAGTAAATTTTCAGTATCAACACCGAGTTTCTTTGCATAAGCTGGGTCAAGCGCGTGTTCTGCATCAATGAAAGCTGCAGTTCCACCCTGCTTTTGAATTTCAGCAATAGCATGAAGTGTTAGAGTAGTTTTTCCTGAACTTTCTGGTCCATAAATTTCAATGATTCGTCCTTTTGGATAACCGCCGCCAAGTGCAATGTCTAAGCTCAAGCATCCTGAAGGCAATAGTTCAACATCAACCTTATGATTTTCGCCGAGTTTCATAATTGAACCATCACCAAATTGTTTCGAAATTTGCGCAATCGCTAAATCTAGTGCTTGTTTTTTGCCGCTTTCGGCCATCCCCATATCTGCTTTCTTCGCCTTAGCCATAAATAATTCTCCTTAAAATAATATCTTTATTTTAACACTTTTCAATAAAACGTTCAAGGTTATTTTTATATTTATCTTTAATATGCTATAATAAAAATATGAAGAAAAAATCTGGTTTTACACTTATCGAGATTTGTATTGTAATTATTTTTTTAATTGCGGCGGGTATAATTCTTACTATCCAGCGTTTCGAACTTTTATCAGTTCAACGCGATCAAACTCGTAAGCTAGCAATTAATGAAATTTATTATAATCTCGAGGAAGTCTATTATAAGAAAAACGGTTTCTATCCTGAAAAACTTGATGAAAATGCCGTCAAAGGAATTGACCCAAACCTATTAACAGACCCCTTCGGAATCCTAATTAACGAAGAAAAGAGTGATTACCGTTATGAGCCAACAAGTTGCGAAAACGGAAAATGCAAAAAATTCTCTCTTCGTACAAAGTTAGAAAAAGAAAGCGATTTCGTAAGGCGTTCGAAAAACTAATTATAAAATAGCCCCGTTCGATTCTAGGGCTATTTTATATTATTTTACTGATATTTTTACACCTTCTTCAAAAAGTTTATCTGAAAGCATTTGATTTTCACGTGCCGTTTCCACGATATCGCTCAAAAATTCAGCTTTCTTGTCGGGGTTTGGCGCGAACGGAAAAGTATAGGTTGACTCATCGCCAATAGTACTTAATCGTACTGTTCCATAATCAAACAAATGCTGCAAAATACCTTCACGAGAATACGAGATATCTTCGATCGCCTCCAGATTAATAACCTGCTTTCTCTGATTCATAATTGTATTCGAAATCCACTGAATTGCACGTTCATTCGTTATGATTAATCGGTTCGCTCGATAAACAACATAATTTATATAAGTTATTAAAATTAAAAGCACCGTTATTGAACCAAAGATTAATGAAAGTTGCGGTTTAAAGTTGGCTGGAATCGGAAACGGATTCGGTAAAAAGCAAATAATAATCCAGGCGCTAATCAAGAAAACAGCAATAATTGAGCTAAAAATAATGTTTAGCAAATAGCCTAGTGCATGCCGACGCATCGAAAGCACAACATATTCATCTTCATCAACCGTAATGTCGGGATACATTCTTACCGATTGATCATGACGTGCTTTAATTACGCGTGGATCGCCAGCAGGAACTTCAACCTGCATAACTGGCTGAACTCGAATTGGCGCACCCAGACTATTTTCGAAACTTAAATTTTCGTTCTGATTCTGGGCAATTTTTTCCTCAAATTTCTGGGCTAGGCTTTGTTTATCGTTCATCTTTGAATTCCTTTCCTAAATGCTCAAATGCTTTTTTCGTAATTATTCTTCCTCGTGGTGTTCTTTGCAGAAAACCAATCTGCATTAAATATGGTTCATAAAAATCTTCAATCGTTGCAGCTTCATCACCTGTTAATGCTGCCATTGTGTTTAAGCCGACCGGCCGCGTACCGTAATTTTCAATAACCGATTTTAATAGATTTCTATCTGCCGCATCCAATCCCAATTCGTCAATTTCAAGCATCTCTAAGGCCTCTTTAACCGTTTTCGAATCGATAATTCCATCACCTTTTACGTCTGCATAATCTCGAACACGTTTCAAGATACGGTTCGCAATTCGTGGTGTTAATCTTGCTCGAGTCGAGAGAATATCTGAAGCTTCTTTTTCAATATCACTACCTAACAAATTGCTTGAACGTAAGATAATTTTTGAAATTTCCTTAGGTTTATAAAATTCTAACCTATAAATATGACCAAACCGGTCCCGGAGTGGAGCCGCCAAACTTCCAGTTCTAGTTGTGGCGCCAATAACTGTAAAATGTGGCAAATCTAACCGAACCGAGCGTGCGGCCGGCCCTTTACCAATCACAATATCAAGTTTGAAATCTTCCATTGCGGAATAAAGAATTTCTTCAACAGCGCGTGGCATGCGATGAATTTCATCAATAAAAAGAATGTCACCATCTTGTAAATTTGTCACAATAGATGCTAAATCTCCCGCTTTTTCGATTGCTGGACCAGATGTAATTCGAATATTTGCGCCCATCTCACGCGCAATAACATTTGCCATTGTGGTTTTTCCTAATCCCGGTGGACCATAGAGCAAAACGTGATCAATACTTTCACCCCGTTTTTTTGCCGCGTCAATTGCAAGCTTTAAATTTTTTTTCAATCGCTCCTGACCGATATATTCATCAAAACTCGTTGGACGTAAAGAAATCTCCACCTGCTGTTCTTGCGGTTCGTCATCGTGTAAGTTTGCATCAATAATTCTTTCAATAGCCATTGATTATATTATACCACGACTTGACAAAAATAGAAAAATTTGTTATAATTCTATTCAGTATTCCTTTTTGGAATAAGAATTTTATACTTAGGAGGCTCTTATTATGAGCAATTTACAAACTTTAGTCAAAGGCGATATCGCCATTTTCGAAAATGCCATCAAATCAACAAGAGGAGATAAGGAAGAAGCAAAAGAGAAGTTAACAGAAGCTATCTTTAAATTTGCTAAAGCTATTTCTAAACGTATGTTCAAAAATGGATTTAAAGTGAATCCAGAATATGCAGTTATTAAAAATCTTGATGTAGCGAATGGGTTCGAAAGTGAGCGTGTCGCAATTATCGTCCAAGCAGGAAATTGTTTTGCCATCAATAAAGAAGGTGATATTTATAGCATCACTGAAAGCAACAAGTATGGCTTCAGAAAGCTTAAGAAAGAAGATATCCTCAATTTGAAGGGCGAACAAATTGGCTTCTTACATAGAACCATCTATGTTCTTCTGCAAGAGGTTCTAACCTCTGGTAAAAAATAAAACAGTCGCACGAAATGTGCGGCTTTTTTCTTTTTAAATTAAATTCCAGCTTTCAATGCCAAAGTAATGCGCTCTTCCGTTGGTAAATCACGAGGGATTTGCTCTAATGCTTTTGTTGCATCATTCAAGTTAAATCCAAGCGCAATAAGAGCCTCTAAAGCTTCGTCCGAAGCTAAGTTAATATTAGCGCCAACGCCATCGGGTTTCAAAATTGCCATTCCAACTTTATCTTTTAGGTCTAAAATTACACGCTCAGCGGATTTTTTACCAACCCCAGCAGCTTTTTGAATAAATTTCGCATCTTCACAAGCAATCGCGTTTCGAACTTCTTCAGTTTCACCCAAGCTCATAATGGCAATTCCAGCTCTTGGCCCAACCCCTTGAACAGTAATCAATAATTCAAAAAGTTTTTTTGCCGCCAAACTTGAAAAACCAAACAATTCTTGACTTCTATCGGTAATATTATGATAAGTATAAAATTTAATCTGCTCATTTAAAACTGCCCGTTCGAATTCTCCCGCGGGAACAATAACTTCGTAGCCAACGCCAGAAACGTCAACAATCACGCTCCCCGCAAATTTTTCAGCAATTTTTCCAGAAATATGTGCAATCATTGTTTAATTTTACCATAATTATTTTGGTTTTTAAATACGTGTCATATAAAAATGCGTAATTGCGGCAGCAAGCGCATCGGCCGCATCATCTGGTTTTGGCACTTCTGCTAGATTCAAAGTTGAACGCACCATTTCTTGCATTTGTTTTTTATTCGCACCGCCATACCCAGTTAAAGTTTGCTTAATTTGATTTGGTGTATATTCAGCGATTGGAATTTTCGATTGTTGAGCTACTAAAATCGCCACGCCTCGAGCTTGCGCAACCGAAATTGCCGTCGTTACGTTTTTCGAAAAGAATAGCTTCTCAATCGAAACTTCATCCGGTTTAGTTTCTTCAATAATCTCTTTTAAGCCGTTATAGATTTCCTCTAGTCGAATTTCGATTGGCGTGTGCGCAGGAGTTGAAATAACCCCTCCTGTAATCATTTTTAACGGTTTTCCAATCTGGCAATCCACGACACCAAACCCTAAAATTCCTGTTCCTGGGTCGATACCTAAAATTCGCCGTTTTTTCATTTTTTACCTTTCATTAATTTTGCAAAAATATCTCTTCTAAACTCGAAAAATAAAATTGCTAAAAATATCAAAATAATTATAACAATAGCCCACCAACCCGTAAATTCAGCCTGTTTCGATTCTTTTTCATCTTTTTCGACTTCATTAATTGCGCCGTTGTTTTTAACTATTTTTCTACAACGATTTGTTTCAGGGTTACGCTCGTAGCCATCTTTGCATGGCGTTATTTCTTTTTTTGCATCTGAACTATTTTTTCGACATCGATTTGTGATAGGACTGCGTGTATAACCTGGCGCACAAACCGCCAGCTCTTTCGAAGAACTCGCCAGTGTCGCAATTCTGCGGCAACGATTTGTTTCTGGGCTTCGAACATAACCATCGCGACATTCTGTTGTCGCTACTTTTTCGACTGATATTTTATTGCAACGATTCGTTTGCGGATTCAAAAAATATCCATCACTGCACTTTTTCTCAGTTTTTTCATTATTTTCAATCCCTTCAATTTTTTCTTTTTCAGCTTTTTCTTCTTTTATTTTATTACATCTTCCAGTTTCTTCATTTAAAAAATATCCGTCTTCGCAAACTTTTATTTTTTCGCACTGCCCTTGTGAATTTAAATTGAATCCATCTTCGCAAGGCTGAAAAATATTTTCGCTATTTTTTGTAATTTTAAAACTTTGATTCCACTCTTTTCCATCAAAGATCCAGCTCAAATCCTTTTTCGAATTTTTTAAATCAACAGTTTGAATTTCTTGATTGTTCGAATCTAATAACGAAATCTTATTTAAGCCCATCTTTAAAAGCTTGAAATTTAGATCCGCATTTGAATCGAGCGAGAAAAAACTATTTGGTAAAATTTCCTCATCCGTAAAAACTTTTTTATACGGCTTTTTAAAACTTCCAAGATAAACTTCAACTGCACAATTTTTAAGACTTATTTTTTTATTTGTATTATTTTTAAATTCAATAAATTGCTCGCTTGAATTTGCTAAAACCTCGTTTAATTGTATATTTTCGCAAAAATCAGGCTCTTTTTCTGCCAAACCGCCAGTTTTAAAAACCACGCCCTCTTTCGAAATCTCGAAATCACCGCCCAAGTTCAAATCTCGAACTAAAACATCTTCTTCTGTGAATTCTGGCGCATTTTTATTTTTGCAAGTCATCTTTAAACCACACAAAAAATCCACATCCTGCCCGTCAATCCTTAGCTTTATTTGGCTTTTCAATAATTCTGGATTTAAAATAAGTTCCCCATCACCATTTTCGCCAAATGAAATTTGCGATTTTTTAAGAAAAATTCCGTTTGAAATTTCGCCAATTATTTTATTTTTCTGAATTATCTCAATTTTTGAAAAACTCAAATCATCACCCAAATTTGTGATCTCAATCATTGAATTTGAAACTTTCGAAATTAAAATTTTCTGATCAGAAACAGCCGAAGCTTGATTAAAATTCCCTAAAAAGAATAAAGCTAAAATTAAAAATAAAAAATATCTAAAAAATTTCATTCAAAACCCTTCTCTTAAATACAATTAACATTTCAAACGCAGATAAAAGTAAAATCTGTAAAACGAAATTAGCATTTTTTTGATTAAATCCAGTATTTGGAGCTAAAATTTTAGTCTTATTCTTAGATTGAATTGTTGTTTTATTATTTTTTTCTTCAAAATTAATCTTTGGCTTAGAAAAATCATCTTTTACAGAAGGTTTTTTATTTTTTTCAGTTAAAATACCCACATTCTGCTTTTTATCATCAATTTTATTTTCATCTATAAGATTTAAGCTGTTATTTTCACTAACACTATCAATTTCTGGTTTAGCTAAATTCTCATCTTTTTCATTTTTCATAGTTAACTCTTCTAATTCCCCTAAGGCGTTATTAGTATTTTCAGGTTTGTCACTTTCATCTGTATTTTTAAGAGTTTCGATTGGCTTTTCGACACTATTTTCAGAGTTACTATCTAATTCTATTTTTTTATCATTAAACACCAAACCGCCAGTTTTTGGTAAGTAATCATTAAAATTACGCAAACTAAAATCATAGCCTTTTTTTATTTCTGAAGGCTTCAGTGTCTCGCCATTTTTGAGAATTTCCTCTTTCGAAACTGCCATTTTTTCTACTCCACCAGCCGGTTTTAAGTCTGTTGAATTCTTTTTATATCCAGCAATACACCTCTTTTCATCTGAACAGATGTAATCTTTCAATTCGCCATCAACATATAATCCTAAAATTGGCTGTTGACTAATTGTGTCCACATTTCGAAATTCATCTTTAAAATTCGCATCTGCACCTGTCGCATTTTGCGAAAAAGTAATATAACTCTGAGATTTAAAAATACCGTCTTTAAGATTTGCAATCTCAATCTGCTTTTGGGTATTTCTGATAGAAATTTCTTGAAATTTATAATCTTCGCCGCTATTAAAAATCTCTACAAATTCTCTTCCATTTGTGGCATAAACTCGTGAAATATAAATATTTTTTTGACTAGCAAAAGTGTTTTTCGAAAGGAAAAGTGCGAGAAAAATCGGTAAAAATCCAACGATTATTAAAAATCTACGCATTCTCCTCCTTTAAAAATCATTAAAAATATTTTAGCATAACCGAGATTTTTTTTCAAACCAAAATAAAATCACCCGCCTTTGGAGTGATTTTATAATTAGACTGCAAGTCGTTTTCGGCCTTTTAGTCGGCGTCGTTTCAAAACTTTAACTCCAGCCTTTGAAGACATCTTATTTCGAAAACCATGAGTTTTCGCACGATGTCGTTTGTGTGGTTGATGTGTTCTTTTTGGCATATCTATCCTATTTTACAATTTAATATTAAAAAAATCAAGTTGATCACTTTTCATAAGCTTTTTAATCTGTTATTTAAACTTGAATTTTTGTTAAATTCATTTTATAGTATACCATAGTTTTCCACAAAAGACAAGGACTTTTCCACAATTATTACAGTAGTAATGTAAAACTGTGGAAAAGTTTTAATTCTTTTCAAAAATTATACCATATTTTTATTTCTTTGGTTTTTTGGGTTGTTGAAAACTCGAAAATATTATAGAATAGAAATATGAATGAGTTGTGGAAAAACATCTTAGCTGAGCTTGAAATGGACCCTAAAATCCAAGGTGCAAATTTTAAGACTTGGTTCGCTGATACTCAACTCCTATCTTTAGAAAACGACCATGCAGTTATTGGCGCTAAAAATTCTTTTATAACTAATACTATCAAGAAAAAATATCTTGAGCATATCAAAAAAGCCTTTCGAAATAACGGTAAGAATCCTGAAATTATCTCTTTTGAGGTTATTTCCACAAAAAAACGCAAAAAACAGACCGAAGAAATTCCAGCACATTCTTCAAAAAAACCTTCTGTTGAAGATTTAATTAAAAAGAAAACTGAAAAAGCTAAGCACTCTAGCGGTTTAAATAAAGATTATACTTTTGATAACTTTATCGTTGGCGGATCAAACGATCTTGCATTTTTCGCTAGCCAAAATGTTGCCAAAAATCCTGGAACAAAATACAATCCACTTTATTTTTATGGTGAATCCGGATTAGGAAAAACTCACTTAATGCAGGCAATCGGTAACGAAATTGAAAAAACACACCCAGAATTGACTGTTCTTTATATTACAATTGAAAATTTCTATCGTGATTTTTTGGATAACGTGCGCTCAAAAAAGCAAGGTTATGCTGATAAATATCGCAATGTCGATGTTTTGATCGTCGACGATATCCAATTTATTTACGGAAAAGATAAAACTCAAGAAGAGTTTTTCCATACTTTTAATGAATTGCATCGAGCGAATAAACAGATTATTCTCTCTAGCGATCGTGCGCCTTCGAGCATTCCAACATTAACCGATCGTCTAAAAAGCCGTTTCGAAAGTGGAATGACTGTTGATATTCAGCTGCCCGACTTTGAAACACGTCAAAGTATCGTTGAAGCTCGAGCAGAACACGACAACGTCAAACTCGACCCTGAAGTATCAGAGTTTATTGCTGAAAACTATCGTACAAATATTCGTGAAATTATCGGAGCGGTAACTCAACTAATCGCAATGGCGGAGCTGCGAAATATTAAACCAAACCTCGAGCTTGCGCAAGGATTAATTCAAAATAGTCGACCGACTCGACCAAATCATCTTAACTCAAAAAAAATAATTGATAAAACGGCAAAATACCTGGGCGTTTCTAAAGAAGATATCTTAAGCAAATCTCGTCAAAAAGATATTAATCACGCGCGCCAAGTTGCTTGTTATTTAATGAAGTATGAGTTAAAAATGAGTTTTCCGCAAATCGGTAAGGAATTCTCACGCGATCATTCAACCATCATGAATGGTGTTTCGAAAATCGAAAAAGGCATTAAATTGGATGCTGAAATTCGCTCCGAAATCGAGAGCCTACGTGATTTAATTTATGAATAGAGTCTAAATGGCTCTATTTTTATATCTGTTAATTTGACATTTTCTATTTTTAGTTTTATAAAAAGCGAACAGTTTCATTTGTTCGCTTTTGACTTTTTCTAATTATATTTTGTTTATATAAATATCAAGAGTACTTCTCTATTTGCGAAAATATATTTTTTATTTTATTGCTATGTTTGACAATACGCTGCTATTGTTTTAATAAAGTGTTGAAAGCTTGTGGAAAAATCAAAGATTTCGTTTGGAAAACCTGTAAAAATCTTGCAGAAAAAAATGGCAAAGTTTTACACAAGTTTCTTGTGGATAATTTCCAATTTTCAAAATTGTGAAAAAGTATTTAATTTATGCACAATTTTTCAAAAAGTTTTGCTTTGATTTTCCACACAAAAAATGGTATAATTTAAGTAGTGAATAAGTGGTTTTCCACAGTTTCCACAACACCTATTATTATAACTACTACTTTTTAAGAAAAAGGAATTTGAATTTTATGGAACTGACTGTTAATAAAGATGATTTAGCTAAAGCACTCAATAATGTTGAAGGAATTGCAAGTGCAAAAACAAGTATGCCTATTCTTGAGAATATTCTTTTACAAACAGATGGACCAAGGCTTTTAATTGCTGCTACAAATTTAGAGATTGCGATTTCGCAAAAAATTAGTGCAAAAATTGAAAAAGTTGGTTCGATTATGGTTCCAGCAAGTTTAACAAAAAGTTTTATTAGTAGTCTTCCATCAAATAGTCAAGTTTCTTTTAAAGTTAGTGGTGATCATATTTTAATTGAAAGTGGAAATTATAAATCTAAAATTAATGGTTTTTCGGCTGAAGATTTCCCTGAGTTACCGACAATCGATGAGCCGACCGCGCGATTTTTTATGAGTACGGATATTTTTAAAGAAGCGGTTGATCAAATCAATACGGTAAGTATGGATACTTCGCGGCCAATTTTAACGGGTGTGTTTTTGCATACTTTCGAAAACTATATTTATATGGCCGCAACGGACGGTTATCGATTGAGCGAGCGAAAGTTGTTTGAAACTGATCAAGAGTTTGAATCAATTGTTCCAAGTAGTGTTTTAGCAAAAGTTAAAAGTGTTGTTCCAGAAAAGCTTGATGAAATTGAAATTCTTATCAACGATAACCAAATTCAATTTATGGTTGGCGATATCTTGGTGATTAGCAATTTAATTGATGGAAAATATGTTGAATATCGCCGTTTAATTCCCGATAAAACTGAAACTACCGTAAAGATTAGCCGCACCGATTTTTACCAAATTGCAAAAGTTGCAAAAGTTTTTAGCGATAAATCTGGTGGAAGTGTTAAAATTACTGCAAACGAAGAAACTTCGAAATTATCAATGCATACAATTGCTAGCGAAATTGGTGAAAACACATCTGAAGCTGATGCGGAAATTCAAGGTGGAGGCGAAGTTACGCTGAACGTAAATTATATCGAAAATGCTTTAAAACCATTAAAATCTTCGAAAATTTATTTTGGATTTTCAGGAAAACTTGCACCAACAATTTTTAAAAATACAGATAGCGATGATTATATTCATATTGTGATGCCTCTAAAAAGTTAGGAATTAAATGATTTTAAAAATTTTAAGGGTTCAGAATTTTCGAACGCATTCTGATTTCATTTTAGAAATTGGTGAAAAATCGACATTAATTTCTGGTGCAAACGGTAGCGGAAAGACTTCACTGCTTGAAGCGATTTATTTTACTCTTCAAGGAACTAGTTTCCGATCGAGCGATAAAGAAATTCTTCGAAATGATGGTTCTAGCTGGTTTCGGATTGATTTAAAAGATTCGAAAGATTCTTTAAGGACGGTTACATTCGATAATTCCCTTACTAGCTCGAAAAAGCAATTCCTAATCGATGGAAATAAAAAAGCGCGCCTGAGCGCAAATTTAAGGGTTCCTGTGGTGCTTTTTGAGCCTGAAGACTTGCAATTATTGAGCGGGTCGCCGAATCGCCGACGTAATTTCTTAGATCGTTTTTTAACCCAAATTTATCCAAGTTTTCAACTAGCACTTTCAAGATATAACAAAGCCTTAAAGCAGCGAAATAATCTGTTGAAAAGTGATAATTTCTCAAAGATTGAACTCTTTCCGTGGGATTTGATGCTTGCAGAATACGGTTCCGAAATTATTTCGAAAAGATGTGAATTTATAAAATTATTAAATTCAAAAATCGAAAATATTTATGCGGAAATTTCAGGAGTTAAAGATAGTATTAAAATTCAATATTTGGGCGACAATGTCTCAAAAAGCGAAATTTTAGCGATCTTAAGTGAAAATGTTGAGCGCGATAAGATTTTAGGCTATACAAGTTTTGGTCCACATAAGCATGATATTCAGTTTATTTTTAATGGAAAACCAGCGCAAAATGTGGCAAGTCGTGGCGAGAACCGTAGTTTAGTTTTAGCGCTTAAATTTATCGAAACAGACATTTTAGCGGAACTAACTGGAAAACGACCAATTGTTTTGCTCGATGATGTATTTTCAGAGCTTGATAATGAGCGACAAAAGTTGCTAACTAGGCATTTTTCGAAATATCAAACTATTATAACTTCGACAAATGAAATTCAAGTTGATGAATGTAAAATAACCTCACTAAGTTAGTGAGGTTATTTTAGCTAATCCGTAATAGGTTTTACGTTTGTTGTATCTTCTTTACATACGGCAGGATCACAGTAGTTGTATTCGAGAACTGGATTTTCTTCCTTATCGGTATCGTAAAAATAGAACTTATATCTAAACGGTGTGAAAGATTCAATTTTTACCCACAAAGTTTTCTTGTTGGTATCTAATTCAATCTTAAAGCGATGCGTGAAAATATTGGTTTTTGGGTCTGTCTTAGCCGAGTAAGAGTCTTTATACATACTTACACGTTTATAGTAAGTGTTGTAATTATTGCCGTTAACCTTAAGCTGATACTGTCGAACGACGCTTTGGAATTCTTTATACATATTGAAGTTTGCGCCGTTATTAACAAATTTTTCAAAGCCAATATACGGAACTGCATATTCTGGAAGATTTCCTCCAGTTGGAGGACCAATTACTTCACCCGAAGCTGGGTCAATTTCGGGTTTTTTGTTGGCTTCTTGTTGTTGGCGAATAACCGACCAGATTGCTAAACCAATCATAAGCGCACTAGCGAATAGAAAAGTTATTACGATAGCTTTGATTTTCTTATTTTTTAAAATATCTCTAAGCATATTCAACTCCTTTTATTTAGTAACTCCAAATGCTGCGAAAGTCATTGAGATGACGTAAGAAGGGTCGTAAGGAGTATCGTCAAGTTCTTTACGGCCAGGGTTGGCTGTATACCATTTTCCGCCTGAGCTTTTTCGAATAACAACGTAGTGGCTAGTGTTTAGGAATGGTCCAGGACCAGTTCCCGCTAACATAACTAATCCACCTTTCTTTAGGACATCTTCGACAGCATTAACGGAAATATCAATTTTAGATTGTTTTAATCCATAATCTTGTACCATTTCAACAACTCCTAGAGTAGTTCCGTATCCAGCTTCATAGCCCTTTTCAGCGGCCTTTTTAGCCATTTCTAGAGGGCTAATTGATTTACCCGTAAGAGCTAAGACCATATTTGAAACAGATGTTGGACCACAGGCTGCATGACACATTGTATTTCCGGGATTCTTACCCCATTGCTCATTAGCCCATCGTGGATCGCATTGTTCGAAAACTGAAAATCCATCTGATGTTGTGTGTGATGCATCAGCTGAAGTCATAAACTTGCCCGAAGATGATCCGGTTGCACCACAAGAATCTGATGATTTTGAAGAATTATCCCCACCGCCATTAAGTGATTCTTTTAAGAATTTTACATAGGCTTCTTGCCCTTCAGCATTTGGGTGAATTCCGTCACCTGAATAAAGCTTTTCGCGTCCACCATTTTTCTCGGCGTAAGCTTTCCAGTCTAAAACTTTAACTTCACTATGCTTTGAAGCAAATGCCGATAGTTTCTTATTGATTACTTCATAATCAGCATTGCCACCTTTAGAGAAGTTATTTACCCAATAAATTTTCTTACCTTTTAATTTACCAAGTAGAGTCTCAGCAGCACTTTCATCGAAATTGTCGTTGGTTCCGAGGTTAACAACAACAGTATCGTTTATTTCAGATGGAAGTTTGCTTGTGGCAGCTGCGATTGAGTCTCCAACCGTAGCTGAAACGTTTGATCCTGAGAATGTTGAAGTAAGTTTATCTTGTACGCCAACAGTAATAGAGTCACCGATAAAGGTTATTTTTCCACTATTTGATGAACTATTCGAGCTCGAAGATCCTGAATTTGAACTAGAGCTTGATCCATTTGAGTTCGATGAACTACTCGATGAGCTAGAAGATCCTGAAGATTTTCCACCCTTACCTTTATATTTAGCAAGAATATCATTACCAACTTGCTCACCTTCTTGAATACGTCCAGGTCGCAAATCTTCGCGTGGTCGTTCAAACTGAAGTGTCCAAGCTGTAGTTGCCTCTTTTACGGATTTTGCAGAACTCACAGCATTTTTTGCGGCTACTTCTGGGCCTTCGAGCTCTGTCCATAGGAAATCTAGCTGAACACCAAGATCTGACACGGGCTTACCTTTTTCTTTGGCGTAATTTTCAAGATTTGTTCGTCGAGCAAAAGACCACTGAGCAATACCATAACCGATCCCACTACCCGCCTCATTTAGGTCAGGTTGAAAATGGTTTGATTCGCCCCAAAGGCTACCCATAACTCCGGCTACCTGCTCGTCACTCCAGCCTTTTGATTTGAAGAAGTTCCAGATTTTTTCGGCGTTATCATTTCCTTCGAGATTTGTGGAGCCACTACCACCACCTCCACCAGTTCCGCAATCATCACCAGCATCATAGTAGGTGATATTGTTTGAGTTGAAGAACTTAGCGTTAAAATCCGCTTTGGCTGGAAAGCTGATTAGATCGGCTAGCAAAATAGATAGAACTATAATTGGTAAAATTCTGATTCGTTTCATTGTAATACTTAAGTATTTCCTTTAATTAGATCCATAGGGTTGAAGGCGCCGTTTTGACCTGGTATTCCGGTTCCTTTCTTCGTTTCGAAATGGAGATGTTCTCCGCTCGCATTTCCTTCTGCTCCGGTGACGCCAATCTGCTGGCCTTTTTTAACTTTATCTCCTTTTTTTACACTATGAGATCGCATGTGTGAATATGTAGTATAGATATCACCATTATGCTTAATTGCGACATAGTGGCTACCAGCTCCCCATCCTACAGTTTCAGGATCTCCACCGTAGACAACTTCTCCATCAGCTGCTGCATAAACTGGTGCTGCAGAACCAAATTTTGCACTACCAAAGTCTATTCCGTAGTGTGTTGACGAGAATCCGTCAAAGAATGATCTAGGTCCGAAGTCTTGATCCGGTCCAACTCCTTCAATTGTGTCACCATTAACTTTAACGCCCTTAACTGGCCAGACAAATTCTCCACTAAGTTTAGCTAGATCTGGGTCTACGCCTCCCGAACTTGAGCTTGAACTTCCAGATCCACCACCTTCATCAGGCTTAAATTCTTCGTTCATACCTTCTTCAACTCGGACATCAGTTAGGAATAATGCGTACATGTTGGCTTTTGGATTTTTATCACTATTACAAATAGCTCCATAGTTATCGTCATCATCATCTTCTGATGCGCCGATTGGTTTTTTGCGATTGAAGCAGTATTTTTCGTACTTTTTAAGTTCGGGGCCCATTTCAACTGTATCTAACATATCGTCAGTATCTCCAGAACTATCTTTTTCTTTCAAATCTCCACTACCCTTTAGTTCGTCGATAACTTCATCTGTATCTTTATCGGCGATTTTCATATCGATACCAGTATAGACATTACAGAAAATATCAGTTGCAGCACCGGTATCTTTAATTGTTTTATCTTCACAAGTGTCCATATTTGCAATAAAGTTTGCATCATTTGCAGCATGTGCGCCAGGCGTAATTGCGGCAAATGATCTTTGCGCACCACCAATAATCGAAGGCAAGAAGCCACTGATTGAGGATATTTGCTTTGAGTAAGGTAACATATTACTTACAATTGAGCCTAGGAACGTGTGACGAGTATTTGGATCGAACGGACTTCTTGTCTTTCGAATTTCTTCAGCATTTTCAGCAATTTGTCTTTCGGTTTCATGATGAAATGCAACGGCTTGTGATTTAGTTAATACTCCACCACTTCCGGCCATTGTATTTTTAGACATCAATGCGGCAGAGCCCGACATTATGGCGTTACCAAAATTTTCACCTTTAGTGGAGTCGTTAAGGATTGTTCCGGTCAAACCTTGCGCAACATAAAGGGATATATCGTTCATTACTTTATCCTGAAGAACGCCCATTGCGATAGTTGCTACAGCCATAACTGCAACATTCCAGGCAATTGCTTTAATGACGGAGCCAGCCGTACAAGTGACTCCCCATGAGACGGCGCATGCAGCAATTTGAGCTGCAATTACGGCAGCCCCAACAACAGCCGAGGTTAATGTTGCTACCTTACAGCCCTTACGGACTACCCAACCAAGAGTTCCGCTAGTGAACGTATCCATTATTTTTGCTAAAGCACCGGTTATACCAACTTGATAATCTTTTGCGGAATCGTCCAGCTTAGAAACACGGTCACCATAAGCTACCGCACGCCACCCTTGGGAGTCTGTAGCGCTTTTTCCGGGGCTATTTTTTTCTTCGGCCGAATCTGCGAAAAATGCAAAAGCCTCTTTTAATCTAGAAGTGTTAGAATCGCTTTGTTCACTGTCTTTTTTCTCGTCGGAATCTTTTTTATTGGCAATTCCCATTAAGCTATTTCCTTGAGCTGTGACTTCTTCTTGAGTTGCATCACCAGACCTAATCTTCGAAGACATTGAAAGGAAAGACAGTCCAAACTGAGCAAAAACTTCAACTTTTGCTACTTTCGCAACACTCCATCCCATAGTTACCAGTGCATACACGCCGCAAATTTTATCAATCGCATTTAATGGTCCGTTAAGGGTCTCTCCTACCCCTTCAACAGCTTTTGCGGCAGCAAGAGTTTTTTCGCGAGCATTCTTAAATCCCTTTTTAAGTTTAGCGCTATTGGATTTTAACTTATCTTTAACTGCACTTGTACCCTTATCTCCTTTTTCAACTTTACCATCTTCTGGATCAGGGTCACCTTTACGGCTTTTCCCGTCAGTGTCTTCCTCTTTAGTATGGTCATTGGCAGTTTTTTTCATATCCTCATCAATTTCTTCTTCGGTTTTGCCCTTGTTATTCTTTCTCCATTTCTTGAAGCTAAACCACCCCTTGAGCTTTCGCCACTTTTTATCCAGGAAGGATGCAAAGCGCCCGTTATAGCCACGTTTAAAAGCCTCCCGAACTTCGGGATTTTTAGTTAGAACATTTTTAATATCTGAAGATGTATTATTTATTGTAATTTCTTGGCCAGCCTTGGTATAGGTTAAGGATTTGATTTTTTTACGACCAAAAAGGCCATCACCATCCTCTAGTTCAACTTTAAAACCAGCTTCGCGTAGATTCTTAATATTTCGATTAGTTACTCGCGACATTCGACAAACGATTCCTGCCGTACAGTTTGCGCCCTTAACTTTAAGTTTCATAACTTTTACGCTTCGTTTGTTCATGCTTATCGAGGCTGAGTTGAGTTTTTCGGTAATCATTTCAGTGATATGGTTCGACATTAGGGAAACCATATTAAATGTTCCTGCAAAAATTAAAGCACCAACACCACCAATAATTCCACCGGTTGTAGCAAAAGCACCTTTACCTTTAAAAAACGACATTGCGCGATTTTTTGCGCCGCCTTTTGAGGCTGCATTCCGTGATTTATGGGTTCCTCCACCGCGAACATTATTTTGCCAACTACTTGATTGAGTTGTGGCTGCGTCTTTCATGAGGGTTTCATTATCGCTAATTCCCGAATTTGAGCTTGTCGCCATAGACGAATTTTCAGCGCTCGCTAAATCTGACGGATTATAGCCGTCATCACCGCGAATAACTTCAGCGTTTCCCCATCTACTTTTTGCTTTTTCTAGCGCAGATTGGTTTGTATCGCTTAAGTCGCTAAAATCAAGATTTTCATCTTGGTCGAAATCTCTTGCTGCTCCCATTTTTTTCCTAAATTAAAACTCAAAATTTATAAGACTATCTTAACATGTTTATGCTCATGTTTCAAGACTAGAATAATTCATTTGGATCTGCATATCCGTTCGTCATTAAGTTATCACCCTGGCGATTCTTAGAATTATTTGGACTTGTTGAAATTAACTGATGTTCGGTGTCGCTGGCGATAATTTGGATATGAACGTGATTTTGTCCAGCGAAGAATAGACCTTGCCCAACCGGGAAGTTTGCAAGACGTTTGCGCTCTTCTTCGGTTAATTTAAAGACATCACTCAAAACATCAACTGCGCTTGAAGATTGCTTTAGGAGTAGCTGCATAGAGCTGTTTGAAACAATCGCACGACCCATTTTCGAACCCATAAAGTCTTCAACGTCCTGAGAAATTGTAGTAAGACCAAGGTAGTATTTTCGGGCACGTTTTGCCAAACTAAACAAAAAGTTTGCGGAATCGTCGTATTTCATTAACTGCCAAGCCTCATCAACGATCAGCATACGTTTTTTCTGTTCTGAACGCACAATATTCCAAATGTGTGAAAGCACAATATACATCGCAACTGGGCGAAGTTCGTCTTCAAGGTCACGAATATTAAATACTACCATTGAGTTATTAATATCAATATTTGATTGTTGCGAGAAAATCCCCGCGAATGTTCCGGTGGTATATTTGCGAAGGCGTTGTGCTAAACTTGGACCGCTTCCATCCATGTGAACTAATGTATCATAAAGGTTATGGATTGTTGGCGGTGTTGAATTATGCGTTAGCGGATCAGAAGTAATTCCAGCGCGTGCATAAGTATCGATAATCGCTTGGTCAAGATCAGCTTCTTCACTCGGTGAAAGACCAATTGATTGCCCTGCACTCGTTCCACCAAGCATTAGGCGAAATAGACCGTGAAGTGTAACGATATTCGCACGAAGTGCGTTATCGGCTTCCTCGGCATCAATAACGTGCGGCAAATCGAATGGATTAATTCGCACATCAGAGTTCAAACTTAAGCGGATGTAGCTTCCGCCAACCGCATCACTTAATTTTTGGTATTCGTTTTCTGGGTCGATAATCAAAACTTCGGCACCCATCATCATTGTTCGGAGAGCCTCAAGCTTCACGGTGAAAGATTTACCGGCACCAGATTTCGCGAAAACTACCATGTTCGCATTTTCAAGGGTGAAGCGGTCGAAAATAACGAGCCCGTTATTGTGCATGTTAACGCCATAAAGAACACCATTTTCCTGTGTAAGATCGGCAGAAGTAAATGGGAATGATGTTGAAATTGCACCCGTGTTCATATTTCGGCGAATTTGTAATTGATCTGAAAGTTGAGGAATCGTTGCTTTCAAGCCCTGCTCTTGTTGGCTTGATGCCACTTTCGAAAACAGCATTTGCTGTCCAAGCATTGTTTCAATTTTACTTCGCACGAAGTTTAATTCATCAAGGCTATCGGCATAAATTGTTAGATAAAGTCCAAAACGGAAGAATTTTTCCGCTCCAAGCTGGAGTTGATCTCGAAGTTCCTCGGCGTCATTTAAAGCAGCCTCGAGCGCTGGGTCACGAGTTTTACCCTTTTCGTTATTAATCGAAAGGTCGGCTTCAAGCTGGGTAACTTTTCGGCGGAGGTTTTTCATCACGATTTCGGTTTCAACTGGATAAATAAACATTGAAACGTCCAAAACTTCATCGGCGTTCAAGATTGGTGAAGCCCATCCGGTGTAAAGCTGGCGTGGGTAACCATAAACATAGATTGTTTGGCCGTATTTTGTGCCTAAGCGAAAATAGCTCGAGTGGAATTCGAGACTTGATGGCGCAATAAGATCACGTAAAGTGTTAATACCAGTTAAAAACGCTTGCTCAACCTCAGCTTGCTCTTGGGCGCGTTGTTGCGCGGCAATATCAACTGCGTCTTTTTTCTTCTTCCCCATAATTAAAATCCTCCTTGATTTGGATTATCACCATCTGCTTTTCGAACAAATAAGCTTGCTGTATCGCGGAAATCACCCAAAGGCTCATAAACCGCTGTATCTGGGTTGTAAACATTATAATAAAGCTCACCAAGCTCTTTTGTACTTAGTTGGACTGATTTAATTCCCATTTGATAAAGTCCACCAGTGATTGAATCAACGCGTTTTTTAATTTCCTCACGCGCCTTATCCCAGGTATTTCGATCAATTTTCGAAATTTGCGCACTCGGTTTCGCAAAGATCTTTCCGAAAAATCCTTTTGCAGAATCTTTAAGGTTATTTAAATCGCCAGTTGGGTGATAAGGAATAACAATAAAGAAAGATTTATCCATAATATTTGCACTACGGCTTAAACTATCGATAAAGTTAATATAGTCTTCCATTAAATCACCAAGAAGCATATTATCTTGAGCGATTTGAATATCGGCAAGTTTGTTTAAATACGGCTCGATATCAACGCGTTGCGAACGAACCAAAATTTGAATTGGAAAAGTTAGCGAGTTTAAAAAGCTCTGGTATGAATATTCTACACCTTCACGTTCACGAGAACTCATAAGGTCAAAGTTGATTGACTTACAGGCAATAACTGCTCGAAAGCTTCCATCTCGCATCACAACCATTCCTTCACGAAGTTCGGCAATTTCTAGCGAATTTTGTGTTGAAGTTGGATTAGCTGGCGCATTTGAATTTGTTTTATTCTCGGCTTGTTTTGCATCCATTGCTGGATTTTTTTGATTCATGTTATTCATTATCTACCTCAATGATATTAATACTTCATTTTCTTCCAGGTCGACCTCTTTTGAATTATCCTGGGCAATCTTTTCTTTATTTGCTATTTTATTCGCTTGGCGTGCAAGTGTTTCAACCGAAAGGTCCTTTCCTTCTGAAACTAGCCTTTTCATTTCAGCGCTAATTTCTTTAGCGGAAGTTTGACCGGTTGATTGCTTTTTATTAATGAACGGATTATCCTCTGGGTTTGTTGAAATTCTCGCCTTTGGATCGCGCTTTTCTCTTTCATCTGTTGCATTATTGAATTCTCGAATTCTCTCAATATCTTCACGAAGTCCTTCAAGTTCATCTTTTTGGTGGTAGCTTTCTGGGCTATTCGGTGTTGGATATGGATGTTGTTGCGGTTGGTTTGGATAGGGGCTCTCGGTAAAGTTTGAAAGTGGTTGTGGCGCAGGTTGTTGGATGTTGTGCGGCGGGTTTTGTTGCCAGTTAGGTGAAATAACAGTTTGATTCATTGAATCTGGGTAAGGGTTGTAATGAAGCTTGATGTTATTAAATTCATTATTGTTTTCAGGATTCGGTTGAGGCGGATTTTGCCAGTTTTGGCTTGGAGTGTAGCTATTAGAATTATTCTGTCCTGAATTCCAATTTTGCGCTAGGCTTTGTGGATAAGTGTTTATAAAAGTATTGTTAGGGGTTTTATTTTGACTAAAATTCATGCGATATTGGTCTTGCTGATTTTGTGAAAATGCTGTTGGCTGAGTTTGTACTGGGGCTGACACCGGGGCTTGAATCGAGACGTCTTCAAATTTAACATTGTCTGAGCCAATGTATTTATTTTTAGGATCAAAATAATAAGTTTGGTCTTGAATATTTTCCGAACTTTCATTCGTAAACTGTGCGAGATTTCGCGCCATGTCAAGGTTTTGCATAATTTGCTGTTTGCGGCGCTGGTCGTGTTGGCTTAAAAGATTATCAACATTTGAAGATACGCGGGAATTTTCAAACATATCTTCTGCTGAACGTGCCTCATTAGAATACTCCTCTCGAACGGTCGTATTTACGGGCGCAATTGAGTGCTTAATAGCCCAACCTTCAGTATCAACAATATCCGCCAAGTAGCTAAGCCGTCTTGACGCTTCATTTTGTGAGATATCTTTAGTTAAATGTTCATCTTTTTTAATCGGCGCAGAAATCTGGATTAAATGCTCAACACCATCTGGTTGCCAATAACGTTTGTTTGGTTTTATATAGAAAGAAACAATTGCAGCAAGATAAGTCTCCATTGGCTGGTCTTTTCGAAGAGGTAATGCGAGCGCTCCAAAGAAAATAATAAAAGGCAATGGAATAATTATCAATCCAGGAAAAATTCCCCATAGAAAAATATCCAGAGCAATACAGCCCGCAACAATAATCAAGTAAATAAACTGCCGAAAATTAAACGGCCCAAGCAATTTGTCATCAGCCTCAACGTCTTGAGGAACTTTATAAACGCTCATTCTCTATTTTTGCCCACTTCTCCTTTATTATTAGTACAATTTTAACATATTTTTTCTAAAAAATAAAGTAAAAAATAGACAAAGTCGTAAAACTCTGCCTATTTTTTATTCTTAATATTGGTTGGTTTCCAGTTCGAACCAAGAATGGAGTCGTATATTGCTTTATTGCTCTTTTCGACCTCTTTAAGCATTTTGTGGATTTCAGATCCCTGAACTGCATTAAGCTTACTGTATTCAGCGGGGTTCTCGTTAATTGTCTTAACACTCTTAAGTGTTGATTTAAGTGTTTCGTCCGACATTGCTGAAAGTGCTTTTTTATCCCAGATGATTTTCATTGCATCATTTGAAGCTTTTATAATTTTCTCATCTGAAACATTCTTGGTGTAGTTATCATGAATAGCATTTATAACTTCTTTTGAAGTCATACCATTTACTGCGATATTTTCTAAGGCCGCTCCGCCAATAAACTGAAGATCGTCTTTTTTGGTTTTCTTAAAGGCCTCAACTAAATCGCTACGGTTAGCATTTAATTCACTACCAATTGAAGTCTTACCGAGTGAGTCCAAAGCAGTTTCGAGGTTTGATGAACCCATGAACTTCTCAGCTGTTGCGGCGCGCAAATTCTTAGTGATTTCGAAATCGATTCCATCTTTTTGGATACTCTCGCCCATATTCTTCGAGAAGATCTGACTATAATCGCTGCCCGAAAAGTTGAGTGATTTTGTAAGGTTTGTAAGTGATTCGACTTCTTCTTTGTTTTCTTTTGAAGCAGCTGCCATAGCGCTTGCAAGTGCTGAAACTTTTCCGGATTCGCCACGAACACCAGATGCGGTATTTAATAGGTCGTTATTGTAGCGCAAATTGTTTGCCATCGCATTATTAAGTGCGATATTATTGTTTCTTTCAGCCTGCTTAAATGAAGTAGTTCTATTTGCGTCATTAATAAATTTAAGCGCTTGTGAACCGAATTTTCCATTGAGGGTTCTTAAGGTATCATCGCTAAGGTCAACAATTCCTCTAACTTTGCCATTTGGATCTTTATCAAGGGTTGAACTTAGTAATTCAGATTTAATTTGTGAAATTGCTGCACCAGATTGAGCATTGGCGCGATTTAAAGCTTCGTTAGCAAGCATTTCTTGGTATTGAGTATTTGTTCCTAAAATGTGTTGTTTTCGAGCTTCATAATATCTATTCGAAAATGCGTTTGAGCCTTCTGGCATATTTTGAGCAGCTTCTAAATCGGCATTTTCTTTATTTGCAAAGCGTTCTTTTTGATATGTATCGGCGATAGATTTCGCTGAACCAATTCTTCTTGAACGGTTGTAATTCATTTGGTTTAATCTAGCACCAACCGATGTTGGGTTGCTGATAATTCCCCGATTTCGGTACATTTCTTGATTTTCTCCAAGGAATTTTTTAGCTCGGTCGATCGGACCTTTGTTTGGATTATTAATAATACCAGCAAATTTACCAAGCAAGCTACCGCTAATTCGCATAATTGTTGGAGTAATCGCAAGCGGCACGATTTGAACAACTGCGCCCAAAAGAAATACTAAAAAACTTCCGTTCGAGCTAGCAATAATTGTAGTTCCAACAAGTTGTGCTCCTCCAAATAACAGAGAAATAATTGGGTACATCACAAGCATTGTTGTGAATAAATCTTTCCATTTTTGGAACCATTTTTCAGTATTTGGCAATATGTTTGCGGCAAAAGCTAAAGGCGCTAAGAAAACCAAAACAATAATAATTGCTTGACGAGCAGCTAGAATTACTAAGCCAACTACGGCCGAATAGATAACGGCAACCAAAGCGCCAAGGATCATCATTACTGCTGCACCAGTACTTCCTGCAGTTGCTACAGATACTGTGTATGCTCCATACGCCACAACACCACTACCACTTAAAACAGCTGCAGTCATATTTGACCAGTCTAAACCTGAAACCTTAATCTTATTACCGCCACTATTGAAAATACTGTTTCGAATTCCCACGAGAAGATTTTGTGCTTGGGCGCCTAAAATATTCGAAATATCCACCAAAATTGCACAAATATAATAAGAGATATTAATTAAAATCGCCGCTACAATTAATTTTGGCAATATTTTTTTCACACCATAATTACTAATTCCAAAACCAGTCACTTGTGAATAAATAACAAAAACAAAACCAATCACGAAAAAGATATTCGCGACGTTTCGCATATAATCCCAGACCTGGAAGAGACCTGATTTATGTGATGTGTAAAGCGGCTGAACTCTCAAAAAGGTTTGAAGCCAGTCATAAATTCCGTCCATCCATTTCGAGATTGTGTTCGCAACCATACAAACCATCCAGCCGCCACCGCCTTCAACGCTACAGTTTGATGTATCTTCATCTTTTGAGGTACCGTCAACCTTAACATCTTGCGCATCACCATCTTGTTTTAGATTTCCTGAGGCACTCACGTCAAAAGTGTAAATTTTTCCACTAGAGGCATCGTTTTCGTTATCTAGGGCAATAACAGTGGTTTTTTGATTGTCTGCACTGACTGATGAATTTTCAGCATAGATTTTTTTTGAACGAATTGATTCGGGGTATTTCGAAGTATCAGAAACTTTTGTATAAACTTTTCCGTTGTATTTTATACCATTTTTTGAAGAGTCTGTCCATTGGGCACCATCGAGCGCGTAAGCCAGGCTCGAACTAAAAAAGCCCAAGATTGTGACTACTGTTATAGCCGCGATAAGAAAAACTTTTCGAAAATCTTGAGTTTTTGCTTTTCTGAACCTCGTCAAGATCTGCATATGACCTGATTTTATCATATTTTAACCCTTTTGTCAATCTTTAAATTGTTTTTTCGAAATAAAACACTTGCTTTTTCCCTTAAAATGGTTTAAAGTATAATTATTATGATTAAAAAAATAAAAAAAATAATTACAATTGGGTTAGTTTTGACGAGCTTTTTTGTAGCTTTTCAAACGTTTTTTGTATTCAGCAACGATGCATATGCAAAGCTGCAGTATATAGATGGTAATGGTAATGCGGTCGATGCTCCTAAATCATCAAATAAGAAGAAGGATAATAAAAAGAACAATTCAGGCTCTAATTCAGCACCAGCGCCCGCCCCTGCGCCCGCTCCTGCGAATTCAGGTTCAACATCTGGATCAAGCTCTAGCTCAAATTCCGGATCCAGCTCTTCCAGCTCAAGTGATGGAGATGCAGGCGAAAACAAAGAAAATGAAGACGAAAATCAGCCGATCGACAATACTCCGGAAGAAGTTAAAACAGCAATTCTACCAGAAAGTTGGAAAATTGAAGATATTCTTAACATGATTCTACTAGTTGTAACAACTGGAGTTGGAATTGCGGCCGTTGGTGCGATCGTTTATGCCGGTGTATTATATATCACTGCGCGAGACAATGCTGGGCAAGTTTCAAAAGCTAAAACAATGATCATGAATACGGTTATTGGTGTAGTTGCATACATATTAATGTGGGCATTCCTACAATGGATTATTCCAGGAGGAGTCTTCTAATGAAAAAAATTTTATTGATGTTATCTATTATGCTTATGCCGATGATGTATTTTTCACAAAGCGCTTATGCAGACTCGGGATGTACTGGAAATGAAACTTTCTTTGGCCTTCCTGCTTGGTATCGCGGATTAGTTACTTCTGGCGAAAACGGCTGTCAGATTAAAGAAATTGGTCCTAGTGATGCAAAGAATAAACACGAGATTACGATAGAACAATTTGTTTGGACAGTCGTAGCAAATGTGATTGATATGGGATTTCGAATTGCAGGGTTGGTAGCGATGGCATTTATTATTTACGCGGGATATCAATATATGATTGCTGCTGGTGATCCAGGAATGCTTGCAAACGCAAAAAGGTCATTGACTAACGCGGTAGTTGGTCTAGTAATTGCAATTTTAGCATCAACAATAGTAACATTTGTATTAGGAATTTTAGGATAATGGAACAATATATATTTTTAGCAGAAGAAAATGGATCTGGAGATAAGGGCGAAAGCACTTCGGATGGTTCAATAAATTTCGATAAGTCTAAGGTATTTAATAACGTTGACACTTCAAATAAAGACAAAGCTAATGATGCTTCCCTTCAGAATGCGTTTAATACGGCATTTATCTGGGCTGGAATAATTTGCGTTATCGTGATTGTTGTTGCGGGTTTGACATTTGTTACCTCCTCTGGTAACCCTGGCCGAATTTCGAAAGCTAAATCTGCGATAGTGTATGCATCTTTCGGAATTGGGATAATTGTCTCAGCAGCTTTAATTGTAAATCTAATTATTGGTGGGCTATTGAAAGGAAGTATTTAGATGAAAAAGATTATTCTATTAAGTAGTATCTTGTTCGCGTTCATGATGCCGGCAAATGCATTTGCGGCGACCCCATTCGGTGCCTGTAAAAATGTTGTTTCCGGAAATACAGCTGTTTGCTCTGGAGATGCGAAAGACGCTAAAGAAATTGCCAAAAATATAATTTCGGTTCTTCTTTGGATTGTAGGAATGGCCTCGATAATCGTAATTGTCTATTCAGGAATTACTTTTGTTACATCAGCAGGAAATCCAAGTCAAATCACACGAGCTAAAACAATGTTGCTGTACGCTGTAGTTGGTCTGGTAGTTTCGATTTTGGCGTATGCAATTGTTAACTTTATTGTTGGGAATGCGGGCGGCAGCAAAGGTGGCTCCAGTGGTAGCTCATCATCTTCTAGCTCAAGCTCTGGTTCTGGTGGTAATTCATCTAGCGGTTCGGGATCTTCTAATAAAAATTCAAATAATAATTCGCCAAATACTAAGTCTGATAATTCAAGCGGTGGCCAAGGCAATGATGGTAAGCCTTCCTTCCCAGAACTTAACTCTGGAAAAAATGAAACAGGTGATAAAAGTATTTGGACGAAAATATAAAATAATCTAAGGAGAATAAGATGAAAAAAAAATTATTAGCATTTGGTTTGATTCTTGCCTTTGCTACCCCTATTGTTACGACATCAAATGTTCTAAACAGCCAAGCTTATGCTGAGGGTGCTGCAGATTTAATTCAAAAAGGTGCGGATTCTACTGGCCAGAAAGATTCTCGATCAGCTGGTGATCTTGCTAAAGACTTTGTTAATATTATGCTTTTTGCAGTTGGTATCTTAGCGGTTATCATGATTATCTGGGGCGGTATCCGATATGTATTGTCGGGCGGAGATAGTGGTGCTGTTAGTTCAGCTAAGAAGACAATCCTTTATGCAGTAGTTGGTTTAATTGTCGCTATCTTAGCTTATGCTATCGTCAATTTTGTCATTACCACTATTGCAAAAAAATAAAATTTTGGTATAATTTAAGTATAAAATAACTTTTTAAGAAAGGAAATTAATTTAAAATGAAAAATTTTGTAAAAACAGCTTTATTAGCTGCTGTAACAGTGTTTGCTGTTGGTGCTACAACATTTGCGACTCCAGCATATGCTGCCGATTGTAAAGTTACTGGTGGTCTAAAAGCTGCCGATAGCTGTGCTAAAGGTGTTCAAGAAGAAAATGGTGGACCAACAAGCTTGTTCGATGGTGACTCACCAATTTTTACAACAGCAATCAACATCATGCTCTTCATTATTGGTATTCTTAGCGTGATCATGCTTATCTATGGTGGTATCCGATATGTTCTTTCAAGTGGTGATTCTGGTGCTGTGACAAATGCTAAAAATACAATTATGTATGCTATTATCGGTCTTGTTATCGCTATCTTGGCCTACGCTATTGTTAACTTCGTTATTGGATCAATTACAAATAAGAACTAAAGTTAATAAAAATAAAAAGAGACTTTCTAACGAGGTCTCTTTTATATTGGATTTAATATGATGTAAAAATAAAAAATCTCGAATGGTTAATTCGAGATTTTTAGAATTATAGAACTTTAATTCGTGTTGCTTGAGTTTTTAGCTTTGTAAAGCTAATTGTTAGAATTCCGTCTTTCAACATCGCTTCAACTTCATCTTCCTTAATTGGAACTGGAAGTGTTAATGTTCGACTAAATTCTCCCCAGTAACATTCTTGAGCATGATGAGCGATAATTCCCTCTTGATCACCAGGGTTTAAGCTACCGCTAATTGTCAAAGTTCCGTCTGAAAGTGAAACATCCAAGTCGTTTTTATTTACACCTGCAGTTCGTGCTTTAACAAAAAGTTTATCTTCTGTTTCGTAAACATCAACAGCAAGCTGACCTGGAAGTTCATTCTCTTCTTCAGCCATTTCAATTTGTTCAGACTCTACGAAAGCTTCGTCTTTTGAAGTTTCCATTAGATCATCACCAAAGTTGAAAGCAGCTTCGAGCTCATCATTCAAAAAGCTGTCATCATTTTGTCTTCTAGCCATTTTTCCTCCACATTAATTACTAAATAGGCTTAATTTACTTTATTATACCGCACTTTTGCTGTATAATCAAGGGGTAGAAACGATTTTTTATGAAGAAAAGCATATACGAAATAGTTTTAGATTCATTTGCGCCTGAAAGGTGTTATTTTTGTGGAAAACTTAGTAGTCCTATTTGTGAAAAGTGCTTTAAAAGCTATTGTAGATTTGGAAAAATTCTTTCGAAACCGAATTCTGTGATTTCGAAAGAATTTTATCTATCGGAGCGTTCTGGCGAGCTTCAAAAAATGGTTGATGAGTTTAAGCTTCAGAGTAAGCGGCAAAATTGCCAACCTTTAGTACGGCTTTTTGTTGACTTCTTGCTTTCGAAAGAAGTTTTTCTTCAAAATCGTGATAAAATAGTTTTAATTCCTGTTCCAACACTCTCGAGTCATATTCGTGAGCGTGGATTTGATCATACCGAGATGTTGGCGAAAAATCTTTCGGATATGCTTGATGTTCAGAAAATACAAATTGTTCAAAAAATTGAAAAAACTTCACAACGGGGCGCAGACTTTAAAACTCGTCAAATTCAAGCTAAAAAATCTTATAAATTTATCGGCGAGAGACTTTCGCAAGATAAAATCTATGTCATTCTTGACGATATTCGAACGACTGGTGCAACTTTAAATTCGATTGCGAAAATTCTCCGCAAAAACGGTGCAAAAGAAATTTGGGCATTTTACCTACTTCAACAAGAAAAATAACTTGAGCTTTTAAAAAAAGTATGTTATAATGGTTTTTATCTGGAGAGGTGGCCGAGTGGTTGAAGGCACCGGTCTTGAAAACCGGCATGCGGTAAAACGTATCGAGGGTTCGAATCCCTCCTTCTCCGCCAGAAGATAGAATCTCACCGTTTGGTGGGGTTTTATCTTTTTTTATTTTTTGTAAATTTAAATAGCTTATGGTATAATAAAAATATTATGAATTTTGATAACGAGAATCAAAACAATGTCCCTCGTGTGACTGGGCTACCTGAATCACAGTTTCAAACTCCAAGTTCGGGTCATTTCATGGCTGAAAATACGGACCACAGCTATGAAAATGAATCTTTCCAGACGCAAGAATATAGGACTGTTGAAAATAATGAGATGCAGAATCCCGATAATATAACTGAGGAACGAGAAATTGCAAATTGGCAGGCTCAAGACCTAATTATTGGCGATAAAAATGAAGTTTGGTATTTGTTCTTTTTTCTAGCTAGCTTATTATTGTGTGGGTTTGCAATTTGGGCTCAAAGCTGGACTTTTCTTGCATTAATAATTGTATCTTCGATTGGAATTCTTGTTCTTCGAAAATCTGATCGTTCACAAATTATCTCATATAGTCTTTCGAATCATGGAATTTATATGGGTGCCACTTTTCATGCATATGACGAGTTCCGTGCTTTTGGTGTACGTAAAGAAAGTTCGACATACTCGATCGTATTTCTACCTAAAAAACGTTTTGCGCCAAGCACTGTGATTTACTTCCCTAAAGATTACGGTGAAAAAATTACTGATATTATTGGTGCACGCTTACCAATGGAAGAAGTTAAATTTGATCTCATCGATAAGATTATCCGGAAAATAAAACTTTAATTCTTGCAAAAATATAAAAAATATGCTAGAATTAAAAAGTCCATTAACGTGGAAGAACTTCAAAAGTTAGCTACTGAAAAGTAGCATATGCACCTGTAGCTCAGCTGGATAGAGCGTTGGCTTGCGGAGCCAAAGGTCGTAAGTTCGAATCTTGCCAGGTGTACCATAGAAAAAGCATCAGAGTAATCTGGTGTTTTTTCTATTTTGGTAGTATAATAAACTTATGGTTAAAAGGATGAGTGAAAAATATCAGAAACTGATTAAGGACAGCCAGCAAAATCGTAAAATTTTGATTTTTTCTGCGTTAATAGTTTTAGTTCTCGTAGTCGTTTCTTATTGCACTTTTTATATGATTAATAAAAATAATCAACAAAAGTCTACTCCTCGGGACGAAAACTCTCAAGAAGTTTCAAAATATTATTTTAAAGATTCGAAATATGAAGGAATAGCTTCGAAATTTATTGAAAGAAAAACTAAAAAAGAAGAAGTTTCTTTGGAAATCCCAGTAACGAAAAATTCGAAAATTAATGATTTTATTAACAAAAAAGTTAAAGAAATCGATGATACTTTCCGCGCAGATACCAAAAAAACATTTTTCGATAAACCTGCGACTGAAAAAATGAGCTACCAAGTTTACTATAACCAAGATAACCTTATTTCGTTAGCTCTCTCAGTTAAACAAGATACTCACGGAGCAAATTTAGTTGATGAAAATCTTTTTTGGACTTTTGATAAAAGTAGTGGCGATGTTATAAAGCTAAGTAGTTTCTTAACCGATAAAGATAAATTTAAGCCAAAAGTTTTAGAAATTTTTAAAAATAAAGTTTTCGAATTTTTAAAGAGTAAAAATTTAGAATATTCGAAAGATATTTTGGATGAGTTAACTTTTAATAATCTTGAGAATTTTATTATTTTAGATAAGCAAACTATTGATTTTCCATTTTCTCGATCAGATATTTTGCCGTCTAGCTATGGAGATGTCCAAATCCAGCTAAAAATTAGTGAAATTTACGATTTTTTACAAAATGATTTTGCTCGCAAAACTTTTGATGTTCCAGGACCGCCAAAACCCAAAGCCATAGCTCCAAAGCCAGTATCGCAACCTGCTCCGGTTATTTCAAGGGCACCAGTTGTTTCGGGTAATTGCCCAAATTGTATTGCTATCACTTTTGATGACGGCCCAGGAATTTATACCGATCGACTTTTGGGATATTTGCGAAATTATAACGCAAAAGCAACCTTCTTTATGATTGGTCCTAATGCTCAGCGATATTCAGGTGTGGCTCGACGCGTTTTCGAAAATGGCCACCAGATAGGAAATCACACATGGTCGCACCCTTCATTAACTAGCTTATCTGACGCACAAGTTCAAAATGAAATTTCATCTACAAACAATGTGCTGCAGAGTATAATAGGTGCTCGACCACAAGCCCTTCGCCCTCCCTATGGGGCAACAAATTCTCGCGTTCAAGCTGACGCTGCTGCTCTTGGTATGGCTTCTGTTTTATGGTCGGTAGATACTCGCGACTGGGCAGATAGAAATTCGGCAGTGGTTTGTAATCGTGCGGTTTCGAACGCTCGTTCGGGCTCAATTATCTTATTACACGATATTCATCCAACTTCCGTTGAGGCTGTTCCGTGTATTTTGCAAAACCTAACATCTCGCGGATTTCGTTTTGTAACGGTTAGCCAACTTTTGGGCGGATTACAAGCTGGCCAGATCTATTATTCCGGAAAATAGTCTTTATTTCAATCTATAATTATGATAAAATAGGAATATTGGAGAGGTGGCCGAGTGGTTGAAGGCGCACGACTCGAAATCGTGTATGCGGGCAACCGTATCGGGGGTTCGAATCCCCCCTTCTCCGCCACGAAAGTAGCTCGCGTTTGCGGGCTTTTTTCGTAAATCGGAAAATTCAGAATAATAACCCCTCTAAGTCAGCAAAAGCTGTCTTTTTTATTTTCGAAAAATAAAAACCGCTATTTTTCTAATTCCGAGAATGTATTTGAAATATAAAAAGAATGCTGATAAATCAACATTCTTTTTATATTCGCTTTAGTAAACATTATAAAATTTGTCTATTTAGCTACCAAAAAAGCTACCAATAGACTCTCTATTGTTTAGTTATCTCTTCATACATCTCAAACAATCTTGCTACTGTTTCACTTTCAGTTAACCACGTTCTCTTCCCATCTACGATTTTTGTCATGCCATAAGCTTCCATAACTGCTTTGTCGTTAGCCTGGTGAGCTCGCCTAAGTTCTTTTGGCATAGTTAACTCGTCATAGAGATCGGCCAATGAGCTCTCTGGATATAGTGCACGCGCATCAAGAATAGCTTGAGCAGTTTTAGAAATCTTCTCTTTTTGAGCTTCTGTCACTTCTGGCCAAGGGAAGTTGTTGTAAACTATCTTAGCGGAATAACGATAACGCATTTCTAGTCTACCAGCAACCGTACGCATCCAAGCCATGTGAACGTTTGAAGTTAGAATACCAAAGTCGTAGAGAGTAGCATCTTCAATAATAGTTGCAGAATCCGTAGGGATTGTGTTTTCGTCTAAAAATCCAATAGGAATATAGCGTCTATTTTCTGATGAAACTCTAGGAACTACCATATACTGTTTTGGATTCTTGGTTTCTCTAAAAACTGAAGGTGTATCCGCCAATTTTTTACGGTCTGGTGCTCCTGCTAACCTAGCTTGACGGCAGAGTTCGATTCGTTCCATAACAAGAGGCATCGAACGTAATTCCTTAGGTGAAACATCTACTAACCACAGACAATAGCGGTCTTTATTATTAATGAATTCAGCGGCGCCGGTCAATCGTTTAATGTATTTTTTAGCTTTAGGTTCACATCGAATAAAATCAGCATATTCTTCTGCTTCAATAATTAGATGTCCCCCATCTGCAGGACGATTCCCTGTAGTCATTTTAGTTACTGGGCAAATTGGATTGCTAATATTTTCTATAAATACAGTTTTCCCAGGTCTTAAGTAGGGATTTAATTCATCGACTAATTCAATGTTTTCTCCATTAAATAATAATTTGATACCTTTAGACTCGACACATGAAAAACCAATAATCACGCAATGAACAGCAGCCTTGTCTTTAGCTTCGCTATTCCATTTAAATGTCTGATGTGCAAAATCAATATGAATACCAAATCGTTCATAGAGTGGTTTCCATACACTGGCTACTTGCTCTCCTTGTGTAATTGAGTTAGTTGATACTAAAGCAGTTCGGATTGATGTGTTCTGCATAATCTGGCTCGCCTTAAAATACCAAGCAGAAACAAAATCAATTTTCCCAGCTGTTTTATATGGTTTCCCGTTTTCATCAACGTAGACACTCAATAAATCAGCTTTTTGCTTAGGAGATTGAAGTGAATACCCCAAAAATGGAGGATTCCCAATAATATAGCTCAACTTATCTTTAGGAACTACTGTCTCCCAATCAATTTCTAAAGCATTTCCTTCAACAATATTGGTATAAGACTTGAGCGGTAGGAAATCGATATTTGTATATACGATATCTGCGGTTTCTTCAAGCATTTGACTTTCTGCAATCCAAAGCGCTGTTTTAGCCACAGAAACTGCAAAGTCATTAATCTCAATACCATAAAATTGGTTCAGTTGGACTTTAACAAGCTCTTGCCCGACATCAAGCGCAACGGCATCTCCCATATAGAGCCTAATGGCTTCATTTTCTAAACGTCGAAGAGAGATATATGTCTCAGTCAAGAAATTCCCAGAACCACAAGCTGGGTCAAAGAAAGTCAGACTCGCTAGTTTTGATTGGAACTGCTTGGCTTTTCGTTCAACGATTTTAGGTTGCTTAAATTGACGAATCTCATTCAATTCATCTTTTAACTCATCTAAGAAGAGTGGATCGATAACTTTATGGATATTTTCAATAGAGGTGTAGTGCATACCACCGCTACGACGTGTTTCGGGGTTGAGAGTTGATTCAAATACTGCTCCAAAAATAGTAGGGCTGATTTCTGACCAGTCGAAACTAGACGAAGCATGTTCCAAAATTAACTCACGTAGTTCATCGGTAAAATTAGGGATTTCCAGATTATTCTCTGCAAACATCCCACCATTCACATAAGGGAAAGCGTTCAATTCACTATCAAGGTAAGGATCACGCGCATCGATTGGCGTGTCTAAAACAGCAAAAAGATCGACTAGCCCACGACGAAAGTCACGGATTCCAAAATGAACCATGTAGTCATGAAACATCGTTTTGTGTCCAAAAATACCAGCATCTTCAGCATATAGACAAAATACTAGACGCACGATAAGCTGATTAATAGCATGAAGGCTTTCGGGGCTATTTGGATTAATGTATTGCTTAAGAAGGCTTTCATAAATCTTACCGACAATCTCACCGGCTTCGATAGAAACCTTCATTTCACGCTCTAAGTGTTCATTTGTCTTGTCGATTAAAAATTCTAAACGATAGGCTTCTTTATCTAAATCAGCAAGTTTAATGACTTTAGGTTCGCTGTTTGGTTGCTCCATATCATAAACATAGAATTCTTTAAAATTACAAGTCACAATCCAACGGGGGCGTTTAGAATATGACAAGTTTGCAGAATAACGTTTTGCTTGTTGGAAAGGCGTAAGATAAGTATCATCGGACTGTTTTATAGCTTTATTAAGGTCTTTATTCACCCCTTTTTGCTCAATCAAAACTTTTGTTTTTTCTATATACCCATCTATAAAACTAGTATGGTCAAGCATCACTTTATCTTCAAATTTTATATACTCACTTGGGTTTTCAATCCCATAAACAGATTGAAGTAAATCTAACCAGAAAGACTGGCTATCTTGCCTTTCGTTCCCTCTATTTCCCCAGCGTTTAATAAATGCTTTAGCTTGCTTTTTTTGTTCCCGGATATTATTCACTTTGTGTTCTCCAACTACCATATTATTTTGATTTATTTGTGTAATAAATCCTTTAAGGTTTTAATAATTTTATTTTATCTGTTTCTGTTAATTCATATTCTCTCAATAAACTAACAATTTCTTCTAGTCCTGCATTTAGTCGGGCTTTTTCATATTTTCCCACTATTTGAAACTTAATGGTGGTTTTTAAAAATTATTTTACTAATTCAATCTTTAATTTTTCAATTAACTCCACTGGTGTTGGGTTAACATTATTTAAGATTGCAAGATAAATACTTACGAAATCTGCTAAAATTGAGCCCCAGAAAATTTGTTCAAGATAGGTTGAACCTTTAAGCTCAATATTGCGTGCGGCTGGGCGTTTTCCGCTTAAAAGCCTATCTGAAATTTCGAAACGCTTTTGCACTCGCGGATGGTCTAAATCACTTCGAAGATTAAAAATTGCAAAGAGTTTTTCAACTGGGTGTGAGCTCCAACCAATAAATTCATTATGATTGAATTCTGGATATTCGTTATAAAAGCTAACATTTTTAGCGTTTTCATTCCAAGAAATCTTCCATTTATAAGCCAGCGGCGAAAATTCATTTGAGCTCAAAAAAACTGCACTTCGCCCTGCTGAATAAAGCGCTAATTGTTTGGCGTAGTTTCTCTCGGTTGAGATATTTGCTACCCAAGATTCACTTTCTTTTCGTAAAAAGTCGGCATAATGTTCAACTTCTTCGTGTTTTTCGTTCGAGATAATTCCGAAATTTACTAAAATTTTTGTTAGAGCGCGGAAATTATAAATTACAGCCATTCGAGGTTGCAAACCTGCTGGCAACTTAACATGGGCGATATCGCGACTTCGGGCGATTTCTTCAATTTTACCATGAGAAGAAATTGTTGCAATTTGCGCGCCAATTTCAATAGCTTGGTGTAATGCTGAAACCGTTTCCTCTGTATTTCCTGAGTAAGAACTAATAATCACAAGTGTATTTTTCGAAACATTTTTTGGCAAAATGTAATTTCGAACAACCTCGATCGGTAAAGTTATATCGTTTTCGAGCCATTTTTTAACAATCAGTCCAGCCAATGCTGAACCACCCATTCCGGCAATTACGATATTCTTAATTTCCCTCCCGTCATTCTCAGGAGAGATAACTTCTGCTTGAAAAAGCGTTTGCTTCCACTCTTCACTGGCGACTAAAAGCGCATTTTGCGGGTCGCGCTGAACCAATATATTAAAATTATCTAACATTTCCGCCCTTTCGAAAAATAATCTTGATTATGCTTTAATTCTATGATACAATATAACTAATAAAAAGTAAAGTCAATTAAGAAAAGGTGGGTTATGGAAATTGATATGAGTCAATCAAGCAAGATGCCAGTTAGCGACGACCCAGAGCTCGCTAAGATTCTTTCTGGTGTTAATGCTTCGAATAGTAACGATAATACAAATGACGATACGACAAACGACGGATTGCAATATGAAGGTCTTGAGCAAATGCCAGATGCACAAGAAAATATTCAACCAGAACAATCAATTGAGCAACCAATTGAACAACCAGTTGAACAAACTGTTCCTGTGACAAGTTTTGCCGGTTTAGATCTAGACGGAATTAAAAGCCATGCGCTGGAAGATTTGCGTCCATTGGTTGATAAACTAACAGTTACAAATGAAGAAAAATTTGATATATATCTTTTGCTTCTTCGTTCGAGTGATGACGACACGCTAATTGAGCCAGCTTATAATGCTGCTCGTGCGATTGAGGACGAAACTAAACGTGCGAACGCTTTGCTAGATGTAATCAAAGAAATCGATTACTTCAAATCAAAATAATTATAGATTTAAAAACTACGCTATAAATACTTGGCGTAGTTTTTAACTGCAATAGTAAAAGAGATATATTGATAGTTAAAAGTAAGCAATTAACTATAGATTAACAGTCTCCTCAATAGCTAAAACCCTATAGCCTGCAGCCTCGACTTCTTTATTTGTCGTATTGTAGTGACTATAGTCTTCAATATGAATTGGATAAATATTTTTAGGTTGAAGTAGATCATTCATTTGGTTTAGCATTTTCAAATCCATTGTAAATGGTCCACCAAATGAATCAGATTTTACAGCACCTAAATTAGCAAAAATGGCATCTATATTTTTGGGAACACTTTTTATTAAATTTGAATAGAAAATAGTATCACCCGTAAAATAAATCACTTTAGTTTCTGATGAACTTGCAATTGATATTTGATAACCATTAACTTTACCAACTATTTTTTGCATAATGAAATTACTAGCATGATAGGCTGGTAAGGCTTTGATAGTAATAAGATAGTCACCAACAGAAAACTGCTTTTCTTCGCCCCATTTTAAAACAAAGTTATTTAAGCCAGATAACTCAGTTAAGATTTTCTTATTAGGAGAAATTACAGTTTTACCCTTTAAATAATTTCTTCCTACATCATCCAAATGATCTTGATGCCCATGAGTAATTAGCCATACATCAACTTTGCTAAGAAGAGATTCATCCTTATAAACATCAGTTTGTTTCTCGGAGATAAATCCTTTAAACTGAACTAAAGTTCCCTTAGGAGATAAGTCAGGATCAATTCCGATATAAAATTGATTATCAATGGAGATGACGCCACATGCAACGCCACAGTAAGTAAACGAAATAGACATAGTACCTCTATTATTTTGTCAATTCTTTATACGTCTCAAGTAATCTCACGCTAGTCAACTATAAACCACAGATTATCTCTGTTTTGATGGTTTTGAGAAAAATAATAAGCATATTCCAAATACAAGCTTAATTGCCGCATCAATATACGCAATTATCTCTAGCGGAAAGTCAGTGTAAATATACCCTATGAAAACATTAATAGCACAGATAAGACCCAGATATATCATTGATTTTCCATGCACAAAATAATAAGGTAAGAAATGTAGTGCGGTCGCCATCAGCGCTCCTAGCCAAATTAATCTCCAATTTTCAGTCGCAAAAAATGGGCCACCTAGTAAAACCATCAAGACAATTAGTAAAATAACAGCATACGATGACACTTTCTTTTGAAATTCGCTCGAAGGGCCATCGGATAGTTTATCTAGTACCTTTTTATTCATGTTGATCGAGAAAAAGCTAATAACATATCCAATACTAAATATTTGCATATTTATTATTTGCTTTCCTCCTATTAAAGTAGCTATTGAAATAATCGCCGCTATTACAATTAGCCACAATCCACACGCTCTCTTATAATTGAATTCTAACTTTTCATCTTTATTGTAGCCTAAAAAAGCCATAAAAATCTCCACTAATCTCTAATATTTACACCCCACTATATTGCTATTCTTTATTAAGAAAAAATAGCAATATAGTTTTTTCTACCGTTTTATTTTTTTGGATTTTTCTTATTCCTTTTAAGGATAAGTGCAATCGCTGGAGTGATGGTAGCCGAAATTAAAACAGTAAGGACTAGAATGTTATTCTGCTCATCTTGTTTTTTCTTGTCTTCTCGCAAGAACCCTGTTTCTGGCGAATTAATGCGCTGGTCTTTAGTTTTGAGATTATGTTTTTCTTCTGCTGGATCATCTTCCGCTGGTTTAGAATTATTAGCTTCAATTTCTGCTTTTTTAGCATTAATTAATTCTTTAATCTTTTGAAGTTTTTCGGTTAATTCTTTACGCTTATTTTCATCTTTAACTTTCGAAATCAAATTTTCGGCATTAGCAATCTCTGAATTAATATCTTCAAGCTTATTATCATCAAGATTTTTCTGGATATTTTCTAGAGAATTAGCTGCTTTTTTCTGATTTTCGGCTTCTTTATTAAGCAACTCTTTAATTTTATTATTTAAGTTGTCAGCCGCAGTTTTTATTTCTTCTTCTGTAGTTAAAGGTTTATTGATTAACTGTTTCGCGTCATCAATTAAGCTTTTCGATATATCATTTTTAATATAATCTGGCTGATTATCTAAATTCTTGAGCGCATCCTTAACTGGATCGCGTGAGATTGTTCCAAAAATAAGGTGGAATTTAACAGTAGTTGAATTTCCGTATTCGTTGATTGCGGTTGAAGTTATGATGAAATCACCTTTTAGCTGATTTTCTTGATTATTTAAAACTTCGTCGGCGTCATTTCCAAATAGGACAACTCTAGATGTGTCACTTGTTGCATAATAACCTGATGTTTTTGAAAGTTCGGTTCGCAAACTCTCTTTAAGATTGTCCAAAACTGATTTTGTTAATTTTGTAGAGGTTTTATCGAAAATTAATGTTGTATTTTCTGTGAGCGGAGTGTCTTCGAAATTAATTACTGGTTTTTCGGTAGAATTTACATCAATTCCCTCAACCGTAATTGTGGATTTACTGAAATTCAAATTAAATTTATTTCCACTCGGTAGTGTATTATTTTTTTCATGAACTTCAAAATTATAATTACCTTTTAAAACAGGTTTAATAATCTTAATATACCCACCATCTTGTTTAGGATTTCCATCGGCATCAGTATTAATGAAGTTTTCGTTTTCTTCAATTGGCATAGTTGTTCCATTGAAGTTGATGAATGGATTTTTGAAAACTTTTTGCGACTTCTGCACTTTGATTTTTGCATTTGATCGAACGCCCCAAACCGAGGCACGTGGAAGTTCCTTAAGGAATGAAAAATCAGTGATAGGATTATCGTGAATCCAAAGCAATCCAACTTGCTTCCAATTTTTTACGGCTGACATATCTGAAATATTTGACGAGCTTAAATAAGCCGTTTTAATTTTAGTTAATGTTTCGGCTGCAGAAATATCTTTCAAGCTACTCATTCCAGAGACGTGAATCACTTCAAGGTTTGTGAAATATTGAATTCCTTCAAGATTTTCGAAATTACGATAAGCTGCATCCGGCCAAAATGAAGTCATTTTTTTAGCAGCGCCCACCGTAATTGGACTATCGAGATTTCGGGAAGTGTCAGTTTTCATTAAAACCGAATTTAATGCACGCTTAAAATTATTATCTGTAAATTTAATTTCGTAACTATCTGGCGCGGTGCTTGGGTCAACCGGGTTAACTGCCGAAGTATAAGCTAATGCTTTTGAAAATATATTCTGTTTATTAGTTAATTGTACTCCATAATACCCGACACCAAAAACTAAAACAGCCACAGCAACTGCAGGCATTAATATCCTATGATTTTTTACTCTCATTACTATCCCCTTTTAAACTATTTCGCTTAAGTCTATTTTACTGTAAATTTGCTTAAAAATCAATACCGTGCTAAAATGGTAACACTTTTCGAAAGGGGTGGTATTATGAATTCGAAAGAACTTTTAAACAGATTTGGCTCGACAAACTTATTTTTAGCTTTAAACGCTATTTTCTATACTCGCCGAGTTAAAAATCCAGAAAAAACAAGGTTATTGTCGAATGAGAAAAATTTCGATTTTTTATTTTTAGAAATCGAACTTTATAAACCAATGGGAGTTTTTGGAAGAAAAAGTTTCTTTTTTAGATTAAACAAGAACAATTTAAAAGAAGCAACAAAAGCTTTCCAAAATCAAGAAATCAAAAACTGGTATATTCGTAAAGTTTTTTCTGTATCTTTTTTTGAGGGCAGAAGGAGGATGCAAATCTATAGTCAAGTCTAAAATTAGCCGTTCGTAGGAGCGGTTTTTTATTTTTTTTAAAATCGCCCAGGATTTGAGCGATTTTATGCAACTATAAGTTTTCGAAAATTATTTTTTAAAGATTTCTTTTGAAATTTCACGAACGATTTCGGTGTCGTTCCAAGGGGTTTTCTCGCCATCAATTATGCGATAAACTTCATGGCCTAGGCCAGTAATTAATACAGTATCGCCTTTTCCTGCAATCTGGAGGGCCTTTCGAATTGCTTCTTTCCGATCTGGAATTTCTTGGATATTTGCTGGGAGTTTCCCATTCTTCTTAGAAAATCCTGCAATGACTTCTTCGCGAATTTGTTTTGCATCTTCGGTGTAGTTTTCTTCATCTGTTACGATAATTCGGTCAGCTAAATCTTGAGCGATTTTTCCCATAATTGGGCGTTTCTCACGATCGCGATCGCCGCAAGCACCGAAAACTAGAATAGTTCGATTTTTAGTGATTTTCTTTGAAGTTTGAAGAAGTTTTTCAAGTGCGTCAGGTGTGTGGGCATAATCTACCACAACTTCGAAAGGGAGATCTGATGTTGCATATTGGAAGCGTCCAGAAATTCCTTCAAGGTTAGCAATTCCTTCTTGAATATCTTGTAGTGAAATTCCTAAAAGATATGCACCAGCTGCCGCCGCAGTCATGTTGTAAACATTAAATTCTCCAGGCAAATTTGTAGCAATTTCAAGCGCTACGTTATTATCGATTCGCAATTTGGCTTCACTGCCTTTTTTGTAAAGTTTAAAGCTTTTAATTTTAACTTCTGCTGAATTGCTTTCACCATAGGTTATTTTTTGCTCGCTAGCTTCAAATTTATTAAAGTAATCAAAATATTTATCATCGGTATTTAGGACGATAAAGCGGGGTTGCATTTCGAAAAGTTTAGCTTTTGCTGCAGCGTAATTTTCCATTGTTTTATGGTAATCAAGGTGATCTTGAGTAAGGTTGGTCATGATTGCCATTTCAATTGGTACACCCGCAAATTTATATTGGTCAAGTGCGTGCGAAGTTGCTTCAATTAATGCAAATTCAACATCGGCTTTTTTTGCATCGTGAAAGAATTTTTGTAATTTCGAAACTGTTGCGGTTGTAGAATTGGTATCATTAACTGTTTGAACGCCTGCAATTTCGATGTTCGCAGTTGAAAACATTGCTGTTTTATAGCCAGCTTCTTTTAAAATCTCATTAAGAAAATTAACGGTAGTTGTTTTACCATTTGTACCAGTCACGGCAATCACTCGCAAATCGCGAGCAGGATTTCCGTAACGCGCCGCAACTACTTTTGCACGAGATTTTCGATAAGTTCTTTCAAGCCCAACAAGTGCCGATTTTGGCAAAACTTTTCGAGCGGTTTTAGCTAAAGTATTCTTAATGCTCATACTTAAATTATATCACTTTTTCGAGGTTAGAGCAAATTACAAAATAAAAACAGCTTCTTTCGAAGACTGTTTTTAAAAAATAATTTCTGGTACACGAGAAAGGACTTGAACCTTCACGCCGATTGGCACATGCTCCTAAGGCATGCGTGTCTACCAATTCCACCACTCGTGCAAATTACTTTACTATTTTAACTGATATTTTTCGAAAAGTCAAGGATTTTTTCAAAAAATAGTTTTTTGGCGGAGAGAACAGGATTCGAACCTGCGAGAGCTTGCACTCAACACGCGTTCCAGGCGTGCGCCTTAAACCACTCGGCCATCTCTCCATAAAATTATTTTACTTTATTTTTGAATTTTTTTCAATCAGAGCGTGATATAATTTAATTATGAAGCCAAAAAAATATAATCCCGAAGAAATCTATCCAACGCCTGAAGAAAAAACAGATAAAAATCAAAACCCGCAAGAGTCAGAAAATAACGCTTTTATTCTCGAGGAATATAAAATAATTCGAAAAGGCAAAAGCGAAGATTTTACGCCAATTCAAATTGCCGCAATATTGGGAATTTTAAGCTTATTTCCAGTCCCTTCACCAACTCCAATCATTAACTATGGTTTTAGTCTGCTTTCAGTTATAGCTGCTAGCTATTCACTTAAAGCTGCAAATAAATTCGAAATTGAAACTGGGCGAAAATCAAAGGCAAAAATCTGGGCAGAAATTCTATTAGCACTTCAAATTGGCATTTTTATAATGTATTTGATTTCTGGTATATTTTCTGCTGGAGGAATGTTGAATGTAGCTAAATATTTTAGAATTACATTGTTTTTTAAAAATGTCTATAATAAAATTTAACTGAAATTTAATCTAAACAAGGTGTCGTATATGAAAAAATCCACAAAACCACGAAATTTAAAAGATATTATAATTATTTCATTAGTTGTTTTTAATTTTATCGTGAGTATTTTTGCAATCTTTTTGGGAATTCAATTTTATATTCAAAAAGATGCTCTTTCGCATTATTTAGTTCAAGACCTCAATACTGATCAAATAAATTACGAATGTCACAAAGCACCTTCAGGGCAATGCATAAAAGAATATAATCGAATGGTTGATATTAAGCGACATATCCTTTCTGAAAGATTTTAATTTTTGAGTTATCTCTAAGCTGCCAAATTGTGGTAGCTTCTATTTTAACTACCAATCGAAATATGATATAATAAAAATAGATTAATTAAACGAGGAATAAATGAAAACTAAACTTGTAATTTTTGGCTTAACCGGCGATTTAGGGCGCCGCAAGCTTTTACCTGCACTTGATTCTCTGCTTGAAAAGAATGAAATTTCGCCAGATGAAATTGAAGTTATCGGTGTTTCGCGAAGAGAAATTCAGCCTTTCGAAATTCTTGAGAGTTCGCTCGGATTTTCGCGTGCAGAAAATTCGAAACTTTCGCAAATTTTGAGCTTTTTTGAAATGAATTTGAACGAAGAAACTTTGCGATTCTATAAAAAAGGAACAGACTGGAGCGAAATTTAATGAACGAAAAATCAATTTTTACGCGAATTATCGAGGGTGAAATTCCCTGTCATAAGGTTTATGAAGACGAAAAAGTTTTTGCAATGCTTGATATCGAGCCACTTTCGAACGGCCATGTTTTAGTTTTTCCAAAAAAGCAAGTTGATTTGCTTTGGGATCTAGAGCAAGATGACTACGATTATTTGTGGCAAATTGCTAAAAAAATTGCTAAAAAAATTCAAGCTGAAATGAAACCAATTCGTGTTGGGGTTGTGGTTGAAGGATTTGGCGTGCCGCATGCACACATTCACCTTGTGCCACTTTATGACCAAAACGTTTTGCAACTTCATCACGGCTACCCTGCTGAAACTTCGCCCGAAGAACTTGCAAAAATCGCCGCAAAAATCACTTTCGAAAAATAAAAAAATAACCCCACAATTTGTGGGGTTTAAAAAAGTGAGATGTTAGAGATTAAGCTTTAAGCCATGAATACTTTCCTTGATTCCCAGAGTTTAATTTCATCTTGAATCTTCTGTCCGTATAGAGGATCGTGTCGATCATTAGTGTGTGTCGAGAAGTTGCCAACTTTACCATTAAGGATATAGTCCTCTAGTTGGTTGCGATAGTAGACTAGGAACTTATGTTTCCACTCATCAGAAGTATGAGTAAAATCTACTCCTTCGACCACTTTCCAGTCAGGTTTACCTTTGTCTCTTGATTGCAGCATCAAAACAACTTTACCGTCATCAGCTTGCTCGAACTTTGTATAAATACGTCTAGACATATATGTTCTCCGCGCTTAAAGCCCGCATGGCTATAGAATATTTTCGAAACTTTCAGTTTCGAAAGCTAAGTTTAACTTTTTAAACTCAATTTTCGAAACTGAAAAATCGATAAATAGCCAATTTCTCACTTTTGAAATGTTCGCTTGTTCCACACAAGCTTTTAAATTATATCATAAAAAAATAAAAAAGTCAATAGTTATAGCACAAAAAAAGAAAAAGCCTTGCAAAAAACAAGGCTTGTAAGAATTGAGCTATCGGCTATTTATATTTGGCCAGCGCTTGGCAGCCGATGATTTGACCGTCGCTATTCCTTACTGTTTTACCGGTGAGAAGTAGATCTTGCGTATTTCGACCACTTAAGCTTGCGGCTTTAGCAGTCAAGGCACTAACAATATAATATGTGCCCTGATCATATTCTGGCAAATCAACTGGTTTGCCAAATGTCGTTTCGATGATTGGAATACCTTCAAGCATTCCAATTTGAACATCATTTTGTGCGGCTCTTGCCACGCCCTCAGATTCGAAAACTTTGATTACATTGCCTTCTTCATCTACGATGTTGATTCTGTGCGGTGTCAAATTAAAAATAGTTGTCATTTTCTTTACTTCCTCTTTCGAGGCCCTTCTATTATTTTACCAAGTTTACTACTTAGCAAAAAATCTTTAAAGAATCTTTAAAAACTTATTGCTAAGCAGTAAAAAGATAATAAAATGAACAATATTTTTAGCTCAATTCTGGTAATGTTCGGTTGTGTTCTTAATAACCACAACTACGTTAATTATAGCATAATTACAATAAAAAGTCAAATTATAAAAAACTCAAAAAAATGTTAAAATAAGAATATGAAAATGAAAATTATTGCGATTGGTAAAAAACATGAAAAATGGGTTGCGGGCGGAATTGAAATGTTCGAAAAACGATTAAAAAAGCCGTTTGAGGTGGAATGGCAGATTTTGGTGCATTCGAATTTTGCCGAAGAAAAAGCTCGTGAAGAAGAAACTTTGCGAATTTTAGAGAAAATTAAGCCGAATGATTTTGTAATTTTGCTCGATGAGCGCGGTAAGAATATTTCTAGTCCGGAATTTGCGAAATTGCTTTCGAACGGCTTTGTGAATTCGCAAAATTTTGTGATTGTGATTGGCGGTGCTTTCGGAGTTACGGAAGAGCTTCGAAAACGTGCAAATTTTGTTTGGAGCCTTTCGAAATTGGTTTTTCCGCACCAAATTGTGCGATTAGTATTGATTGAGCAGATTTATCGGGCGCAAGAAATTTCTTCTGGCGGAAAATATCACCATGAATAGTTTTATTTTGTGGAAAAACTGTGGAAAATTTTTTCAAAAATGTACTAGAAAATAAGCTAAAGCAATTGCTAAAAATTGTAAAAAAATATATAATAGAATTACTATGGCTAAAAATGAAAAAGAAATTGTTAAACTGCGAAATTTAAGGAAGCGTTTTGGTGTTGGTGACGCTGAAAACTACGCCTTAAATGGTGTTAATTTAACCATTAAACAAGGTGAATTTATCATAATTATGGGGCCTTCTGGCTGCGGAAAAACCACTCTTCTTAATACGATTGGACTTCTTGATCGTGCGACAGAAGGAGATTATATTTTTGATGGGCGAAATGTTGCGCGAATGTCACGTTCAAAGCAAGCACAAATTCGAAGTGAAAAAATTGGATTTATTTTCCAGAATTTTAATCTAATCCCTCGCTTAACGGTGATTGAAAACGTTGCTCTTCCCCTTGTTTATAAAGGTGTCGGTAAGGTTAAACGCCTTGAACAAGCTTCAGAAAGTTTGAAACAATTTCATCTTGGTGAGCGTGAATTTTATATGCCGTGGCAACTTTCGGGTGGCCAAACGCAACGTGTAGCAATTGCACGAGCTCTTGTGAATAAACCATCAATCATTCTCGCTGACGAGCCAACTGGAAATCTAGATTCAAAGAGCTCGCATATTATTATGGAAGAATTGGCTGATGTGCATAAAAAAGGTAATACTATTATTATGGTAACGCACAATCCTGAATTAATGGCATACGCTACGCGGATTATTACAATGTTTGATGGAAAAATCGACACTGATACCAAAAAGAAACCCGCTAAAAATTCTTCGAAAAAAGATGAAGAGTTGAATACACTAGATAAACTTGAACAGATGGAAGAAAAAATTGATGAAATTAAAGAGGAATTAGGAGTTTAAGATGAGTCCGAGAGTTTTAAAAACGAATATCGAAAATGCGATAGAATCGCTCCATGCAAATCGTTTGAGAACTTTCTTGACGATGCTTGGTGTGATGATTGGTATCGCCAGCGTTGTAGTTATCTTTTCACTTTCTGGTGGTGTGGGCTCAATGATTTCAAATCAAATTGTTGCTGAAGGTGGGGCGTTGGCAGTTGTTCGTCCAAAAGAATTGACGGCAAATGATAAAAATGTAATTACAAGCCTAGCAACTTCGAAGAGCTTTACGCAAAGTTCAATCACAAACGAAGACCTTGGCATGATTTCGAAAATTAAAGAAGTGTCGGCAGTTGCTCCGCTCGCAAATTTTTCGGCAAAAGTTAGAGGGGATGGCGAAGAAAAATACGCAAATCTACTTGCAACAAGCCCAAATCTTGACCAAACAGTGAGTCTTAAAGTTCACGAAGGCCAATTTATAGCGGATAGTGCAAATGCAAATACGGTCGTTCTTGGTAATCAGATGGCGATTGATTTATTTGGAACAACTCAAGCAGTCGGTAAAGAAATTGCAATGAAGGGCGAAAAATTTATCGTTATCGGTGTTCTAGCACATCAAAGCTCATCGATTAACTTTAGTAATGTTGATTTTAATAATACTGCAATTATTCCATACGAAACTGCGAAACGAATTATCGGTGATAATTTGCAGATTCAACAAGTAAACATTCATGCAAAAAGCATTAATAGCCTAGGAGCAATTCAAAAACAAATTGAAAGCGAGCTTTTGAAAAAACACAATGGTGAACGCGATTTTGAAGTTCTTACAGGTAAAAATATTTCACATCCATCAGATAAATTCATCGAACTTTCAACATTAATTTTGGCGATTGTTGCCAGTGTTTCATTGGTTGTTGGCGGAATTGGGATTATGAATATTATGTTAGTAAATGTTAGCGAACGAACACGAGAAATCGGAATTCGAAAAGCGCTTGGCGCGAATAATCGACATATCCTATTCCAATTCCTAACTGAGTCGATGATCATTTCGCTTGGTGGAGGATTGTTCGGATACTTGATTGGTTATGCATTCTCATTTGGTGTAAGTATGTTCTTGCCGTTTAGCCCAATTATCTCTTGGCAAATTGCACTTTTGGTTTGTGGACTTTCGACAGTTGTTGGTGTGATCTTTGGTCTATACCCTGCCTTCCGCGCAGCCCGAAAAGACCCAATTGTAAGTTTGCGTCAATACTCTTAATTACTTAATAATAAATAAAAAAGGTCGCTTTGAATGCGACCTTTTAAGTTTCGATAATTTTAAACATTTGTTGGTGGAACACCGTTCACACCATTTGGATTGCTTCCTCCGCCGAAACCAGTTCCGGTACCTGTGAATAATCCGATAATGAAGTTAATAATTGCATATGCAAGAAGTGCGATAATTAAACCAACGATTGCGTAAAGGATGGTATTTTTTGCAGCATCAACTTTTTTCGAATCTCCGTTTGAGAGAATGTAGCGAAGACCGCCATAGATTAGCATAACAACGCTAAGAATTCCTACCGCGAAAAGCATCATGTTAATCATTTGGGTGAAAATTCCAGTATTTCCGTCACCGAAAAGGGTTGTTGGAACACCTACGCCACGACCCCTATCTGCTCCGCCTTGAACTCCACTGTTAAAAATAGTGCTAGTCGCAAAAGAATTAAGCGTTAGAAAAGTTGCCGGAAAAGCCGAAGCTATAAAACCGCTAATTGAGATTTTCGAAACTTGTTTTAAATTCTTCATAATAGACATATTATATCAAAAAAATGGTTTTTTGTCAATGCTCTTGTGTTTTTTATAAAAATTTGTTAAAATGGAAAGTACTGGAGGATTACCCAAGTGGCTGAAGGGGACGGTTTGCTAAATCGTTAGTCTGGGGAAACCTGGAGCGGGAGTTCGAATCTCCCATCCTCCGCCAAATAAAAAACTCATCGTAAGATGAGCTTTTTATTTTGTAGTGTTTTAGCTTTACTGCTTGACACCTTTCATTGTAAGATTCAATCTTCCCTTTTCGTCAATTTTATCTAGTTTTACCCAAATTTCTTGATCTTGGCTTAAGACGTCTGTAACTTTTTCGGTTCGCTTTTCAGACATTTGTGAAATGTGAAGCATTCCATCAATTCCAGGAAGAATATTTACGAAAGCACCAAAGTCTTTAATTGAAACTACTTTTCCGCGATAGATTTTGCCAACTTCAGGCTCTTCAACCAATGATTTAATCCAGTTTAGTGCTTTTTCGATCTGTTCAGCATTTGAACTTGCGATTGTAATCAAGCCGTCTTCTTTAATGTCAACTTCGGCACCAGTTTCAGAGGTAATTTTATTGATTGTTTCACCGCCTTTACCAATGATTGCACCGATTTTTTCAGGGTTAATTTTAATTTTTTCAATTCGTGGCGCATATGGTGAAAGGTCTTTTTTAGGCTCAGAAATCACACTTAGCATGTGGCGCAAAATATGTTCGCGACCTTTTCGTGAAGTTAAGATTGCTTTTTCAAGAACTGAAACTGGCAAACCATGAACTTTCATATCCATTTGAAGTGCTGTAATTCCGTTTTTTGAACCAGTACATTTGAAGTCCATATCGCCAGCGAAGTCTTCAGCGTCGGCAATATCGCTTAGAATGTAAGGTGTTTCGCCATCCATCATTAACCCCATTGCGATTCCCGAAACAGGATTTTTTAATGGCACGCCGGCGCTCATTAAAGCCATACAGCTTGAACAAGTTGCTGCCATTGAAGTTGAACCGTTTTGGCTCATAATTTCAGTTACGCTACGGATTGCGTAAGGAAAATCTTCAACACTTGGTAGAACTGCTTCCAAGGCTCGTTGCGCTAAATAACCGTGGCCAATTTCACGTCGACCAGGACTTCCTAAGCGGCGAGGTTCACCAACAGTATATCCAGGCGCATTATAGTGATGCATATATCGGCGTTCAATTTCGTTGAACTCCATTGTGTCAACTAATTGCGAATATGAAAGTGGCGCAAGAGTTACGATATTCATTGCTTGAGTTACACCACGAGTAAAGAGGCTTGAACCGTGTGCGCGTGGCAAAAAGTCAATTTCGCTTGAAAGCGGTCGAATTTCATCTAACTCGCGGCCATCTGGTCGCTCACCGTCTTCGATAATTCCCTTTCGAACCGCTTTATGAACCGCCAAAGTGAATGCTTCGTCGTATTCTTTTCGAATTTCTTCATACACTTCTTCGCCAAATTTTTCAAGCATTTCTGTGTGGAACTTCTCGCGAATCTCGGCAATATTTTGATTATACTTTGGATAAGCCTCACGAATTTTCGAATCGAATTTTCCGTCTGTCCATTCTTCAACTTCTTTCGAAATTTCTTCGTTCGGCAAAACCAATTCAAAAGCGCGTTCTTCAAGATAGCCTGCTTCAAGATATTTTGCGCGCAATTCATTTTGGAGTTTAATTGCTGGTTGGAAGTTCTCGTAAGCCCAAGTCAATCCCGCAATAATTTCTTCTTCAGGCACTTCATTAGCTCCAGCTTCAACCATCGTGATGCCACTTTCAATTCCAGCAACAACTAAATCTAGTGGAGATTTTTCTTGCTCTTCAGGGTTTAAGAAAGCTTTAAATTCCCCATTAATTTTACCAATCCGAAGACCGGCAACTGGACCATCAAATGGAACTCCAGCAAGATGTAACGCACTTGAAGCTGCGATCATCGCAATCATATCTGGTCGAAATTCTGGATCAGCCGAAAGAACGGTCGTGACAACTTGAACTTCTTCGCGATAACCTTTTGGAAACAAAGGTCGAATTGGGCGATCGATTAATCGACCAATCAAAACCGCATCATCGCTTGGGCGACCTTCGCGCTTAATGAATCTTGAGCCAGAAATTCGTCCGCTCGCGTACCACTTCTCTTCGTAATCAATTGAAAGTGGGAAATAATCTAACGCTACTGGTTTCGATCCTAATTGAACCGTTCCCAGAACAACAGTATCGCCATATTTTACGATAACGCTTGAAGTTGAACGAAAGCCAACTTTGCCAACTTCTAGTGTTAATTTTCGACCCAAGAAATCAGTACTAACCGAAATTAACTTCTTCCCGGTTGGATTTATGATCATATCTTCTCCTTCTGCCAAATGAGTTGCAGGAATCCTCTTCGAAAATCTTTCGAAAATAATTTCTACCACACATTTGGCGTTAATTTTACCTTTTTATTATAGCATTTTTAGCTAAAAATCGCAAAATTAAATAGCCCAATCAAGGGCTATTTAATTAAATTTTGTGTCGAATAATCCAAGTTAAGATTATTGGTAATGCTGCAATTCCAGCGGCAATTAAAATTGAGAAATCTTTAGTACTTTTACGTGAACCAGTGTTTGGTGCCTCAACCTTTGAATCTGTCTTTTTAGCTTCGGCATTATTTGGATTCTTAGGTGTTTTTGGATCTTTTGGATCTTTTGGATCAGCTGGTTTAGCTGGCTCTACTGGTTTGTTTTCACTTGGTTGCGTTGGTTTATTCTCTGGGTCTTTCTTGTTTTTAACTTTTAGGTTAAATACATCTTCACATCCTTCTGGCAATTCTACAGGAGTACCAACTTCAGGTTGAGTTGCTGGTAGATTCATTGATTCGATAAGCTTATCGAAATTATCTGAAGGATCGCGGTAGTAGTTTGAAGTTTTCGATGTAAAATAGATGAATCCTGCATTTCGTTCGCGGCTTAGCTCTAGAACTTTTTGTTGCTCCGCTTCTGAGCGAATTCCGTAAACGATGTGATAAATCTTTTTCGAATTTTTGCTATCTTTTTCGAAATTAGAAATATTTTTCCAGCGGGTAGAATCTTTGTCTAGATATTTTTCAACATCTGTTTCAGCAGTTGTAAAGATATCTGCGTATTTTCCGATTTCTTCATCTTGAAGGTAAATTCCAGGGTTTTGAATAACTAGAGTTCCAGGATATTTTACCTTAATATAGTTGTAAGTGTTTGCAACATAACAACGTTGAGCGGGTGTACCAGAAGCCATCTCATCGATAAAGATTGCTTTTGTGTCCGGTGCGATTTTAAACCAAGTATCGATGTCTTTTGCGAGCTCTTTAATGTCACGATTTTGATAAGTTTGGGCAATATATCCAACTTTATTAAAACCACGGTTGCTCAATTCTGTCATCGCTTTTTGGTAAGATGCATCTAGCGGATCAGCTGGTCCGTTATTTGGGTTGACAATCGTGTATGGAATTTTTGTGCTTCCGTGTTTATAGATTGCTTCCCATAGCGGTGCATTTTTGCTAGGGTATTTATACATCGGTATGATTATGGATTGAGTTGATGTTGCGGCAGAAGCTTTTAGCCCAAAGAGCACGCTCAAACCAACAATCCCTAAAATTGATGTTAGTATTGCTATTTTATTTTTGTTCATTTTCTCCTCCTTAAAAAGAATAACATTCTGATTATAAAATATTTATAAATAAAAATCAATAGTAATTATGCTTATTTTTCGAAAAAAACAAAAAAGCTTCGAAAAAACGAAGCCTTTAAAGTGTTTGGTGATATTTACTTTCAACCAAGATTTTTATATCACATGCATATAGTCCAGAATTCGAAAGCGGGTTTAATTCAACAATTCCTGGTTTGCCGTTAATTATTGCTACATCTAACACAAAATCTTTAGTTTTAAAAAATGGCGTAATTTCTTTAGCGGTTTTTTGAGCAAATTCAAGTAATTGATTTCGAATCTTAGGTTGAAATTCAACTTTGGTTTGATTGCGAATCTCTTGCAGTTGCGGATCAAACTTTTCGGTGTTTTGCAACCAAGTAAAATCTTCAATATTGCCGGCCGAAGTTAGCACTTCCCCGTTCACGCAAAAACAGCGCATTTCATAACGAATATCTGCAAAATCTTGAATGAATAAATCATTTTCGCGCCAGGCATTCATTATTCTCACCAGCATTTCGTGCGTTGGCTTTTGGGATAAATCAATTTCGAAAATTCCCGCTTTTGGATTCGTCATAATTTTAACCATCGCTTTTTTATGGTTTTGGCTGAAAATTTCAAGCGTTTCTAGGAAATTTTCACTACAACAATGAACGAAATCTCGATTAAAATATTTTTGAACTTGCGGCTTTAAATCGTATCGATTAACGTCATAGTTTGGATTTTTTTCAATTCCAAATCGGGGTAAGTTTAATTTCGAATAATCCAAATTTAAGATTTTTCCGGTTTTATCAAATACAACCGTATCTTGTTTTGAGCCAAGATCATAAAAAACAAAAATTGGATTTTGCGCAACCTCGAGGCCAAATTTTATTCGGCCAATCATTTCTAGCCAAAGCTCGGTGTCTTGCTTTAAGTGAGTGTATAAATTATTTATGTAATTCAAAATGCTGTGCAAATCTTTTGGATTGCAAGTTTGTGTTTCCTGCTTGGGAAATTTAAATTTTTGGGAAAGTTTTTTGAACTCTGTTTTCAATGAATCTGGAACACGCTTTTCGAAATCTTCGTTCGAAATTTCATACACATAATTACTAATAATTAAATCGTAGGCCATTTTAATACCTCCAAAAAATAAAAAGTTCAACAAAAAGTCTAGTTTTAATTATAATATATTTTTATCTTAAGTCAAACTAAAAACACACAACAAAAAATCGCCCAGAATTTGAGCGATTTTTGCAGTTTCGAAATTATTATTTTCGAAGACCTAATTTAGCAACAACAGCTTTGTAAGCTTCAAAATCTTTTCGTTCAAGATATTTTAGAAGTTTTTTACGGCGACCAACCATTTGCATCAAACCGCGACGAGCCATGAAGTCGTGCTTGTTTGATTGAAGGTGTTCCGTCACTTCTTTGATACGAGCCGTCAAGATTGACACTTGCGCCTGTGGCGAACCAACGTCATTCTTTGAAACCTGAGTCAAAGCGATTGCCTTCTCTTTATTCTCTTTAGTAATCATCTTGAATATTTTAACAAATTTTTCCAGATAAGTCAAGAAAGTTTTATAATTCTATAGAATTTCAAGCGCTTTTTTAACTTTTTCAAGCTCGGCTTTTTTGTTTGAGAATTCTTCGCGAGTTTCTTCAACCAAATGTGCTGGTGCTTTCGAAACATAGTTTTCGTTCGAAAGTCGTTTTTCGAGCAAATTGATTTCGTTTGAAATCTTTTCGATTCGTTCGTTTAACTCAGTTTTATATTCGGCTAGAACACTAGTTGGAACATCAAGATATGCACCCAAACCACTGGCGGCAAGACTAAATCCGTGTGGCGCATCTGTCTGAACGATTTCCGGCACACGTGAAAGGTGGCGAATTGTCTCGGTATTTTTCGCAATTAGCTCATCTTTTTCAAAAACCAAATTGTAGCGTTTTTTACCCGGAAGTTCAGCGGTAATCAAGCGAATTTCACCAACCAAATCTTGAATTCGTTCAAATTGAAGCGCTTCAAATTCGTTAAACTCTAGTGATTCGGCAAATTTTTCGTTTGCAAGAATTCCCTCGGTCCAAGGCAAAGTTTGCCAGATAGTTTCGGTTACGAAAGGTGCAAATGGATGTGCAATCTTCAAACAAGTTTCCAAAACCCAAGCGAGAAGTTCAGGGTTTTGTTGTGTTTTTGAGGCTTCGATATACCAGTCAGCAACTGTGCTCCAAATTGTGTGATAAACAGTTTCAGAAGCTTCAGCAAAACGGTAATTTTGCATGTGATTATCTAATTCTGAAATTGCACGGTCGAGTTCTCTTACGATCCAGTGATCTGCTGGCGAGAAAGCTTCGGGGCGTTTTTCGCTCTTAATATCGCCAACTTTTTCTGAGATGAATCGTGAAATATTCCAAAGTTTGTTGCAGAAATTTCGCCCAGCGATAACTTTGTTTTTCGAAAATGCTTGGTTTTGCCCTGCTGAACGCGCTGCGATAATTCCAAGGCGGAAAGCATCGGAGCCATATTCAGCAATTACGTCCATTGGGTTGATCACATTTCCCTTTGATTTGCTCATTTTTTGGCCGTGCTCATCAAGAACCATTCCGTGTAGATAAACTTCGCGGAAAGGAATTTGGCCCGTACAATAAAGCCCCAACATAATCATTCGTGAAATCCAAGGGAAAATCAAGTCGTGGCCAGTTTCCATTACGCTATTTGGGTAGAATTTCGAAAGCTCGCCGCCCTCAAGAAAATCAGTTGTAATGAATGGCCATTGACCACTCGAGAACCAAGTATCGAGTGTATCTTCATCGCGTTTATAAATTTTGCCGTTAACTTCAATTTCGGCTTCGTGAACGCGTTCATCAAAAATCCAATCTGTTGGATCTTCAACATTTTGAAATGCTGGGATTGGAATTCCCCACGGTATTTGACGTGAAATGTTCCAGTCGCGAATATTTTTAAGGTATTCCATTAGGACATTCTTCTTGTTTTCAGGTGTAAATTTAATTTCGTCCTTTTCAAGAACTTCAATAGCTTTTTTAGCTAGAGGTTTTGTAGAGATAAACCACTGCTCTTTTACGAGTGGCTGAATTGGCTCACCAGATTTGTAGTCGTAGCCAACCACGTGCGTAATATCTTCTTCTTTAAAGAGGGCGTTAATCTTCTTGAGGTCTTCAAGAATCTTTTTTCGCGCTTCCATAACTTCTAGGCCAGCATATTCACCAGTATTTTGGGTCATTTTTCCATCAAAACCAATTACTTGAATTTTTGGCAAGTTGTGGCGATTGCCAACTTCGAAATCGTTAGGATCGTGAAATGGTGTAATTTTAACAACACCAGTTCCAAATTGTGGATCGGCGTATTCATCGGCGACGATTTCAACCTCACGGTTAGTTAGAGGTACGCGCACTTTTTTACCAATTAGGTTTTGATATCGTTCATCTTCGGGGTTAACTGCAAGTGCGGTGTCGCCAAGAATTGTCTCTGGGCGCGTTGTTGAAACTAGCATATATTCGCTAATATCACCAAAGTTATCAAGAACGGGATATGCGATTGTCCAAAGTTTACCCTTCTCTTCTTTGTAATCTACCTCAATGTCGGCGTAAGAAGTTTGGTATTTTGTTGAATAATTAACAATTCGCTCACCTCTATAGATTAGGCCATCGTTCCACATTTTTTCGAAAGTTTTATAAACGCGATTTACTACTTTTTCATCTAGTGTGAAAGTAAGGTTTTTCCAGTCGGCTCCAGCTCCGAGTGCACGAAGTTGTAATTCCATGTTTCCGCGTTGGCTAGCAACAAAATCCCAAACATTTTTATAAAGCTCATCACGAGAATAATCAAAACGGCTCTTCCCTTTTGCATTTAGAAGGCGCTCATAAACAACCCACGTTTCGAAACCGGCGTGGTCGGCACCAGGCAGATAAATTGCATCATAGCCTTTCATTTTGTGATAACGCACCAAAATATCCTCTACGGCGGCCATTAATCCGTGGCCAATGTGAAGATTTCCGTTTGCATTTGGCGGCGGCATTACAATTGAATATTTTGGGCCAACTCCGCTACTTTCGAAAGCACCGGAAAGTTCCCAAAGATTATAAATTTCAGGTTCGTAATTGTTCGGTTCGTAAGTCTTTGTAATTTTCATAATTCCCTTTAATCGCATTTATTCAACATTTCACGCGAAATTTTTTTAATGCGTGAAAATTTTACATTTACAATTATACCACATTCGGTGTATAATATAAACATGCTAAAGATTATCGAAATTACAGATAAAAAAGAATGGGACGATTTTGTTAACGAACACAACGGCCATCCTTTGCAGCTTTGGGGCTGGGGTGAACTTAAAGCCGAGTCGTCAAACTGGAAAGTGATGCGAGTTTTTTTGAAGAATGGTGAAGAAAAATACATTGATCGCAAGAAGAACAATCATTCGGATATTGTGGCAGCAGCGCAAATTTTAATTCGAAAACTACCTTTTCCGCTTAATAGTTTTGCGTATATTCCGCGTGGCGCTTTGGTACTTTCGAAAAAACCGATTGAACGAGCTCGCATTTCGCGTGAAATAGCGCTTTGGGTTTCGAAAAATATCAAACCAAAACCAGTTTGTTTGAGTATGGAACCGGATTGGGGTGAAGACGAATTTGAGATTCGTGATGGTTGGCGAAAGAGTAAAAATACTATTTTAATTCCGCGAACGCTAATTATCGATTTAACACAAAGTGAAGATGAACTACTCGCACAAATGAGTAAAAAAACGCGTCAATATATTCGAAAGAGCAGTGGGAAAGTAAAAATTCGCCAACTTCGTTCGAAAGAAGATATTGATCGCGCATTGGAAATTTACGTTCAAACTGCAAAGCGTGCTGGTTTTGCAATTCACCCTAAAAAATATTATCACGATCTTTATAAAAAAATGGGTGAAAATTCGCCAATTTTTGGTGCATTTATAGATGTAAACTCGAATGGAGAGCAGGGGCAAGCTTTCGAAAATAGCCAAACTCAAGAAATGGTTGCATTTTTGTGGTTTGCACAAAGCAATTATACTTCGTTTGAGCTTTATGGTGGTGTGACTGAAACGGGTCAAAAAGTGCGCGCTAACTACATTTTAAAGTGGACGGCAATGCTCGAAATGAAAAAACGTGGCGTGGAAAGATACGACTTCAACGGTCTTTTGAATGATGGGATTTCGAAATTTAAAGCTGGTTTTGCTCATCATGAAAATATGCTTGTTGGAACCTTAGATTTTCCAATTTCAAAAACATATTTTATCTGGAATTCATTCTTGCCGACTGCGAAAAAAATCGTTCGAAAATTCAAAAAATAGGGAAGTGCAAAATAAAGAAATCGCTCAAGACCGGGGCGGTTTTTCTTTTTCGAAAGTAAAAAATCTAAAAAATTGACCAAAATATTAAAAGGTAGTAAAATAGAATTATGAAAATACTAGGAATTGAAAGCACTTGCGATGAAACTGCGGCGGCCGTGGTTGAATTTGATGCGAATCAAATCACGCGCGAAAGTTCGCCAAGATTAAATTTGCTCTCAAGTGTGGTTCATTCACAGATTGATATTCACGCGCAATTTGGTGGTGTGATTCCTGAGGTGGCGGCTCGCTCGCATATTGAATATGCGAACCCTGTAGTTCGAAAAGCGCTCGCGCGCGCCGGTGTTTCTTTTGAGGATCTCGATGGGATTGCCGTTTCTTATGCGCCAGGTTTAATTGGCTCGCTTTTGGTTGGCACATTAACCGCGCGAACTTATGCACGAATTTTCAACAAACCTTTTTATCCAATTCATCATGTTGAAGCTCATGTTTACGCGAATTTTTTGAACGAAAAACCGCCAAAGTTTCCATTTTTAGCGCTAGTCGTGTCGGGTGGTCATTCGCAAATTGTTTTGTTTAAGGCTCACGGCGATTATCAAATTTTGGGCGAAACTCAAGATGATGCGGTTGGTGAAGCTTTCGATAAAGTTGCAAAAATTATCGGTTTGCCTTATCCGGGCGGTCCAGCAATTTCGAAAGCAGCACAAAACGGAGATTCTTCAAAATATAAGTTGCCAAAAGCGCGCTTAAAAGGGAAGTATGACTTTAGCTTTTCGGGCTTAAAAACGGCCGTTTTGCGAGCAGTTCAAAAAGAAGTTGGTGTTGACTTTAACTTTCCTTCTTTCGAATTAGCGGCAAAACTCAGCGAACAGCAACGAAACGATTTTGCGGCAAGTTTTCAAAAAACGGCAGTTGAAACTTTGGTTGATAAGCTTGAGCTTGCAGTGAAAGATTTTGCGCCAACAACAGTTGTGATTGCTGGCGGTGTGGCGGCAAATTCAGCGTTAAGGGAAGAATTGATTAAGCGAGTTTCAGATAAATTGCCGGATCCAGTGATTTTCACTCCACCGGAACTTTGCACCGACAACGCTGCGATGGTGGCAACATTGGGCGCCTTTCAAGCAATTTTGAGCAAGCCAAAAGATCCGCTCGAGCTTGAGGTTAAGCCTTCACTTTCGATGAGTGATTCAAAGTGGTAAAATAATTTTCGAAAAAATAAAAAAGCCCGCAAATTTCTGCGGGTTTTGGTTTTGCGAATTTCGAATTAAAATTGTTCAATTTCGAAATCATCAAAATGCACGAGGAAAATGTTAGTTGGATTAAAAAGATAGTCATTCAGGCCTTCTTCAGGTGACATACCTATTGAGGTTGAATCAAACTCTGTTGAGTAGATCCAACCATTTTTGGTGAACATCTCTAAAGCATTTAAGCCGATTTCGAGCCATACCCCCTTTACCATTAGCGGAATGATCTCTGAACCATTATTGTCTTCTTTTGGAAGGTCGTCAAACTCACTTTGGTCATACTCATCAAAAAAGATTACTGGTGGTATTTTTGAGCATTCTACCAGAGCTAAACAAGATTGCACAATTAAACTAGATACGGTCGAAGAAGTTGCGATTAGATTATTTCGTTCTGGGTTGACGGTATTGAGAAAAATAAAACCAAGCATAAAGCTTTCAAAATATTCTTGGATGTTTTTTGGTTTTAACTCATTGAGATAAATTGAAAGAAAAATATCGTCTTTAAGACAAAAATGCTGTTTTTCAAGAACTTCTTCTTGCCAATTTTCACCATAAATATTTTCGAAAAGAGTAAGAACATCTTCAGATTCAAAATAGAAAATAAAGTCATTTGTTATAAGCATAACCAGTTCCTCCTAAAAGTGCTATTTTGCTAAAAGCAAGTCTTTTTAAATTATAATATTTTTAGCTATTTTTGTCAAATTCAATAAAAAAGCCCGCAAATTTCTGCGGGTTTTGATTTTTTATAGATTTCAAATTAAAACTGTTTAATTTCAAAATCGTCAAAATGCTTGAGGAAAATGGAAGTTAGCTTAAAAATATCATCGTTCCGTTTTTCTTCGGGTAGCGACTCTATCAAAGACGGATCAAACTTTGTTCGGTAAATCCAGCCCCATGCAAGGAGTCTGTCTAAAGTTTTATCACTAATTTCGCTCCATTCCTTTTTTATTACTCCTGGAATAACTGTTGGATTGTCATTATTTTCTTCCGAAAAATCATTATGTGTACTTGGATAATATTCGTAAAAAAATGATTCGATTGGTCTTTTATAGTACTCCGATAGAGCTAAGAAAGATTGCGTAGTTAAGCTAAGTGAAGTTGAACAAGTCTCATTTCGTTTAGGATCAACTTCAGCGAGAAAAATAAAACCAAGCATAAAGCTTTGAAAATATTGTTCTTCCATATAATATGTTGGCTTTGAACCTTTTGGATAAATTAACACAAATAAATCATCTTTGAAACAAATCCATTGTCTTTTTGCCGCTTCTTCTAACCAATCTTCCAGATAAGTCCTTCTGAGTTTTGAATTGACATCTTCACCTTCAAAGTGAAAAATAAAGTCATTTGTTATAAGCATAACGGTTTCCTCCTAAAAAGTGCTATTTTTGCTAAAAAGCAAATCTTTTAAATTATAATATTTTTAGCTATTTTTGTCAAATTTAATTAGAGGGGAGAACTAAAAAGCAAAATAAAAAACCGCCCAATTTTGAGCGATTTTTGAAAAATGTATCAAATTAAGCAAGTTTTACGCCAGCTTTTTTTGCAGCAGCGGCAAGAGAAGCTTTTCGGCGAGCAGCTGTATTTTTCTTGATAAGACCTTTTTTAACAGCTTTGTCTAGTTCACTTTGTGCTTTTGAAAGGCTTTTTGCGCTTGGTTCAGCAACAAAAGCTTTAACTGCACCTTTGATATCTTTTTTAATTCCAACGTTGCGTTCGCGTCGTTTTGCGGTTTGTCGCATTCGCTTTACAGCAGATTTAATAATTGGCATTTAGTGTCCTTCTTTTAGGTTGTTATTTACAATTCAACATCGATTATACAGTATTTCGAAAGAAAAAGCAAGTATTTCAAATAAACTATTGACATTTTATTATGATTATGCTAATATAGGGCTATAAATTATAAAAATAAACAATAGGATTCAATAAACAAATGTCAAAAAATAATGCTCAAGAGCAGATTATCGCAAAGTTGAAAGAATCAGAAAGCATTCTAATTGCGGTAAACGATAACCCAAGTGTTGATGAACTTTCATCAGCTTTGGCGTTGACGCTTGCAATAAACAATTCAGGCAAGCATGCAACAGCAGTTGCGAGTGGTGAAATGCCAGATGCGCTAACTTTCTTGCGCCCAGAAAAAACTTTCGAACATTCGGTCGATTCTTTACGCGATTTTATTATTGCTTTAAATAAAGAAAAAGCCGATCATTTACGCTACAAACTTGTTGGCGATCACGTTAAAATTTTCATTACGCCGTATCGTTCGGTGATTTCTGAAAAAGACCTCGAATTTGAACAAGGTGATTTTAACATTGATTTTGTTTTGGCACTAAATGTTGAAAGCCAAGATCGACTTGATGGTGCTTTGGCAGCACATGGTCGAATTTTTCACGATGCTTCAGTGGGAATTTTAACTGTTGGAGAAAATCAAACAAATCTTAACGGAATTCACTGGCACGATGAAAGTGCAAGTTCTTTAAGTGAAATTACTGTTCAAATTATTGAATCTATTGGCAAAAAAAATCTTACCGAATCAGTTGCTACTGCGCTTCTAACTGGAATTGTTGCGGAAACTGATCGATTCTCAAACTCGAAAGTAACGGCTGAAATTATGGGCCTTGCTTCGAAACTTATTGCATCTGGTGCTGACCAGCAACTTGTTATTTCGAAGATTCGTGAAGCTGAAGAAAAAGCGGGCGAATTTGCCGTTCAGAAAAATGCTAAAATGGCACAAGCGCTTGAAGAAATTTCTGGTGAAAAAGAAGATAAAAAGCAAGTTTCGAAAACCGAACAAAAACGTGACGGTGCTTTCGTAATTGCTCATGAAGAAGCGAAAGCTAAGGAAAAATCTCAAGAGCCGGAAAAAGATAATGAAGAGGAGCTCGAAGAGTCACTTAACGACCTAAAAAATATTAACACTGGAGCTAATGCTTTCTCAGAACTTGAGGATGGAGATTCTGAAGATAAAGAAGCTGAACAGCCCGAACAATCTCAAGAAGATTTTAAAGAAGTAGTTGAAGAACCTAAAGAAGAACCCGTTCAAAAAGAAGAACTTATTCCCCAGGCTCCAGTTCAACCAATAATTGAAGCTCCAGCTCAACTAGCAGTTGAAGCTACGCCAGCACCAGTTGCTGAACCAAAAGAAGCTCCAGCGCAAGAACAAAAACAAGGCGATGAATATTATCACCCTAAGGATAACGCAGAAATTGTCAGTGGCTTAATGGGGGCTCAGCCATATTCACCTAGTGGAATTAAGCGAGAAGATAATACTGCCGCAACCTCAAACCCTGAAGATAACGATTATATTTTAAATCGTAAACAAACTCAGAATGCGGTTTACGAAGAACCAAAAGATAACAGTAATTTTATACCCGAAACTAACGCTTATGCGCAGGCTGCACCAGTTCAACCTCTTTCAAATTTTGAATCAAGCAATCCGATTTCGAATGAACAATACGCGGCAAGTAATCCAGTGCAAAATTCAAACGATTTTGCAATGCCAATGCCACCAGCTATGCCAGACTTTAACACAATGCCAATGCCACCAGAAATTCCAAATTTTGACGTAGCTCCAAGTCCAGCAGAACAGCCGGCAATGGGCGCGCAAAATAGCGGCAATAAAATAATGACGGATCAAATTTACCCTAACGATCCATCACAGTTTAGAATTCCAGGAATGTAAAATGGCGTTTTTCGAAAATGATAGCGGGCGAATCTTAATTGATAAGCCCGCCGGAATTACTAGTTTTGGCGTTGTAGCACGAATTCGCCGTGTGCTAAAAAATGAGTTTGGTAAAAAAATAAAAGTTGGCCACACAGGAACGCTCGACCCTTTTGCGACCGGGCTTTTAGTTTTGTTATATGGTAAAGAAACTAAAAATGCAATGAGCCTCACTAAGCTTGATAAAGTCTATGAGGCTGAATTTACACTTGGCCAAATTTCCAGCACGGGCGACCCTGAAGGCGAGATTTCGAAATGTGAAAATTTTGAAATTCCAACTTTCGAACAGATTGAAAAAGAAATCAAAACTAACTTTTTGGGCAAAATTGAACAAACGCCGCCAGCTTTTAGCGCGATTAAAATTGATGGTAAGCGCGCTTACGATTTAGCGCGAAAGGGTGAAGATTTTGAAATTCCTAAACGCACGGTTGAAATTTTTGATTTCGAAATTTTAAGTTATGATTTTCCAAAACTAAAAGTTCGCACACATGTTTCGAGCGGAACTTATATTCGTTCGCTAGCAGAAGATTTGGGAAAAAATTTGGGTTGCGGTGCGTTCTGTTCGCAACTTCGGCGTACAAAAATTGCCGATTTTGATATTTCGAAAGCTAAAAAGCTTGAAGATTTTGGAATTTTAGATTAGTTTTTGCTTATTCTACTAAAAAATGATATAATTTAAACAATGAAAAGCGCAAAAATTCTTTGGATTGATTTAGAAATGACTGGTCTTGATCCGCAAAAAGATCGGATTTTAGAAGTTGCCGCAATTGCAACAGATTGGGATTTTAACGAAATTGCCACTTTCGAAAGTGCAGTTAAAGTTGATGAAAAAATACTCGAAAGCCGAATGGTTGGCGAGTTTTGGGATACTTTTAGTGAAACGCGCGATGCTTTAAAATTACAAAACTCTCGCGCTACTAAAAATTCACAAGAAGTTGAAGCGGACTTAATTAAATTTGTAGAAGAAAACTTTGCGGAAGAACTTTCGAATGGCGAAAAGATTCTTTTGGGCGGAAATTCAATTCACCAAGATCGCCGATTTATTCGTACAGAATGGAAAAAACTTGAAAAAATGTTGCATTATCGAATGCTGGATGTTTCGGCGTGGAAAGTTGTGATGAGCGCCAAGTTTAAACGGGTTTTTGCCAAGCCCGAAAATCACCGTGCGTTGGATGATATTCGCGGTTCGATTGAAGAGTTGAAATTTTATTTAAAAAAGGTGAAAAAATAATGAATCAAGATGAAATTAGAGACTTTTTGTTAACTTTTGATGCGGCAGAAGTTCGAAAAGATGAAGCAAATAAACTTGAAATTTTTGAAGTTAATTTTGATAAATTAGAAAAAATTTGGCAAGAAAAAATGGCTGGTGAGCTTGGTGATTTTGAGCGTGAGACTGGTGAAAAAATTCTTTCGAAAATTGCAGAGAGCGAAGAACCGAAGGCGATTTTTGCAATTATCCACGATGGCTCAAAACCATTAAACGTTGAAATGAAAACTGGTGCGCAATTGGCACGAATTTTGCGTGAAAAGGAGAGCGTGGTCCCTTCTAAATTAATGAACGAGCGTGATTGGAATTTGATTATTGGGCAAGGGCAAGTTGTGGCCGATGAGCTTTGCGACTTACTGCGACTAAGTTATCGATTGGCTTGCGAGTAGTTAACTATTGACAAAAATATATTTATGTGGTAATATAGTAATTACCTCTTTTTGGGGAAATTATAGCCGTGCGGGCTTTAAACGTGGTACATTACATGAATTATACCAGAAAAGAAGATCTACACCACCAAATGTACAGCGAAACGAAAAGCGGCGTGAAGGTTCCTACTCAGAACAGGACAAATAATAGCCCAAATGGGCATTTTGCACAACAATGTCTTTGTCCTAGCGGATTTGCTGTTGATGGAAACAGAAACAACGGACGTGGACCTGCATGGTCTGGACGGGCTGCTGTTGACGGCAACAGAGATGGTGGTGTAAGCGAGCCAGTATGGCAAGAGCAATCTGCCTATTTTGGTACGTTTAGCGAAAGCACAGCTTGCGTTGTACATCGAGAAAATCGGCGTTATGCGGATGATCGGTGGTAAAAAATCTTCTCGGCCTCGAAGGAGGCCTTTTTCATTTGCGAAAAAAATATAAATTTGGTATAATCATAAGTAATATGAAACCAAATCAAGACTGGAATCAGAACGACCAAAATTATGGTGTTCAACCGAATAATTTTCCTCAAAATCAGTATCCACAACAACAAAACTATGGTGGATATCCAAATGAGTTTACTCAAAATGGGCAATTTCCTGATGAGCAAAATCAGCAGCAGTTTGGCGCTCAGTATCAAAACTATGGTGCTCAACAAAATTACCCACAATATCCAAATGGATATCAAAATCAACCTCAACAATACCCGCAACAGCCAGTACAAAGTTCGTCAACTGCCCCAAATTTGATGCCTAGTCAAAACTACACTGGCAGCTCTGCGTCCGAGAATCCGTATACTGTTGAATATTTGAATAAAATTTCGCCTAAAAAAGCTGTTCCGTTTTGGACAAAAGGTAAGATTTTAGTTGCATCTGCGCTTGCGATTGCACTATTCTTTGCGATTTTCATTATTGCGACTGCTGGAAAAAGTGATGATTCGACGCAAAAAATTCTTCGAGCTTATTATAATGTTGTAAAGCTCAAAGAAATTACCGGAACATATCAAAAGAAAATTAAAAGCTCTGATCTTGCTGCCGTGAATGCGGGAATTAATATTTCGCTCAGTTCAGATGAGCAGATTATAACAGAATATATGAAGAGTAAGAAAATTGATGTTCCGCGTGGTGATTCGAAAAAGAAATCAGAAATTTATCAACAAACTGAAAATGACTTCAATAAACTTGATACAACTCTTGATGATGCATTTTTGAATGCTACAATTGATGAAGTTTATTCTCGCGAAATGGCTTATCAATTAGTTCGTGTTAAAAACTTGATTGTTCGCCATAAAAAGACAGCAGGTTCTGTGCAGAAAAAAATGTACGCAAAGATTGAGAAAAATCTTGAAGAATCTTCTAAGCAACTTGAGAACTATAAGAAGTAAATATTCTAAAAGCCGCTCTTTCGAAAAAGGCGGCTTATTTTTATTTATTGATAATTTCTTGAACTATTTTTTGCAAATCTGGGATCACTTCATCCTTAAACCAAGGATTTTTTGCTTGCCAAATATTATTGCGAGGCGAAGGATGAACGAGTGGAAAATATTCCGGAAGGTAAGACTTGTAATTTTTAACGGTTTCAGTTAGTTTATCGGACGGTTTTTGATTAAGATAATAATGCTGGGCGTAATTGCCAATTAAAATTGTTAATTCTATATCTGGAGTAAGAGCAAGAACTCGCTTGTGCCACTTTTCAGCAAAGCCTTTCCTTGGCGGTAAATCGCCCGATTTTCCGTGTCCAGGAAAATAAAAATCCATCGGAACAACAGCAAATAATCCTGAATTATAAAACTGTTCTTTGCTTACGCCAAGCCATTCTCGAAGATTATCACCACTGGGGTCATTCCAATATAGTCCTGATTCTTGAGCGCGTATTCCTGGTGCTTGGCCAACAATGTTAATGCGTGCAGTTTTTGGAATTGTAAAGAGCGGTTTAATTCCTTGTTCTGTATAGTTAGAATTTTGTGGATCGGCCATAATTTCGGCTGTAAGTTTTTCGATTGTTTCCATTTTATTTTTTCCTTTTCTGATTTTTATTTTAGCACTTTAACTTTAGTAAATCAAGAAACGGTATTTTTTAGAATATTTTTTCGACCCGTGGTATAATATAAACATGAACGATGCCAGAGAAGAAATTAAATCGCGAATAAGTATTGAAGATTTAGCTGGCGAATATCTTGAGCTCAAGCGAACGGGGCGTAATTTTAAGGCGCTTAGTCCCTGGACGAATGAGCGAACTCCGAGTTTTATTGTTAGTCCGGATAAGCAAATTTGGCACGATTTTTCATCTGGAAAAGGCGGTGATATTTTTGGTTTTATCATGGAGGTCGAGGGAATGAATTTTCGTGAAGCATTAGAATTTTTGGCTCGAAAAGCGGGTATTGAGATTGAAACATTTAACTCGAAACGCTCTAAAGAAATTGCCGAAAAGAAAGAACGCCTTCGAAAAATTTTACAAATAAGTTCTAATTTTTATCAGCATATGTTGATTCGTGATAAAAAAGCTCTGAACTATGTTTTTAAAAAACGCAAACTTTCGAAAGAAATTGTGCAAGATTTTAAAGTTGGCTATGCGCCAAATGGCCAAAAAATATTAACGAATTTTTTACTTAAAAAAGGTTTTTCGTTGAATGATATTCGTGACGCAGGGCTTTTAAATCGGTTTGGTGGTGACATTTTTCGAAACCGAATGGTAATTACATTAAAAGATGCGAGTGGTGAGCCGATTGGGTTTACTGGCAGGATTATAGATGATGAACCGAATGCTCCCAAATATTTGAACACACCACAAACTCTGCTTTATGATAAGTCTTCGAATATTTTTGGACTTTCGCAAGCTAAAAATGAGATTCGAAAAACTGGTTTTGCAGTGGTTGTTGAAGGGAATATGGATGTAATTTCGAGCCATCAAGTGGATGTAAGGAATGTGGTCGCTACGGCCGGAACAGCTATGACAGTGAATCACCTCAAGGCACTTAGTCGGTTTTCGAACGACATTCGCCTCTGTTTTGATAGCGATCAGGCTGGAATTAACGCTACCGAACGGGCGATTTCTTTAGGTCAGCAAGCCGGGGTTGAGCTTTCAATTATTACGCTAGATCAATCTGCAGGTCAAGCAAAAGATCCGGATGAATTGATTCAAAAAGATATAGAACTATGGAGAAAATCAATTGTGAATCCGCAGCCAGCAATGGAGTGGATCTTTGATCAATATCAAAAGAGGCTAGATATTTCAACTGCGAAGGGTAAAAAAGACTTTTCCACAATTGCACTTAAACTTGTGGAAAACTTAAATGATCCTGTGGAAAAAGATTTTTATATTAATGAGATTTCGAAAAGAATTGGTGTTTCGAAAGCGACGTTGCTTAATAAGATTGGTGAAGAAAAGAAGCCTGAAAAAACCAAAAAACGGGTGAAAATTGAAAAAACAGATAAGAAATTTGTTGACGATTTTTTGTACGAAGATGATTTGCTTGCGCTTGCGATTAAGGAGTCTCGGCTCGCTAAAATGTTGAGTGATTTAAAAGAGAATTCTCTACACGGCGAACAGCGGAATAAAATTCTAGAAATATTGAAATCTGAAGATATGGAGCTATTGAAAAGCTTTGATGAATATGTTAAAATACTACTATTAAAAGCTGACGAACGGCTCGGAAATATTAAAGAAAGTGCAACCGATGAAATGAAGCGTTTGATTCAGAAAGTTAAAACTGAAAATTTGCGAACACAAAAAGAGAATCTTCAAGCCGAACTTGAAAATGCTGAAATTCAGGGTGATGAAAATTTAAAAACGAAGATTTTAAGTAAGATTATTGAACTAAATAAGGAGCTAAATAGTGGCAAAAGGTAAAAGCAAGAAGGAACTTCCAGAAGAAATCTTAAACGAAGATGGTGTTGTTGACGCAACGGTATCTCTTGATGAATTTGAGCCGGATTTTGAAGATCTTACAAATGAAGACGAAGAAAATATAGCAGACGAAGATCTAATAAATAGTTCATATTCTGATGATATAACAGATGATAGCGTTCGGATGTATTTGCGTGAGATTGGTAAAATCCCACTCCTTTCACTCGAAAAAGAAACTGAACTTGCCAAAAAAGCAATGGAAGGTGACCAAAAGGCAAAAGATAAAATGGCGGAAGCTAATATGCGCCTTGTGGTTTCGATTGCAAAACGATATTCTGGTCGTGGGTTGGACCTGCTTGATTTAATTCAAGAGGGAAACACTGGTCTTCTTCGTGCCGTAGATAAATTTGATCCAAGCAAAGGTTTCAAGTTCTCAACTTACGCAACTTGGTGGATTCGACAGGCAATTACTCGTGCGATTGCCGACCAGGCGCGAACTATTCGAATTCCTGTCCACATGGTTGAAACGATCAATAAACTTATGCGAACTTCTCGCCGATTAACACAAGAACTTAATCGCGAACCGACCAATGAAGAGTTAGCTAAAGAGATGGACATGGATGTTGAAAAAGTTGAATATATCCAGAAGATTAAGCAAGATATTACTTCATTGGATGCGGGAATTGGCCGCGATGGTGAAGAAGGCGAAGAGTCAACTTTGGGCGATTTTATTGAAGATGAAGATACCGCAAGCCCAGAAGAATCAGCAACAGTTCAACTTCTAAAAGAGCAAGTTCGCGATATTCTTTCAACACTTTCAGATCGTGAGCGCAAAATCCTTGAAATGCGTTTTGGGCTGAATGGTACAAAAAGCCATACGCTCGAAGAAGTTGGCCTTGAATTTGCAGTTACTCGTGAACGAATCCGTCAAATTGAAGCAAAGGCGTTAATGAAGCTGAAGAAGCATAAAGATTCGAAAAAACTTCATGAGTATTTGGATTAAAGTGGTGGAGAAAGGTTTAAAATGAAGGAAAAACTTATACGAATTGCACCAATCTTGCTAATTATCGCGATTGCGATTCTTTCGATCATAACTGTTGTCACAGTAGTGAATGCGTTTATGAACGGTGGAAATAATAATCAATCACAGCAAGCTGGAGATGATTCTTCGAAAGAAGAGGATAAGTCGGTTAAAGATTTATTAAGTGTTGAACAGAATCGTAGTGTTAAAATGGCGGTTCGAGGACCAATCGTGGCTCAAGAAAACTTTCGATCTTATACTGTTGAAGTATCTCCAACTTATCGTAAGCTAATAACTTATAAAGGCTATCTCGACGAAGTTATTAAGGAAGTGAATTTGGGGAATAATTCAGAGTCGTATACTCAATTTGTGAATGCACTTAATAAGGCTAACATGATGAAGGGTGTTGCATTTAGCGGTGCGGCCGATGATCTTGCCGGGGTTTGTGCTACGGGACACCTTTATGATTTCTCAATTTTGAAAGACGATAATGTGCAAAAGCATCTCTGGACGACGACTTGCACCGGCTCTAAAGGTTCATTATTAGCAAACAATAAACAGCTTCAGAATTTGTTTATTTCGCAAGTTCCAGGAAATGAGCAAATTGTGCGTGATCTTGGGATTAATGAGAATAAGCGCTAAAGTTCTATTTTTCGATTGTTTTGGAGTGCTGGTTTTACGCCAGCCTTCTTCAGAACATATTTTTGAATATGTCTGGAAAAAAGATAAAAATCTTTTAAATTTTATCCGTCAACAGAAGACTAATGGCCTAAAAATTGGAATTATTTCTAATGTCGCACAATATCAATTTGATGAGTTTTTTTCCAGAAAAGAGCAAGCAGAACTTTTCGATTTTTTAGTATTATCTGGTGAAGTTGGGTGTGCTAAACCAAATTCAAGAATTTTTAAAATCGCAATTGAAAAGAGTAATGTTCTACCGAGCGAAATAGCTTTTTTCGATGATTCGATTTTAAATGTTGAATCCGCCCAAAAAGTGGGGATTCAGGGATTTTTATATAAAAATTGGGAAGATTTTTCAAAGGAATTTAAGGAGGATTAATGCCAGAATTACCAGAGGTAGAGACTGTTGTCAGAGGATTGAATCGATTAATCTTGAAAAAGAAAATTTCGAAAGTAAAACACGATTGGCCTAAAAGTTTTCCAAATGCACCAAAAGATGTTGAAGATTTTATGGTTGGTGCTGAGATTTCGAAAGTTAGTCGTCGAGGAAAAGCTATTATTTTAAAATTAAATAATGAATATACGCTTGTGACTCATCTTCGAATGACGGGTCAAATGGTTTATCGGGGCGAAGAGAACTGGGGAGCCGGTCACCCGAATGAAGACTTTCTTAATGATCTACCGAATAAATCAACTCGTGTTGAAATTGATTTTGAAGATGGAACTAAATTATTTTTTAATGATCAACGCAAATTTGGCTATATGAAATTGTTGCCAGATTTTGAAGTTGAACTTTTACCATTTTTCCAAAAATTAGGGCCAGAACCGTTAGAGGATAATTTTACGGTGGAAGTTTTAAAGAAGCAACTTTCAAGAAAAAGAAAAAGTATGGTCAAGCCAGCAATTTTAGATCAAAGTGTTATTGCCGGTGTGGGGAATATTTACGCCGATGAAGCTTTGTGGCGAGCGAAAATTCATCCTGAAACTCGAATCGAAGATCTTTCGGAATCTGATTTTGTAAAACTGCACGAAGCTATTCGGTTTGTGATGAATAAATCGATCGAAAAGGGCGGTTCAACAGATCGAAACTATGTTAATGCTGATGGTTCACGTGGAAATTATCTTGAATATGCTGCAGTTTATCACAAGGACGGCCAACCTTGCAAAAGATGCGGAACGGAAATTTCGAAAATTCGAGTTGGTGGTCGAGGCACGCATTTTTGCCCAAATTGTCAAAAAATAAAGAAAGGGCTTGAAAAATAATGCTTGGCGGAAAAACAACAATTCTTTATGGTGAAAATTCTTATGAACGAACTGCAAAACTCGCTCAAATGAAAAAGGATGCTGAAAAATCTGGATTTGAGATTCAAAAACAAGAAATCGATGGGCTTTCGAAAAGTGATTTTGTTAATTTAATTTGCGGAATTAGCCTTTTGGCGGAAAAGCGGTTTGTTTATATTCGAAATCTAAGTGATAATTCTGAAATCTGGCAAAATCTGGGTGAAATTCTTCCGCGGATTTCTACCGATGTTCATTTGTGTATTATTGAAGATAAAATCGATAAGCGATCAACTGTTTATAAATCAATTTCGAAAATTGTTGAGCTTTATGAATTTAAGGCTATTGCCGCCAAAGATTCGAAGAATTTGACTGAATTTGCGCGCGCTTTCGGTAAAAAGCTCGGGTTGAAAATCGATAACAAAACAGCAAATTTCTTAATTTCATGGGTTGGATTGAGTGAATGGTCGATTCGTGATGCGATCGAAAAAATGGCGCTAATTGGTGAAGCGAACGAGCAAAATATTCGTGAATTTGTACCGCAAAATGTTGAGAGTAATGCTTTTGCGGTTTTCGAAATGATGCTTTCGGGCGATATTTCAGGTTTGCAAAAAGAAATCTCGAAATTAAAAATAACAGATGGAGAAGAGGGTGCCTATAAGTTTTTAGGTTTAATCTCAACGCAAGTTTTTAATTTTTCAGCCTTAAAAATTGGCAAAAGTTCAGGTAAAACAATGGCAGAAATTTCAAAAGAGATTGGTGCGAATTCTTGGGCCTTAGGAAAACTCGATAATTTTGCGCAAAATATAAGCAATCAACAACTTGCAGTAATTGTTTCGAAAATCTCGCAAATTGATGAAGTTATTAAAAGTGAAAATGTGGATGTTTGGGCGATGATTGAATCAACATTAATTGAGCTTGCGATATTTTTAAACCGTTAAAAAATAAGTTTTCGAAAAAAATATTTTTGTGATATAATATAAAAAGATTATGGCTAAAAAACAAGTGAAAAAAAGCAAAGCTAAAAAAGCCCCGGCTCCAAAACAAAGCGTTTTACCAGCTGGATTTTGGTCGCAAGTTAGTGCGGTTCTTTTGATTGCGTTTTCATTTTTCTTAATTTTGAGCTGGTTTGGTGCTGGCGGTGCGGCGCTTACAGCAATTCACCAAGGATTTCTTGGATTCATGGGGTGGGCTGCATTTTTTGTGCCGGCAGTTTTAATCTTTATTTCGGTTGAAATTTTCCGTGATGAACAAAACCGTTTTCCAGGTTTAAATACTTTTGGTCTTGTACTCATTTTATTCTGGCTTAGTGGATTTTTTGGATTATTCAGAACTTCTGCTGGAATGCATTATGGCGGTTGGAGCGGTGAAATTTCGAATAAAATTATGTTAGCAATGGTGAACTCTGTTGTTGCGGCGATTATTTATTTACTTTTGATTTCAATTACATTGCTTTCGATTTTGCGAGTTTCGCCAATAGTTGTGATTAAGAAAATTAGTGAGATGCTCAAGACTAGCGATTTTGCTAATGAATCTAAGAACGCTAAAGTCTTCGAGAAAGCCAAAGAAGCAATGCTTTCGAAAAAGGCTGAAGATTTGAATAATACCGAAAAGCCAGAAATTAAACTAAACGCGGGTGTTGCAGTTTTGGATAAAAAATCACGTGAAAAGGCTGAACAGAAAGAGAAAAAAGGCTTGATGCGAATTTCGAAAGCCAAGGAAACTTCCGCTGAAGATTCGAAAAAAGCTGAAAACCACGCACCAATTTTCGATGATTCGAAATGGCAAGCACCAGGTTTCGATTTGCTGGAGCATTCACAAAACCCAGCCGATGCTGGTGATGTTGAACAAAATGCACGAACAATTAAAGATACGCTTAGCGAATTTAATATTGATGTTGAAATGGAAGCCGCAAATATTGGTCCGCGAGTAACGCAATATACTTTAGTTCCGCAAAGTGGTGTAAAACTAAGCAGAATTGAAAACCTTAGCGATAATATTGCGCTAAATTTAGCCGCAGAATCGATTCGTGTTGAAGCACCGATTCCGGGAAAACGAGCAGTTGGTGTGGAGATTCCAAATCTAAAATCTGCAGATGTTCGACTTTTTGGAGTTTTAGATTCTAAAGAATGGCGAAACGCTCGGGATCCATTAACTTTTGCAATTGGTAAAGATATCGCTGGTCATCCGGTTGTGGGTAATCTTTCGAAGATGCCACACCTTTTGATTGCTGGTCAAACAGGCTCTGGTAAGTCTGTTATGATGAACGCGCTGCTTACAAGCTTACTTTATCGACATTCACCAAGCGAATTGAAGCTAATCATGGTTGACCCGAAAGTTGTGGAAATGACGGCTTATGAGGATATTCCGCATCTGCTAACGCCAATTATTAATGATTCCGAAAAAGCGCTTTCGGCTCTTAAGTGGGCAGTGAACGAAATGGAGCGTCGTTATCGTGTTTTGGCTGATGAAAAAATCAAAGAAATTAAAAGCTATAACAAGCATGTAATTTCAAAAAACGAGAAGATTAAAAAATCAACACCAGATGGTGAAGAGCCTAAATTGCTTGAGCCGTTACCTTATATCGTAATTGTTGTTGATGAGCTTGCCGACTTGATGATGGCGGCATCAAAGGATGTTGAAGCTATGATTGTGCGAATTGCACAGAAGGCTCGTGCTGTCGGAATTCACCTTGTTCTGGCAACTCAAAAGCCAGTTGTTAGCGTTGTGACTGGTTTGATTAAAGGAAATGTTCCTAGCCGAATCGCATTTAAAGTTGCAGCAAACGGTGATTCTAGAACGATTCTCGATCGCGGTGGTGCTGAAAAACTCCTTGGAAACGGTGACATGCTGTTCTATATGAACGGTGCGCCAAACTTAAAGCGTGTTCAGGGTGCCTGGGTTACGGATGAAGAAGTCTTGCGAGTTACAAACTTCATTCGTTCGCAAGGGCCACCTCAATATAATGATGAGGTTATTTCGCAACAAGTTCAACCTGGAGCAATGGGTGGAGTAGTAATGAGCAGTGGAAGTTCTTCTACGGATGAAACTTTCGAAACAGCTGTTAAACTCGTTATTGAGGCGAGAAAGGCTTCAACGAGCTATTTGCAACGACGCCTTGGAATTGGCTATGGTCGTGCTGCGAAATTAATTGACGAAATGGAGGACCGTGGAATTGTTGGTCCGCCAAATGGCTCAAAGCCACGCCAAGTACTTGTTTCTAGTTATGAAGAAATCGGTGAATAATTCGCCGATTTTTTTGTTTTCTAAAGATATATTTTCGAAAATAATAGTTTATTAATGTCTTCTTGATTTTTCTCTTTTAAAATGATATAATTTAAAAGAATATTAGCTCAGCTTATTTGAAAGAATAGGCTTTAACCAAAGGAGTAAAAATGAAGGATTACGAACTTACAGTTCTTATTCATCCAGATTTCGAAAACGATCTTGACAAAGTTCTAGATAAAATTCGAGGTTTGGTTGCTGCTAATGGCGGTGAAATTGCAAAAGAAGACAACTGGGGTAAGAAAAAACTTGCTTACACAATTAAAGGTCAAGATTTTGCAACTTATGTTGCTATGGATCTAAAACTTCCAGCAACTGCACCACTAAAAATTAGTAACACTTTGAATATTACTGACGAAGTTTTGCGATATTTGCTTGTTAAAGCAGAAGAGCGACCAGTTGTAGAATCAGAAGAAAAATAATTTTTTAAGAATAGGATAGAATTATGGCTTTTAATAAAGTAATACTAATGGGAAATCTAACTGCAGACCCAGAACTTCGAACAACTCCAAGTGGCCAAAACCTAGCAAGTTTCACTCTTGCAATCAACCGAACTTGGAATAACGCCAATGGTGAACGCCAAGAAGAAACAAGTTTTATTAACTGTACTGCTTGGGGAAAAACTGGTGAAACGATTTCGAAATATGTTTCGAAAGGTCGTCAATTGTTGGTGAGCGGTCGCTTGCAACAACGAACTTGGCAGGATAAAGATACTGGAAAGAATCGAAGCGCAATCGATGTTGTAGTTGAAGAATTTAGTTTTGTTAGTGATGGTAGTCGTGGTGGAAGTTCTGCCCCTGCTGCTAAAGCTGAAGAGCCAACTGTTAGCGACGACTTTTCAGATGAGCCAATTGATCTATCTGATATCCCATTCTAAATTTAAAAAGGAGTTAAAATGGCTAAACGATTTAAACGAGAAATCCCAGCGTATTTTGATTACCGAGATGTTAAAACTTTGCAAAAATTTGTAAACATCTATGGTCAAATTGAGCCAGCTACAAAAACTGGTTTGAGCGCTAAACAACAACGACAATTGACAGTTGCTATCAAACGTGCACGTCATTTGGCATTGTTGGCATTCGTAACAAATGCTTAATTAAATTTTCGAATCTTCCTCGCTCAAAACTGGGTGGGGAAGATTTATTTTAAAAAATATTTTAAGGAGGAAAATGTATCAACCAACTGATTTGAAAAAAGGTGTAGTTTTTCAGCTTGATGGTCAACCATATCGCGTAGTCGAATATAACCAAAAAGTTGTAGGTCGTGGTGGAAGTATTGTAAGCTTAAAAATTAAAAACCTTATCACAGGTGCTTTGCTGCCTAAGACTTTTAAAGGTCAAGATAAAGTTGAACCTGCAGAAGTTACAAACAAGAAAGTTCAATATCTTTATAATGATGGTGAAGATTTCCATTTTATGGATCCGGAAACATTTGAACAATTTCAACTTTCGAAAGATATTATTGATGATGCTGCAGGTTATCTAAAGGAGGCAGAAGAACTAAATCTTCAATTCTTTGATGGAAAAGTAATTAATGTTGAACTACCTAAAAATGTTTGGCTTAAAGTTGTTTATACTGAGAATGTGGTGAAGGGTGATACGACTTCAAGCGTCCTAAAAGATGCTGAACTCGAGACTGGTATAACGGTTAAAGTTCCTGCATTTATTAAAGAAAATGATGTTATTTCAGTTGATACTTCGACTGGCGAATATCGAGAACGACAAAAATAATTAGGTTAATATAAAATAGGCTCAAATTTCAGCCTATTTTATTTTGTATAAAAATATTGAACAGTGTATGATTACTGGAAATTATATTAGAAATAGAGTATAATATAAGATATGAAAATCAGATTAGACAATCTATTGGTAGACAGAAAAATGGTCGAGAGTCGCTCTCAGGCTGAAAGCTATATAAAGCTTGGTAAGGTTGCAGTTGACGGTATTAAGAGAACTAAACCGGGTTTTTTTGTTGATGTCAATTCTGAATTAAAAATCCTTCAACAAGTTCAATACGTATCGCGAGCAGGATTAAAACTGGAAAGTGTAGCTAGAAAAATGCGAATTGATTTCCGTAATAAAACGGTTCTAGATGTTGGCTCGAGTACGGGAGGGTTTACTGACTATTCTTTGAAGAATGGTGCCAACAAAGTTATTGCTGTTGATGTTGGTACGGATCAGTTGCATCCAAAATTAAGGTTGAACAAAAAAGTTGAACTACATGAGAAAACCGATATTCGAAACTTTAAAACAGATCAGAAAATCGACGTGGTGGTTATTGATGTTAGTTTTATATCTATAAAGGAAATTCTTCCAAGTGTCGTAAACCTTTCTAATAAGAACACAAAAATAGTGGCAATGGTTAAACCGCAGTTTGAAGCGGGAAGAAACGGAACCGTTAATGGTGTTGTGAAAAATAACTCTTACCGTAGGAAAATTCTTCAAGATTTTGAAAATTGGTGCCGTTCAAATAATTTATACATAGAGAATAAAAGAGATAGTGAAGTTAAAGGAACAAAAGGTAATCAAGAAAGATTTTATATCCTAAGGAAGACTAGCAAATAAAAAGACCGAATTTATCGGTCTTTAGTTTTTATACATTGAACCTAAACTCAACAACATCATTTGGGGACATTACATAGTCCTTACCTTCGGTTCGGATTTTGCCGTGGTTTTTAGCTTCTAGTTCGCTACCGCACTCCACTAAATCATTATAGTCTACGACTTGTGCAGCAATGAAACCTCTTTCGAAATCTGTGTGGATAACGCCAGCTGCCTGTGGTGCAGTCCAGCCTTTTTTGATTGTCCAGGCGTGTACTTCTTTTGGCCCAGCAGTCATGTAGCTTTGTAATCCTAGGGTGTCGTAAGCTGCGCGGATCATTTGATTGAGCCCAGTTTCTTTTACTCCATAGCTTTCGAGTAAATCTTTTGCATCATTTTCGTCTAATCCTTTCAATTCTTCTTCAAGTTTTGCGCAAACAAAGATAGATTTTGCAGGTAGAACCATTTTTGCAAGTTCGCTTTTTTTCGCGTCATCGACTAATGTGTTTTCGTCAACGTTAAAGGCGTAAATTACGGGCTTAGCTGTTAACAAGTGCAAATCAGCAATAGCTTCTAAATCTAAATCTTTTATACTTGATAATACATTTCCAGATTGAAGTTGTTCAAGTAATTTGTTCAAGTATTCGGCTTGTTTTCTGAGGGCTGGCTTAGCTTTAGCTTCCTTTTGAAGCTTTGGCAGCCGGTTTTCGATAGTCTGGATATCTGCTAGGATTAGTTCAGTATTAATAACTTCAATATCATTTTTTGGATTAACTTCATTTGATACGTGGACGATATCGTTATTCACGAAAGCTCGGACGATATGAACGATCGCATCACATTGGCGAATATTTGCGAGAAATTTATTTCCTAATCCTTCGCCCTTTGAAGCTCCTGCTACTAATCCGGCAATATCAACAAAAGTTACTGTTGCTGGAATAATTTTTTGTGAGCCATAAATTTCGGCTAGCTTATTTAGACGAGTGTCTGGAACTGGAACAATTCCTGTATTTGGCTCAATTGTTGCAAAAGGGTAGTTTGCAGCTAAGATATCATTATTTGTTAGTGCGTTAAAGAGTGTTGATTTACCAACATTTGGCAACCCAACGATTCCAATACTTAGACTCATATTTCTCCTTGTTTAATAAAAAATTCTTAATGATTATTATATCATATTTTAACTTTAACTTATAATTTTCAGGTTATTAATAGTCGTTAAAACTCTTGATTTTTTAATTATGTTTATGTTAAAATGTAAGCATGATTAATATTAAAGGTGTGGGCGATTTCTTCTCGTTAGATATTGGAACGAATGCGATTCGTGCCGTCCAGCTTTCGAAAGCTGGAGAAAACTCTTGGAATTTAGTTGGTCTTGGATACACTCCAGTCGACCCTCAATTAGTTTTGAGTAATTCTGATGAAAGTCGTCGTCGTTTGGGAGAAATTATCTCAACGATGATCGGTCAGAGCGACATTAAAACGAAAAATGTAGCGATTAGTCTTCCGTCCCAAAAGACATTCACGACAATTTTCGAAGTTCCTAAGCAAGACGTTAAGGAACTGCAAAAAAACGTTAGCTATCAAATTGATCAATACATTCCGATGGCTATTGATGATGCTCAGGTTGACTGGGCGCTTCTTGGAGAGTCTCTTTCTAACCCAGATTCTCTAGAGATTTTGCTCGCAAGCACTTCTAAGAACTTCAGCGAAGAGAAGATGGAGTTCGTTGAAGGTTTAGGTTTGAACGTTATTGCGAGCGAGCCTGATTCACTAGCAATGACTCGAGCACTTTATTCGGGTAGTCAAAATGGTCAAGCACAATTAATTATTGATATGGGCGAGATTTCAACTGATTTGTCGATTGTGTATCAAGGTGCACCAAGGCTTGTCCGAACAATTCCAATAGGTATTTCAAGCCTAGTTAAATCTGCAACACAAAACTTGAATATTAAAGAAGACCAAGCACGACAATTCATTATGAAATTTGGTCTTGCTCAAGATAAGCTTGAAGGTCAGGTATTTCATGCTATTGAAATTACGCTTGAAAATTTTGTTCAAGAAATCGCTAAGTCTATTAAATTCTTGGGAACAAAATATCAAAATGTTCAAGTTGGGTCGATTGCGCTTTCGGGTTATTCTGGAATTGTACCACAAATGCCTGAATATGTTTCTTCGAAAACAGGAATTCAGTCATATTCAGCTAACCCATTCCAAAATGTCAATGTCCCAGCAAAATACCAACAACAGGTTGCGAGTGTTGGTAATGAATTTGCCGTAGCAATTGGTTTAGCAGAAAGGAACAATAAATAATATGGTTGAAATTAATCTTTTACCAGATGTTAAGCGCGATCTTCTTAAAGCGCAACGACTTCGAAATATTGTTACCTTTGCATCGATTATTATTGGTGCCGCAATGCTCGGCGGTGTAATTTTGCTGTTTTTGGTTACTCAAGGTCAACAGATTTTTATGGGCTTGAAAAAAGACGAAATCTCAAGCAAATTTAGCGATATGCAAAAAATTCAAGATGGTGAAACTGCTGCAACGCTTCGAAATCAGCTTAATGCTATTCAGAAGATTCGTGAAGCATCTCCGAATGTTTCGCGATTGCTTAGTACGGTTGCTCCAGCCATCAAGACTACTGGTGAAAATGAAGTTAAGTTTTCATCAATAAATTACGACCCAGGAACACGCATAGTCTCGATTGAAGGTGAAACAAGCAACGGATTTACCGCTCTTGAAGCTTTTATTAAGACAATTAAATATTCGCAGGTAATTTATAATGGTGGTGATTCAAAATGTAAATCATCAGATATTGAAAAAAATGCTGATATTTGTAAGCTTGCCGAAGAAGGCTCTGTTGTTCGAACTGAAAGTTCAATCGGCGTAAATGATCAAGGTCAGAATATTCTACGTTTCGCCGTAAACTTTAAGATTAACGAGGATGCTCTAAAATTCTCATCAAAAGATTTTGCAATTAAATCTCTTGGAAAGAAGAATGTTACAGACTCGACAGTTCAAATTCCTGCTGGAATCTTTACACAAAGCTCAAAGAAAGACTCTGAAAAGGAGAATAAATAATGGGTGAGAACAAAGAAGTAGCTTTTTTGAAGCGAAACGCTATTAATAAAGCAAATCAAACGATGTTTTTAGTTGTTGCTGGTGCAGCATTGATTGCTGGTGCATCAGTGGTCGGAATGATTTATCTTTTTAGGATTTATAGCTTTAATATTAAAGTTTTGACTGAGCAAGATAAGAGCATTTCTACAATTACACAGAATATCGAAAACATCAATGATCTGAAAGAACGACTAGGGTCTTTGGAAACCAACGAGAGCCTAAATGAGAAAAATTTAAAATCGAATGCTGATGATGGTGGTTTGCGTGTTATTGCTGATGCGCTTCCTGATAGCGAAAATGCTTCAGGCCTTGGTTCAGCCCTACAGAAGAGAATCTTTTCTGATGGCGTAACGCTAGATGCATTTAATATTGAATCCTCTGATTCGAATAGTTTAAGTACTTCATCTTCAACTTCGGTATCTAGCGAGAGCAGTAATATCCCTGAAGGTGTAAAAGATATCCAATTTACAGCATCAATTTCTGCCTCTTTCCCAAATGAAGGATCGCCAGAGGATATTAAGAACAAAGAAGCTGCGGCTTATAACAATATAGTTAATACTCTTCAGAAGATGGAGAAATCTATTCGTGCTATTAATGTTACAAGCTTTAAATTCGAACGTTCAATAAATAAGTTTACTTTAACACTTAGCGCTAAATCTTATTACTATCCTAAATATGTAATGACGCTTGATAGCACTAAAGTTAAAGCTGATGATGCCGCAAATCCAGCTACAACTACAAGCGGAACTGGCACGCAGACCAATTCAACAACAACATCGGGAGGATCAAAATAATGAAGAAAACTGATATTGCAATGATTGTTTTGATTGCCGGAATTAGCGTTCTTGTATCATATCTTGTGATTAACTCGATTGCACAAGGTGGTTTTAGCGAACAAAGCTATGAAGTTAAGACAACCAAACCAATTTCTAAAGAATACGTTGAGCCAAGCAATGAAATCTTTAATGGTGACGCTATTAACCCAACGGTTCAAGTTAATATTGGACAATAATTAAAAAATAATTTTTTAGAAGGAATATAATGACATTACTAACCAATGATATTCAAGATAGGCTTGCAAAACTCCTTGTAGAAGAGGGGCTTGTTCAAGAATCTAAAATTGAGTTGGCTATTAAAGAGGCTGGTTTAAATAATCAGTCTCTAATGTCGTATATGATTGAACACAAACTTCTAGATAATGAAATCCTTGTTCATGCAACTTCTCATGTATCGGGAATCCCATACGTGAATCTTGAGAATACGACCATTCCACAGGAAACACTCGATTTAATTAGTGTTGATATTGCGGAAAGAAATATGGCCGTGCCAATCGCGGAAGTACAGGGAAGAATTGCTGTGGCGATGCTTGATGCAACGAATATTCAGGCTGTCGATTATCTTTCGAGTTTAATCCAGCGCCCTCTAAAAGTATTTATGGCGAGCCAAAACTCCATTAAACATGTTTTAGATCAATATAAAACAGACCTTTCAGGTGTGGATGCTTTAGCTGAGAATGTTGATGCACAAAAACAGGCTGAAGCGGAATCGAAGCGTCAAGTACAGACAATCGTTCAAGATTCGCCAATCTCAAAGGCATTAAATACAATTTTGGAATATGCAGTTCGTGCGAAAGCATCCGATATTCATATCGAGCCGCTCGAGAAATCTCTAAAAATTCGCTGTCGAATCGATGGCGTTCTGCGTGAGATAATGAATCTTCCGAAAGCGATTGAGCCAGCTTTGATTTCACGAATTAAAATTCTTTCGAATTTAAAGATCGATGAGCACCGAATTCCGCAAGACGGTCAGTTTGCTGTGGCAGTTGGTGGAAAAGAAGTCGACCTTCGTATCGCTATCTCTCCAGTTGTTTGGGGTGAGCAGGTAGTGATTCGTTTGCTCGATAAAACAGGTAATTCATTTAATCTTGAAGATATGGGATATGCTGGTCGAGCGCTTCGAACAATCCTAAAAGGAATCTCGGCACCAAATGGAATGGTTTTGACCTCTGGTCCAACAGGTTCTGGTAAGTCAACATCGCTTTACGCCTTGATAAAAAAAATTAAAGATGATTCGGTGAATATTATTACACTTGAAGATCCGGTTGAGTATAAGATGGATGGAGTTAATCAAATTCAGGTGAATGCCGAAGTTGGTCTAACTTTCGCTGCTGGTCTTCGTTCGATTTTGCGTCTTGACCCAGACATTGTGATGGTCGGAGAAATCCGTGACGGTGAGACTGCGAACCTAGCCGTGCAAGCAGCACTTACGGGACACTTGGTTTTCTCGACATTGCACACCAACTCTGCTGCCGGAATTCTTCCGCGTTTGATTGATATGGGGATCGAACCTTTCTTGATTGCTTCGACGGTGAATACGATTATTGGTCAGCGTTTGGTGCGTCGAGTTGCGCCAAAAAGAAACACTTACCAATCTTCGCCGCTTCAAACACAAAGTATCATCGAAACCGTTGGTCATTTACTGCCAAAAACGCCAGAAGAAGTTGAAAGAGTTTCTGCTGATCTTGGTTATAAAAATCTACCACTCGCAAATCAAAAATCTTACACTCTTGTGAAAGGTCGCGATACGCCACAAACACCGGGTGGATATCAAGGTCGTGCAGGTTTGTATGAGGTTATGGAGGTGACAGAAGAAATTCAGCAACTGATCATCAAGCACGCAACTTCACATGAGGTTCAAAAAGTTGCGATGCAACAGGGAATGATTACGATGCGCCAAGATGGTTATCTCAAAGCATTAACAGGAATCACTACAATAGAAGAAGTAAACAGGGTTGCGTCTGATAGCGCATAAAAAAGGGGAGAAATATGAATCAAAATTTAAGAATTGAAATTTTACTTGAAGAAATCGTTCGAAAAAATGCGAGCGACCTTCATTTACAAGTTGGTTTGCCACCAATGATGCGCTTGGACGGTGTTTTGACAGCATTTCCAGGGTATAATCCGCTAAACGCTGAAGAAGTTGAACGGTTGGTTTTTGCTATTCTTGACGACGATCAGCAAAAAATCTTGATCAAAGATAAAGAATTCGACTTTTCTTTCGCTTTTGGTGATCTTGGTCGTTTTCGTGTGAATGCTTTTCATGAGCGCGGAAATTTAGCAGCCTCATTGCGTTTGATTCCAAATCAAATTAAAACAATTGCTGAGCTAGGTATGCCACCAGTTATTCAATCCTTTGCGGATTTCCCACGAGGATTAGTTTTGGTTACAGGCCCAACAGGTTCTGGTAAGTCAACAACTTTGGCTGCATTGATTGATAAAATTAATAACGAAAAAGCTCAGCACATCATTACGATTGAAGACCCAATTGAATTTACACACAAATCAAAACGCTCTGCAATTGTTCAGCGTGAAGTTCATTATGATACGTATTCATTCTCGGCCGCACTTCGAAGTGCACTTCGCCAGGACCCGGATGTTGTTTTGATTGGTGAGATGCGCGATCTCGAAACTATTTCTGCAGCGATTACAATTGCTGAAACTGGACACTTGGTGTTTGCAACTCTTCACACCAACTCCGCTTCACAATCTATCGATCGTATGATTGACGTTTTTCCGCCACATCAACAACCCCAAATTCGTTCACAACTTGCAAATATTATTCAAGGAATTTGTGCTCAGCGTCTTGTGCCTGCGATCGGCGGTGGTCGAGTTGTTGCGGCTGAAGTTATGGTTGCAAATCCTGCAATTCGAAACATTATTCGTGAAGGTAAATCTCATCAACTTGATACAATAATCCAAACTGGTGGAGATCAGGGAATGCAGACAATGGATCGTACACTTGTTAAACTTGTGCAATCTGGCGTAGTAACTTATGATGATGCGCGTGAGTTCGCAGTTGATTTAGTTGAATTTGAAAGATTAATGAGAGGCTAAAATGAAAAAATTTTCTTACAAAGTAAAAGATAAAGTTACTGGAAAGATTGTTAAGGGTGAAATTTCGGCAGACAGCAAGCGCGCTGCCGGAAAGGCTTTGATTGATCAAGGATATATTCTTCAAGATGATATCTATGAAGTCGGTCAAGAGAATCCGCTAAACCGATTTTTAAACCGAATCACAACTAAAGATAAAATTGTTTTCACTCGTCAGTTTGCTACTTTGATTGGTGCTGGTTTGCCGCTAGCCCAAGCTCTTCGAACAATTTCAGAACAAACTGAAAATAAAAAAATGCGTTCAGTTATTGATGAAATCTTAGCTTCTGTTGAGAGTGGTTCGAGTTTGAAAGATGCTTTTTCGAAATTTCCAGAAGTGTTTGATAAGGTTTATCTTGCCTTGATTGCTGCCGGTGAAATGTCGGGAACACTTGACGAATCTCTTCGCCGTATTGCAACACAACAAGAAAAAGATGCTGCAATGATGAGTAAAATTCGGGGAGCTTTAACTTATCCAATTATTGTACTTGTAGTTATTGCGCTTGTGATGGCTTTCATGATGGTTCAAGTTGTGCCACAAGTTAAACAACTCTATAAAGATATGCATCAAACTTTGCCAATGGCGACAGAAATCCTTATAGGTATTTCAGACTTTATGATTAATTTTTGGTGGCTTGTCATTATTATCGCTGGTATTGGTGGGTATTTCTTCCGTCAATATCTTAAAACGGAACCAGGAATTAAATTCGCTGCAAACTTCAAATTGAATGTTCCGCTATTTAGCCCACTTTTTCGAAAGCTTTATATGGCTCGATTCACGCGAACTGGTCAGCTTTTGCTTTCAACTGGTGTTCAAATGCTTGATATGTTGAATATTTGTGGCGATGCGATGAATAACGTTGTTGTTAAGAAAAGTGTTGATGACGCCGCTAAGCTCGTTCAGGGTGGTAAAAGTCTTTCTGAATCACTAAAAGGCAAGGATTACATCTTGGATATGGTTCCACAAATGATTAATATTGGTGAACAATCTGGTAAAATCGATGAAATGCTTGGCAAAACAGCTCAAGTTTATGAAGACGAACTAGACGAACAAATTAAAGCAATTTCAACTTTGATTGAACCTATCTTGATGGTTGTAATGGCATTAATGGCCGGTGGTTTGATTGGTGCAATCTTGTTCCCAATCTACTCATTAGTTACAAAAGTTTAATTTTCGAAAGGAAGAGAGTGGAGAATTTTCTATTAAGTTTATGTTTTGGAGCGCTCGGTGCTGTTTTTGGCAGTTTTGCTGTAGCTCAAGTTTGGCGGTTACGTGCCAAGCAGCTTCAAGATGAAAAAGCTTCTGGCGAAAAAATCGACGCCGTCGAATGGAAAAAACTCCGCTCGCTTGTTTCGGTTAGCCCAAAAAACGATCGTTCGCATTGTTTAAATTGTGGCTATCAACTAAAATGGTATGATTTAATTCCGATTATCTCTTGGCTTTCACTTGGTGGAAAATGCCGTAAATGCCGCTCAAAAATTGGTGCAACTGAATTTTTAACTGAAGTTTCAATGTTCGCACTTTTTGAAATTATTTTCCTAGTTTTTAACCCATTATCTGCAACAGGATTTTCACTTTTTGGATTATTTCGACTTTTGATTCTGTTTTTGGCGTTTATTCCGCTCGCAATTATGTTTATTTATGACGCAAAATGGTCACTCCTACCGACTAAAGTTATTTGGATTTTTAATTTTCTCGCATTCATTTATTGGGCGACAGCATTTGCTAACACTGCGAATGGTTTTAATTTTTTCTCTGCATTTAATATTGCGGTTTCAATGGCACTTTTTCCGCTAGTTTATTTTGTACTGGCTAAAATTTCTAAAGAAGAATGGGTTGGTGGTGGCGATTGGATTTTGGCAATCGGTTTGATTTTTCTTTTGCCGAATCAGCCAATATTTGCCATGCTTTTATTGTTCCTTTCGAATTTTGTTGGTTTGATTTTTGCGCTGATCCAATCAATTCTGCAATTTAAAAAAGTTAAACGGGGGATAAGAATTCCTTTTGGCCCAGCCATGATTTTGGCTACATTAATTTTGTTAATCTTCCAGCAATTTTTATTAGTTTTTACAAGTTTTATTATGTAAAATTAAAAAAGCTTATGGTATAATAGGAGTAATTATGAAAAACTTAAAGACGAAAAAAGCTTTTACAATTATTGAGGTAATGTTGGTTGTTAGCATCTCAGGTTTAATGCTGGTGACGATGCTAGTTGGCTGGAATGCGAATATTGAACGCCAGCGCTATAATGATTCTGTGAATACTTTCAAATCGGATATTCAGGGAGTTTTTAGTGATGTCGAAAACCAAACAAACGACAAAAACCAACGAATCAATTGTAATACAAACGGTGCTAATATTAGTATTAGTAGTAATAATGGCGGCGCATCAACTGGTGCAAGTGATTGTGTTATTTTAGGTAAATATATCTCGTTCTTTGATGGTAGGGTTATAGTTGGAAATGAGAATGCAACAATCGGCCAGAGTAGCTATCAAGTTTATGATGTAATTGGTAGAGATATTAACGTTAATCGAGATTGCAACGGCCCTTGTAATAATAATATAGACGCTCTAAGAGCTACGAGGTTTGTTTTAGATGGAGGCATTAACCAAATTAATGGCCCTAAAAATATGGAACTTCAATGGCGTGCACAATTTAAGAATGTTACCGATAATCGAGTAGTTTCAGGAAATACCCGACGTTTTAGTGGGAACGCACCTATTGCAAACATTTTTGCCGGCACTACATGGCATCCCTTGGATACTGTTACGGGTATTTTAATTTTACGGTCACCATTGGATAATTCGATTGTGGCTTTTGGTACCTCGAACACTGTTCAGAATGGTAGCCTCAACAATCAGGGAGTGATTTCAGCCTTTCGAGATTTCAGTATTAACCAAGGCTGGGCTGTTACTGATAGAAAAACAGTGAATATTTGTATTCGACCTGCTAATGCAAGTGCTAATAGATGGTGGTCTGGTGGATTTAACTTTTTCGGCGATAGAAACAAGATTGTTAAAATTGGTCCTTCAGCCTCTTCAGTTGAAATTGCGCCTTTAGATGGACCAAATGGCTCTTCTTGTGGTAGTGATTTTAACGGTAGGTCTCAGTTTAGTGATGTAATAATTGATGGAGTGCACTTATAATGAAAATTCAAAAAGGTGATACGTTGGTTGAAGTTCTTCTCGCTATGGCAGTTTTTGCTGTAGTGATGATGATAGGATTATCAACAATGAATAACGGAATGTCGCGAGCTTTAGCAAGTTTACAGCTAACAATGGCGCGTAACACAATGGATTCACAGGCTGAGGCTTTACGTTTCGCAAATACGGCATACGTTTCGGAGTTTCGTACTGATGGGGGAGCTGTAACTAGTGCGGCGGCTCGGGTTTGGCAAGATCAGCTAACTGCAGGTGTGCAAGGTTCGGCCACTCCGCTCGATACGTGTACTCGTGGTGCAAGTGCGTTTGTACTTTCGCGCAACGATTTATCTTATCATAGCGAAGCAATAACTAACGCAGTAACTTATCCGCGAATAGCCTATGGTACTGATGCGGATTCAAATGCAATCACGGATCCAAGTGCTCGTTATAGTCGGGCTGAAGGTATTTGGGTTGAAAAAGTTCACCTTGCCAATACAAATTATTATGATTTTCATATCCGTGCTTGTTGGTCTGCACCGGGAAGTAATGTTAATACAACGCTTGGAACGATTGTGAGGTTATATGATCCAAGAAGGAACTAAAAAAGGTTTTACAATTATGGAATTAATGCTCGCAATGGGCGTGATTGCTTTTTTGCTACTTTCAGTTGCGGGTTTAATTATCCAAATGACAAATACCATTACGCGTGGAACAACCTATAAAGATCTAAATGCGACTTCTCGAACAATTAACGCAGATCTAACAAAAACATTCAACTCGACGTCTATCCTCGATGGTTGGGATGGTCGAAATAATAGCAATGAATACTATAGAGTAGTTGGCGGTTCAGGTGCATTTTGTACTGGGTCGGTGAGTTATTTGTGGAATACGAATCTTGAAGGTCCGGGTGCATTGATTGTTCACTCTGGAGATAATAGCCCGATTCGGTTTATTAAAGTTCGTGATACTGCAAAAAGCTATTGTTCAGATAATGCCCAAAGTACTGTTTGGAGAAACGTCCCTCGTGACAATACTGTTACCGAAATTTTAAGCAACAGTGAAGTTAACCTTCAACTTCATAGCATATCGTTTAGTTCGGGCGGTAATTTGATTAATCGGCCTTCAAATCAAATGATTATAAATATTGCCTATGTTTTAGGTACACCAAATAATAATGATATTCGAATGAATGCTGGAAGTAGAAACTGTGAGGGGAATGTTAAAAGCAACTATTGCGCAGTTAATAAATTCGAACTCACTGTAAGAACTCTTGGTAGATAAATAAAAAAGCGGCTTTCGAAAGTCGCTTTTATTCTGTTTCGCTGTGGAATCGCTCGTGGATTTCTTTCAAATGTTGATCGGTAATATGTGTATAAATTTGTGTTGTTGCGATACTTGCGTGTCCAAGCATGCCTTGAACTGAACGTAGATCCGCACCATTCACGAGCAAATCTGTCGCAAAAGAGTGACGCATTGTGTGTGGTGAAACATGCTTTGTAATTCCTGCTAGGCGCGCGTATTTTTCAACCATTCGTTGAACGGAGCGGGCAGTAATTCGGCGATAATTTCCATCTGTCGATGGCTTTTTATAGCGTTTCGAATAATTCAAAAACAAGGGTTGAAGGTTATCTTCTCGTGCTTGCAAGTAGTTCTCGATATGTTCAGCGGCCTTTTTTGAAATAAAAATTGGGCGATCTTTGTTTCCTTTTCCGCGAACCGTAAACTCACGTCGTTTTGTGTTGATGCTTCCGCGGTTTAAACTTACAAGTTCCGAAACACGGAGTCCGCTAGAAAAAAGCAGTTCAATAATTGCACGATCACGCAAGTCGCTTTCAGTTTCATTTGGAATTGCCGAAATTAAACGTTCAATTTCTTCGTAGTGCAAAAAATTTACCTGGGGTTTAACAATTTTTGGTAGTTCAATTTTTGAAGGTTCAAGACTTTTAATATCCCGACGCGAAAGGTAAGTTAAAAATCTTCGAAGCGCAATAAGATGATATGCTTGGGTGGTTCTGCTTAAACTTTTGCCAGAATCGTTTTCGTAACGGTTAAGCCACAAGCGATATTTTCGAACAAGTTCAGAAGTGATTTCTTTAACAGGAATATCTCCCGAAAATTCCACAAGGCGCTCTAAATACAGCCGGTAATTCTCGGCAGTTTTTTTCGAACGACCACCTTCAACTTCGAGCGACTCAATAAAATCTTCAATTCCTTCAGAAATATACATAATCTTATTATAGCATATTTTAAGGTTAAATATTGTTTTTTTTTTGAATATTGTATAATGTCTGTGTTATGGAAAAGAGAAACGGTTTTATTATAGGGTTAATAATTTTAATAGTTTTCTGTATTGGAAGTGTCGTTGTAGCTATGAATGGTAAGAGTAATGATAACCAGTCCAATGATAAATATAAGATTTATACGGCGTCGGAATACGACTTACAGTGTAATATGGGGCAGATTGATATTGACTATTATGCTTCGAAAAAGTATTCATTAGGCTGTACAACTAACGAAGTGTATTCTTCATATACACCTTCAAGTGCAACTGTCGCAACGATTAGTGGCTTGAACGTTTCAAGCTCTAACGGAAATCTAACCTTTTCTGGTGTAACTCAAGTTCCGTCATCATTTTGGCAGAAGGATTTTTTGGGCTCAGCTGCTGCAAACTGGGTTGATGAAAGAACTGTTGAATTTCGGATTATTGGTGATTATGCCGGTGAAGGTAGTAAGACGGTTAAAGTTAGACTTAGGTTCTCGCAAGAAAGTATAAATACTTTACAGGCTTTGAATGCTAAATATCTTGAAGAAGAGCGTGCTAAATATGCTCCAGCACCAGTTAGTTATACTTACACGTATAACACGCCGTCATCGACAACATATTCTGCACCGTCATCTGTATATTATAGAAATTGTGCGGCAGCTCGTGCGGCTGGTGCTGCTCCTATCTATATAGGTGAACCTGGATATTCACCTCATCTGGATAGGGATGGAGATGGTATTGCGTGTGAACCCTATTACGGTAGGTAATAATTAAAAATACGTTAAAAGCTTACTTAAGAAGTAGGCTTTTAAATTGGCATTTTTTTCGAAAAAAGAGTATAATTTTAAGTATAAGCTTTAAGGAGGATTTTTTATGTCGAAAGAGTTGATTCAGCGAACACTAATTTTGTTCAAGCCCGACGCAGTTCAGCGTGGAATTGTGGGTGAAATTTTAACACGTTTCGAAAGGGTTGGTTTAAAAATTATCGGCACAAAAATGATCTTCCCAAATAAAGAGCATTATCACAAACATTATGAAGGAATTGGTAAAATGGTGACGCGCCGTGGCGAAAAAGCTTTTGACATGGCATTGGAATTTATGACACAAGGGCCTGTGATTGCGATGGTTCTCGAGGGTGTTGAATCGGTTGAATTAGTGCGAAAACTTGTTGGTGGCACCGAACCAAAAGCTGCGCTCCCAGGAACGATTCGAGGAGATTATTCGCACATGAGTTTTGGCTATGCGGATGAACACAATGTTGGAATTCCGAACTTAATTCATGCATCGGGAAGTGTTGAAGAAGCGAAACAAGAAATTGAACATTGGTTTGCTGATCATGAAATTTACGACTATCATTCACCTCGAGAAAAATTTACGCGTTAAAATCTCGCTATTTTTGTAAAAATCTGTTAAAATAGAGAAGTGAGCCTCGGTAGCTCAATTGGATAGAGCAGTTCCGTCCTAAGGAAAAGGTTATAGGTTCGATTCCTATCCGGGGTACCACTGATTTTATTTATGAAAGAACAAATTTTTAAAGGTCAAAGAGAAGGTGAAGAATTTCTCTTTATGTTTCGAAAGCATATTATTGCGATGCGCAAAGGTTTTTACCTCTTTTTGGGCGTTTTTGCAATTTCTTGTTTGCCGACTTTTTTTATGTTAACTTCAGAAAATCTAATGAATGCGCTTTGGGTTGCTTGCGGCGGTTTTCTGGTTGGGCTTATGCTGTTTTTGTATCATTTTATGCTGTGGTATTATTCGATCTACATTGTTTCGAATCAGCGCATTCGTCAAATTACGCAAAAAGGATTTTTTGGGAGAAGAATGATGGATTTACCGCTTTCAAAAATCCAAAGTGTTAATTTCGAAATTCCAGGATTTTTTGGCGATATTTTCCATTTTGGAACAATAAATATTTTTACAATCGTGGGAGATTTAGAGATTAAAAATGTTGAACACCCAGAAGATGTTTATAATAGACTTCAGGATGCAATTTCGAAAGTTGAAGTAGAGGAGGAAGATGAAGAATTTTAAAGAAAAGCGAAAGAGTTTGAAGAAAAATATTTTGAAAAAGTCGAATGCTCAAGAAACTCAAGTTGCAAAAATCACAAACACAACACTTGAAGAACAACGCAAGGAAATTTTAAACAAGGGTAAAAAATTTAAATATCCTGTCCAATATAGTAAAAATCGACTAGTTGGAAACGCTTTAATTATTGCTTTGGTGATTTTAATTACTGGTTCAGGGTTGTTGTGGTATCAACTATATCAAGCGCAAAATACTGGTGAATTTATTTATCGTTTTACAACTGTTATACCATTTCCGGTTGCGAATGTTGATGGCGAGAATGCACCTTATCGCGACTATTTAATGGAATATCGCGCAAATATGCAAATTGCGAATGCTAAAAAAGATGAAATTGAAAGTGCTAATAATGTAAAGGCTCTTTCGGTTTTAAATAAAAATAAGGCAATGAAAAATGCGATTGCAAATGCTTATGCTCAGAAAAAAGCCCGAGAAATGGGAATTTCTATCTCAGATAAAGAGATTGACGAAGCTTTTGATGCTCAGCGAAAGACTCAAAATACCGAGCTTACTGAAAGCGCATTATATAAAATTGCCGCCGATAATTACGGTCTTTCGCCAAGCGAATATCGTCGAATGTTTATTGAGCTTCCACTTCTTCGCCGAAAAGTTACCGCAGAAATCGATAAAAATGCCGCTAACACTAGAGATGAAGTTGTAAAATATTTGAACGATAATTCGAATGATTTCTCAAAGGCTGCTGAGCAGTTTGGTGATAAGATTGAATATAATAAGCCTGGAAAAGTTCGAAAAACAAATATTGACGGCGGCCGTTCGAAGATGGCTTCACAATTAAATGTCGGTGAAGTTTCGAAACCATTCATCTCGAACGCTGGTGATGGCTATTATATAGTAAAACTTATCGAAAAAAATGACAATGAGATTAGTTATGAATCGATAAAAATTAAGTTTACCGAGTTTAATTCACAGCTAGAAAAGCTTGAAAAAGAAGGTAAGGTTAAAAAATATATCAAGGTTGATTAGACTATAATAAAAAAGATACCCGTGAAAACAGGTATCTTTTAAAATAAATAAAAAAACGCTCGAAAGCGATTTTTTAAAGTCTAAATTGGCGCGCCCGACCGGATTCGAACCGGCGATCTCCTCCGTGACAGGGAGGCGTACTAGGCCAGCTATACCACGAGCGCATCGCTAGACTAATACAATTCTATCAGACTTCGAGAATAAAATCAAGGCCTTTTTTAGTTTATTTTTCAAAAAGTTTGTGCTATAATATTAAGCATATGCCGATGTAGCTCAGTTGGTAGAGCAACGCACTCGTAACGCGTAGGTCAGCAGTTCAATCCTGCTCATCGGCTCCAAATAATTTTTATTCTTATGAAAACAATAACTAATTTATTTAAACCAATTATCAAAGATCGCCGAATGCTATTAGCAATGGTTTCGGTATTTTTAGCAGGAATTATATTTTTTATTTTTATGATTTTGAATGTAAAATCATACGATTATCTATTAAATGTTCGATATACTGTTTTTGGTACCAGTGAATTTTATAAAGATTCTTGGGTGTATCGTATTATTTTAGCTATTTTTGGATTAATTGTTGCTTTTATTCATAATATTTTGATTGCGAAAGTCTATAATATTTCTGGTCGTCGTGTTGCTATTGCTTTTGCGGTCTTAAGTATTGTCCTAATGGTTGCTAGTATGTTTATTATTGGCGCTTCAATTCGAGAGATTCCAAACTAATGAAGAAACAAAAGATTGACATTGAAATCCCACTAGGTAAACGAACCCTGAAGTATCGCTTTTTTGAGATTTTGCCAGCATTTTTAAGTTTTGGTGCAATTATTTTAATGTTTATACTTTCGTTCTTTTCACCTTTTTTGGCCTCGGTCTATCTTCTAACAATTATCACAACTCTTCTAGTTAAAGCAATCGGAATTGCTTACCGAATGATAACGGGGCACATACAAATTGAAAAGGCTCAAAAAGTTGATTGGAATAAGCGACTCACTGAACTTGAAAATCCAAAAAAAGCGCTTGAGAAGATAAAAAATCAGGAAAAAAGTAAGGAGTATGATTTTAAACAACATATTCAAAATTTGCATGATATTATAGATAGACCAGAGGCTTTTCCGGATCCATTCTCGGTAAAAAATGCTGTGATTATAGCTGCCTATAACGAACCTTACGAAGTAATTCAGCCGACAATTAAGTCTGTTTTGACCTCAAATTATGACGCTAAAAATCTTTTAATTTTCCTGGCTTATGAGGAACGTGGCGGTGAAGGTATCGAAAAAACTGCAATTCGGCTCAAAAAAGAGTTTTCGAAAAGTTTTGGTGCTTTCGAAATTGTAAAACATCCAAAAAACTTACCGAATGAGGTTGTTGGGAAAGGTGGAAATATTACTTTTGCTGGCCGAGCATTGCAGAAATATTGCGAAGATAATAAAATTCCTTTCGAGAACGTACTGGTTACAACTTTAGATAGCGACAATAAACCGCATAAAGAATATTTTGCTGCTGCAACCTATGAATTTGTTGTCCATGAAGATCGTAAAAAGTTATCATATCAGCCGGTTTCGTTATTTTTGAATAATATTTGGGATGTTCCAGCGCCAATGCGTGTGGTTGCAACCGGTAATTCATTCTGGAATATCGTCTCAACAATGCGGCCACACCTTTTACGAAATTTTGCCTCACACTCTCAACCTCTAGATGCGTTGATTGAAATGGATTTTTGGTCAACCCGCACAATTGTTGAGGACGGACATCAATTTTGGCGCAGTTATTTCCATTTTGGTGGCGATTATTATGTTGTGCCAATTCGTGTGCCAATCTATCAAGATGCGGTTTTAAGTGAAACTTTACCAAAAACACTAAAAGCCCAATTTATCCAGCTTCGTCGTTGGATGTATGGTGCGAGTGATATTCCTTATGTTGCAAATTTGTATTTTTCAAAAAATCGAAATGTTCCACTTGTTGATGGGCTGATGAAATTGATTCGCTTGATTGATGGTCACGTTACGGCTGTATTTCAGTCACCAATGGCTGCCTTTGGCGGTTGGGTTCCGTTGATTGTTTATGCAGCATCATCTCGTAGCGTGATTGTTCATCAATTACCAAACGTTATTAGCACACTTCAGCAAATTGCAACAATTGGTATTTTTATCACAATTTTGATTAGTTTAAAGATGTTGCCGCCACGTCCAGAACGCTATAAGAAACGTCGTTCTTTCTGGATGGTTGCACAGTGGGTTTATATGCCCGTAACTTCAATCTGTTATAATGCTGCAGCAGCGGCTTATTCACAAACTCGATTGGCTCTTGGCAAATATCTCGATAAATTCGACGTTACCGAGAAGGGCCGAATTGAAGACGTTGAACGTGCTAAGGCAGAAAAAGCTAAAAAGCGAGCATTAAAAAAGCAAAAAAAATAAGCACTCTGAAAAGGGTGTTTTATTTTTGGCTTTGGAATTTGAATGTTTATAAAATAATTTAAAAGCGGCCACTTAGACCGCCTAATGTAGGGACATTTGTAAGATTTTCCTAAATCTTACTAAAAGTGCGTCGTTGTTTGGGTAACGAAGGGTAGAGGTAGAAAACATAACAGATAATATACTAGAGAATTTCCGATTTTTTACGCCCAAACCTGGTTGAACTTTTTCCGCAATTCAACCTCGTTTTTTTATTTTAACGCTTTTTGTGAAAAAGTTCAAGTATAACCATAAAGATGCTAATTTTCAAAGATTAAAATTTTGTTCGCTTTTGGTAAAAAATACATTTTTATAATTAAAACATTTCACGCGAAAGTCAAATGAAATAAGGCGAACAAACTTAAAGCAAATATATCATCAGGTAAATAAAATTTTTCAAAAGCCAAAAACTATCTTGTGGAAAAGATTTTAGAAAATGTGCAAAACTAAAAAATACAACAACACTATATATGGGGAAGAAAAAATAAGTTTTTTACGAAAATAACTGAACTTTTTAAGTAAAAATCAAGAAATTATGGTATAATGGAGTTGTCTATAAAATTTAAAATAATGTATTTTCGGAAAGCTTTTTTCGATTTTCTGAATCTCGTGGATAGAACACCTAACTTAGGGAAAATTTCATGAGATTCGTTTTTTCGGAGATACATTGAATTTTATAGACACCCTGAGTTGGGTGTTCTATTTTATTTAATGTATCTTTATCGCTTTCCATTATGAGGAAAGGATTTTTCGTGGCGAATAAAAATTTACATAACGCCAAAGAATCAAAAAACGATGAATTTTACACACAACTTGAAGATATCGAAAAGGAGCTTTCGCATTATCGCCACCATTTTGAAGGTAAGGTAGTTTTCTGCAACTGTGATGACCCTTACGAAAGCAACTTTTTCAAGTATTTTGTGCTAAATTTTAACACTTTAAAACTCAAAAAACTAATTGCCACCAGCTATATTGCTTCACCCGTAGCTTTCAAAGAATTGCCAGCCAAAAAGGGAAATGCATCTTTTGAAGATTTACTCAAACCCTATAAAATTGAAATTGATGAAGTTTATGACCAAAATGGCGACGGTGCAATTAACTTGCAAGATGTGAAAGAGATTTTAGAAAAAGCCGAAAAGGGTGGCAAAATGACTAAACTCATTGGCGATGGTGATTTTCGAAGTAGTGAGAGTAAAGAATTGCTCAAGCAGGCTGATATTGTGGTGACCAACCCGCCGTTTTCGTTGTTTCGTGAATATGTGGCACAATTGATTGAATTTGATAAAAAGTTTATTATTTTGGGAAATATGAACGCAATAACTTATAAAGAAGTCTTTCCATTAATAAAAAATAATAAAATTTGGGCTGGCTATGGGTTTAATCAAAGTATGGTTTTTACTTCACCTTACGGAAATGATTTAGAATCTAATCGAAAATTTTGTGAGAGTAAAGGTTATTTTGGTAATAACTATATTAAGGTTCCCGCAATAAATTGGTATACAAACTTAGATATCAAAAAACGCCACGAAGAACTGATTTTGGTGAAGAAATATAATCCGCTCGATCACCCAAAATATGACAATTATGACGCGATTGAAGTTTCGAAAGTGAAAGATATCCCCAAAGATTACGATGGTGTGATGGGTGTGCCGATAACTTTTTTTGATAAGTTTAACCCTGAACAATTTGAGCTATTTGGAGCAACAGAGAGTGAGGGAAAGGGCTTTTCGAATGGTTTATGGAATGAAGAAAGTAAAGTTGCTCAGCCGTTAGTTAATGGTAAAAAAGCTTATAAGAGATTATTTATCAAAAACAAGAAAGTAGAAAGGTGAAATAATGAAAATTGAGTTACACGAAATTAAAGTAAAAGAGCTATTTGCTGATTTCGAAAATGATGAAGAAGCTGGTGTGGTGGGCTTTGGTGGCAAGTTGAATATTCGCCCGCCGTATCAGCGAGAGTTTGTTTATAAAGATGAGCAGCAGCGAGAGGTGATTCGCACTATTCGCAAACGTTTTCCACTCAATATTATGTATTGGTCAAAGAATAGCGATGGTACTTTTGAGCTTTTGGATGGGCAACAGCGTACGATGTCTATTTGCAAGTATTTGAATGGCGATTTTAGTGTTGATGGTGCTTATTTCAATAATTTAACACTTGAAGAACAAAAACAAATTGAAGAATATGGGCTGATGATTTATTTTTGTGAAGGTGAAACGCGCGAAAAACTGGATTGGTTCAAAATTGTGAACATTGCGGGTGAAGAACTAACGCCACAAGAGTTGAGAAATTCAGTTTATGCGGGAAGTTGGTTGGTTGACGCTAAACGATATTTTAGTAAAAGTGGTTGCCCTGCACAAGATGGTTATAATAATTATTTGAACAAGAGTTATCTTCGCCAAGAGGTTTTGGAAACGGTTTTGAGGTGGATTTCTGGCGGAAATATCGAGAATTATATGGGAATTCACCAGCACGATGCGAACGCGAAAGAGCTTTGGCGATATTTTGAAGATGTTATGGAATGGGTGCAGAGAGTTTTCCCTAAATATCGCAAAGAAATGAAAGGCTTGTCGTGGGGTGAATTTTACAATGAATTTAAAGACCAAGGTTTCGAAAAGATTGGTGAAGAAAATGAACGGCGAGTTTCGGAACTCTATAAAGATAATGAAGTTACCAAGAAAAGCGGGATTTATCAATATATTCTAACGAATAACGAGAAATATTTGAGTTTGCGAGCTTTTGATGATGATATTAAAAGTCAAGTTTATGAACAGCAAAAGGGAATTTGCCCAATTTGTCATGAGCACTACGCAATTGAAGAAATGGAGGCTGATCATATTCAGCCATGGAGTAAAGGTGGAAAAACGGTGGCCGAAAACTGCCAAATGCTTTGCAAAAAAGATAATCGCGAGAAGAGTGATAAGTAATTTTTATAAAACTAAAATACCGCATGATAAGTGCGGTATTTTAGAAGATTGATTATAAAATAACAATAACATTAAATATAGTTAAAGGGGGTACTATATTATAAGTTGGTGGGCGATAGAGGACTCGAACCTCTGACTTTCACAACGTCAATGTGACGCTCTAGCCAACTGAGCTAATCGCCCGTGGTTTTATTTTAGCAAAACTTGCAAGAAAAGTCTAGTGGTGATAAAATAAAAAGTAGTTAAAAATATTATTTTCGAAAGGAATTTAAGTGGAGAATAAAGAGGAGAAACTTTTTAAGATGCGCCACAGCCTCGCTCATATTATGGCGGCGGCAGTTCAGCGAATCTACCCAGACGCAAAGTTTGGTGTTGGTCCAGCAATTAATGATGGATTTTATTACGATATTGATTTAGGTGATAATAAAATTTCAGAAAATAATTTTGGCAAAATCGAAAAAGCTATGCGTCGAATTATCGCTGAGAGCCAAGATTTTGTGCGAAGCGAAGTCTCAATTGAAGATGCAATTAATTGGGCAAAAGAAAATAACCAGCCTTATAAATTAGAACTTTTAAATGATTTAAAAAATGCAGGGACCACTAACGCAAAAATTCTTGCTGAGGGTGATTTTGAACTCGGAAATGGTGCTGAAACTGTAAGTTTCTATACAAACGGAAGCTACAAAGATCTATGTCGTGGTCCGCACCTTTCAAACACTAAAGAAGTTGGTGCATTTAAACTAATGCGTGTAGCTGGTGCTTATTGGCGTGGGGACGAAAAAAATCCACAAATGCAGCGACTTTATGGTGTGGCTTTCGAAACTCAAGAAGAACTTGATGACTATCTTCAAAAAATGGAAGAGGCTAAAAAACGCGACCACCGCAAGCTGGGCAAAGAACTCGATTTGTATACAGTTTCACCACTCGTAGGGATTGGTTTACCACTATTTACGCCACGCGGAACAATTTTGCGTGATGTTTTAGCAAACTATTCAAATCAATTGCGTCAAAAATACGGTTTCGAAAAAGTTTGGACTCCACACATTACTAAAAAAGATTTGTACGAAAAATCTGGCCACTGGGCAAAATTTGGTGAAGAACTTTTCTTGGTTAAATCGCAAGTTACTGGCGGCCAATTCGCACTAAAACCAATGAACTGTCCACATCATACGCAGATTTTCGCCTCAAACCCAAGAAGCTATAAAGATTTGCCAATTCGCTATCTTGAAACTACAACAGATTATCGTGACGAGCAAACTGGTGAACTTGGTGGATTGAACCGTGTTCGTTCTTTGACTCAAGATGATTCACATATCTTTTGTCGAACAGATCAAATTGAGAGTGAGATTCAAAACTTATTGGCGGCTGCTCACGAACTTTATTCTGGAATTGGTATGAAATTGCGCGTACGTCTTAGCTATCGTGATGAATCTGACAGTTATCTTGGTGATCTAGCTGTTTGGGAAAGTGCGCAAAAGCAACTTAAAAAAGCGGTTATTTCAAATAATCTAGAATATTTTGAGCAAGAAGGTGAAGCTGCGTTTTATGGTCCAAAGATTGACTTTATGGCGACAGACGCGATTGGTCGTGAACACCAAGTTGCGACTGTTCAGCTTGATTTCGTTCAACCTGAACGTTTCGAACTTTCTTATAAAAACTCTGAAGGTCAAGATGAGCAGCCTGTGATGATTCACTGTGCTTTACTCGGTTCTATTGAGCGATTTATGAGTGTTTATATCGAGCACAAAGCTGGTTGGTTTGATTTTTGGGCAGCTCCAGAGCAAGTTCGAATTCTAACAATCAACGATACTTTAAATGACTATGTTGAAGAAGTTTCAAAAATTCTTTCCGGTGTTGTTTTGAATTTACCAGTAAAATTTAATGAAATTCGTTATTCTGTTGACAACCGAAACGAATCCCTAGGAAAGAAAATTCGTGAAGCAACCTCAATGAAGATTCCGGTTCAATTAATTGTTGGCCCTAAAGATAAGGAAAATAATGAGGTGAGCGTTCGCTTTAGGAAAGACGGTGAATTTGTTGAAGAGAAAGTTGCGCTTAACGATCTAGCTACATTTATTCAAGAAATTTAAGTTATGAAAAACAGCAATACATTAATTGTTATTACTGGTCCCACAGCAAGTGGAAAAACAGGCTTGGCTATTAAGTTAGCCAAGCTTTTTGGCGGTGAAATTATTTCTGCTGATTCGCGCGCTATCTATAAAGATATTGATATTGCCTCCGCTAAGCCTACTATTGAAGAACGGGAGGGGGTTCCGCATTGGGGCTTTGATCTAGTTGAACCGGGTGAACGTTTTACGGCGGCAGATTTCAAAGAATACGCTTATTCAAAAATTGAGGATATTTTAAGTCGAGGAAAAATTCCATTTTTAGTTGGGGGGACTGGCTTATATATCGATGCTGTATTATATGATTACGAATTTGGCGGCGAGGTTGATAACGCTTTTCGACAAAAAATGAATTCAAAAAGTCTTGAAGAACTTCAAAGATATATTTTAGAAAATAAAATTCGAATGCCTGAAAATTCTAAAAATAAGCGTTATTTAATAAGAGCTATAGAAAAAAGCGTAAGCGTAAAGAGAGAAGATTGTAAAAAAGTCGACAAATATAACGCTATTGTTGTAGGAATAACAACGCCACGCAACGAATTGAGGCAAAGAATTTTTCAAAGAAATGAACTATTTTTTAGTTCAGGTATTATTGAAGAGTTTAAAAAAAATGAACAGAAATACGGAATGGATTCGGAAGCAGCAACAGCAAACGCCTATCCACTTGTACAAAAATATTTAGCAGGTGAATTAATACAGCAGGAGTTGATTGAAAAAATGAGTGTTCGTGATTGGAGATTAGCTAAGCGTCAAATAACTTTCATGAAGAGGAATAAAGATATAGTTTGGCTTAATTTAAAAGATGCTGAACAATTTATTATTTCAAAAATTAAAAAATGAACAAAAAAATTATAAAAGGCTAGTTGATTTTTAAAAAGTGTGGTAAAATATAGATATGGAACAGAGTATTAATGCACTATTTGGTTCAAAAACTAGAGTTAAGCTTTTAAACTTGTTTTTTAATAAGCCAGATGAAAAATTTTATGTTCGAGAAATTTCTAGAATAATTGATGAGCAAGTTAATTCTGTTCGAAGGGAGCTAACAAATCTTGAAGGCGTTGGCGTTGTGAAAAGTTCTACAGAGGATCGAAAGATTTTTTATAGAGCAAATCAGCGATTCAAATATTATTTGCCGTTAAGAGTTATTTTTGCGGGGGTTCAATTCTCAGAGAAAGAACACGATGTTAAAAATGCTACACTATCAGATAACTGGCAAAATAAAATTTCTAACGTAAAAAATTCTTTAGATCTGCTTATACTATTCGGTGTATTCACTGACGATGAAAAATCGGATATAGATATATTGATTGTGGGTAATAATTTTAATGGCTCCTTATCTAAATGGGCTGCAGACCTTGAAAAACAAGAGGGCCGAGAACTAAACTATATGATTCTATCGATGGAAGATTTTTATTATAGGTACACGACTCAAGATACTTTTGTGAAACAATTATTTAATGGTAAGTATAATATAGTTTTCGACAAAGAAAATCTTCTTGAAAAATTATAGAAAGTGAGAGAAAATGTTTGATATTGAATATAAGGGTGGAAATACTGTTGTAATTTCAACGAAAAAATCTTCACTAGTAACTGATCCGAAAATGTCAGTTAACGGGGAGAAGGATATAGTTATTAAAGATGGAGTAGAACTGGTTACTGAAGAGCGATTCGCAACTCGTAACGATAACTATAAGCTAACAATTAGCTACCCAGGTAATTATGAGATTTCGGACTTTACAATTGCGGGATATCCTGAAAAACGACATATAGATGGTGATTCTGAAGGTAAAAAATCAGTAATATATGGTATTGATATTTCAGGAGTTAAGATTGGGCTCCTAGGAAATATTGGTCCTAATATCTCAGACGATCAACTCGAGAACCTAGGGGTACTTGATGTCTTAATTTTGCCTATTGGCGGCGGGGGATATACACTTGATGCAACATCGGCCGCAAGTATTGCTAGGAGATCTGATGCAAAAGTTATTATTCCTGTACATTATTCTGATGATGGAATAAAATATGAAGTTCCGCAATCTGATTTCTCTCTGTTTGCGAAAGAACTCGGATCTGAAGTTGAGAAAACTTCGAAATATAAGGTTAAATCTGCAGCAACTCTGCCAGAGAAAATGACAATTGTACAAATTGAACGAACAAAATAAAAAGAGGTTTAACCACCTCTTTTTATTGATCTAAAAAAGAAAAACCCACAAAGTGGGAATTCTTTTTTGAGAAAAAATATTATAAAATACCTTTTTTCTTCAAAGTTCGGATAGCTGCGGTGCTCAAGTTTAGTCGAACTTTTTTACCATCAACAATGATAGTTTTCTTTTGAATGTTTGGCTTAAAAGTTCGTTTTGTGCGTCGCAATGAAAAGCTAACGTTGTTTCCGTGTTGCTTTCCTTTTCCTGTTAAATCACATACTGCCATTTTAACTCTCTTTACTTTAATATTTACAATCTGTTCCATTATAGCGTATTTTTGAAAAAAGGTCAAGTGGTGTATAATAGATATATGATTTTTACAATTATTATTTCGTTGATTTCGATTTTAATCGCAATGATTGTTCATGAATTTTCACATGGTTTTATTGCATATTTACTAGGTGATGAGACAGCTAAAAAAGATGGTCGATTAACTCTAAACCCTTTAGCGCATATGGATCCATATATTAGTGTAGTTTTGCCGATTCTATGCGTATTCTCAAACCTTCCTGTAATTGGGGGCGCTAAGCCGGTCCCTGTTGATTTTGAAGAGCTTAAATGGAAAAAATGGGGAATGGCTTTAGTTGCGTTTGCAGGACCACTCTCTAACTTTATTCTGGCGTTTTTAGCGTATGCAATAATGCATGCTTTTAACGTTTCTTATGGTGATTTAGCTACAGGATTTTCTGTATTTGTTAAAATTAATCTTAGTCTTGCAATCTTCAATCTAATTCCAATTCCGCCACTTGATGGCTCACGAATCTTATATCCAATCGCACCAGAATTTGTTCAAGATTTTTTTGATAAACTTGAATCTTATGGACCGATTTTTATTCTCATGATAATGTTTCTGTTTTCGACAGTCATCTCGAGCTATATTAGTTTATGTATGAGTTTTACTCTTGAAGGGTTTGCGGTTCTTTTAAGATTTTTTGGCTTGTAAGATGAAAAAGTACTAGATTTTTTATATATAAGTTGGTATAATTAAATTAGGCCCCACTAACGTATGATTTTTCCTGAATAATCATTGATAGAGGAACTCCAAACGATGGTCTATTATCGTGGTAATGGGCTGAGGAGGTATCCACCGTATAATCTTATGCGGGGAAAATATCAAAGTTAGTGGGGCTTTTTATATTGTCTAAAATTTGATATAATAGTGATAGCTTGTTAAATGGTCGCTAATTGAAAAATTAGAGGAAAGTCCGGGCAGTATAGAGCAAGACAGTTGCTAACGGCAACCGAGGGAAACCTTAGGGAAAGTGCCACAGAAACGATACCGCCTGAAAAGGTAAGGGTGAAAGGAGTGAGGTAAGAGCTCACAGTCGCTCACGGTGACGTGAAGCGAGAGGTAAACCCTGTCTACTGCAAGGAGAATTGTAAAATATGGTTGCTCGCCATAATTCGATAACCGCTTGATTTAAGGAGTAATTCTTAAACTAGATAGATGACCATTCACGACAGAACCCGGCTTACAGACAAGCTTTTATGAAAACAATAAAAAACACACCTCTTTCGAAAGTGTGTTTTTATTTATTTTGAAAATTATTTTACTGATTCAACAATCTTCGCAAAAGCTTTAGGCTCACTTACTGCCAATTCTGCAAGAACTTTTCGATCTAACTCGATATTCTTCGCTTTTAGACCGGCGATAAGTTTACCATAAGTTGTTCCGTTTTCGCGTGCAGCGATATTGATTCGAGTAATCCAGAGAGCTCGAAGATCGCGTTTGCGATTTCGGCGGTCGCGGTATGCATATTGCAATGAGCGAATCACGCCTTGTTTAGCTAAACGATATGAACGTGTTCGTGCATGTTGCATTCCTTTAGCTGCTTTTAGGATTTTCTTATGCTTTGCTCGTGCTGTTACACCTCGTTTTACTCGCATATTATTTTACTCCCAATGCTCGTTTAATATTTTTAGCCATTGCACCTTCAACGGTTGCAGTGGTGTTAATTCGTCGTTTTCGACTCTTGCTCTTTTTTGAAAGCATGTGGTTCTTAAAGGCTCGACGGCGTACTACTTTGCCGCTTCCAGTAAGCTTCATTCGCTTAGCTGTGCCTTTATGTGTTTTCATTTTAGGCATTATTTACTCCTTACTACTAAACTCAGATTGCGGCCAGCCATCTGAGGTTGCTGTTCGACGATAGCATCTTCTTCTAGGAGAGAGAGAATTTTTTTAGCCATTTCGAAGCCAATTTCTTTATGAGCCATCTCGCGTCCTTTGAAAACAATTTGGATTTTAACTTTATTTCCGGCTGCTAAAAACTTTTTAACTTTTCGAAGTTTAATTTCTAGATCACCAGCTCCAATTTTCAAGCCAAAGCGCATTTGCTTCAACTCGACCTGCTTAGCTTTGCGTTTATTCTTCTGTTGTTCCTTCATTTTTTGATACTGGAATTTTCCCCAGTCAATGATCTTAACAACAGGAGGTTCGGCATTAGGTGAGATTTCGACTAGATCAAGATTTGCATCTTGTGCAAGATCGAAGGCTTCTTTTGAGCTCATAATTCCAAGTTGCTCACCACTTTGACCAATAACGCGAACTTCGCGAGCGCGAATTTCTTCATTGATTCGAATTTTTTTGCTAATAATTTTCCTTCCTTTCGAGCTGCTATTTTTCAGCAATTTACTCGCATATTATTTTACCAAATTTTTACCGATAAATCAAGTATTTTAGTAAGTTTCAGTTTTTTGGCGATACTGGATAGCTTCACTAATGTGGTTCGCCTTAATTTCTTCAGATTCTTCAAGATCTGCAATTGTTCGAGAAACCTTTAATATTTTTAAATAAGATCGCACCGAAAGATCCAATTTGCTAGTTGCAAGATTGAGTAGATCTTCTGCTTCTTTTGAAATTTTGAAGCTGTTTTTTACAACGTTTGTTTTTGCCATACTGTTGTATAAATTACTACATCCATAACGCTTATGCTGTAATTTTAACGACTTTTCTATCTGTTTTTTAGCATTAGCATGTTCACTTTTTTTAGATGGAGTGGTTTTTAATAGATTTTCATTTTTAATTCTGTTAACATTTACCACCATGTCGATGCGGTCTATTAAAGGTCCAGATAATTTTCTTTGGTAATTTGAAATTTGCGCTGGTGAGCATGTGCATTCTTTGGTTTCATCCCCATAAAAACCGCAAGGGCAAGGATTCATTGTAGCAATAAGCATAAAATTTGCAGGGTAGGAGCTTTTACGATTCGTACGTGAAATTGTGATTTTTCTATCTTCAAGAGGTTGCCTTAAACTTTCGAGAACAGACTTTGGAAATTCGGGCATCTCATCTAAGAAAAGCACACCATTATGGGCTAAACTAATTTCACCTGGTAACGCTTTAGAACCACCTCCAATAATTGAAACTTTGCTAGCTGTGTGATGCGGGGTTCTAAAAGGGCGAGATATTTTAGAGTCAACATCTTCAACCAATCCATGAATTTTTAGAACTTCAAGAATCTCTTCTTTAGAAAGGTTGGGTAAAAGATTTAAAGCAGCTTGTGCCAACATTGTTTTTCCGGTTCCTGGAGGGCCTGTTAGTAGTATATTGTGATGACCGGCGATCGCAATTGTGAGCGCTCGCTTAGCCTGTTCTTGACCTATAATATCGTCTAGTTCTGTTTGGCTTTGCGCTTTTTCGTGGTTATGTTCAATGATTTGGTTAGTAATGGTTTTTTCACCTTTTAAATGAAGAAAGATCTCTTTTAGATTTTTTGCAGCAACTATTTTAATTCCATCTATTAAAGAACTCGACTCTAAATTATCTAAAGGTATAAAAACCTCATTAATACCGCTATTTCGAAGTTTCTCTAAAATGTTAATAATACCTTTTATGGGTCTAAGTTCGCCACTAAGAGAAAGTTCGCCAATAAAGGCCTTAGATTTAATTTCGTGTTGTTTAATCTGACCAGATAGTGTCAAGATGGAAATTGCAATTGGTAGGTCAAAAAAAGTTCCGTCTTTTGGTAATTCCGCTGGTGCAAGGTTGATAACAATCTTTTTAGCAGGGAAATCGAGCATGGAGTTTTTTATCGCACTGCGAACTCGCTCTTTAGCCTCATCAATTGCCTTATTGCCCATTCCAACAATTTGTAGTCCTGGTAATCCTTTCGAAGAATCTCCCTCTACTTCAATAATTTCTGCTTCATAGCCGATTGGCGCGGCTGAAATAACTTTACTCACCATAATAAGATAATTTTAACATAACCGTTTAGAAATCACAATTTTGTGATATAATGTAATTATGTTGGGGCTGAATTAGCTTTAGACAAGAGGAATTTAACAGTTTGGCTTGCAAGTCGTTTACTGCGTAAAGTAATAAAATAAATGCAAAAAACTTTGCAGCTCGAGTTGCAGCATTCTTTGCTCCAGCTCCAGCAACAATTGCCGCTTAATTTTTTGGCAATCATTTTTTAAAACAGGGCAGTGCGTGTTTTAAAAAGTGTCATATATTTTTCACTGATAGTTTAAAACCTTGCGATAAGTTTTAAATGAGATTTTTTTCGCAACTTTTAATGTATTTTTGTTTATTTTTAGAGCATTAAATTTTATTTAGAATAGACTAAGCTTGTAGAAGGCTAAAATGTTACCTTTTGGACCCGAGGGCAGTTCTCGGCAGCTCCACCAAAAAATGTTTTTTCAACTACGCGTTTAGAGCGTATTTTTTGTTTTTATAGAAAAATAAAAATGAGCGACTGCGAGGAACGCTCATTCTTGGAAATAGTAATGTGGAGTTTTTGATTTTAATTTTAGGTTTTTGTGAACTGCGGAATTCACTGTAAATAATTTTTATTTTTGGCTTATGTATAAACTTTTTATTCATAAGCTACACTTATGATAACCCGAAATAAGCATAAAGTCAATACTTTTTTTCATTTTTTTGTATAATTTTTTTGTTCACTAAAATTAACAGATTAAAGCATGTTAAAAATACAACAAAACTATTTTTATTATGCTTATGGTATTGACTTTTTATAATGCTTGTGCTACAATATGAATAGCTTTGAAAGAAATAAAAAGCAAAAATTAAAAACACAGTATCGTACATTCCACCAAGCACATTAGTAAATTAAAATTTGATAATTTTGAGTTGTCCGTTAGACTTTTTACGGAGTTTGAACGGCGATTTGAAAATAAGGTTTTTAAAATCGTCATTGGATTTTTAACTTAGTTTCGAAACGCCAAAAAGCTCCGCAAGAATATAGCGTAGAGCGCTGAGGCTAATAAGTACTTATATTTTCAAAAGAAAATATTTAAGGAACCCTCAATGAAATATGCTTCTCCATGCGAGAAGCGGTCAACTAGCTCAAAAGAGTAAGCCGTAGACCACATATTTTAGTAAAGTATTTTGTTATGATGGCATTCTACTTGCTTACTCTTTGGGCTGAATCTAACAAAATGGTATTTAATTATTATGATTTCAAAAATTATTTTTAGTCTGTCTACATTATCTGGGGTTGGTCTATTTTTGATGCTAACCCAAACATCACCAAATAAAGTCGGTCCGCTCGGTATCCTTATTTTATTCATGATGGTGTATTTAGTATTTTTAGGAGTTATATCTTTTTTCTTGTACGGAAGTTATCGAGTATTTTCGATTGCGGTTGTGTATTTTCGAAAAGGGCAACCAGTCGTTCAGAAAGAAGTTAAAACACCAGGATTCTTTTTAAAATATTCGGCTGCGTTAGCTTTTGCTCCAATTAGTTTAATAGCGAAACAATCCACCGGCGGAGTTGGAATATTTGAAATATTGTTATTAACGATAATTGAAATAATTGCAATAATTTACATTTCAAAACGTTAATGTTTATGTTATAATGTTATTATATGGAACCGCAAAAAAATCTTGAAATTCCACGAGCTTTTGTGGCTCAGCCAGAGTCAATGAACAATAGTCCTCACGAAGTGGGGAATTTTGGCTTTGAAAAAGAAATAAATCAAATAGATAATGATAAGGCGAGAGCTGAAGCACTTCAAGCATTTTCGAATCAAGAGGGTCAGCCAACCGTGCAACCTCAGACTCAGCTTCCAGTTGTGCAAGACAGTCCATCTATACATCCAGCGCCTTTGGTTCCGGCGACAGCTAAGGATATTGACCTGATGGAAGATGAGTGGGTTAAGGATTTGAAGAAAATGATTGTTGATACAAAAGGCGATCCTTACGCACGAGAAGTTCGATTCAAAGAAATGCAAATGGATTATTTAAAGAAAAGGTATAACAGAATTATAAATGGTGGGAAGTAATGAGTATTTGGATAATCTTATTTATTAGTTTTATAATTATATGTGTAGCTGCATATTTTGTCTTTGATCAGTATAAAAAAATGGTTCGTGAGGCTAAGAACTATGAGCGTGGGCTAAAAATGGTTCCTATTCGAATTCACCTTCCTCCACCAAGCGATGATCTTGAGACTGGCGGTCGCGATGAACGTGATGTAGTCGATGAAGTTCTTTCTGAAGCTCAGACAATGTATAATATTATTGCTAGCACAGCAATGAAGGGCTTTAAGACGAGACTTTATGGCCAGAGGCATATTTCTTTCGAAATTGTAGCAAGCGATGGATTGGTTCGATATTACGCGGTGGTTCCAGCAGTTTTGACGGAAACAATCAAACAAGCAATTTCTGCCGCATATCCTGCAGCAAGACTCGAAGAAGTTGAGATGGAAAACATTTTTTCTCAGCAGGGAAAAATGCAAGGTGTAATTGGGGGTGAATTCGAGCTTAAAAAAGATTTTTATTACCCAATTGCAACTTATCAGGAAAGTCGTAGAGATGCTGCCCGTGCCTTGCTTGATGCTTTAAGTGGGGTTGAACGCGGGGATGGAGCGGCGATTCAGATTATGTTTCGTCCAGCCCCAGAAAATTGGACAAACAAATCAAATCAAAAAGTTGAATCAATTCGAAATGGCAAATCCAAAAAAGGCAGTGCAGCAGGCGCCCTTGATATAATGGAAGCCTTATGGAAACCGCCAACATACGGAATAAATAATTCATCGGCAGACTTTCCTCAGCTAACGGCGCTAGAGAATGAAGAGATTCAAGCAATTGAAGATAAAACCAAATATCCAGGATATGAAGTTTTAACTCGAGTTATCACGTCTTCATCAACAGCTGCTAAAAGTCAAGCAATTTTACAATCTATCGTTTCAGCATTTTCGCTTTTTGATTCACCTCGTTATAACGGTTTTAAATTTAATATGACAACAGATGTTGACGAGCTTATTACCGCTTATATTTTTCGATTTTTCCCACAAAGTACGAATAAAAATATCTTGAACAGTGTAGAGCTTTCGACAATATTTCATTTACCTGATCAAAATTCAATTCCTACAGGAAAGGTTGAACGGCAAAGAATCCGTCAAGTTGATGGGCCGACCGAACCAATGCGAGAAGGTTTGTTAATTGGAGTTAATGAATTCCGTGGCATTGAAAAACAGATTCGCCTTGGAATTAATGACCGTCGTCGACATACTTACATTATTGGACAAACGGGTATGGGTAAATCGAAACTTCTCGAAAATCTTGCTTATCAAGATATTATGGAAGGCCGAGGTTTTTGTTTTATCGATCCGCACGGAGATTCTGCCGAAGAACTTCTAGGGATGATTCCTCAATCTCGAATGGATGATGTGATTTACTTTAATCCGAGCGATACTGAAAATCCATTAGGCTTTAATATTTTCGAAATTGAAAGTCCTGAAGATATGGACTTTGTGATTTCTGAAACTAACTCGATGCTGAAATCGCTTTTCGATCCAGGAAACACGGGAGTTGTTGGTCCGCGAATGGAAAACATTGTGCGAAATGCAGCCTTGTTGTTGATGAGTGATCCAGATGGTGGAACATTTATGGATATTCCAAAAGTTTTGGTTGATCCTGAATTTGCAAAGCAGAAAATTAAATACCTTCGAAATCAACGCGCGATTGATTTCTGGACGAAAGAATGGCCTGCATCTCAAAGATCTAATGATGCGGGTGAGCTTGTTTCTTGGGTTGTTTCAAAATGGGCACCTTTCGAAAGTGGGTTAATTAACAATATTATTGGCCAGAAAAAAAGCGCCTTTAATATTCGAGAAGTAATGGATAATAATAAAATCTTGCTCGTTAACCTTTCTAAAGGTAAGCTTGGTGAAGCTGCCGCAAAGCTACTAGGTATGGTTTTCGTGATGAAATTCCAAGCAGCAGCGATGAGTCGAGCAGATATACCCGAGGATGAGCGAAAAGACTTTTGTCTATTTGTCGACGAGTTCCAAAACTTTGCAACAGATTCGTTTGAATCAATTCTATCTGAAGCTCGAAAATACCGCTTGAATCTTATTCTTGCAAACCAGTTTACAACTCAGTTGAAGGATTCGATTAAAGATGCTATTTTCGGAAACGTTCCAAATAAAATTGTTGGTCGAGTTGGTATTGATGATGCTGAGATTCTTCAAAAGGCATTCACCCCAACGTTTACGGCAGAAGACCTAACTAAAACACCAAATTATAACTCAATTACAACAGTTTTGGTTAACGGTTTTCCTTCAGCACCTTTCACGATGAAACTTTTGCCACCAATTGGTCGTTCGAACTCGGAGATTCGTGAAGGCCTAAGGAAGTATTCTGCTTCAAAATACGGTAGACCTCGTGCGATTGTTGAAGATGAGATTCGAAAGCGCTTAAGTGTTAATTCTACGCCAAAGCCAGCTCAACGTCCTGCTGTAAGTCCTACTGCTCCTCAAGTAGCACAAAAACCGCAGATTAGTTGGCAGGAAAGAGCAATTAACGCCACCGAATCGGCATCAGTTAACAGTTCTAGTGGTAAGGCTCAAGATTCTTTTCTTAATGATTGGATTAAAAAACGTGATGAATTAAGGAATAAAACGGTAGGTTCTGAAGAAAATAATACGCCAAAGAGTAATTTAGCTCGAACATTCCAAAAGAATATTTTGCAGACTCAACAGCAGAATTTAAGTGGGTTACAGAATAAAAATAATCCGCAAATTCAACAGCAAATTCGATCACCGCAAATGCAGTATAATTCTGTAATTCAGGATATTAATCCTTCAAAAGAAGAGAAGGTGGAACCAAATCGATTATCGATACGGGAAAAACCATCTCAGAATGAGCCTGGCAGTATCAAAAAAATCGGTAACGATGAGGTAATATTTAAAATCAGGTAATTAATTACCTGATTTTATTTTTAATGAATTTTAGAATGTAGAATGTAATTATGTATGTGATAAATAGTGGAAGAATGGTGTTAAAATCAATTGTAAAGCCATTTAATATGCAGATATATAATAATATATAATATGTTAATAAACTAGCACAGAGAGCGAAAAATAGCAGTTTAGGGATTATCACTTTCTCTAGCATATCAGATATTTTTTCGATAGAATTTGAATGGATAATTTTATGAATTATCTTATCTCTTGAGGGTGATTCTCCGTTGATAAATTTTAAAATAGATTTATATTTTTTATCTTGCATTGTTGAAATCTCCTAAATGACGTTTAAAATAGCGAATTTCTTTGTATAATAAATTTGTACGCAAAGTCATATAAACAGATATAGCAAATAATATAACAAAGAAAAGGATATTTTTAGCGGTGGTTTTAAATTTCGAATAACTAGAGAGCTGGTCTACTAAAGCTTCAATACTTTTCGAAACGGGGCATTTTACAGGATAAGCTAATTCATTTCCAAAGTTAACCTTAATAATACAATCAAAAGAATCGCCTTGTTTTTTAAGTGTGGGGAATTTTTCTTTCATTTTTATAGCAAATAATTTTCTTTCAGATTGCCCAGCATTGATTGTGTCTTGATTCCAATAAATTTTATCACCAGATTCTTTGTAATCGGCACCATCAACTAAATCTGCATATTCTAAAACATCGCCAAGATTAACTTCGAAATTTGTTTTTTGAGGAAGGTTTGAGATGTTTTGAATTTTTAATGTATATGAAATAATGTCTCCAGGTTTAAGATTGTGCTTTGCAGTTGAACTAATACTATAGACCAAGTTTGGATTAGTGGTATTGCTTTTAAAGTCTTTTGTTTTTATAGGAGTATTTAAAGAATTTATTAAAGAGGAAAAGAAAAAAGTAAAAAATACAAAAAGAATTGCGAAACTACTAAAAGTCCACCAGCGCAAATCTTTCTTTAGTTTATTCTCATAGTCTTGTATTTTATTACCCAATGAAGGGCTTCTATAATAACCTAAAATAATATCTTTAAACATAACCCACCTTTATATTTACATTTTACCATATTATTGCTATAAAAATAAGCTTTGTTTGAATTTTTTTCGAAAATAAGGTATAATACAGATATAAATTTATTACAGAAATTCTGAAATGAGAGGGAAGAATGTCTAAACAAAAAGAAAGCAACTACGACGGGTCGCAGATTCAAGTTCTCGAAGGTCTTGAGCCTGTTCGAAAACGCCCGGGAATGTATATTGGCTCGACTGGTTATGAGGGAGTTCACCACTTAATTAAAGAAATCGCAGATAACTCTATTGACGAAGCAATCGCTGGTTATGGAACAAAAGTTATCGTGCGAATTTTAGCTGATGGCGGTGTGAATATTACCGACGATGGTCGTGGAATTCCTATTGATATCCACCCAAAAACTGGTAAAAGTACGCTTGAAACTGTTTTAACTATCTTGCACGCTGGTGGTAAATTTGGTGGTGGCGGCTATAAAGTTTCTTCTGGTTTGCACGGTGTTGGTTCGAGCGTGGTTAACGCACTTTCAACAAAAATGATTGCTGAAGTTGTCAAAAAAGGCCAGTTGTATCGAATTGAATTTGAACGTGGAGTTCCAACAACTGAACTTAAGAAGCTTGGAAAAACCGATCGCGAAGATGGAACAAGTATTACGTTTTATCCAGATCCAACAATTTTCAAAGAAACAGTTACATTTGATTATAAGTGGGTTGTAAATTATCTTCGCCACCAAGCATATTTAACTAAAGGTGTCTATACTCAAGTTGATGATGAGCGAACTGGTGAGAGACAAGCTTTCTATTTTGAAGGTGGAATTCAAAGCTACGTAAAAAGTTTGAATGTTGGCAAAGAAGTTCTTTCAGACCAACCTTTCTATGTTGAAAAGAAGGTTGAAGATTCTGTTGTTGAAGTGGCAATTCAGTATAATGATAGTTACAATGAAAATGTTCGGGCTTTTGCTAATAACGTTATTAACCCCGATGGCGGAACGCACGTTGTTGGCTTTCGAAGCTCACTAACTCAAACGATTAACGAATATGCACGTAAGAATAATCTTCTTAAAGAGAAAGAGGATAACCTTTCAGGTGATGATATTCGCGAAGGTTTGACTGCAATTATTTTGGTAAAATTACCAGACCCACAATTTGAAGGTCAGACTAAAAATAAATTAGGAAATCCAGAAGTTCGCCGCTATGTTCAACAAGTAATGAACGAATATTTTGGCTACTATCTTGATGAAAATCCAGCAGTTGCAAAAAAGATTGTTAATAAAGCACTTCTTGCAGCTCGAGCACGAAAAGCTGCGCGTGCGGCTCGCGAAAATGTGATTCGAAAAGGCGTTTTGGACGGATTGAATCTGCCAGGAAAACTCGCCGATTGTTCTTCGAAAAAACCAGAAGAGTGCGAACTTTATATCGTTGAGGGAGACTCGGCGGGTGGATCTGCTAAGAATGGTCGTGACGCAAAAACTCAAGCGATCTTGCCGCTTCGTGGTAAAGTTTTGAACACAGAACGCGCGCGTCTAGATAAAATGCTCGCCAATAACGAAATTGTTTCGCTAATTAAGGGTATGGGTGTTGGAATCGGTGAACAATTTGATATTTCAGGTTTGCGATATCATCGAATTATTATTATGACCGATGCCGACGTCGACGGAAGTCACATTGCAACACTTCTTATGACTTTCTTCTTCCGTTATATGCGAGAAGTTGTTGAAGGTGGTCATATCTATCTTGCAAAACCTCCACTTTTCTTGCTGAAAGGTGCGGGAAATAAACACTATTATGTTTATAGTGACGAAGAACGTGACGCAAAGATTAAGGAATTGATCGAAGAACGAAAAGCTCGCGGAACAAACATTAACCCAGAAGATAACGAAATTAAGCAAGCTGGCCTTACAGGAATTCAGCGCTATAAGGGTCTTGGTGAAATGGATGCAACTCAGCTTTGGGAAACCACAATGAATCCAGAGAACCGCGTACTTGTTCAGCTTAAGCTTGAAGATGCCGAAAAGGCGGATGCGATCTTTACGAAACTTATGGGAAGTGAAGTCTCAATGCGAAAAAGCTTTATCCAAGCAAATGCAAAATATGTTAACCTTGAGGAATTGGATGTTTAATTATGGAAGATAAGAATAAAAAACCTCTTGAAGGTGAAATTGTTGAACAACAAAACCATTCGAAAGTTCTAGAATATCGAACAGTTGAAGATGTGATGGAAGATTCGTTCCTTCGATATTCGATGTCGGTGATTATCGACCGTGCGCTACCAGATGTTCGTGACGGAATGAAACCAGTTCATCGTCGTGTGCTTTATACGATGGGGGAAATGGGCGTTCGACCAGGATCGGCATTCAAAAAATCTGCGCGTATTGTCGGTGACGTAATGGGTAAATACCACCCGCACGGTGATAGCTCAATTTATGACTCAATGGTTCGCTTGGCGCAAGATTGGGTAATGCGATATCCTCTCGTTGAAGGTCAAGGAAACTTTGGTTCGATGGATGGTGATCCGGCTGCTGCGATGCGTTATACTGAGGCGCGTCTTGGTCGAATCGGTGATATTTTGTTGAACGATCTCGATAAAGATACTGTTGATTTTCGACCGAACTATGACGGTTCTGAAAGTGAACCATCAGTTCTTCCAGCAAAATTACCAAATCTTCTTTTGAATGGTCAAATGGGTATTGCTGTTGGTATGGCGACAAGTATTCCAACTCACAATTTAAGCGAAATTGTTGACGCAACGGTTGAACTTATAAATAATCCAGAAGCTAAGCTCGAAGATTTAATGAAACACGTTAAAGGTCCAGATTTCCCAACTGGTGCCGTAGTTTACGGTGGAGCTCCAATGATTCAAGCTTATCGAACTGGTCGCGGAAGTGTTACTATGCGAGCGATTGCTGAAATTGTTGAAACTAAACGCGGTCGTCATCAAATCGTTGTCTCAGAAATTCCATACAACGTAAATAAAGCTTCCCTAATCGAAAAGATTGCCGAATTAGTAAAAGAGAAGAAAGTTACTTCAATCGCTGATCTTCGAGATGAATCTGCACGTGGAACGGTTAAAATTGTAATTGATCTTAAAAAAGATGCGTATCCAAAGAAAGTTCTCAACCAGCTCTACAAATTAACACCACTTCAATCAAACTTCCACTATAACATGCTTGCATTGGTTGATGGTGTTCAGCCTCGAGTGCTTGGTTTGAAAGAAATGCTTGACGAATTTGTTAAACACCGTCGTCATGTTGTTCGTCGCCGAACAGAGTTCGAACTTAAGAAAGCAAAAGCTCGTGCACATATTTTGGAAGGCTTAAAGATTGCGCTTGATCACATTGATGAAGTTATTGCAACAATTCGAGCTTCAAAAACTACTGATATTGCTGAAAAAGCTTTGCGTGAAAAATTTGGTCTAACTGAAATTCAAGCAAAAGCGATTCTTGCAATGCAACTCCGCCGATTGACTGGACTGGAACGTGAAGCGATCGAAGAAGAATTAGCTGCACTATTGAAACTTATTGGCGAACTTGAAGCTATTCTCGCCGACGAAAATGAAATCCTTCGAATCATTAAAGAAGAACTTCTCGAAATGAAAGATAAATATGGCGATGAGCGTAAGACTAAGATCATTAATCATGAACTTGGTAAATTCTCAGATGAAGAGCTTATTCCTGAAGAAGAAAGCGTAATTCTCTTAACGGGTGAAAATTACATCAAAAGAACTCTTCTCGCAGATTATCGCCGACAAAATCGTGGCGGAAAAGGTAAGCGCGGAATGACAACAAAAGATCAAGATATTATTGATCAGTTAGTTCCAGCAAGTACACACGATTGGTTATTGTTCTTTACGAATAAAGGTCGAGTATTTAGACTTAAAGCTTATGAAGTTCCAGCGGCTAGTCTTCAGGCGAAGGGTGTTGCAGCAGTAAATCTATTGCAACTTCAACCTGAAGAGAAAATTACATCAATTATCAAGCTTGAACAAAATAGTAGTACAGAAGATTACCTCTTTATGGCTACTGTAAAGGGTACTGTAAAAAAGACAGCACTCAAAGATTTCACTAATATTCGAACAAATGGTTTGAACGCGATCAATCTTGATGAAGGCGATGAATTGCGCTGGATTCAAAAAACTAATGGTCAAAGCGATATTATCGTATCGACATCTGCAGGACAAGCCGTTCGATTTAATGAAAATGATGTTCGTGCGATGGGTCGTGCTGCCCGCGGTGTGCGTGGTGTTCGTCTCCGACCGAATGATAACGTTGTTGGAATGGATGTTGCTAAAGATGGAACACAAAAACTTCTTGTTATTTCGGCAAATGGATATGGGAAAGCAACAAAAGTTTCAAACTTTGAAGTTAAACATCGTGGTGGAATTGGTGTTAAAGCTGCAATTACAACTGCAAAAACTGGTCCAATTGTTTCAGTCCAAACTTTGCCAGAAGCTGTTTCAGACGCATTAATGATTTCAAGTGGCGGCCAAACTATTCGCGTTGCAGTTAAAGATATTCCAACTCTTGGTAGAACAACACAAGGAGTTCGAATAATGAAACTTTCTGACGGTGATACGGTTGCAAGTGTTGGTCTAATGGAAGAAAGCCGAGAGGAAGAATAATGCCGAGATATTTAGTAATTTTTGTGTTGGCGTGGGTAATTGCGCAAGGTGCTAAATATATTCTTGAAATTCGAAAAGAGAAGTCTGCGAAATTTAAGCGAATCATCACTGAGAGCGGCGGAATGCCGAGTTCACACAGCTCAGTGGTGATCGCTATTGCGACACTTATTGGATTGCGCGAAGGAATTTACTCACCAATTTTTGGTCTAGCTTTCGTCTTTGCAATGATTGTGATTTATGATTCAATGAAAGTTCGATTTTCGAATGGAGTCCAGGCTGAGAGAATTAATGAAATTATCGAAAGCCAAAATCTAAACATTAAAAAAGTTCGAGTTGTAAAAGGTCACACACCTCTAGAAGTTGCTGTAGGCTCAGCAATTGGAATTTTCATCGGATATATAGCATTTTTATTGGGACTATAATAATAAAATTAAATAGGCTTTTTGAAGTCTATTTAATTTTTATGAATTTTCTTTTAAAAAAGTGTTGACTTTTAAAAATCTATTAAGTATAATAGTTATTAGTTCGACGCGTGGAGTTAACAAATCGCGAGATTGAACTGATAATTCTGAACTTTAACAATTTAATTGTGCAAATTTATCGTCAGTCTATTTTATAGATTATCAATTTGATAATTCTTTTTATGGAGAGTTTGATCCTGGCTCAGGATTAACGCTGGCGGCGTGCCTAACACATGCAAGTCGAGCGGCAGCGAGTTTTACACTGAATTCTGGAAGCTTCTGGTTTGAAGAGAAGATTTATTCAAGAATTTTGTGTAAAATGTCGGCGAGCGGCGGACGGCTGAGTAACGCGTGGGAACGTACCCCAAAGTGAGGGATAACGCATCGAAAGGTGTGCTAATACCGCATATGGTCTTCGGATTAAAGCCTTCGGGCGCTTTGGGAACGGCCTGCGTAAGATTAGATAGTTGGTGGGGTAATGGCCTACCAAGTCGACGATCTTTAACTGGTTTGAGAGGATGATCAGTCAGACTGGAACTGAGACACGGTCCAGACTCCTACGGGAGGCAGCAGTGAGGAATCTTCCACAATGGGCGAAAGCCTGATGGAGCAACGCCGCGTGCAGGATGAAGGCCTTCGGGTTGTAAACTGCTTTTATAAGTGAGGATTATGACAGTAACTTATGAATAAGGATCGGCTAACTACGTGCCAGCAGCCGCGGTCATACGTA